>Ga0209415_10018020_pt1 | contig 11178 bp, 9 predicted proteins | sample PeaSoiSIISIP2007_FD_187696 | JGI IMG/M metagenome (GOLD analysis project Ga0209415, IMG submission 187696) | Peat soil microbial communities from Weissenstadt, Germany - SII-SIP-2007 (SPAdes) (version 2) | ecosystem: Environmental > Terrestrial > Soil > Wetlands > Peat | place: Germany...
GGCGAAGGCGCTGGCACGTAATCCTGCGCCGCGCAAAAGCTCCCTACGAGCGCCACGAGAACGGCCGCGCAAGCGATCATCCGCGCCATGTCTGTTCCTCCGATAACTTGAGCGGCAACGCGGCCGAACGATCCGGGAAACGGCAAGTTCCATCCGTCACGGATAGATGGCTCGCGGTACGCCCGACCATTCCCGCATCCCGGCCCATTTGCGCCACTCACTGCACTTATTGTTGGCGTTCTTCTGGCTGCCCTTCCAGAAGCCGTCGCACTGCCCTTGCGCGTTATTGTCCACGGTCACGGAATTCCGCTTTTCGTCGAGATTGCGCGGCCCCTGCCAGAACGAGCAGGTCGCGCAGTTCTTCCAGGCATTCGTGTACTGGCAAGCGCCCATCCGCCACTCCCTTGCACGCGAGACGCGACATCGAACCGCCACCTCCACTATACGCCGAAACGCCGCCGCATACAACTCCCCCGGACGGACCGCCGGGCTGGATTCGGAGGACGGACGGGATTATGATGGGCGGCCGGTGAGGAACGAGGATCGGCGCGAACGAAGTCGAAGACCTGGATGATCGTCTGAGGAGCGCTGCCATGGCCGAAACGATCTCGACGCCGCCGGCCGCCGGGCACATCGCGCCGTGCGGGCTGTTCTGCTCGAACTGCGGCAAGTTCAGGAAGGGGCGCTGCAAGGGATGCCAGGTCCAGGCTGGGTTTGCGCGGTGCCCGGTCCGCGCCTGCTGCGTGGGACGCAGGATCGAGACCTGCGCGGAATGCCCGGAATTCAAGTCGCCGCGCGATTACCGCGAATGCCCGAAGGTGAACAACTTCATCTCCAGGACGATCAGCCTTTTCACCGGCAGCAACCGGCCGGCCGCGCTGGCTCTGCTCCGCGACCACGGCCGCGAAAAGTACCTCGCCGCGAAACGCGAGACGGGGAAGATGTAAGTTGAAGAAAGCGCTCTACACCGATTTCTGCCCGCGGGCAAAAGCCCAAAGCGGGCAGAGGAAAAGCGTCTCCAGGAAGCACCGCATGGGGCTGGTCTGGCCGGCGATCAGGCGCGAGAAGATTCCGTTGACCCAACGATTCCGCACGAGATGGTCGTAGCCGAACTTCGGCGCGGAGTAGAAGAGCCGCGCCGTGAGCTGCGAGAAGAAGAGTTCCCGCCGGATCGCCGCGGCGCGGGTGTTGTAGAATTCCGCGGCCGGGCGTCCCTCCTCGAGGGCGGCCCGCAACGCGTCGTACGCCATGTTCGCGCTGCGGACGGCGTTGAAGACGCCCTCTCCGAAGAAGGCCTCGCCGAATCCGGCGGCGTCGCCCACGAGCAGCACTCGACCGGCGGCGAGCCGTCGCGCGACGGGCCGGACGGGGATCGGCCATGCGCGGGCGCGCGCGACGCGGCCCCGGCGGAGGATGCCGTGGCGCGCGATGAATTCCTCCAGGCGGGCGTTCAGGTTTTTCGCATCGCCGACCCGTCGGACCCGCAGCAGGCCGACGCTGAACCGGTCGCGCTTGGGGAAAACCCATCCGTACCCGCCGGGCAGCGCGCCGAAGTCGAAGAGCGCATTGTCGCCGAGCGCTTCGAGCGTCTCGGCCGGCGGAAACAGGTCCGTCTCGATCGCCTGCACCGTCCGCGGACGCTCCGCCGGATGCAGCCGCCGCCGCACGCGGCTCGCCGCGCCGTCCGCCCCGATCAGGAACCGGCCCGCGGACTCGCCCGCGCTCGTCCGGACGAGCACGCCCTCGCGGTTCGGCTCGAACGACTGGAATTCCACGCCTTCGCGCAGTTCCGCGCCAGCCGCCACCGCCTGGCCGGTCATGAACTGGTCCAGCCGCGCGCGGTCCACCGTCGCTCCGGCGCCGGGCATCCGCTTGTGGAGGAAGCTCTCGCCGCGGAACGTCAGCCACGCGCCCGTCACGCGCCGCTCGATCACCTCGTCCACCGGGAAGGGCAGCGCGCGCAGCGTCTTGCACGAGAGGCCGCCGGCGCAGGTCTTCGGGCGCGGCAGGTTGGCCTTCTCGATCATCAGCGGCTTGAAGCCGCGTTTCGCCAGCCGCCAGGCCAGCGTGTTCCCCGCAGGCCCGCATCCCACAATGATCGCGTCGTGCATGGGATTTCCGCCCCGCCAGTCCCCATCGAATGACGGCAACCTAGCCGCAAAGAGGCGCAAGAAGCGCAAGTAAAGAACGACGGACGAAGTCTCAACGCTCGACTTCCAACGCTCAAGTACTTGGAAGTTGGGCGTTCGATGTTGGACGTTCAATGTTGGTCCGTACCTGCGTCTCTTGCGCTTCTTTGTGAGAGCCTTCGCGCACTCGCGACCGGGAATTCAGGGCGAGGCGCTCATATCGCCAGGACCAGCGTCTCGAAGCGTTCTTCCGGGATCGAGAGGCCGTCTTCTTTCAGAGCGGCGACGTGCCCTTCGATCGCCTCGCGGATGTTCGCGATAGCCTCTTCGCGTGTCTTGCCCTGGCTGACGCAGCCCGGCAGGCTGGGACATTCGGCGACCCAAAATTCGTCCTCGCCCGGATAGATGATCACCTGTCGCATCGGCTTGCCTCCCACGTCATGATATTCCGCCCGTCACGTTCATTATACCGGCAATGAACCTTCCCGGCCATAGTTTCTGCGCCTTGCCGCTAAGGCGCCTGATCGGCGCGAAGCCCCGAGCTTGTCCCAATCAGCATTCGCGTCCATTCATCAGCATTCGGCATTCGGAAATCGGAAATCGGCAATCTCTAATATTCCTTGAATCTTACCCCCGGCTTCTTCCCGTACTCGATCACCACCGGCCGCCCGGCGTTGAGGATGGACATGCGGCCGGCCTCGATGACCAGTTCGTTGTACGAGCTGTTCGCCGGCGTCGAGAGCACGCCTTCCGCGTCAATCTCGCGGAGGATCTTCCGCCGCGCGGCCAAGTCCTTGCCCGTCTCGACGCGCAGCGCCGCCTTCACCAGCGCCTCGATCGAGCGGAAGCCGTAGCCGACCGCCTCGAGCCCCTGCCCGCCGCGATAGACCAGCTTGAAGTAATCCGGGCTCGGCTCCTGGAACGTCCGCCCGTCGCTCGGCTTCACGGTGTTGATCTTCACGCCGCGGTACTGGTCGTCGTGCATCACCAGGCAGCCGTCCTTCGAGCCTTTGCAGAACAGGTGCAGCCCCTGCGTGTTGCCGCCGGGGCCGGCGTTCGGATAGCACATGCCGTCGAGCACGCTCAACGTCGCGCCGTTCTCCCAGCTCACCATCGCGTTGCACCAGAGGAACCCCTCGCGGCCGTTCGGGTACCGGTCCTTGCCGCCGTACACGCACACCTCGCTCGGCATCAGGCCGGTGATGAAGTGGAGCTGGTCCACGTAATGGCAGCCGACGTAGGTGAACATGTCGCTGTTCTCGACGGTGCACCAGTTCTGGAAATTGCTGTCGCGGTAATACCACGGCTCGTTGAGCCAGGCGTGGCCGAGCTTGAACTCGCCGAGGTTGCCGGAGCGGTACTGCTGGCGGGCCATCAGCGCGCGGTCGTCGAAGCGCTTGTGATACTCGATGCCGACGAACAGCCCGCGCTCGAGCGCGAGCTTCTCGATCTCGATCGCCTGCGCGTACTTCAGCACGAGCGGCTTGACGGTGATGACGTGCTGGTTCGCTTCGAGCGCCTTGAGGATCGTCCCGTAATGGAGCTGGTCGGGCACTGCGACGAAGGCGATGTTGCGCTCCGGCATCTTCTTGAGGACTTCCTCGAAGAGCGTCGGGAACTTCTCGTCGAGCCCGACCTTGCGGAAGTCCGGGTGCGGCGCGAAGCCGTGTCCGGGGAACGCCTCGGCCAGCGAGGGATCCTCCGCGAGAACCTTCAGCGGCGCGCCGTTCAGCGCGCAGACCGAGATCTCGCCCAGCACCCCGAGCCGCTGAAGCTGATAGAGCGACGGCAGAATCTGAATCTGCGTAATCATCCCGCCGCCGATGACGGCGACCTGAGACGCCTTGATCCTGGCCATGCGAATTCCTTTCTCTATTGGTTTTCCGAAGCGCTGCGCCTGGCGAGTATGATACGACATCGGCGCGCGCTAAGGCAACCGCCGGCGGCGTCCACCGCGAGCTTGACAAATGACGTCTAGACGTCTAGAGTCAGTCCACGATGAAGAAGGAACATCCGAAATGCCGGCCCGGCGAAGTCCGCGACGCGATCGTGAGCGCGCTGCGGGCGAGCCCTCGCGCACGCTCGGCGAAGGAACTGGCGCAGGCCGTCTCGGAGAGGATCGGCGGCGTCCCCGCGTCGTCCGTGCGCTCTTACCTGCGCCTCAACACGCCCGGAATGTTCGTGCGGGAGATCCGAGGCGTGTATCGCCTGCGCGACATGCAGAGGACTCTGCCGCTCCCGCGCGCGGCCGCCGCAGCGGCGCGTCGGCCGCCGTTCACGCACGGAAACGCCGTCCTCTATTGCGACGACTGCTTCGAATGGCTGGAACGCCAGGAGGACAATTCCCTTCACGCGGTCGTCACGGACCCGCCTTACGGCCTCCACGAGTACACGCCGGAGCAGCAGGCCAAGTTGAGGAACGGTCACGGCGGCGTCTGGCGTATCCCGCCCAGCTTCGACGGAAGCAAGCGCTCTCCGCTGCCGCGCTTCACGACGCTGACCTCGGACCAATTGGAAGAGCTGAGAGAGTTCTTCCGTCTGTTCGGCCGCGCGCTCCTGCCGAAGCTGACGCCGGGCGCGAACGTCGTCGTCGCATCGAACCCGCTGCTGTCGCATATCGTGGCGGACGGGCTGTCGCAATCAGGCCTCGAACGGCGCGGCGAGCTGGTGCGGCTGGTCATGACCCTGCGCGGCGGCGACCGGCCCAAGGCGGCGCACGAGGAGTTCTCGCAGGTGAGCGTCATGCCGCGCTCGATGTGGGAGCCGTGGCTCATCTACCGCAAGCCGCTGGAAGGGCGCGCGCAGGACAATCTGCGGAAGTGGCAGACGGGAGGCTTTCGGCGTCCGTCGCCGCTGAGGCCGTTTGGGGACGTCATCCGCTCGTCGCCGACGCGCAAAGAGGAGCGGCTGCTGGCGCCGCATCCGAGCCTCAAGCCGCAGGCGTTCATGCGGCAACTGGTGCACGGGGTGCTTCCGCTCGGGCGCGGGATTGTGCTCGACCCGTTCGCCGGTTCGGGCTCCACTCTGGCGGCGGCGGAGGCGGTTGGCTATCGCAGCATCGGGATCGAGAAGGACCCGCACTACTTTGAGATGGCGTCGCGGGCCATCCCGAAGCTCGCGGCGCTGCCGGCGCGGAGAGCGGATCGTCTGCGTTTGCACAAGTGACGGAACGCACTCTTCCACCACGACGACACGACGAACACGACGGCCGCCCGCGTAGGATAAATCCCCGAGGAAGCCAGGTTCCGGCGAGAAAGAGAGTATAATGAAAATCGGCGTAACGGACAATCGCGCCGGATGACGCAACCCTGCCATTGGAAATCGGACGTTGGAAATGGCCGCGAGGAACTTCGCCAAACCGGTCGTGTTCGTGAGCCGCTGTCTGGGGTTCGCGGCTTGCCGGTACGACGGCGTCGCGATCGGGAACGGCCTTGTCGAGGCGATGCGGCCGCACGTCGAGTTCCGCGCCGTCTGCCCGGAGGTGGCCGTCGGGCTCGGCGTTCCGCGCGAGAAGCTCCGGGTCGTCCGCGCCGGCCAGGCGCTCCGGCTCGTTCAACCGGCCACCGGACGCGACCTGACCGATTCGGTGAGGCGCTTCGCCGAGGTGCGGTTGGGCTCCGCGAACGGGCTCCACGGATTCATCCTCAAATCGCGCTCGCCCTCCTGCGGCATCGGCGACGCGAAGCGCTACTCCCGCGCGGACGCGGCGAACCCCGTCGGCCGGGGCGCCGGCTTCTTCGCCGCGGCGGCGCTCCGCAAATTCCCCGACCTGCCGATCGAGGACGAGGCGCGCCTGGCGGACCCGCGCCTGCGCGAGCATTTCCTCACGCGCCTGTTCACCCGCGCGGCGTTCGAGGAGGTCGCGCGGAGCCGCCTGCTCAAGGCGCTGGTGCAGTTCCAGGCGGCGAACGAGATGCTGCTGGAGGCGCACTCGCGCAAGGACGCCGACGAGCTGCGCCGGATCGTCGCCAACCGCGAGCGGCGCTCGCTCGACGCGCTGCTGCCCGACTACCGCGCTCGGCTGGCGCGGGCGCTGGCGCGTCCCGCCGTGGCAGGATCGAACGTCGCGGCGCTGCTGCGCGCGATGAAGTCGCTCTCGAAACCGCCGGCCGCGCGCGAGAAGGCGCGGTTCCTCGCCGCGCTCGAGAAGTACCGCGCCGGCAAGCTCCCGCTCAGCGCCCCGCGCCGCATCCTCCGCGCCTGGATCGCGAGTAACCCCGACGAAAAATGCCTCGCCCGCCAGACCTTCTTCGAGCCGTATCCGCAGGAACTCGATTCGCCGAAGGACTAACCGCCGCCCGGCCGATGCGCCAGCGGGACGTCCATCGAGACGGGGATGAACCGGTAGGGTCTGTTGTCCGTCGAGAAGTAGCTCTTGTCCGGCAGCAACCCATACTTCGTCCCGAAGTAGAAATCGAGCACGATGCGGAAGAAGTTGACGTTCGTGATCGTCGGGTAGAGCAGCCGGTCGCCGCCGTTGGGGAGATAGAAGGCGGCGAGGTCGGCCATGCGCTCCTGCAGGTTGGAGTTCTCCGCGGACGACCAGTCCACCTCGAATTCCGTCCCGTGATCCGAGCACACGATGATCACGGGCGGCTCCCGCGATTCGGCGATGATCGCGGCCGCCGTCTCCTCGACCAGCTTCGAGAGGTACGCCACCTGGCCGGCGTAGAGGCGCTTCGACTCAGCGCTGCGCAGCCAGGCCCGGCGCTCGGCGAGCGGCGGATCGGAGTAGACCGCCTCGCCGTCCGCGCCCCAGACGATGGGCGTGTGCGGGCAAAGGAGATGCGCGTAGACGAGGAACGGCGACAAGCCCCTGCGCGGCAGTTCCCGCAGCGACTCCAGCGTGAACAGAAGGTGCTTGCGGTGCAGCTCCGCGGCCGAATAGCCCAGCCCGAGCCCTTGCACGATCGGCTCGATGGGCGTCATGCCGAGGACGATCTTGTTGAACTCCGAAAGGCTCGCGCCGGACTCCAGCCGCAGGTCCACGTCCTCCGGCCGGCCCGCGCCGTACTCGGGCGGCAGGTACACGGTCCGGTAGCCGTGTTCGCGCACGAAGTCGAAGAGGGCGTTATGCGCGATGGCCCTGGCCGGCAGGCCGAGGTCCTGGCAATCCTCCTGGACCGGGCCGAGGAGCTTCTCGTCGAGGTAGCCCATGTTCAGCATGGAGGCGATCGTCATCGCCGTGCGCGGGTAGTTCGAGGCGCTGCGATCGGCCACGTAGAAACCCAGTTTCCGAAGCCCGTCGAGGAACGGCCGGTTGTCGCCGCCGCAGAACAGCTTGAGCGAGTCCGAGCGCGGATACTGGTCGAGGAGAATGAAGTAGATGTCCGGATGATAGCCCGGCCCGGCGTGCGCGCGCGGCGCCGGCGGCTTCGGCTCAGCGGTCTTCGGCAGGCTCGGCCGCCGGGCGGACTGGGCGGCGAGCAGCACGAGGCACGACACGACCAGGAACGCGCCGCCGGCGTTGAGGATGCGCGTCAGGTTGGGCAGGTCGCCGCGCCGCCGCCGGAGCGCGAGCCCCGCGCACGCCAGCGCCGCCAGGCAGAACGCCGCGATGACCCAGAACTGGGCCAGGTGGAAATGCCCGATCCGCGCGCCTCTCAGCCCCAGGTGAATATTTCCCCACGAGAAGAAGAGCCACAGGAAGAGCGAGGCCATGACCGCCGCTTTGGGCAGGTTCCTCAGCGCAATCCACGCGAGCGCCGCGGCCAGGCACGCCAGCGCCAGCGCGCACGCCAGGGCGGTCAGCGTGTCGGCGAAGCGCACCTCCGACAGGTTGTACTCGTAGAGCTGCAGGATCGGATAGACCGCGAAGAGCAGCGGGTGGAAGGGAAAGCGCCTCTTCACTTCTCGCTCCCCTTCTGCATCAAGTAGAGGCTTCTCAGCGAGCCGGCGATCGGGCGGACGTCGAGGATGCGGAAGCGCTCGCGGAACCGCGCCTCGAACTCCGGCTGCGCGTAGTCGCCGAAGATGTCCTTCCGCGTGGCGAGCAGCGTCTGCACTTGCGAGTCCTCCTTCGGGACGAACTCGATGATCAGCGACCGGCACGTTCCGCTCAGCCACTCGGCGATGTTGCCGAGCGGCACGTTGTTGGCGATCGCCAGGTGATGGACCAGCGCCAGCGCCAGGGCGGCGTCGGCGGGCCCGCGCTCGGAGAGCGATTGCCGCTCGCGGTTCGCCCAGCCGCACGCGGGACTCGGGTTCATCAGGTCCATCACCAGCGGCAGCAGGCGCTCATCGCGCCGCGCGACGGCGTCGAGGTAGTTCCTCTCGACCGAGACGGCGTCCGCATCGAGCGAGACGGTGAAGGCGCCCTTCTCGCTCGCGATGCGGCTGAACGTCCCGGTCGCGCCGCCGAGGTCCCAGACGGTCGCCGGCTTCAGGCGGTCGAGGAACTCCGCCACGATCGCGCGCTTCTGCGCGAGCGCCTCCGGGCTGTAGTTCGTGTGCTCGTAATAGCCCGACCAGGCTGACTCCTTCGGCCGCCAGTTCAGCCGGGCGACGGCAGCCTCCAGGTTGTCCAGCAGGCCGAGGATCGCCCGCCGGCTCATCGGGCGGAGACGTACGTCCTTCCGGCGCGCGTAGCCCTTCTGCAGGGCGGCGTGCATGACGAGGTGCGCGAGCACGGCCGGCCGCAGCCGCGCGCGCAGCGGCAGCAGCCGGCTCGCCAGGTCGAGCGGCACGCCGTCGAGGTGAATGCGGCTCAGTTGGCCCAGATCGGCGTGACGGTATCGGACCAGCAGCAGCGGCGCCAGGAAGTGCTGGCAGAACTGGCGATACGCCGCCCACGGCCGGCCCTCGTCGTACACCTCGAAGGAGGACGTGTCCATCAGCGCCGGGCGCCCGCGCCGGAACTGCATGTTGAAGGCGGTCGCGTCGCGCAGCGACAGGCCGTGGTCGAGCGCCGTCCTCTGCACCTCCAGCAGCGCGAGCGCCTGGCGCTTCAACTGGCTGAAGCACCATTCGTACGGATAGGAGATGAACGGCAGCCGCTCCGGCTTGAGCACCTTGTAGCAGGTCTCGGGGCGCTCGGGCGCGACGGAGACTTCCTCGTGCGGCACGAGCAGCTCGGCGCGGACCAGCGCCTCGTACAGGCCTGAGCTCATCAGGCGGTCGTAATGCGGCTGGTACGCCCGGTCAATCTGGCGATAGAGCTGCCCGTCGCGCGCGAAGACCCAGCCGTCCGGATCGCGAAACGAAGCGGGCAGTCGCAAGTCACCTCTCCAACTTTTCGCCGGGGCCTTTCCGGCCCAGCCTGCGCCGGAAGAGCCCGATGACGTAACAGTAGGCAGTTGCCCGCATTGTGTCAAGCGCGCCGGCGCCACTTGTTTCATTCCGCGCCCGGTGGTATCTTGGATAGCGGAGCGCATGCCGGGAAAACGGGGCATTTCGCCGGCCGCTGGCGCACAGGGAAGAGGAAAAGGCCTGATGCGAGCGGTGAAGGTCATCTTCTGGTCGGCGATCGCCCTCTGCGGCGCATTCGCGTATGCGGTGATCACGCGGCTCGTCCGCCCGAGCGAGCAGGTCAACGCGCTGTGGCTGGTGGTCGCCGCGGCGTGCACGTATGTCCTGGCCTATCGCTTCTACGGCGCGTTCCTCGCCGCCAAGGTCCTTGCCCTCGACGACCGCAGGCCGACGCCCGCCCACACGCACGCCGACGGACACGATTACGACGCGACGAACAAGTGGGTGCTGTTCGGCCACCATTTCGCGGCGATCGCGGGGGCCGGTCCGCTCATCGGCCCGGTGCTGGCCGCGCAGTTCGGCTTCCTGCCCGGCGCGCTTTGGATCCTGATCGGCGCGGTCTTCGCCGGGGCGGTGCAGGACTTCGTGGTGCTCGTGGCCTCGGTGCGGCGCGGCGGCTGCTCGCTGGCGGAGATCGCCAAGAAGGAAGTCGGGCCGGTGGCGGGCGTCTCGGCCTCGATCGCCGTCCTGTTCATCATCACCGCTGCGCTCGCGGGGCTGGGCATGGCCGTCGTGAACGCGCTGGCGCACAGCCCCTGGGGCACGTTCACCATCGCCTGCACGATCCCGATCGCGCTGTTCATGGGCTTCTACCTCTACCGGATCCGCCGCGGGAGAATCGCTGAGGCCACGGTGATCGGCGTGGCGCTGCTGCTCGGCGCGGTGATCATGGGCCACGTGGTCGCCAACTCGTCCGTCGCCGCCGTCTTCACGCTCACGCGCAACCAGTTGGTCGCCGCGATGGCGATCTACGGCTTCGTCGCCTCCGTGCTGCCGGTGTGGATGCTGCTCTGCCCGCGCGACTACCTGAGCACGTACATGAAGCTGAGCACGATCCTGCTGCTGGCGATCGGCATCATCCTCCTGGCGCCGAACCTGAAGATGCCGGCGGTGACGCGTTTCGCGCACGGCGAAGGGCCGGTGATTCCGGGGGCGATCTTCCCGTTCCTGTTCATCACCATCGCCTGCGGCGCGGTCAGCGGGTTCCACGCCCTCGTCGCCTCGGGCACGACGCCGAAGATGATCAACCGCGAGTCGGAGATGCGCGCGATCGGTTTCGGGGCCATGCTGCTCGAGGGTTTCGTCTCGATCATGGCGCTGGTCGCGGCGGGCATCCTGATCCCGGGCGACTACTTCGCGATCAACTCGATGCTCGGCGCCGACCAGTTGACCGCGCTCGGCTTCGCCCCGGAGCGCATCAAGGAACTCTCGCAGATGGTCGGCACGAACGTGGCGAACCGTCCCGGCGGCGCCGTCTCGCTCGCCGTCGGCATGGCCTCCGTGTTCTCGACGCTGCCGGGCATGAAGAGCCTGATGGCGTACTGGTACAATTTCGCGCTGATGTTCGAGGCGCTCTTCATCCTGACCACCGTGGACGCCGGCACGCGCGTGGCGCGGTTCTTGCTGCAGGAGATGGGCAGCTACGCGTACAAGCCCCTCGGCCGGCACGCGTGGCTTCCCGGGACGCTGCTGACGAGCTTCCTGGTCGTCGCGGCCTGGGGCGGGCTGATCTACTCGGGCAGCATCTCCACCATCTGGCCGATGTTCGGCGTCGCCAACCAGTTGCTCGCCGCGGTGGCGC
>Ga0209415_10018022_pt1 | contig 11178 bp, 11 predicted proteins | sample PeaSoiSIISIP2007_FD_187696 | JGI IMG/M metagenome (GOLD analysis project Ga0209415, IMG submission 187696) | Peat soil microbial communities from Weissenstadt, Germany - SII-SIP-2007 (SPAdes) (version 2) | ecosystem: Environmental > Terrestrial > Soil > Wetlands > Peat | place: Germany...
GCGCGCGCGAGCGAAGCCAGGGGAAACCCCGGGCGTGCTGCTCCACGGCGACCACCGCGAGCAGCACTAGAACCCACGGGTGCAGTCCCTCGCGCAGCATCCCGGTCGACGCCCCGCCCCAATAGACCGCGAAGGCGACGAACGGCACGATCACCGCGACCGTCACCGCCCACGGCCAGCGCCAGAGCGCGCGCGCCAGGCTGACCAGCAGCAGCGGGAAGAAGACGATCCCGATCCCGAACGGCAGCGTGTTCCAGTACTGGAAGAAGAAGTGCTCGATCGCCGGCGAGCCGCCGCTGCAGAACGGGAAGCACGGCTGCAGCGCGCTGTTGACCTCCTGATCCATCGACGAGAAGAAGAAGAGGTGCAGCGGGACGAGCGTGTTGGCGAGCGAGACGAGACGGTCGTTCAGCCACAGGCTGAGGGTCACCGGCACGCCCTTGAACAGGTTCGTGGGGCCCGCCTGCGAGAGCATGTTGAGGAACCCGTTCTGCGTGTAGTGCGAGCCGTTGATCAGCCACCACCCGATCAGGCACACCGCGAGGCCGACCGCCACGAGCAGCCCCGAGCCGATCCGCGGACGCTTCAGGCGAGCGCCGACGAGCGGCCACAGCGCCAGGAGCCCGAGCGCCGGCAGCGCGAGCAGCGCCAGCGGATGGCACAGGTAGCCGATGCCGAGCAGCAGCCCCGCGGCGACCCGGCGGCGATCGATCAGGCTCACCGCCGCGAGCAGCACGAACGACGCCGCCAGCAGCTTCGGCCAGGTGAACCAGACCTCGTGGACCACGAACGGCGTGGTCGCCCCGAGCAGCACGGCGAGGTGCGCGGCCCGCCGGCCGGCCAGCCGCTGCGTGAGCGTCCAGAGCGACAGCAGGCAGCTGCTGGCCAGCGTCATCATCGCCAGCCGGTAGGCCATGAAGCCCTGGAAATCGAATGGGGACCACGCCGCCGTGCCGATGACGACGGGAGGATGGCCCCCGGTCGCGAGGATGATCGGCACGCTCGCAAGGCTCGGAAGCGGGCCGCGGTCGGAGAACGTGTAAGGGGTGAGGTAGCCGGTGGCGACGGTGCCGAACGGGGAGTTGCCGTTCGCGATCAACTGCACCAGGTGGTAGGAGATCCGGCTGTCCGGGCGGTCGCCGACCTCGAGCGTGCGGTAGATCGTGCCGGCGTAGAGCTCGCCAGGCAGATCGAGCGACCACAGCGCGCGCGCGATCGCGATCCCGAGCGCCCCGCCCACCAACATCAGCGCCCGCCACTCCTCGGAGGACAGCAGCTGCCCGCGTTTGCGCCGCGCCCGCGTGAGCGCGAAGGGCAGCGCCAGCAGCGCCGGTCCGAGCACCGCCGCACAGACGAAGCGCGGGTGCACCCAACCCGCGAGCCCGAGCCCCCACGCGGCGCCGCCGGTCACCGCCAGCAGTCCCATCCCCGGCAGCGGCAGGAACCCAAGTCGCTTCGGTCCGAAGCGCATCGCGCGCAGCGCCAGACCGGGCCCGAGGATCAGCACGATCGCCAGCGAGGTGGTGGCCACTATCCGCACCATGTCGACCACCTGCGCCAGCGCCCCGATCGAGGCGGTGTTGGCGGTCGCGGGCTTCAGGCCGAGCAAGCAGCCCAGTCCGGCCAGCGCCCAGAGCGCCGACAGTCCCCACCCCTCGCGGCCGAGACCCCGGGCACGCCTGCCCAGGGCGCCCACGCGCGATTCGGCCATGCGCTAGCGGCCCGCCCGCCGGCCCGCGCGCCCTGCGCCGGTCGGCATCGTCATCTGGCCGGCTCCTCGCACCGGCGGAATCTGATCGCACACACGCCGCCCGGCAGTGTGACCGACTCGGCGAGATCGGGTGGTGCGGGCGTCGCCGAGGGGTTATGGGCCGGGTATCCCCGGCCATGATCATGGGCCCTGGTGTCGGCGCTGACTCCGTAGTTCGCCGCGCAGCGTTTCGCCCGCGCACCGATGACGGGTGGGGGCCGGCGTGGTTCGATCCCTCCAACCTAGGAGGCCAAGCGTGAGCCACATCGTTACAACAGAAGCTGCCCGCGTCGGCGACGCGGTCGAGGTCAATGGCCTACCCGGCCGACCCCCGAAGCGCGGCCGGATCGTCGACGTTCTCGGCGTCGGGGAGCACGTCCATCTCCGCGTCCACTGGGACGACGAGCACGAGTCGCTGCTCTACCCGACCGAGGGAGCGCGGATCGTGCACGCTGCGGGCGGCCGGTCCCGCGTGAGCGTTCGATAGCCCCACCGCCCGGCGTGCGCCCGGGTTAGCCGTCCCGCTGCTCCTTGCGAACCCAGGCGCAGCCGGCGGACAGGTCCTCGACGCCCATCGCCGCAGCGACGTTCAGCCACATCCCGTGCCGGAAGAACTCGTCGATCTGCTCCGCGTCGGCGACCGACAGCTCTTGCACGTGCGCGACGAGCTGCGCGTAGCGCGTGCGGACGTGGTCGCGGATCTCGGCGTCGTCGCAGGCCGCGTACGCCTGGTGCTGGAGCAACAGGTAGTCACGATGGGAGTGCAGGAGCTCGATGTAGGCGGCGCCCATCAGCTCCAGCACGCTGCCCTGCGCCGGCGCAACGGCGGGGTCGTATCCGGCGGCGGCCTGTGTGAAGGTCGTCGTGACCAGCTCGAAGGCGCGGTCGACGGCCGCGAGGAACAGCTCGCGCTTGTTGGCGAACAGGCTGAAGACGTACGGCTGCGCCACGCCGACGCGCCGTGCGATCCGGTCGACCGGGGTGCCGTTCAAACCGCCGATCGCGAACTCGTGCACCGCCGCGGCGATCAGCGCGTCACGGCGCTCGGCCGCCGGTACGCGCTGACGGCCGACGCTCGCCTGGTGCACGGACGCGATCTCCATCGGATTCAAACGATGCTACGTGACGCTCAGGCGGTCGTGCGGGCCAGGCCCGCGTCGCGCGGTTGTAGGCTGGGGCCGGCCGCTTCGGCGGCGCCGTGCGCCGCCGCGGTCGCCCGCGTGCTGAACGGCAGGGCGGCCGCGACCGCCGAGCCGGCAGCGAGCACCGCCGCGCCGACCCACAGCGCCGGAACAAGGCCGTTGACGAAGTCCTGCGATGTGGCATAGCCACCGCGGCTGGTGAAGACCGTCGCGAGCACCGCCACGCCGAGCACCCCGCCCAGCTCGCGAATCGCGTTGGTGGCCCCGGAGGCCTGGCCGGCCTGGTCGGTGCGTACCGACGCGAGCACCGCGTTGGCCGCAGGGGCAAAGACGAGCGCCATGCCGGCGCCGGCGAGGATGAACGGGCCGATCGCGCTGGCGTACGTCTCGTGCACGCCCGCCAGGAGCGCCAGCCAGGCCAGCGCGATCGCCTGCAGAGCCAGCCCGGCGACCATGAACGGACGGCTCCCGTAGCGCTCCGAGTAGAACCCCGCGAGCGGCGAGACGACCATCGTCGCGCCGGTCCACACGAGCAGCTTGAGGCCGGCCTGGAATGGCGTGTTGTGCAGCACGTTCTGGAGGAACTGGCTGAGGAAGAAGATCGAGCCGAACATGCCGAAGTACATCGCGAGCGAGACGACGTTGGTGACGGCGAAGCCGCGGCTGGCGAAGAAGCCGAGCGGCAGCATCGGCTCCGGCGCGCGCAACTCCTGGCGGACGAACAGCGCGACCAGCAGAGCGCCGACGGCGAGTGAGCCGATGATCTCGGGGTTGGTCCAACCGAGCGACTGTACGCGCACCAGCGCGAAGACGATGCCGAACAGTCCGGCGGCGCTGAGCGCGAGGCCGCGCAAATCGAGCCGGCGTGCCGGGCCCCGGCTCTCGGCGAGGCGAAGCAGCGCGAGCGGCAGGACGACGAGACCGATCGGCACGTTGATCCAGAAGATCCAATGCCAGGAGCTGATCTGGATCACGCCGCCGCCGACGAGCGGCCCGAGCGCCACCGCGATGCCGCTGATACCGGACCAGACCCCGAGCGCGATGCCCCGGCGCTCGGGCGGGAAGGCGTCCGCGAGCAGCGTGAGCGTGAGCGGTGTGACGATCGCGGCGCCGATTCCCTGCGTTGCGCGGGCCGCGATCAGCAGGCCGATCGACGGGGCGAGCGCCGCCCCGGCCGAGGCGGCCGTGAAGAGCCCGAGCCCGGCGATGAACATGCGCTTGCGGCCAAAGCGGTCTCCGAGCGCCGCGCCGGTCAGCAGCAGCACCGCGTAGGCGAGCACGTAGGCGTTGACGGTCCATTCGAGCGTCTGGATCGAGGCGCCCAGGTCGCGGTGGATGCTCGGCAGCGCGATGCTGACGACGAGGTTGTCGAGGACGACCATGAAGAGGCCGATCGAAACGATCCCGAGCGTCCAACTCCTGCGGTGGTGATCCGTTGCCTGCGCCACGTCGCCCGCCCTTTCTTAGTGAGTGCTAACTGCGGAGAGAATAGCAGCCGCTAATAAGTTGTCAAGGAGCGACTCCGGCAGGCACCCCGCGGGCGACGCGAACGCCGGCCGACGGCGGATAGTCTGTGCCCGATCGATCCCTCACCACCAACAGCAGAAGCGAGGAGCGCCAGATGAGCGTCGACGGGACCTGGAACATCACGTTGCAGACGCCGATGGGAGCGCAGAGCTCGACCGTCGAGCTGGCGAGCGACGGCAGCACCCTCACCGGCACCCAGAGCGGCAACGCCGAGACGGGTGCGATCTACGACGGCAGCGTCGACGGCGACACGGCCACCTGGAAGGTCGACATCACCAAGCCGATGCGGCTCTCGGTCACCTTCACGGCGACGATCGACGGAGACTCGATCTCCGGCACCGCGAAGGCCGGCATGTTCCCCAAGTCGACGTTCGTCGGCGCGCGCGCCTGAACGGGAAGCTTCACGCGCTCCGCCGCTGTGATCGAGGGGCGCGCCACCGCAAACCAGGCCGTCACGCGCCACACGCACGTGGGAAAGTAGCGGCATGGCCCCTGAGCCCGCCGGCGTTCAGATCGAGGAAGTCACGTCGTCGTCCGAGGAGGTCGCGGCGGCGGTGGGACGGCTCGTCGGCCAACTCTCGTCCACGGCCGCGGTCCCGGACCTCGCGCTCATCGACGAGCTGGTCGAGTCGAGCGCCACACGCTTGCTGGTTGCGCGCGACGGTGAACGGCGCATCATCGGCATGCTGACGCTCGCGCTGTTCTCGATCCCGACGGGCGTGCGGGTGTGGATCGAGGATGTCGTCGTCGAGCGGGACGCGCGCGGCAGGGGCATCGGCGCGGCGCTGACGCGCGAGGCGCTGGAGCTCGCGCGGACGGCCGGTGCGCGCACCGTGGACCTCACGTCGCGACCGGCTCGTGAGGACGCCAACCGAATGTACCTCAGGCTGGGCTTCCAGCTGCGCGAGACGAACGTGTACCGCTACGAGCTGCCCCCCTCACCGTGAGCGCCTCGGCGCTTCGCGACGGCGGCACTCGCGCGCTCCAGCATCTCGCAGCGCGCCGCACGGTCCGGGACACGCCGGCGCAGGCCTGGTCTGCGAGGGTGTGCGGAGCATGAAGGTCGCCGAAGCATCGTTCATCGTCACCGGCGCGGCGTCCGGACTGGGCGCCGCCACGGCGCAGGCGCTCGCCCGCGCGGGCGCGCGCGTGCTGCTCGCCGACGTGGACGACGAGCGGGGCGAGGCGCTCGCGGCATCGCTCGGGGACGCCGCCGCGTTCTGCCACACCGACGTGACCTCCGAAACTGACGCCGCCGGCGCGGTTCGCACTGCGCGCGAGCGCTTCGGCGAGCTGCGCGGGCTCGTCAACTGTGCCGGCATCGCCACCTCGCAGCGCGTCCTCGGCCGCGACGGCGTGCACGAGCTCGAGGCCTTTGCGCGTGTGCTCGCGGTCAACCTGACCGGCAGCTTCAACATGACGCGGCTCGCCGCCGCAGCGATCGCCGAGAGCCCGCCGGTCGACGACGGCGAACGCGGCGTGGTGGTCTTCACGGCGTCGGTGGCGGCGTTCGACGGCCAGGTGGGCCAGGCCGCCTACGCGGCCTCGAAGGGGGGCGTGGCGGCGATGACACTGCCGCTCGCCCGCGAGCTTGCCGGCCACGGCATCAGGGTGGTGTCGATCGCGCCGGGCGTCTTCGACACTGCGATGCTCGCCGCGATGCGCCCGGCGGTGCGCGAGTCGCTGGCGGCCGCCGTGCCATTTCCGCGCCGCCTCGGACGCCCCGACGAATACGCGGCGCTGGTCCTCCACATCGTCGAGAACTCGATGCTCAACGGTGAAACGATCCGCCTCGACGGAGCGCTGCGGATGGCGCCGCGCTGAACGGCGGGCGGCGGCGTCCGGCGGCCCCGAGGAGAAGGCGGCGCCGCGGCGAAGACCTGCGACGATGCGTAGAGCAGCGCCGTTGTGCCGGCGCTGCTCTACGGGCCATCGCCCTCGCTCCCGTCCCGGCGGACGATAACCGCTGGCGAGCGCGATTGCGAACGGCAACCGGCACCGTTCGATGAAGCTCGCCACCACAGCCACGCCGCTCCTAGCCGCCGTCGCGCTCGCCGCGTGCGGCTCGACCGCGCCCGGCACGCGCAGCGTGACCGCACCGCCGGCAAGGACCACCTCGAGCACGTCCTCGATCATCACGACCTCGACCACGACCTCCGTCGCCTCCGCCACGACCGGCTCGCCCACGACGCCGACCACCTCGTCGAGCTCGACGACCGCGAGCTCCACCGCTGTGACGAGCGCGAGCACCACCGACTCCACGGCAACCACGCGCACCGAGACCGCACCCGCCTTCGTCGGAGCCAACCCGACCGGCGGCGGCGCCGTCGGCCACGATCTTGCGGCCGCGACCGCGACCCTCGCGCGCAGCGGCTACACGCCGGTGGGCACCACCACCTACGACGCGCGCGACACCCTTCGCGTGCTGATCGGCCGGCGCGCGGGCGCAGCCGGCGAGCGCGCATTCTTCTTCGATCAGACGATCTACCTCGGCACCGATGCCACCGAGCCCAGCGCCCAGATCAGCCTGCTCGCTGAGAACGACACCGAGGTCACGCTGGGCTACGCGATCTACCGCAGCGGCGCCTCGGTCCCGAGCGGGCAGCGAGCGGTTCGCTTCCAGCTCGACATGGGTCAGCTGAGCGCGCTCGACCCGCTGCCGAGTGTCGCGTCGCGGCGGTAGCGCGGACGGCGGACCGAGCTTCGCCGCGGCCGCGCTGGCGCTCAGGGAGCGGAGGCGCCGCCGGTTGAGCCAGTGGCGCCGGTCGCCCCGCTTGCGCCGGTGGTGCCTGTTGCGCCGGTGGGTCCGGTCGCCCCGGTCGGACCGGTCGGACCCGTCACGCCGGTGCCGCCGTTCGGCAGGCCAGCCCACTGGACCGCGATCGGGGTGAGCGCGAGCAGTGCCCCCCAGGTCAACGCGTCGGCGGCACCGCTGGGCGGCAGGCCCTTCGAGATCTGGAAAGCTTCGAGCGCCGACTGCGTCGTGGCGTCGAAGATGCCGCTGACCGGCGTCTGGGGCTCCGCGGCGGCGAGATGCTCCTGCAGCCAGACGACCTGGTCGCCGCGAGCGTGCAGGCCGAGGAGCGGCCAGGACTGCGCGGGCGTGACCGGCGTGCTGTCGGTGATCGGGGCGGTCAGCGCGCTCCACATCTTGGTGGTGGCGGACTGCCAGTCCCACCAGGAGAACCCGGGCGCGCCGTAGGCCGCGGCGACCTGCCGGAAGCGCTCGATCTGCGCCGGTGCAACACCGCCGTAAAGCTGCCCGAGCGGCGCCATCGAGCGGCCGTAGATACGGTTCTGGACGAAGGTGTGGGCATAGGCGACGTCCGGGCTGTCGCCGATCGCCCCCCAGTAGATCTGCGGCACGTCGTACTGAGCCCCGCCTGGTCCGAGGAAGACCGAGTACGGCACGGACTCGTGGTAGTCGACGTACGGGAAGGAGGCCAGGCCGACCGGATAGTTGGGGCCGACCGCCGCGCGCAGGTCCTGCATGTAGGTCTGCGCGGCGGCGTAGCGGCCGTCGTACTCGACCTCGGCGTCGATCACCAGGCAGTCGGCGCCGGCCGCCACCGCGCGCGCGCCGAGCGCCGCCTCCTCGGCGGGGTGGCTGCCGTACACGTACTGCCAGGCGCACACGTTCAGCCCGAGCGCGTGGACCTGCGCGACGAGCGACGCGCTGAACTGCGACCAGTAGTTCGAGCCGCCGTCGGAGCTCTTGACGTAGAGCGTCTTGATGCCGGCGGCCTGCGCCTGGGCGCCGATCTGCGCGAGGTTGCCGCCGTCTGACTGGTTCAGGTACCAGATCCACATACCGGGGGCGTCGAACGCCGAGACCACCGGCGCCGTCGCGTTGACCGTCGGTGCCGGCGGCGGCGGCCGGGGCGCCGGCCGCACCGCGATCGGGCCGTAGGTCCGCGACTTGACGCCGGGCGCCGCCGCGACGTAGATGCGCCCGGTGCTCGCGGCGGACGGGATGCTCACGGCGAGACCGTGATTGGTGGGACGCAGCTCGGCGCCGAGCGGGTGCGCGTGGGTCGCGCTGGCGCGCGCCAGCGCGAAGAAGACGATGAAGCCCGCTCGCAGGTTGTGGCCGCGCAGGACGAGCTCGCCGCCGATCTGCACGATCTGCGGGTTTCGCACGCAGACGGTCCTTCCCACCTTGTAGCAGCGGGCTGAGCTGATGATCGGTGTCGCGACGTGCCGGCCGCTCCTCCGCGTCGCCTTCGACGGCGCAGAGGTCTCCGTCGGGGCCGTCCGGTTGGCGCTCGTGCCGGGCGTGGCCGCAGTCGTGGTGCTCGTCGCCGTGCCACCACTCCGGGCGCCAGCATGGACCCCACCGGTTCCGGGATCGGCCTGCGCCGAGGCGGCGCACAGAGCCAGCGCGATCAGGGCGAGCGCCAGGTTCCGAGTTGTCCGCGTGAGAGAAGTCATCAGACGATGCCCCTGCAGGGCCCCCCAGATGAGCTGAACACGCCAGCTTCGGCGATGTCGCGGTGTGGCGCTGCCCCCGGTTCTGCTTAACGGCGCCGACGCGAGCGACCTGAAGAGCGTAGCGCCCGACTGAAAGTTCGGTGTCATGCCTCGAGCGCTCAGCGACTCCTGCGCAGGCGTCTCCACAGGCTGGGCGCCGGCGGTTGCTTGGCCCGCCAGTCCTCGTGCAACGGGAGCCGCCCGGCCGCGCGCGCGCGCATCACGCAGGCGGTGTGGGCATGGCGGCGGCGGCTGTGGTCGCCCTCGGGAAAGAGCAGCATGTGCTCCGAGAGCGCCGGCAGCTGCCGGTCGCAGATCGGGCAGCGGTAGGTGGCCGGCTTGCGGTTCGCCGCCGGCCTCACCTCCCACCAGGCCGCGGCGGGGAGGCTCATGACCCCACTCGCAGCAGGGTTTGGCTGCTCGCAAATAGACTCGTTCGCGAAGCATGCCAGCGCACAGGCACCTGCGACCCTCGCCCGCCCGTCCGGCGTCCCTGGCCTCGGCCCGACGTGCGGGCGAGGACTACGGCGTCGGCGATCAGCCGGACTGGCGCACGGTCCCCTGGCGCAGCCACCTGCGCGCGGTGACGGTCGATGGCCGCCGTGTCCATCTCGTCGATATCGGCGAGGGAGCGGCGGTTCCGGTGCTGTTCGTGCACGGCCTTGGCGGACGCTGGCAGAACTGGCTCGAGAACATCCCCCGCTTCGCGCGAGGGCGGCGCGTCGTCGCGCTCGACCTGCCCGGTTTCGGCCGATCGCAGCTTCCCACCGCACGGATCTCGATCGCCGGCTATGCGGCCGCGCTGGAGCGCGTCTGCGACCTCCTCGAGCTCGAGTCCGTCGTGGTGGTCGCCAACTCGATGGGTGGAGCGATCGCGGCGCAGCTGGCGGCGCTCGCTCCGGCGCGCGTGCAGCGCCTGGTACTCGTGTCGGCAGCCGCGATCTCGATCACCAGCTTCAACCCGGTGCCCACCGCCGCGGTCTTCGCGGCGCTCGCGCGCACGCCGATCGGAACGCCCGTCGGCCGGCAGGCGATCCTGCGACGCCGGCGGGCACGTCACCTCGCCTTCGCAGCCGTCGTGCGCCATCCCACGCTGATCGCCCCCGACATGCTGTGGGAGCTGGTGGGCGGTCTCGACGCCGCCGGCGCGGCCGGGGCGGCCGCCGCGCTGATCGCCAACGAGCTTCGCAACGACCTGGCCAAGATCGCCGCGCCCACGCTGCTCATTCACGGGCGCGACGACATGCTGGTGCCCGTCGCCGACTCGGTCTGGCTGGCGGGCGAGCTGCCCGATGCGCGGCTCGAGATCTTCGAGGACACCGGTCACCTCGCAATGGTGGAGCGTCCCGTCCGCTTCAACGAGGTCGTGCTGCGCTTCGCGGCGGCGTGATCAGCTCGACGAGCGCAGGGGGACCGAGGTGTCGGCGCGGTCGCGATTACTGAAGTCGGGGCCGTCGCAGATCGGCAGGGCGTTCTGCGGCAGCACCTTGGAGAGGTCGTCGAGCAGGCTCACGCTGTCGGCTGAAAGGGTGAGCGCGACCGCGATCGTCCGGCCGCAGGCGTCGAACTCGAACACGCCGTAGTCGGCGCCGGCGAGCGTGTACAGGACCTCCCACGCCGAGCCGGGCGCGGACCCGGGCAGCTCATCGGAGTACAGGCCGCCCAGCGCGACGCCGGCGGTGCGGCGGAGCTTCGCCTCGAGCGCCACCGCCCTGGAGTGCGGTGTGCCGACCGGTGGCGTCGTCGCCTGGATCAGCTCGGAGTCCGAGGCCTGCGACGGGCTCACGAAGCCGGCGACCGCGCTTCCGTGCGGGCCTGCGAGCAGTTCGTCGGTGTAGCCCGAGGGCACCAGCGCGGCCAGGTCGGAGCTGCGGTAGGGAACGTAGCTCACGCCGTTGGCGGCGTCGACGACGACCCGTGTCACGAACACGGCAACCGCGACCGCAACCAGGCAGACCGCCAGGCCGCGCCAGCCGAGGATCGGCTGATGGCGGAACTGGCGGGCACCGCAGTAGGGGCAGCGCGAGCTTGCGGCGCTGATCTCGACCGCGCATGTGCGGCAGATCCGCGTCTGCGGAACCTCGCCTGTCAGCTCCTCGCTGCTCATCGCGACCCGGAACTGTACGGGCGCGCGAGGTAGCCCTCCATGTCGAAGCGCCGCAGCGCCTTGCGGAACCGCCGCGGCGAGTCCGGCCAGAGGACAGAGTGGCCGTCCGCGTCGAGATACCAGCTGACACAACCGCCGCTCTCCCACACGGTCCCGCGCGCGCGCCGGCGCACCGCCGCCTC
>Ga0209415_10018023_pt1 | contig 11177 bp, 9 predicted proteins | sample PeaSoiSIISIP2007_FD_187696 | JGI IMG/M metagenome (GOLD analysis project Ga0209415, IMG submission 187696) | Peat soil microbial communities from Weissenstadt, Germany - SII-SIP-2007 (SPAdes) (version 2) | ecosystem: Environmental > Terrestrial > Soil > Wetlands > Peat | place: Germany...
TTCAGCAGCACCACGTACTGCTTCGAAGGAGGCTGGCTCTGCGCCAACAACCACCCCGCCACCGCCAAGGCAGCAACCATCGCTCCGACACGCACAATTCGGGAAAACAACATCCCCTCACTTTACCTGTTTCGTGGACAGTTTTGAGCGATGTCGCCCGAGGCGACACCCGCGGGATGAAAATGGCTCGAGGTTCGCGAGCCGCCGCTGAATTTTCGTCATTTCGCGTCTAGTGTTCTTCGGCAGACAAACTGCGGCCGCTCATTGAGGACCCTCGATCGGAAACCTCTCGATCCACGCTTCCAACTGTTCATTGGTAAAGCCGTCACGGCTGCCATCCAGCTCGACAACTTGCATCAGAAGGCTTTGCGTCATATGAGCCACAGGTTTGTTACTTGGGTGGACTAGCGCATTCGACCCTAACCATTTTTGGATCTTCTGAGTTACCCAAGCCGTGACGAATATTCCATGCCGATGTCCTGCGTTAGTTTGAATCGCAAGAGTTGTGGTCGAACGGAATGGGAGATCTGTTTGCCACGGCTGCGGACTTGCACTGAGAAACGGCGGCGACAATCAACTCAAGATCAAGCGGCAGGGGTGTATGTGTTGCAGTGTTCACCCCGAGCTTGGTCCATTTGGCTCATCCTTTGCCCCTGTGGGGATGCTCTTGCACCCGGGGCTCGCTGCGGCCACCAACCCAAAACTGTCGGCAGCAACTGTTATGAGAGGTCAAAGCAATGACCATAACGAAGACAGGGTTATTAGCAGCACTGTGTTCGATCGCCTTCGGCAGCACCAGCACTATCGTCGTGCCGAACGCGAACGCGACTGTGGCCGGGAACGACAACTCCGGTTTTCCTTTAGGCACCTTTTCCATCGAACAGCAGACGGTGATCGACCCTGATCAGTTCCCCGCCGGGCAGATCTATATCACCGGGTTTGCTTTCCGGGCAGCCCCCGGCCTCGGAGCGATCAACTTCACAAGCAGCGGGAGCATCTATTTTTCGACCAGCCCCAATTGGGCGAATTCGACCGGACACCCGCTCATCAGCACGACCCTCGCAAATAACGTCGGGCCGGACAACACGCTGGTTTTCTCCGGCAACAACGTCACCATCACAGCCCCCGGGTGTGCCGCGCCCGGTCCGTGCGCGTTCGGTAACGGTATCGGGTTGACGACGCCATTCCCGTACAATCCGGTGAAGGGTCCGCTCCTGATCGATCTGAAGTTCACGAGTTTGGACGTAATCAGCGGCCAAATCGAGAGCCAAGATTGCAACCTCGCAAGCTGCCCGGTGAATGGTGTTTTCGCAGCTCCACTCGGAACTCCGACGGCGGCAAAGGTCAATTCCAGCGGGGCGGTGCTTAAATTACATATACGACCGTGCCCGGCGGGACCACGACCAACGTCACCCTAAACCTCACGGCGAGCTCCACCGGAAACAATATCTCAAACCTGTTCAACGTCGCCGAAACCGGGTCCGCGGGCGCGCTGGGTAACGCGACCCTTTACATCACCAGCAGCCAGCCGAAAAGCAGCGGTGCGCCGCAAGCCCCGGTTCAGCTCACAGCCGGGGTGAGCTTTGACCAGCTCGACGGCATCATCGCAAGCTTCTCGGAAAACAACGTTAACTTTGCCAGCTCCCAGACGTTCACTCTATCTGGCGGCACGATCACCGGCGGGACCGGAGCTTATGCGGGCGCCACCGGCTCGCTGAGTCTCAGTTTCAATACGGGAGCCAATTCGGTATATACAACCACAGGCACTGGCAGCGTGACCGCAGGAGGCACGACCACACCATTAAACCTGACGAACTTTCACGGCTCCTCTGTTTCGAACGCCCAGGAGTACTATTCTTCGATAGCCGCCAGCGGCACCGCCACCCCGCTCGGAAACGCGACTGCGACCGTCAAGATCGACAACAGTAATACCCCGCCCGAACCGTCCATAGGCACGTTCACGGTTAGTCTGAATAGCACGGACAGCTTCAATCTTTTCTTTTCCGTTTCCGGCCTGGGCCAAACGGTGTTCACTTTTCCTGCCACGGTAACTGGAGGCACAGGAGCCTACGCCGGCGCCACAGGATCATTTACGATCACCTTTGGCGAAAATAGCGCGGGCGCGTCCACGTTCCAGGGGACCGGCACGCTTACAACCGCAGCCGCTGGCGCACCCGTCATCACCTCCGTGAAGACGGCTTTCGGCGCGCCAGTGGTCGGCTACAATACCTGGCTGCAGATCAACGGGACGAACCTCGCGCCGGCCGACACCTCCGCCGCTGGCGTCGTCTGGAGCACCGCGCCCTCCTTCGCGCAGAACATGATGCCGACCCAACTCGGCCCCATCACCGTGACGGTTGACGGACTACCGGGCTACATTTTCTTTTATTGCAGCGTCGCCACCGATACGGCCTGCGCCGCGGGTGACCAGATCAATGTCCTCGCCCCGCTGGATACTAACAACGTCCCGTATCCGGTGGAGGTGATCGTCACCAACAACGGGGTTTCGAGCACTCCGTTCGCGGTCCTGAACAACGGCCTGTCGCCGACCTTCCCCTTGTTCGACGCCACCGGGCACGTCGTGGCCCGGCACCTGAACTATGACCTGCTCGGTCCCGCGACTCTTTTTCCCGGATCCTCGACTCCCGCCACGCCCGGAGAGACGATCATTCTGGTCCTTTACGGCCTAGGACCGCCGGCCGGCAATGGTCCCACGGCGGGTTCAGCAACGCAGTCCGGCTCCCTGCCTGCGACACCGCAGTGCTGGATTTCGGGGCTCCCAGCGACCGTAGTGGGAGTCGCCCTGATCAGCCCCGGGCTCTACCAGTTAAACATCACGGTTCCCACTCAGGCAGCAGCCGGGGACAACCCGATCACTTGCAATTATCAGGGGTATCCGACATTCCCCGGCACGCTGATTGCGGTGCAGTAGCTCGGGAGGACAGGAACGAGAAGACTAATGACCGGCTCCTATTCGGGAGTACCCTGCGACTGCTTTGCTTCGCTCGGCGCGCTCACGATTCATGAGGGGCACGCGTGCTTGCATGATCGCTTCGCCTAGCTCCCGCGCGGGAGATACAGGCAACGGCGGCGCGGCGTTTGCTTTCTCGTTGTCTTCGAGCGCCAGCAGGCCATCGATCTCGCCCAGGTCGAATCAGGTCAGCGACAAGTCGAAGTCCGACTCCTGAACTTCCTGCAGCTCCAGCGCCAGGAGCACTTCGTCCCAGTCAGCCCACGTCACCGAGCGATTCACCATGAGCCGGAACGCTTTAACGTTCGCAGCGACGGCGAGGTCGTCGATACGGGCATCCTCGGCTGAAAGCTGCGCGCAAGCTCGGTATCACTGACATCCCCGTCATCCTTTGTAACGAATGGTCTTCCGCTCACGCACCTCCATCGGCAGCTTTGAAGTCGCTAACGATAGTTCGTCTGGTCGAGTCTTGATAAATCCAGATTGTCTGGCAGGACTCCGATGGTTACGATTGCGAACGTAAACACGGTTGTGTCCGGATGTAAATGCCCACCAAAGGCTTTTTCCGGAGTCGCCATCGTCATGTGCGCGTGGATTTTCCCTCCGGTGATGTAGCCGTTCATGCTGATGATATCGGCGGGCGCAGCCGGATCCTTTTCGATCATGATTTTCGCTGGCAACGTCCGGTTACTCACCTGATGAACCTGGTAGTTCCGCACAGATCCGGCGCAGGAAAGAATCACGGCGTTGACGATGTGATTTTCCTTCACCATCTTTTCCATCCCACCGAGCAGGTCCGTGTCGTATTTAAATCGCCAGATCATCACCTTTTCGAACTGCGTTGGGATCGAGTAAACGTCCGGAACCGTATCGCTATTGGGCTTCGCCTGGCCGGAGCCTCCGGTTTCGACCCGAGTCTGCTGCGCCGCGGCCAGAGTTGCAAACATCGCGAAAACGAGCTTTGTCATGCAACGATCATACATCCCTCTAACCATTATTGAGTCGGCGACGACCCGCTCAGCCTGCCAGCCCGTGTCGTTCAAGACACGGAGATTTTGCCGCGTTTGCGGCTTCGGAGTGTGGGCCACTGCACTGCTGGCTGCGCTTCCATGCCAGGCACCTACGCGACGGCCTACGGAAACGCAGATTTTCTCGGCGCAGTTCCTTGCCTGATTTGCAAGAGCCCTGGGGGGAAACCCGGATACCCGGGGTACCACGGAGGTCATGAAATAGGAAATTCGGGTAAGGACGGGTAAATTTACATTTGCAGGCAGATCGGCGGGCGAAAGCGCGACCCAAACGCAGATTCAGCGCCGTAGTGTTATCATTATTCGCAATCGTATGGCGAAATCGAAACCAGAGCAAGAAGCGGCGCTGGCTGATCGCGATTTGTACTCAGGCTTGATCCGCCTGCATGTGCTACACCACGCCGTTGAAGGTCCGATCTTTGGTCTGGGAATGATCGAAGAACTGGCGCGTCATGGCTATCGCATCAGCGCGGGCAGCCTGTATCCCCTGCTCCAGGGACTGGAGAAAAAAGGCTATCTTCGCTCGACCGAGCGGCGCAACGGGAAATCCCTCCGCCGTGTGTACCGGGCGACTCCGGCGGGGCGGAAAGCATTGGCAGCGGCAAAAAGCAAAGTGCGGGAACTGTTTCACGAACTCATCGAGGGTGACTAGATCAAGTGCGGACAAAACGACAACCAACAGTGACATGCGGGATTAGACGAGTCTTGGCAGCCCTTTTGGCCGCAAACGCGCTGGCCGCCCAGCAGGCTACGCTACCGACCAGCCTGACTCTGGGTCAAGCCGTCGAAGCCGCGCTGAAAAACTATCCTTCGATCCGGGTGACACAGGAACAAATGAACGCTGCCGCTGCCGGGATTCGCCTGGCGCAGACCGCTTACCTGCCGCGCGTAGACGGTTTGGCGCAGGCGGATCGCGCCACCCGAAACACCTTTTATGGATTGCTGCTCCCGCAGGCCGTTATACCGGGTGTAGATGGGGTCAAGGCAAACAATCTCGGCTCGGTGTGGGACAGCGGCTTAGGTGTCCTCGTCTCGTGGCAGCCATTTGATTTCGGGTTGCGTGCCGCCAACGTCGCTACGGCGACAGCGGCCCAGAACCAGGCGCAAGCTGCTATCCAGCGTACGCGATACGATGTCTCCGTCGCCACAGCGGACGCTTTTCTGACGTTGATCGCCGCCCAACAGACGGCAGAGGCCGCGCGCGCGTCGGTTGACAGTTGGCAGGTCCTTCTAAAGAGCATTCACGCGCTGGTTGCCGCGCAACTGCGACCCGGTGCGGACGAATCGAGAGTGCAAGCCGAGCTGGCGGCAGCCCAGACGCAGCTCGCCCAGGCGGAGCAGGCCATAGAGGTGGCTCGCTCGACCCTGGCGCAGTTCGTTGGTATCAGCCCCTCCGAGGTGAGCGTAAGTCCCGGCAAGCTGGCCGATCAACTTCCACCCGACAGGCCCGAACCGCCTCTTGACACCGCCGCCAACCCTCTGGCTGTCGAACAGAGCGCCGCCATCGCACAGGCCCAATCTCAACTCAAGGCGACAGAGCGCGCGTATTATCCGCAGTTCCTTGTCCAGGGGCTCGCCTCCGCGCGCGGCACCGGATTGTTAACGGATGGGTCGCGATTGGGTGGTCTCAACGGCCTCGCGCCTACGACCCAAAACTATGCCGTCGGGCTCACCGTGAACTTCCCGTTCATGGACCGATTCGCGATCCACGAACAGGAAGCGATCCAAGCGGCCAATATTCGGGCTGGCCAGGCACAAAGTGCAGTGATTGCCGCTAACCTGCAAGCGCAGTTCAACGCGGCCCTTGCGACGCTGAATGGCGCGCGTCGCGTGGCCGCCACTACCCCGACACAGGTTTCCTCGGCACGGACAGCGATGCAACAGGCCACAGCGCGGTACCAGTCGGGTTTGTCTCCCATCGATGACGTTGCGCAAGCGCAACGGCTTCTTGTCCAGGCTCAGATCGAGGATGCCTTGGCGCGCCTGAACGTCTGGCGGGCGATGCTTCAGGTCTTTTCGGCTCGCGGAGACATACAACCGGTTGTGGCCGAGGTAGGTCAGTGATTCCGAGAGGTGCAATATGCGTTTTGTCTTAGCCGCCCTCAGCCGTCCGATCACTGTCGTCGTGGCATTGATGTCACTCGCGATCTTTGCGGTCATTGCTGTTCGGCGGATGCCGGTGGATATCTTCCCTAAAGTGGGCGACCCGGCCATTTACGTGGCTCAGCCTTACGGCGGCATGGACCCGGCGCAGATGGAGGGCTACCTTACCTACTATTACGAGTATCATTTCCTCTACATCACGGGAATCGATCGCGTCGAAAGCAAGAGCATTCAAGGCGCGGCGCTGATGAAGCTGATCTTTCACGAAGGCACCGATATGGCCTCGGCCATGGCGGAGACCGTAGGCTATGTGAACCGCGCGCGAGCGTTCATGCCTCCAGGGACGGTGCCCCCTTTCATCACCCGGTTTGACGCAGGCAGCGTAGCGGTCGGTCAACTGGTCTTCAGCAGCGCGACACGCTCGCAGGGCGAGTTGCAGGATTTGGCGCTCAACAGCGTGCGGCCCTTGTTCGCGACGCTGCCTGGCGTTTCCGCTCCGCCGCCCTTCGGCGGGAACCAGAGAACGATCGTGGTCACGCTCGATCCCGATAAGCTCCAGCAATACAAGATCTCGCCGCAGGAGGCGATCTCGGCCGTCAGCAAGGCCACATTGGTGATGCCCTCCGGCAATATGTGGACCGGCGAGATCAACCGTATTGCCAGGACGAACGCGGCGCTCGGAGGAAACCTTTCGGAGCTGTTGAGTACGCCTATCCGGCCCGTCTCCGGCACGACGGTTTACCTGCGAGATATCGGAACAATCGAGAACGGGACTGACATCATTACCGCTTACGCTCATGTCAACGGGAGGAGAACGGTGTACATCCCGGTGACCAAGCGCGCGGATGCCTCGACGCTTGCCGTCATCAACGCGGTGAAAACTGCGATACCGGATTTCAAGAAAGTCGTGCCGGACGATGTGGACGTAAGTCTGCAGTTTGATCAGTCGCCGTTCGTCACCAACTCTCTTCGGGGGCTGGTCACCGAGGGGCTGCTTGGCGCGGGGCTGACTGGCTTGATGGTGCTGATCTTCCTGCGCGACTGGCGCAGCGCCGTGATTGTCGTCATGAACATTCCGTTCGCCTTACTGAGCGCCGTGCTCCTTTTGTGGGCCGCGGGCCAGACGATTAACATAATGACGCTGGGCGGGCTGGCGCTTGCCGTCGGCGTTTTGGTGGATGAGGCAACGGTTGAGATCGAGAATATTCATACCCAGATGCTTCCGGGTATCTCGCGTGCGCGCGCCGTGGTGGAAGCATGCAGCCGAACCGCGATGGCCCGGTTGCTTTCGATGTTCTGCATTCTCGCCGTCTTCGTGCCTTCTTTCTTCATGGTCGGCGTGAGCCGACAGCTCTTCGTGCCGTTATCGCTGGCTGTTGCCTTCTCGATGATCGCTTCGTATTTGCTCTCCAGCAGCCTGGTGCCGGTATTCTCGACGTGGCTGATGCGCGAGGCGCATCGCGGCGAAGAGCATGAGGGGATTTTCGGGCATCTTCTGTCGTTCTATGAGCGGTACCTGCGCGTCGTGCTGCGGCTTCGCTGGCCCCTGGTGCTGGTTTACCTCGCGGGGGCCTTCGGGCTGCTGTATGTGCTGCTGCCGCGTATGGGTACAGAATTGTTTCCGGATGCCAATGCTCCGCTGCTGCGCGTGCGGCTGCGGGCTCCGGCCGGCACCAGGATCGAGGAGACCGAACGGATTGTCCTTCGCGCGCTCAACGTCATTCAACAGGGCGCCGGCAGGGACAACGTCCAAATCACCAGCGACTTCATGGGTGTCGTGCCCTCCAGCTATCCGGTGGACTTGATTCATCTGTTCACCAGCGGACCCCAGGAGGCGATCATCCAGGTGGCCGTGAAACCCGATACGCCGCGGGGCGAAGCCCTGCGGGAGCGCATCAGAGCGGGCCTGCGGCAGGAATTGCCCGAGTGCCAAGTCTCGTTTGAAGCCGCCGACATCGTCTCCCAGGTCATGAGCTTCGGCTCTCCAACGCCTATCGAGGTGGCGGTGCAGGGAGCCAGCCTCGCGAATGATTATGGATATGCCCAGAAAATTCAATCCCAACTGGCAAAACTGGATTTCGTCAGGGATCTGCAATTCGCGCAGGAGTACAACTATCCGACGCTGGACATCAACATCAATCGCGAACGGGCGGGCCAATTCGGGCTGACGATGGCGGATGTGGTAGGTTCGGTTGTTCCAGCGACGTCCTCCTCCCGGTTCACGCAGCCGAACTACTGGCGCGATCCTAATTCGGGTAATGCGTTCCAGATTCAAGTCGAGATGCCGCAGAATCGCATGCAAAGCGTCGAAAGCGTCGGTGAACTCCCGATCATGCTGGACGGCCACCGGGACACCGAACTGACCAACATTGCGCAGATGAAGCTGGGAACCATGCCGGGGCTGATTGAGCGTTTCAACGGCCAACATATAGTCAGCCTGACGGCGAACATTCACGAAATCACACTGGGAGAGGCCGCGCTGAAACTGAACCGGGCGCTGGCCGGAGCCGGGCCGCCGCCCAAGGGGGTCAAAGTTGTCATGAAGGGCGAGATCCCACCTCTGGAGCAGACCATTTCCGGTTTGCGGACTGGTCTGCTGCTGGCCGTCGTAGTGATTTTCCTGCTGCTTTCTGCGAATTTCCAGTCGATGCGGCTGGCGCTCGCGATCGTTCTTACGGTTCCCGCGGTGCTGTGCGGGGTTCTCCTCATGCTCCGGGTGACGAACACGACGTTGAACATTCAATCTTTCATGGGCGCCATTATGGCGATCGGCATTGCCGTCGCGAACTCGATTTTGCTGATCACGTTCGCGGAGCGCTTTCGCCACGACAACAGCCCCGTTATGGATGCGGCACGCGAGGGCGCCTCAAGCCGGCTCCGGGCGATCCTGATGACGGCGGCGGCGATGATTTTCGGCATGCTGCCGATGGCGATCGGATTTGGCGAGAGTGGCGCTCAGTCGGCGCCGCTGGGCCGCGCCGTCATTGGCGGCCTGCTCCTATCCACCTTCGCGACGTTGACGATCCTTCCCTCGATCTACGCCGTCCTGCAGCGGGGAGCATCCGTGACGTCTCCGTCGCTTAATCCGATGGATCCCGCGAGCCGATACTATGACGCACAATAGAACTTTCCTTTTCCCGATTTATATTCTCGGATTGCTCGCGCAACCTGGCCGGGCGCAAACCGGAGATCTGGCTCCGGTGGTGTCCAAACCCGTGTCGCGAACCGTCGAATTGCCGGGCGAGTTTCTGCCCTTCCTGAGCGTTTCGCTTCATGCCAAGGTTCCGAGCTATGTGGATCGCGTTCTGGTGGATCGCGGCAGTATCGTTAAGCAAGGTGATTTGCTCGTCGAAATGAGCGCGCCGGAGATGGCCGCGCAGATTGCCGAAGCTCAGTCGAAAGTGCAGGCGGCCGAAGCGGACCGCCTGCAAGTGGAGGCTCAGCTTGCGGCAGCGCAGAGCACGTACGATCGCACGAAGCAGGCTGCTGAAACGCCCGGCGCGATCGCGGGCAACGAGCTTATTCAGGCGGAAAAACAGGTTGACGCCGCCAAGGCGCTCCTGAATTCCCGCCTTCAAGCAAGCCGGGCGACGGAATCGGCCGTCCGGGCGCTCCAGGATTTGCAGGGCTATCTGAAAATCACGGCGCCTTTCGACGGCGTGGTGACGGACCGCCTGATCCATCCTGGCGCCCTGGTAGGTCCGGGGAACGATGTCGCGCTTCTGGTGATCCAGCAGGTAGCGCACCTTCGACTTGTGGTGCCGGTGCCGGAGGAGGATGTCAGCGGGATCATGAACGGAGCGAATGTTCCCTTCCAGGTCCCCGCCTGGCCGGAACGAACCTACTCTGGGGCAATCGCGCGCATTTCCCATGCCCTCGATCAAAAGACGCGCACTATGCCGATCGAACTGGACGTGATGAATCGCGATGGGTCTTTGGCCCCTGGTATGTATCCGACTGTGAAATGGCCAGTCCGCCGCGCGCGGCCCTCGCTTTTCGTGCCAAAGACGAGCGTGGTCACCACGACCGAACGGACGTTCGTAATACGGAATCAGAGTGGGCATGCGGAATGGGTCGACGTCAAGAAGGGCGTGACCGAGGGAGACCTCGTGGAAGTGATCGGGAATCTGAAGCCGGGCGATAGCGTGCTCCGCCGGGCGACGGATGAAATCCGGGACGGCATGCCGATCCAGCTTCTGGCAAATAAGGCGCCTTAATCCATATCTGCGTTCCCGCCCGGCTTTCAACGGAGCAGGATGTCTTGACTCTGTCAGGTTGCTATATATCGAATATCGATGACGAAATTCGATATAAAACGTTCGACAATAAAAACAGCGGATCATGACCGGCACAGGAACACTCGGCTGGCGACCACGGCTTTTCGGTACGCCCGCGCCGGGCTGGCGATCCTGGTCCGTCTCCTCGTCGGCCTCGTCGTGTTCTTGCCGGAGGGCATTCAGAAACTCGCCTTCCCAGAGATTCTCGGGGCAGGCCGCTTCGCGAATATCCCGATCTGATGCGGCCGTTTGTTGGTACCGTCGAGATGGCTGCGGCGTTCTCATCATTCTTGTCATGCTCACGAGACTTGCGGCCTGACCGCTAATCATTACAGTGACCGTGGCGATCGTCTCGACCAAGGTGCCGATCCTGCTCGGCCATGACTTCTGGACTTTTCCTTTGTCTAAGCTGCCGCGTTATGGCTTATGGCGCATTGATGCACGAGGCGCGCGCCGATTTCGACATGCTGCTGGGTGCGCTTTACCTCTTGATCGAAGGTGGCGGCGCCTGGTCGGTGGATGCCAGCGGATTTCAGGAACTGGAACTCGACTTCGTGGCGGACAATCCCGGGCTGACGCTCTTCCATTGTCACCAGCGGTTGCACATGGACTTCGGGTTCATGGCACTATTCAGCTAGGCGTAGGTAGCACCCGGACGCTTTGGCACGGGAAGATATTTTGTACCGATTTTGTACCGCCGACCTGCTTTTGACGACCTCCTCGATTTTTTAGAATCAATAAGTTGTGATACTTAAAAACTTTGTCATGTTCGTGGTTCGAATCCATGCCGGGGAGCCA
>Ga0209415_10018024_pt1 | contig 11177 bp, 12 predicted proteins | sample PeaSoiSIISIP2007_FD_187696 | JGI IMG/M metagenome (GOLD analysis project Ga0209415, IMG submission 187696) | Peat soil microbial communities from Weissenstadt, Germany - SII-SIP-2007 (SPAdes) (version 2) | ecosystem: Environmental > Terrestrial > Soil > Wetlands > Peat | place: Germany...
TCCACGCCGACGACCGTCACGTCGGCCTCGGCGCGTCGGCACGCCTCGAGGACGGCGGAGTGCTCGACCGCCGTGGTGACCACATGGGGTCGCGTCCCGTCCGGCGCGCGGGCGACGGCGCCGTACACCGCGGCGTTGACCGCCTCCGTGCCCGTCGCGGTGAACACGACCTCGCGGGGTCGGGCACCGAGCAGCCCGGCGACCGCCTCCCGGGCGTCCTCGACGGCCACCCGGGTGGCGCGCCCGTCGCTGTGCACCCGGCCCGGGTCGGCCGGGTGGCCGCGCAGATAGGGGAGCATCGCCTCGAGCGCTGCGGGGCGCAGCGGCGAGGAGGAGGCGTGGTCGAGGTAGGCCCGGGGCACGGGCGAGCTCAGACCCGCGCCACGCAGTGGTCGCTGCCCTCGGGGCGGCTGGCCTCGAAGTGCGGGGAGGTCTCGCCGTACAGGCCGGCGAGCATCCCCCGGATCATGCCCCGGTCGAGCGCGCAGACGACGTGCGGGTAGCGCGTCGCCGCGTCACCGAACGGGCAGCATTCGGACACGATCGTGAAGTCGTCGCCGTCGGCTTCGGCCCGGGCGGCGAACCCGTGCGCGGTGAGGGCGTCGGCGACCGCGGCGACCGCGGTGCGCACCGAGCGGTGCCCGCTCCCGGGATCCATGCGCCGCGCCAGGTCGCGGCCGTAGTCGTAGCCGACCTGGTCGGCGAGCGCCTCGGCCGGGCCGGCGCCGAGGGCGTCGAGCGCGCCGGCGAGCAGGCTCGCCAGGACGCTGTCCTGGCGCAGCGGCACCGCGAGCGTGGTGGCGCCGGTCGCCCGGTACCGCTTCGACGGGCGGCCGGCCGGCCGTTCGCCGTCGGCGCGGGCGATCTCGACGTCGAGGTACCCGCCGCCGGTCAGCTTCTCCAGGTGGTGACGGGCCACGTTCGGGTGCAGCGCGAACCGCTCGGCCACGTCGGCGGTCGTGACCCCCTCGGGGGCGTCGCGGACCGCGAGGTAGATCTCGCGTCGGGTCGGGTCGCCGAACGCGTTCGTGACCGCCACGACGGCGGCGTTGAACTCGTCAGGGGTCAGCGCGCGCTCATCGGCGGCGCCCGCGGCGTCGCTCCGGGCCTGCCGTGCCGGCTCGTGAGCCACGCCCGGTATTCTACCTATGCCCGTAGTGGAAATCCCGTCCGTGAGGTCGCATGCCCGACGACGCCCTGCTCACCGGCGTGCTGCGCCGGATCGAGGATCCCGAGCTGGGATTCTCGATCGTCGAGCTCGGGATGCTCGCCGGCGTCGACCGCCACGACCGCCGGGTGCAGGTCCGCCTCGCGCTCCCCCTCCCCGAGGACAGCTGGCCACCCGACGAGCTCGAGGCCCGGATCCGGGCCGCGCTGCTCGCCGAGCCCGGCGTGGACGCCGTCGCCTTCGAGCGGCGAGCGATGGACGAGCGGGAGGTGGCCCGCGCCGCCGGGGTGCTGCGGGGCGACCCGCCGCCGAACCCGCTCGCGGTCGTGGACGCCGCGACCGAGCCGCCGCCGCGCCCCCCGCGCCGGAACCCGTTCACCGACGCCACCACCCGGGTGCTCGCGGTCGCGTCCGGGAAGGGTGGGGTGGGCAAGTCGTCGGTCAGCGCCAACCTGGCCGTCGCGCTCGCCGAGCGCGGCCACCGGGTCGGGGTCCTCGACGCGGACGTGTGGGGCTTCTCGCTGCCGCGCATGCTCGGCGTCGACCACCCGCCGGGGCTCATCGACGACGTGATCGTCCCGCCGCGGGCGTACGGCGTGCAGCTCGTCTCGATGGGGTTCTTCGCCCGCGACGACCAGGCGGTGATCTGGCGCGGACCGATGCTGCACAAGGCGCTCGAGCAGTTCATCACCGACGTGCACTGGGCGGCGCTCGACACGCTGGTCGTCGACCTCCCGCCCGGCACGGGCGACGTCGCGCTGTCCATGGCCCAGCTCCTGCCCCGCGCCGAGGTCGTGATCGTGACCACTCCGCAGCCGGCGGCGCAGCGGGTCGCGCAGCGCAGCGCGGCGATGGCCGAGCGGGTGAACCTGCCGGTGATCGGCGTCGTGGAGAACATGTCGTGGTTCACCGGCGACGACGGCACCCGCTACGAGCTCTTCGGCGCCGGCGGGGGGCAGGTCCTCGCCGACCAGGTCGGGGTCCCCCTCCTCGCGCAGGTGCCCCTCGTGCCCGCCCTGCGCGCCGGCGGCGACGTCGGGCGCCCCATCGTCGTCGCCGAGCCCGACGGTGACGCCGCCCGAGCGTTCGTCGAGCTCGCGGCCCGCCTCGACGAGCTCGCCCCCCGTCGGGTGCACCATCCCGAGCTGCGCATCTCCTGAGCGCCGGCCCGGCCGCGGCCGGCTGGTGCCGGGCCGACGACCCCGACGTAAGGTCCCCACATGGACGTACGCATCGGCGTGTTGCACTGCCCGAAGGAGCTCACCCTCGAGGTCGACACCGACGCCGCGGCGCTCGAGAAGCTCGTGAACGACGCGCTGCACACCGACGGCGGGGTGCTCTGGCTCACCGACGAGCACGGCCGGCGCATCGGCGTGCCCGCCGAGCGGCTCGCCTACGTCGAGCTCGCTGACGACGCGGCCGCGAAGCGGGTCGGGTTCGGGCCCGGCTGACCTCGTGACCGCGCCCGCCGGCGCGGGCTTCTTGGACCGCCGGCTCCTCTTCTTCAGCGGCAAGGGCGGCGTCGGCAAGAGCACGGTCACCGCGGCGACCGCGCTGCTCGCCGCCGAGCGGGGCCGCCGGGTGCTGCTCGTCGAGGTCGACGCGAAGGGCAACCTGACCGCGCTGTTCGAGCAGCCGCCGGTCGGGTTCCAGCCCCGCGAGGTGTACCCCGGCGTGTTCGCCATGCAGATGCGCACCGAGGACGCGCTGCGCGAGTACCTCCGGCTGCAGCTTCGCGTCCCGGTGCTCGCCCGGGTCGGGCCGCTCGCCCGCGTCCTCGACTTCGTCGCCAGCGCCGCCCCCGGCGTCCGGGAGATCCTCACCGTCGGCAAGGTGTGCTCGGAGGTCCGCGAATCGCAGGACGGTCGAGCCGACTGGGACCTCGTCGTGGTCGACGCGGCCGCGACGGGCCACATCGTCTCCCAGCTCGACTCGCCGCGCGCCATCCAGGAGCTCGTCGCCGTCGGCCCGGTCCGCCAGCAGACCGAGTGGATGATCGAGCTGCTCTCCGACCCCGCGACCACCGCGCTCCACGTGGTCACCACCCCCGAGGAGATGCCGGTCAACGAGACCATCGGGCTGGTGCAGCGGGCCCGCACCGAGCTGACCGTCCCGTTCGGGTCGGTCATCGTGAACCGCGTGTTGCCCGAGCCGTTCACCCGCGCCGACGAGCCGGTCTTCGACGCGCTGCTCGGCGGGCCAGCCCGCGACGTCCTCGACGCCGAGGTCGGCTCCGGCAGCGGCGCGGTCCTCGAGGCGACCCGGCTCGCGGTGTCGATGCGCCGGTCCCGCGCCACGCAACTCAGCCGGCTGCGAGCCGTGCTCGACGTCCCACTCGTGTACCTCCCCTACCTGTTCGTCCGCGACCACGGGCTCCGCGTCACCCGGATGGTCGCCGAGCACCTCGCGGCGGAGCTGGGCCTGTGACGTCGTCGAGCCTCGAGCCGCTGCTCGCGTCCCGCGAGATCGTCGTGTTCTGCGGGTCGGGTGGGGTCGGCAAGACGACGACCGCCGCCGCCGCGGCGCTCGCCGCGGCCACCGAGCTCGGGGGTCGGGTGCTCGTGCTGACCATCGACCCGGCGCGGCGCCTCGCCGACGCGTTGGGTCTCGAGGCCATCGGGAATGTCGAGCGTCGGGTGCCCGACGAGGCGCTGCGCGCCGTGGGGCTCGAACCACGCGGGGAGCTGTTCGCCGCGATGCTCGACACGAAGGCCTCGTGGGACGACCTGGTGCTGCGCCACGCGCCCGACGAGGAGACCGCGTACCGGGTGCTCGGCAACAGCCTGTATCAGAACATCACCGCCCGGTTCGTGCAGAGCCACGACTACATCGCGATGGAGCGGCTCTATGACCTGCACACCAACGGGCGCTACGACCTGATCGTCGTGGACACGCCCCCGACCCGCAACGCCATCGACTTCCTCGAGGCGCCCAGCCGGATGGCGGAGTTCTTCGGCGGCCGGCTGCTGCGCTGGCTGACCGTCCCGTACCGGCTGACCGGCCGGCGCGGCGCCCGGATGATGAACGTCGCCAGCCGGCCCTTCTACCAGCTGGCCGACCGGGTGCTCGGCAGCCAGCTGCTGCAGGACATCGCCGAGTTCTTCTTGAACTTCCAGAGCATGTACGACGGGTTCGTGGCCCGGGCCGAGGCGGTCGAGCGGCTCTTGCACGACCGGCGCACCAGCTTCGCGGTGGTGACCACGCTCGAGGGGGCGCCGCTGCGGGAGGCCGAGCTGTTCGTCCACGAGCTCGGGAAACGGCACCTGCCGCTCGGGGCCCTCGTGCTGAACCGGGTGCTGCCCCCCTACCTGACCTCCGCGGAGGGGCAGCGGGCCGCGACGGCCCTCGCCGAGCGTCCCGCCGACGTCGCGAAGGCGCTCGTCGGGGTGGGCGACGCGACGTTCGACGACCCGGAGCGCACCGCCCGGGTCCTGGCCACCGCCGCGGCGACGTACCGGGACTACAGCGTCGTCGCGACGCGGGAGCGGGAGCTGCGGGCCGAGCTCGCCCGGGTGCCCGACGTGCTCGCCACCGTCCCCGCCCTCCCCGACGAGGTGCACGACCTGGCCGGGCTGGCGAGGATCGGCCGGGCGTTGCTGGCGACTCCGTAACCTGGCCGCATGGCGGTTGGGCTCTACGAGCTCGCGCAGGGCAACACGGCGCTGCGCGGCGACGCGTTGCGGCATCTGCAGCGGCTCGTGGCGTCCTGGCAGCCGCTCGCCGACCTGTGCTTCGCCGACCTGCTCGCGCTCGCGCCGGCCGACGGTGACGAGGGCCACCGGTTCGTGGTCCTGGCGCACGTCCGGCCGGTGACCGGCCAGACGCTCTACCCGGCGGAGCTCGTCGGCACCGTCGTCCAGGAGGTGGAACGGCCGCTCGTGGCGCGGGCCTGGCGGACCCACGAGATCGTCGGCGGCGACGCCACGGTGATCGGCTCGCCCGAGCGGGCCCGCACCCAGTGCATCCCGCTCGAGCTGCGCGGCGACACGATCGCCATCGTGAGCCGGGAGGCGCCGACGACGTCCGGTCGACGCCAGGGCGAGCTCGAACGCGTCTACCTCGACACGTTCGGCCGCTTCGCCCGCATGATGACGGAGGGGTCGTTCCCGTTCGCCCGGGACGAGGTGGCGTCCGAGGAGGCGCCGCGCGTCGCCGACGGGGTGATCCTCCTCGACGACCAGCTGCGCATCAAGTTCACGAGCCCGAACGCGATCAGCTCGCTGCACCGGATGGGCATCCACAACTACACGCCCGGTCTGCAGCTCGGGGAGATCGGCTTCGATCAGGACGCAGCCGACGCGGCGTCACGCCTGCAGGTGCCGGTCACCGAGGAGATCGAGCGGGGCGAGACCTCGGTGCTCATCCAGGCCATCCCGCTCCTCGAGCACCACCGCTCGACGGGGGCGATGATCTTGGTGCGCGACGTCACCGACCTGCGGCGCCGCGACCGGATCCTGCTGTCAAAGGACGCGACGATCCGCGAGATCCACCACCGGGTGAAGAACAACCTGCAGACCATCGCCGCGCTGCTGCGCCTGCAGGGCCGCCGGCTGCACTCAACCGAGGCGCAGGAGGCGATCCAGGAATCGGAGCGCCGGATCCGCTCGATCGCGATCGTGCACGAGACGCTGTCCCGCGAATCCGCGGACGTGGTCAACTTCGCGGACATCGTCGAGCCGCTCGTGCGGGTCGTCGAGGAGAGCGTGTCGACTCCCGAGCTGCGGCTGCACTTCGACGTCGAGGGCGACGCCGGGCAGCTCCCCGGCGACATCGCCACGCCGCTGGCCGTCGCGTTGAACGAGCTGATGCAGAACGCGGTCGACCACGCGTTCCCCGACGACGACAGCGGCCCGGCGGAAGGCCACGTGCGCGTCGAGCTGGCCCGCCGCGACGGGGAGCTCGCCATCGAGGTGGTCGACGACGGCGTCGGTCTCCCGGCCGACTTCTCGTTGGAGTCGTCGCGGGGCCTCGGCCTCTCGATCGTGCACGGGCTGGTGACGAGCGAGCTGGGCGGCTCGATCGAGATGCGCGACGACGGCGGGACGCGGGTCAGCCTGCGGGTGCCGCTAGAGCCGACCGCGGGCCTGCAGGTCGGCGCGCTGAGCTGATCAGGCGGTGGCGCGCTGGCGGGCCACCCAGGCTTTGCGGAGCTTGCGGCGCTCCTCCTCGGTGGTGCCCCCCCAGATGCCGGCCTCCTGGTTGGTGGCCAGCGCGAACTCGAGGCACTCGTCGGTCACGCCGCAGGCGGTGCAGATGCGGCGGGCCGTCTCGATCTGCTCGAGCGCCGGGCCGGTGGTCCCGATCGGGAAGAAGACGTCGGGGTCCGAGTCCCGACACGCCGACCGACCCCGCCAAGCCTCGGCGTCCCAGTCGTGGGTGCGGATCCAGGTGAGCGCCACTCGTACCTCTCGCGTGTCTCGGCCGGCCGTGTCGCGACGGGCTCCGCTGCCGGGCCGGCGGCTCCGGTGCGTCCGTCCCTGGGCTCTCGCCCGCCGGGGCCACGCAGCGTAGATCCGAGACGCGTTCTCCACAAGGCCTCTGACCTGGGGTTTCGCGTGTCGTACGCTGCGCGCGTGCCCGGCGGCGCCGTTCTGAGGGTGTGGGCGCACCGCGGGGCCCGTCGACAGGCCCCGGAGAACACCGTGGCGGCGTTCACCCGGGCCCGGGAGCTGGGCGCCGACGGCGTCGAGCTCGACGCCCGCCGCAGCGCCGACGACGTCGTCGTGGTCCACCACGACCCGACCGCCCGGCGGGTCGGGCTCCTCGCCGGGCAGCCGTTCGCGGCGCTGCGGGCCGCCCGACCCGACATCCCCACCCTCGACGAGGCGCTCGACGCGTGCGCCGGCCTGACGGTGAACGTCGAGCTGAAGAACCTGCCGGGCCAGCGGGACTACGACCCGGGGGAGCGGCTGGCCGGGCTGGTGGCCGACACCCTCGCCCGCCGCGGCCACCGGGACGACACGCTGGTGTCGTCGTTCAACCTCGACACCCTCGACCGGTTCCGGGCGCTCGACCCGACCCCGACCGGCTTCTTGACGCTGCGAGGGTTCGATCCCCTGACCGCGCTGGCGCTCGCCGCCGAGCGCGGGCACCGGGCGTTGCACCCCGACGTGCGGGGTCTCGACACCCGGCCGGCCGCGGTGGTCGTCGACGCGGCGCACCAGGCCGGCCTGGCGGTGCACGTGTGGACGGTCAACCGGCGGGCGACGATCGTGACGCTGGCCGCGGCGGGGGTCGACGCCGTGATCACCGATGTGCCCGACGTCGCCCGCGCCGCGCTCGGCCGGGACGACGCGCCGCTCAGCTGACCGGCGTGACGAGCGTGAGGCAGTCCGGCTCGTAGCGGATCTCGAGGTGCTCGACGTCGCCGAGGTAGTCGCCGTCGACCTGCCACGGGAACGGGGCGTCGCGGGCGACGAGGGTGAGGCTGTCGAGGTCGGCGAGCTGCACGACGTCGCGGCGACGCTCGAGGTGCCGGCCGCGGGCCATCGCCGACAGCGCGGCGGGGAGCAGCACCCCGGTGCTGAGGCGACGAAACGCGGTGAGCGCGAGCTTGCGGTCGAGACCCGCGGCGTGGGTGACGGTGAGGGGCCGCACCCCGAAGAAGGCGTAGGGGCTGGTGTTGGAGGCAATCGCGTAGTAGCCGTCGGTGAGCGGCTCGCCGCCGACCTCGATCCGGAACGGTGCGTGGCCGCGGTCGAAGCCCCGGTAGAAGGTGGTGATCGCCGCGACGGCGAACGTCGGGTGCGCGAGCCGTCGCTTCAGCCAGGCGTGGCGCTCCATCTGCTCGATCACCTCGGCGTCGAACCCGGCGCCGAGGTGGAACAGGAACCGGCGTCCGTTCCCGTCGCCGAGCCCGACCCGGCGGAACGACCGGGCCTCGAGGCTCGCGACCAGCTGCTCGGTCGCGGGCCGCAGCGCGTTGGGGATCCCGAGGGTGCGGGCGAACACGTTCGTCGAGCCGCCCGGCAGCGGCGCCAACGCCGTGTCGGTGCCGACGAGGCCGTTCGCCGCCTCGTTCAGCGTGCCGTCCCCGGCGGCCACGACGACCGCGTCGAAGCCCTCTGCCGCGGCATCACGGGCGAGGTCCGTGGCGTGACCGCGTTCCGTGGTCTCGGCGACCTCGAGGCGGTGCGGCTCCCCGAGCGCGTGCTGCACCCGGACGCGACGTCGCGGGGTCATCGACGACGCGGTGGGGTTCACGACGAGCAGCAGGCGCACGGCTGCGCAGGTTAGGGCGGTACCGTCCGGCCGTGCCCACCGCGTGGGACGAGCTGACGGCCGAGATCGTGGCGTGCCGCGCCTGTTCCCGGCTCGTGGCCTGGCGCGAGGAGGTGGCGCGCACCAAGCGGGCCGCGTACCGCGACGAACCGTATTGGGGGCGGCCCGTGCCCGGGTTCGGCGATCCCGCCGCGGCGATCCTCCTCGTCGGGCTGGCCCCCGCCGCGCACGGCGGGAACCGCACCGGCCGGGTCTTCACCGGCGACCGGTCCGGCGACTGGCTCTACGGGGCCCTGTACCGGGCCGGGCTGGCCAACCAGCCGACGTCGGTGTCGGCCGACGACGGGCTGCGCCTCGACGGCGCGTACGTGACCGCGGTGGTGCGCTGCGCGCCGCCCGACAACGCGCCGTCCCCCGAGGAGCGCGACCGGTGCGGCCCCTACTTCGCGCGGGAGCTCGCGCTGCTCGCCGACGTGCGGGTCGCGGTGGCGCTCGGCGGGTTCGCGTACGTCGCGCTGTGCCGGGCGCTCGCCGACGCCGGGGTCGCCGTCCCCCGCCCTCGCGTCCCGTTCGCGCACGGCGTCGAGGTCCCGACCTCCCGGCTCACCGTGCTCGGCTGCTACCACCCGAGCCAGCAGAACACGTTCACCGGTCGCCTCACCGAGCCGATGCTCGACGGCGTCCTCACGCGCGCCCGGCAGCTGGCCGGCCGACCGGCTACAGGAGCGCGAGGGTCTCGCCGACGGCGTACGCCACGGCGATGACGCCGAGGACGACGCCGACGAGCCGCCGCAGCGTCTGGTCCGACGACTGGATCGTGAGATGGGCGCCGAGCCGCGCGCCGGGGACGACGCCGACGCACAGCGGGAGCGCGTAGAGCCAGTTGATGTGGCCGAGCGCGGCGTGGGTGATCAGCCCGGGGACGGCGAGCACCCCGACGCAGGCGAGCGACGTGGCGAGCGCCGCCTTGATCGGCATCCGGACCCAGCCGGTGAACGCCGGCACCATCAGCACCCCGCCGCCGATGCCGAGCAGGCCGCTCAGCCCGCCCGCGGCGACGCCGATGACCGCGAGGCGCCACGGTTCGGCGCGGCGGTCCCGCCCGTCCTCCACGCGGGCGAGCCCCGGCGCGGCGTCCGTGATCCCCTCGGTGGCGACGACCGCCTCGGGCTCGGGCGTGCCGACCGGACGGCTCAGCCGGTAGGCACTGAACCCGACGAGCGCCGCGGTGAGGATCATCAGCGGATGGCCGTTGCCGGGCACGACATCGGTCAGCAGCGCCCCCCCGACCGTGGCGAAGATCCCGACGCCGCTCGTCCACGCCACGATCCGCCAGTCGACCAGCCGCTCCCGCCCGTAGCGCCACGCGCCGGTCACCGCGGACGGGATCACCGACGGGATCGTCGAGCCCACCGCGGCGAGCGGGGTGGCGCCGAGCACGCGGATCGCCGGCGTCGACACCACCGCGCCGCCGATCCCGAACATGCCGGACAGGACGCCGGTGCCCACCCCGAACACGCCGGTGAGCACAATTCGCCACAGATCCGACACGCCGCGGGAGGCTACCCTTCGCGTTCGTGACGGCCCCGACGTTACGTGGCGTGTACCTCCCGCTGATCACCCCGTACGCGGCGGACGGGTCCGTCGACCTCGACGCGCTCGAGCGCCTCGCCGTCCACGCGCTCGACGCGGGCGTCGCCGGGCTCGTGCCGCTCGGCACCACCGGCGAGACGCCGCTGCTCGAAGCCGACGAGAAGCGCGCCATCGTCGAGTGCTGCACGCGAGTCGGCCGCGAGCGCGGCGCGCACGTCATCGTGGGTGCGGGCACGAACAGCACCCGGGCCACCGTCGCGGCCGTCGAGGCGCTCGCCGGGACGGGTGCCACCGCCGCGCTGTGCGTCGTGCCCTACTACCTGCGGCCCAGCCAGGCGGGGATCGTCGCCCACTTCGAGGCCGTCGCCGCGGCCAGCCCGGTGCCCGTCGTGCTCTACAACGTCCCGAGCCGCACCGGGCAGGTCCTCGAGCCGGAGAGCCTCCTGCGCCTGGCGAACACCCCGAACATCGTCGCGGTCAAGCAGTCGATGGGCACCCTCGACGTCGGGACGCTGCGGGTGCTCGCCGAGGCTCCACCCGACTTCGCGCTGCTCGGCGGCGACGACCCGATCATGTTCCCGCTCGTGCTGCTCGGCGCGGCGGGCGCCATCGCCGCGTCGGCGCACGTCTGCACGCGCCGCTACGTCGAGATGATCGAGTGCGGCCTCGCCGGCAAGGTCGACGAAGGGCGCGCCCACCACGAGGCGCTCCTCCCCGTCGCCCGGGCCTGCTTCGCCGAGCCCAACCCGGCCGTCTTCAAGGGCGTCCTCGCCGCCCAGGGGCTCATCGCCACCCCGGACGTGCGCGCCCCCCTGGCCAACGCCTCGCCGGCCGCAGTCGAGGCGGCACTCGAGGCGATCACCGCCGCGGGGGGCTGACGCGCCGGCCCCGGGACGTGACGGACGTCATGTTCCGGGGGGCATCGCCGCGTGGGTAACGTCGGTGAAATTGGAACGCCGGCGTTCCGAAATCTCCGCCGACTTCACGGGGGTGGCCATGACGACGAGCCACGCAGAGACGACCAGCCGGGCAGATCGGGCCGAGCAGCGCGCGGCCGAGCGACGCTGGCTCATCCTCGGGGTGCTCTGCTTCAGCCTGCTCGTGATCGTGCTCGACAACTCGATCCTCAACGTGGCGCTGCCGAGCATCGTCCGCCAGCTCACCGCCACGAACAGCCAGCTGCAGTGGATGGTCG
>Ga0209415_10018025_pt1 | contig 11177 bp, 10 predicted proteins | sample PeaSoiSIISIP2007_FD_187696 | JGI IMG/M metagenome (GOLD analysis project Ga0209415, IMG submission 187696) | Peat soil microbial communities from Weissenstadt, Germany - SII-SIP-2007 (SPAdes) (version 2) | ecosystem: Environmental > Terrestrial > Soil > Wetlands > Peat | place: Germany...
GCCAGGGCACCAAGCTCTCCGGCGGCGAGCAGCAGATGCTGGCGATCGGCCGCATCCTGCGCACCGGCGCGCGGCTGCTGCTGCTCGACGAGCCGACCGAGGGTCTCGCGCCGGTGATCATCCAGCAGATCGGAAAGACCATCCGCACGCTCAAGGGCCAGGGATTCACCATCCTGCTGGTCGAGCAGAACTTCCGCTTCGCCTCCACGGTCGCCGACCGCTACTACATCGTCGAGAACGGCCGGGTGGTCGAGCAGTTTGCCAACAAGGACCTGGACGCGAACCTGGAAAAGCTTCACGAGTATCTGGGCGTCTGACCGCATGGACGGCGGACCGACAGGGAGGAAGGCCCCATGAGACGCCTCTTCGCAATCGCGGCGGTCGGGCTGGCTGCGCTCGTCGCCTTGTTTGCCGCCGGGACGGCGCACGCCCAGTATACCGACGGCGTGATCAGGATCGGCGTGCTCAACGACATGTCGGGGCTCTACGCCGACCTCGGCGGGCAAGGCTCGGTGTTCGCCGCCCGCCAGGCGGTGGAGGATTTCGGGGCCGCGCAGAAGGGCATGAAGGTCGAGGTCGTCGGCGCCGACCACCAGAACAAGCCGGACGTCGGCTCCAGCATCGCGCGCTCCTGGATCGACCGCGACAAGGTCGACGTGATCGTCGACATCCCGAATTCCGGGGTCGCGCTCGCCGTCAACGAGGTGGTCAGGGAGAAGAACAAGGTGTTCCTGGCGTCCGGGCCGGCGTCGTCGGACCTGACCGGGGCGAAATGCTCGCCCAACACGGTGCACTGGACCTACGACACCTGGGCGCTCGCCAACGGCACCGGCAAGGCCATCGTCAGGAGCGGCGGCACCACGTGGTTCTTCCTCACCGCCGACTATGCGTTCGGCCATGCGCTGGAGCGCGACACCTCGGCGGTGGTCGAGGCCAATGGCGGCAAGGTGGTCGGCAAGGTCCGCCATCCGCTCAACACCAATGATTTCTCCTCTTTCCTGCTGCAGGCGCAGTCGTCGAAAGCGAAGATCATCGGGCTCGCCAATGCGGGCGGCGACACCATCAACTCGATCAAGCAGGCGGCGGAGTTCGGCATCGTCAAGGGCGGGCAGAATCTCGCCGGCCTCCTGGTGTTCATCACCGACGTCAACTCGCTCGGCCTGCAGACCGCCCAGGGCCTCATCATGACCGAGGCGTGGTACTGGGACATGACCGACGACAATCGCGCGTTCGCCAGGAAATTCTCCGCCGCGCTGGGCGGCCACTATCCCACCATGGTCCAGGCCGGCGTCTATGCCTCGGTGCTGCACTACCTGAAGGCCGTCGAGGCGCTGAAGAGCGACGCCGACGGCAAGGCGGTGGTCGACAAGATGAAGGAGTTGCCGACCGACGATCCGCTGTTCGGCAAGGGCACGATCCGCGCCGACGGGCGCAAGATCCACGACATGTACCTGTTCGAGGTGAAGAAGCCCGAGGAGTCGAAGCACCCGTGGGACTATTACCAGCTGCGCGCCACGATCCCGGCCGCGGAAGCGTTCCGCCCGCTCAAGGACGGCGGCTGCCCATTGGTGGGCGGGTAGCATGTTCGAGATCTTCGGCATCCCCTCCCAGGCGCTGTTCGGCCAATTGCTGATCGGGCTGATCAACGGCTCGTTCTATGCGCTGCTGAGCCTGGGACTGGCCGTCATCTTCGGCATGCTCAATATCATCAACTTCACCCACGGCGCCCAGTACATGATGGGCGCCTTCGTGGCCTACCTGCTGCTCCAGCACATCGGAGCCAACTACTGGTGGGCGTTGATCCTGGCGCCGATCGCGGTCGGTCTCACCGGAATCGTCATGGAGCGCCTGTTCCTCCAGCATCTCTACAAGCTCGATCACCTCTACGGCCTGCTGCTCACCTTCGGCATCGCGCTGATCATCGAGGGCGTGTTCCGCAACTATTACGGCTCGTCCGGCCAGCCCTACCAGGTGCCGGCGCTGCTCCAGGGCGGACGCAACCTCGGTTTCATGTTCCTGCCCAACTACCGCGCCTGGGTGATCGTGTTCTCGCTGGTGGTCTGCATCTCGACCTGGTTCGTGATCGAGCGCACCCGGCTCGGCTCCTACCTGCGCGCCGCGACCGAGAACCCGGCGCTGGTGCGCGCCTTCGGCATCAACGTGCCGCGCATGATCACGCTCACCTACGGCTTCGGCGTCGGGCTCGCGGCACTGGCCGGCGTGATGGCGGCGCCGATCTACAACGTGAGCCCGCTGATGGGCTCCGATCTCATCGTCGTGGTGTTCGCCGTGGTGGTGATCGGCGGCATGGGCTCGATCATGGGCGCGATCGTCACCGGGTTCGCGCTCGGCGTCATCGAGGGGCTGACCAAGGTGTTCTTCCCGGAAGCCTCCAACACGGTGATCTTCGTCATCATGGCGATCGTCCTTCTCATCCGGCCGTCCGGCCTGTTCGGCAGGGCTGCCTGACATGAGGAGCGCCTGACATGGATCGTGTGGCCGACCCGGTTGCCGTGGTCCGCCCGGCCGTCTCGTGGAGCGAGCCGGTCGCCTTCGTGGTGATGACGGCCCTGTTCGTCGTGGCGCCGGCGTTCGTCTACCCGGTGTTCCTGATGAAGGCGCTGTGCTTCGCGCTGTTCGCCTGCGCATTCAACCTGCTGATCGGCTATGTCGGGCTGCTGTCGTTCGGCCACGCGCTCTACTTCGGCTGGGCCGGCTATGTCAGCGCCCACGCCGCCAAGGTCTGGGGCCTGCCCCCGGAGGCCGCGATCATCCTCGGCACCATGGTGGCGGGCGGTCTCGGCCTGGTGGTCGGTGCGCTCGCCATCCGCAGCCAGGGCATCTACTTTGCGATGATCACGCTGGCGCTGGCCCAGATGATGTACTTCTTCGCCCTGCAGGCTCCGTTTACCGGCGGCGAGGACGGCATCCAGGCGGTGCCGCGCGGAAAGCTGTTCGCCGTGTTCGACCTCGCCGACCAGACCACCATGTATTTCTTCGTGCTGGCGGTGTTTCTCGCCTGCTTCCTGCTGATCTACCGGGTGATCCATTCGCCGTTCGGCGAGGTCTTGAAGGCGATCCGCGAGAACGAGCCGCGCGCCATCTCGCTCGGCTACAAGACCAGCCGCTACAAGCTGCTCGCCTTCGTCCTGTCGGCGACGCTGGCCGGGGTGGCCGGCGGCACCAAGGCGATCGTGTTCCAGCTCGCCTCGCTCACCGACGTGCACTGGAGCATGTCCGGAGAGGTGGTGCTGATGACCTTGGTTGGCGGCCTTGGCACCGTGTTCGGCCCGGTCGCCGGCGCGTTCGTCATCGTGTCGATGGAGAACTATCTCGCCCAGTTCGGCCAGTGGGTCACGGTGATCCAGGGCGTCGTGTTCGTCACCTGCGTGCTGCTGTTCCGCCGCGGGGTGGTGGGGGAGCTGGCGAACCTGCTGAAGATCAGGCTGTGAGCCCACGTGCGGCTGTGCCTCGCGCGTTCACACTGAGTTCATGTCCGCGGGACATCTTGTGATCGTCGTCCAACCCCGCTTGTGCGATGATCTGGACAACCTGATGTTGCCTCGGTTACGGTTCGGCTCGCGACAGCACTCTCCGCCGAAGTGGGCGCCGGTTCGGCGAAATGAAAGTGCGACAACACGGGAATCCAGAGCGCATTCCGCCTCGAGGCGTCTCGCGCAATCTCAGTTCCGCGCAATCTGATCTCGCGCAATCGCAATGGAGCAAGGCCATGAAGTCGTTGACCGTTGGTACGCTGATGGCATCCGGGTTGCTGGCGGTCTTGACCGCCGTTCCGGCAGCCGCAGCCGTCGCAACGTTCGGATCGGACGTCCGTCCCGTTAAGCCGACCGCGCTGCAGTATGCCAGGGCGGTGTGCATGACCGACGAGGGCCAAGGCCGCTACAAGCCGTGCGACGTCGGTTACAAGAAGGAACACAAGGATTGGCGCTCGTCCGACAACTGCATGACCGACGAGGGTGCCGGCCGCTACAAGCCGTGCGACGCCGGCTACAAGCAGAAGCATATGATGAAGCCGTAACGTCCACGATTTTCCGAGCCGACCATGACGCTCGCCGGGCAGGAGAAGGCCGCCGGGCACTCCTCACACGCCTGATCGGTTGCCGACGATCGGTCGTCGGCGGCAGGCAATTTGCAGGCGCCCGCGGTTCAGGCGGCGTCGTCGCGCAGGTCGTAGGCGTAGCATTGCGGTTCCGGCACCGGCGCCGGCGGGGTGGACGGATCGCCGCGCGCCACGCCGAGCACCGCGCAGAACGGCGAGGCGATCCGGGCGATCAGGTCCGGGGCGAGCACGTTCACGGTCGGCATGCCGATCGACCGGTCGAACGGAATGTCTGCCTCGCGGCGCACCCGCCGCCATGCGTCGAACAGGGCTTGCTCGCCGCTGAACGCGAACGGGGTGTCGGCCGCCGGGTCGACGTCCCTGCGCGCCAGCCGTTTCTTCACCGACTCGATGTCGTACCCGCGCGGGTCCGCGACATACGCCGCCACCGCGGCCACGACCCTGCGGCGACAGGTGCGCTGCCAGGCGGCGAGCTCGATCTCGCGACGCACACGGTCGAGCTCCCCGGCGTCGAGCATCCGGGTCCCGCGCGACATCGCCAGGCGGATCGTCCAGGCGGCTGTGCCGTGGCCCCTCAGCCAGATCGCGGCGGCCGGATCGCCGGGGATCATGGCGGCGTCGGTCAGCGGATCGTCCGACGGCGTGGCGTCGCCGGCGGCGGTTGCGGCGACAGCCCGCCCCGGCCCCGGCCCGGGGCCCGTTTGCCTCGCGGAACGGGCGTCGCGCGGCGATCCGTTGCTCCCGACCGCGGCCTTCCGGCGCGCCTTCGGGGCCGATGCCAGGGTGGCGATGAGGGCGGGCTGCAGGACGTCCGCCGAGAGGTGAGGGAACAAGCGCGCGAGCACCCGCCCGTTCGCGGCCCTCAGGTCGGGGTCCGGTGCTTTGAGCTCCTGACCGAGCGCGTCACACGACCACCACGCCGGATCGGCGACGACCTCTCCGGTCGGCCGCAGCGAGGTGGCGCTGGCGGGCGGAATGATCAGCGGCGCGCCCTCCCTCCGCGCGAGCTCCCGAAGAGCCGCATACAGCATCTGCCGGACGCCGAGATCGTGCACCGGCTCGCGGAACCGCACCGGCTCGCGCAGCCCCAGCGGCCTCGCCATGATTCGTTCGTAGACGTGCTTCGCGGCCGGCAGGCGCAGATCGTCGAACGCCCGGTCGGATCCCGCGATCAGGGTCGCGATCGCGGAGAAGTCCTCGTCGTCGATGAGCGCCATCAACTCCTCGGCGCCTGCCGAGCCGCAGCGGACGGGGCTGCCCTCGAGCAGAGCCGCCAGCCGCTCCGCCTGCTCCCGGCTCGCGAGCCACGCCTTCTCCGGCGCACACGCCGCCGGCGCGATGGCAGGTGCAGCGTTCCCGGAATCTGCTGCGGGAGGCGATTCGACCTGCGCGGTTTGCGTCAGGTCGTCCGCGCCTTGCGCTCCAGCGTCGGGCAGGGGCTCGATGTCGGCTTGTTCAACCGAAGCCGGTTCGCCGCAGTGGCGGCGTTCGCTCGCGGGCGCGGCGGTCCACGGCGCGTCGTCCGCCGCCGGGTCGAGGTGGCACTCCGGTTGGTCCAATGACCAGGCAACCGTTTCCGGACAGGCGTGGCGGCGTGCTCCATTCCGGTCTTCACTTGCTGCGGACGCCGCCGCCGCGGGAGCCGGCGGCGCATCCGCCTGATCGGCCTCGGTCCGCAAGGTGTCGGCCGGGCGATCGCGCGTCGAGGCGTGCAGCCAGACGAATGCGCCGCGGAGCTGCGTCGCGACCCAGCTGACAGCCTTGGACACCCACGAAGCATTACCCGGCTGTCCCATCGACGAGGTCCTCGCTCGACTTGATCCTCAGGCACGCGAGACGAGCCGGCGAAGCGTGCAGCGGTTCGCCGGCATGACCCGCGAAAGACGGGCGTAACCGCCCTGAAGGGCACGCGCCGCGCAATGGTTTTCGGAGCATGTCCCTGTTTGATGGGAAGGGACATGCCGCGCGAGCGCCACCTGCGACGCCGCACACATCGGGGCCGGGCGACGGGGAGTAGCCCAGACCACGAGCCGCAGAACGCTCAGCGTATGCCGATTCGCAGCTCGGCAAGGTGGCGCCAGGGTGTCGGAAACGAGGTCCGTGTCAACCCGTTGAGGTCTTTGAAATGCTCGCTAAGCCGCGCCGACGGTTGCCAGAAACTTCCCAACCTCGGCCTCGACCACGTCGCCGATGCGGGCAGCCGCCTGCGACAGATCGTTGATTCGCGCATCGGTCTGATGAGCCTGGCCCACCGCCTGGCCGGCGATCCGGCTCGCCTCCTGGACCTGCCGGCTGATCTCGTTGACCGAGCATCGCAATCCCGAACAGCAGCCGAAAACCGGAATGACGCGCCCCTGCCGGTCCGAGCTGCTCCCACTGGGTTATCCACAGGTTGCGTGTTTACCGTGATTGATTATCTTGCTTGCGCGATTCATCGGGAACAGGATCACTGGCTGGCAATCGGGCGAATCGGCGGAGTCACGGGTCATGGCCTTCGCGACACCCTTGTGGAAATCCGACGAGGTGTCGCTGCGCTGGCGCTCCCTGGCGCAGCGGCGGCGCTCGCATTTCGTCGAGCTCTACAACAGCGGTCGCTGGAAGCAGTACTACACCGAGGACGCCTTCCTGGCGCAGATGCGCGAGGTCGTGCGTGGCGCCGAGGAATGGGACAAGCTGGTCGGCGCCAACGCGGCCAGGGCGAATGCGCCGGCGACCAATCGCCCGGCCGCGGAATCCTGAGCTCCCGACATTCCCGATTGCGGTGCCGCGCGGGCGAAGGATGACGCCCGCGCCGGGCTCGTCTATGGTGGGCACCGATCGCGCGGGCGGTCGGTGGCTGCGGGGATCCCGATGAGGTGGAGTTCGGTCGTCGGAATGATGCTGGCGGTTCCGCTGTCCGTCGGGCCGCGGGTCGTCGGTCCCTCCTGGGCGGAGGAGACGGCGGCCGCGGAGAAGCGCGGCGAGGCACTGGTCTCCCGCTATTGCTCGATGTGCCATGCCACCGGCCGCACCGGCACGAGCACGCACGCCGAAGCGCCGGCGTTCCGCACGCTCGGCCGCAAGTACCCGATCGCCTCGCTCGAGGAGGCGCTCGGCGAAGGCATCATCTCGGGTCATCCCGACATGCCGGAATTCAAGTTTCCGCCGGGCGACGTGGGCGCCATCGTCGCCTACCTGACCTCGATCCAGGAACGCTGAGTCCCGATCAGCGCCTCGTCATTGCCGTCATCCGGCACGGGCGACAAGCCGGTTGGCCGGACCTTGCGTCTGTGGTCAAGTGGCGTCGCCTGTCACGGATCGGACCGCGATGAAGAACATCAATCCCAACCCGTTCACCACACGCCCGGAGATCGAGGGCACGTTCGGGGTGGTGACCTCGACCCACTGGATCGCCACCGCGGTCGGCATGGCGACCCTGGAGAAGGGCGGCAACGCCTTCGATGCCGGCGTCGCCACGGCGTTCACCCTGCAGGTCGTCGAGCCCCACCTCAACGGGCCGGGCGGCGACGTTCCGGTGATCGTGCACGACGTGCGCCGCGGCCGGCCCGAGGTCATCTGCGGCCAGGGTCCGGCGCCGCAGGGCGCCACCATCGCGCACTACCGCGGTCTCGGTCTCGACATCGTGCCCGGCACCGGCCTGCTGGCGGCCTGCGTGCCCGGGACCTTCGACACCTGGATGCTGCTGCTGCGCGACTACGGCACCCTGCGCCTCGCCGACGTGCTCGGTCCGGCGATCGGCTACGCCACCACCGGCCACCCGCTGGTCGAGCGCGCCACCGCCACGATCGAGATGGTCGAGCAGCTGTTCCGCCGGCATTGGCCGACCTCGGCGGCGATCTATCTGCCCGACGGCAAGGTGCCGCCGCCCGGCACGCTGTTCACCAACCGCACGCTCGCCGACACCTACCGGCGCATCCTGAGCGAGGCCGAGAGCGTCGGCGGCGACCGGGTGCGTCAGATCGAGCAGGCGCGAAAGGTCTGGTCGCAGGGCTTCGTCGCCGAGGCGATCGACCGCTTCTGCCGCACCCAGGACGTGATGGACGTGTCGGGCTCGGCCCATCGCGGCGTGCTGACCGCCGACGACATGGCGCGCTGGCAGGCCCATGTGGAGCCGCCGCTCACCTATGACTATGGTCGCTACACCGTGTGCAAGGCCGGGGTCTGGAGCCAGGGCCCGGTGATGCTGCAGCAGCTGGCGCTGCTCAAGGGTTTCGCCCTGGACGGGCTCGACCCGACGTGCATCGACGTCATCCACGCCCAGGTGGAGTGCGCCAAGCTCGCCTACGCGGACCGCGAAGCCTTCTATGGCGATCCCGACTTCGTCGATGTTCCGATCGCGACGCTGCTGTCCGACGCCTACAACGCCGAGCGGCGCCGGCTGATCTCCGACCGGGCCTCGCTCGAGCTCCGGCCCGGCTCGATCTCGGGCTTCGGCGCGGTGCTGACGCTGCGCCGCGAGCCCGGGCCGCGCGGCGCGGTCGGAAGCCTGGGTGCCGGCGAGCCGACGGTCGGCCGGCTCGGCGAGGTGCGCGGCGACACCGTGCATTTCGACATCATCGATCAGGCCGGCAACATGATCTCGGCGACCCCCTCGGGCGGCTGGCTGCAGTCCTCGCCGGTCATCCCCGAGCTCGGGTTCTGCCTCGGCACCCGTGCCCAGATGTTCTGGCTGGACGAGGGCCATCCGGCCGCGCTCGCCCCGGGCAAGCGGCCGCGCACCACCTTGAGCCCGACGCTGGCGCTGCGCGACGGCGAGCCCTACCTCGCCTGGGGGACGCCCGGAGGCGACCAGCAGGACCAGTGGATCACCCAGTTCTTCCTGCGCCACGTCCATGCCGGGCTGAATCTGCAAGAAGCGATCGACGCGCCGGCCTGGCATTCCGAGCATTTCCCCACGTCGTTCTGGCCGCGCACCGCGCGGCCCGGCGTGCTGGTGATCGAAGGCCGGGTGCCGTCCGAGACGCAGGCCGAGCTCGCGCGCCGCGGTCACGTGGTCGAGGTCGGCGCCGACTGGTCGGAGGGCCGGCTCACCGCGGCGTCCCGCATCGGCCCGCGCCGCCGCGCCGCCGCCAATGCGCGCGGCATGCAGGGCTACGCCGCCGGCCGGTGAACCGCCGGCGCATGTTCCGGCAAGAACATGCAGAAAAGAGAAAAGAAGAGAAAAGGGGGACAGACCCCTATTATCACTATTGTTGATAAGAGGAATGATAATAGTGATAATAGGGGTCTGTCCCCGATTTGACCGATTTGTTGCCGATTTGATGATGCTTCTTCATGCCGGCGTCTCACGCCGGGAAATGCGCCAGCACCCGGAACCGCAGGCCCTCGGCCTCGGCGAGATAGATGTCGCTGCGAAGGTGGCGCGCCCGCATGGTGACGCGCCCGCGCGCGCCGGAGAAGGAGAGACCCTCGGAGGCGGCCGCCATCTCGTTCACGCCGAGCGAGACGGCGCGGCGGGCGAGCTCGGCATAGAGCCGCACGCCTTCATAGCACGACTCCCCGATCGTGTTCGGCATCGGCGCGTCGCTGCCGAACGCCGCGTGATAGCGCTCCAGGAACGCCAGGTTGTCCGGCGTCTCGAGGCCGGCGAGATAGCCGGTGGTGAAATAGAGGTTCTCGGCGTCGCGGGCGCCGATCCCGAGCAGCGTGTTCTCCTCGCTCGCCGCCGACAGCCGGAGCATGTGCGGCGCCAAGCCAAAGTCCGCGAACGCACGGTTGAACGTCACGCAGTCGGTTCCCACCATCGAGATCAGAACGGCGTCGGGCCGGCAGCGCCGGATCTCGGCGAGCCACGGCGCGTGATCGTCGCAGCCGAACGGGATGTAGCTCACCCCCAGCACCTCGCCGCCGGCCTGCGCGATGTAGCGGCGCGCCGCCCGATGCGACACGTGCGGCCACACATAATCGTTGCCGATCAGATACCAGCGCCTCGCCCGGCGACGGTCGCTGAGCCAATGGATCGCCGGCTTGAGCTGCTGCGGCGGCGTCTCGCCCACCATGAACATCCCGGGCGACCGCTCGCCGCCCTCGTAGACCGGCGTATAGACGTAGGGCAGGCGGCCGCGCAGCGCGCGCACCAGAGCGAGCCGCACCGCGCTGATATGCATGCCGATGACGGCCTCGGCCCGGTTCTCGGCAATCAGCTCGATGGTGTCGGCGGCGATCGCATCCGGGTCGCCGCCCGCATCGGCGAATACCAGCTCGACCTCGCGTCCGAGAATCCCGCCGCCCCGATTGATCTCCCGTGACGCCAGCAGCGCGCTGGTCTGGCACGACGGTCCCCACAGGCCGGCCGGCCCGCTCAAGGGGACGAGCATCGCGATCTTCAGGCGCTCGGAACGGCTGCGCGCGGCCTTCAGCGACACATCGAGGCCGTCGCCGTCCAGGCCGCCCGCCAGGCGGCCGGTCGGCGGCGGGCGCGCGTGCCGGGCCGGCGCCGCCGCAATCGCAATCATGAGAGCCCTCAAATTATCGCTTGCCGAGAAATGCTACCATCCCTATTCAGGGCTTGAAAATGGATTCTGCCGGATCAGCGGAGTGCCATGAAGCGCGCGCGCCCGATCAACGAGCACATCGCCTATCTCCTCGCCCAGGCCAATCGCCAGGTGCACAAGCAGCTCGACGACGAGTTCCGCCGCGAGGGCGTTCCGGTCGAGCAGTGGCGCATTCTCCGGCTTCTCGCCGAGCGCAACGGGCGGTCGATGGGCGAGCTCACCGTGGCGGCGCTGCTCAACCATCCGACCTTGACCAAGATGATCGACCGCATGGTGTCGGAGGCGCTGGTCTATCGCCGGCCCGACCCGGCGGACGGCCGCAAGGTGCTGATCTTCATCTCCGAGCGTGGCCGCGCACTCAACGAGCGGCTCAGCCGGCTCGCCAACCTGCACCAGGCCGGTCTGGTCGAGGGCTACGGCGACCGCGAGACCGAGGCGCTCAAGCGCCTGCTCGAGGAGCTGATCCAGCGCACCGCGTGAGCAACCGCAGCCCGTAGCCCGCGGGGGGCGCAAGCGCAGCGTGCCCACCGTCAGCGTCGTCGGTGGGCACGGCGCAAGTGCGCCTCGGCCCACCCTACGGGTCTGCGCGAGACGCTGACCCA
>Ga0209415_10018026_pt1 | contig 11176 bp, 8 predicted proteins | sample PeaSoiSIISIP2007_FD_187696 | JGI IMG/M metagenome (GOLD analysis project Ga0209415, IMG submission 187696) | Peat soil microbial communities from Weissenstadt, Germany - SII-SIP-2007 (SPAdes) (version 2) | ecosystem: Environmental > Terrestrial > Soil > Wetlands > Peat | place: Germany...
TCACAGTAAATTCCGGGGGATCGAGGAACCGGCCGGTGTTGAGCCCGCTAGCGGAGATGAAGTTCCCCCATTTCTGGCCTCCGTAACCGAGCGTGAAGCCCACATCAGCCGTGCCAAACGAGCCGTAAGAAGTCGTCACTGTGCCATGAGGCGTAGTCTGGCCCTGCCCCGACTGTGTGGTGACGTTGATGATCAAGCTGGTCTTGCCTCCGTATTCGGCCGGCGGCGCACCCGCGATGACCTCCATGGACTGGATCGAATCGAGCGGAATCTGGTTGGAAAACACCTTGCTCTGCTGGTCGGTGATGGGCTGGCCATCAATCGAAAACGAGTTCTCCGCGTGATCCCCAAAACTGTGAAAAAGGCCGTTCGAATCGGCGGCGATCCCCGGCGTGTAGAGCGTAATCGCCGAACTCAATGACGACGACGCGCTCTCCAAGGGAAGTCTGTCGAACGCCCCCTTGTCGAGGTCGGTGTGCGCTGTAGGGTCATTCTCGATCAGGTCTCCGCCTGCCTCGACCGTGACGCTCGTGGACGATCCCGACACCTTGAGGGTGATGGGCACGTTAACTGGAACTGAGGACCGAGGCTCCACGTCCTGCACGTAGTCCGCGAAACCTGTTGCGGTGACCTTCAGGTGGTAATTGTTGAAGGGAATATTTGTGAAGGCGAATTTTCCTGAGGCGTCAGTAGCAGTGGAGCGATCGAAGCCGCTCACCGGGTTGTGAATTTCCACAATAGCGCCGGAAACGGCCGCTCCCGTTGGGTCGAGCACGGTGCCGTTGATAGAACCGGAATTGCCGGCCGATTGCGCGAGAGCGAGCGTGGTCATAAGAAACATCGAAATGACTGCAATGGCGCCCACGCGCCATCGATAAGAAGTAGTCATGGATCCTCCTGAGAAGAAATCAAGAAATAGGGATCGACCGGCTGGTCACGCCGGAGCTTTGATCTGTAGGGAATCCCTAAACGGCAGGAGGACCACGAATGCCCAATTCAAAAACACTGAGGCGGGCTTTCGCGATTACTTCTTCTTCTTGCAGCAGACCAACCGCTGCAAACACCGGTCGGGCTTGATGGGAACTGACAGCAGGGCTGGCACTATGAGCCACCGCGCAGATTGAGCAGGATGCGGCTTCCGTTTTGTTGGGATGGTTGTGAGTAGTCTCTGCCACCGCCGTCCACAGCATCAGGGACAGACAGAGCCACGCCAACCATCGAAAACTAAACCGCATGCGTTCCTGCATTGGGCTAAATTCTCTTAAGTTTATATCGGTTGTCCTGCGCAAGGCAATGCCGGGCAAGTTACTATTGGGATGATTGTTATGTTCGGCCGCCGGGGTAAGGCGTGCTACACAGCTATCAAACTTCACCCGCGAGGAAACGAATGTCCGAACCAACTTACGAAGAACTCAAAGCCCGGTTGTCCCAGTTGGAAAAAGAGGTTGAGACCAAGAAGCGCAGCGGCGACCTGATCTTCAAGGTAGGCGAAAAAGGCGGCGTCAGCGTCTACGGGCTCGGCCGTTTCCCGGTCACGCTTTATTACGAACAATGGAACCGCCTGCTGGGAGCAGCAGACGACATCAAGAAATTCATCGAAGAGAACAAGTCGAGACTAAAGCTTAAGGAGCAGGGCTGAGCCGCGGCGGGTTGCTCTGACACTCTCTCACTGCTCCGCCAGCGACCCGATCAGGTTGATCCATGGCCCTTTGAAGCCATGGGTGTTGCCGGGGATCGCAAAGGAAAGCGGCTTCGATTGCCTGCCGGATTCCAGCTCCAGCACCCACACATCAACCACACTCGTGGGCGCCGCCGAGGAGTGAAGAGACTCTCCGTCTTTCTCATGCCTCGCCATGAGAGCAAGCCTGCCGCCGAAGCGGGAGAGATGAAACGAGTAAGGATAGCCGCCCACCTGCAACGGAAAGATCCTCTGCATTTTCTTCGCCAGGTCCAAGCCATAAAGCTCTGTCCTGGCATGACCGTATTGGCTCTCGCCTGAGCAGTCGCTGAAGAGATACCGGCCGTCAGGCAGCACGCCGATGAAGGCCGCCGCCTCGCTGATGTCAGGCTCCTTGCCTGGAGTCTCGAAATGCAGCTCAGCCTCCGTAGCCAGACGTGCCGGCACTGCGTCGTCGTCTTTCATCAGGTAAGTTCCGACCGGGGAATTGGGTGTGTTCCAGAACGCTTGATCATCGTCTCCGGCCACCCCGAGCGAAAAAAAGATTCGCTCGCCATCAGGCATCCAGCCGATGTCCACCACCCCTTCGCCGTCTGAGGTTCGGCTGAAGATCTCCGCGTTTCGCAGCAGTTTTCCCGTTGCCGTATCGCGGATGAGGACGTTGGTCTCAGTACTGTCGCCGGGAGTGTAACCAATCTTTGATCCTGAAGGACTCACGAACAGGTTGCTGAAATTGTCGATGTCGAAGATCTTGCGCGTTCTGCCTGATCCATCGGTGGAAAGCTCGTAAACCGCCTTCATGCTGCGCGGATCGTTGGCCCAGGCTCCGCGATCGACGGCCACGGAAAAGATCCTCCCGCCCGCCGCTACGATTCCTCGTGGCGTTCTTCCTCCCGGCATCAGCATGATCTCGGCATTCGCGTCCGAAAACACCAGGCGCGGCTTGCCGGTCTCCGGATCAACCGCGAAAACGTCCGTCCTGTCCTCAGCTATAGATAACCCTACCGGCCGATTGCTGGCTGCATACACTACCGACTGCTCGGTAACCGAATACAGCACGGACTCGCCAGCCCAAAGCGCTGGAGCAAGCAACAGAATCCAGCCCGCGACAAGTATCCGCCCCTTCATGTTCATCTCCGGAGCCCTAATTATCCCTTGCTTAAGGAGGCGGCCAAAAGTTACGAACGTGTCTCGACCGGCGTCGAACGTGAGCCGGTTACCCTTAGGTTTCATTCTCAGGTGAATTCAGCGTGCGTGGAATGGCCGTCGCGCTATAATAAAAAGACTGTGCCTAAGTACTCCATCGTCGTCCCTCTGCATAACGAGCAGGAGAACGTCACCGACCTCTACGACCGCCTGAAAGCGGTGATGGAGATGGCGGGCGAGACTTTTGAAATCGTGCTGGTCGACGACGGCTCAAACGATCACACCTTCGCCATGCTGCGCGAGATCGCGGCCGTCGACAGCCGCGTCACAGTTGTTAAGCTCCGCCGCAACTTCGGCCAAACCGCCGGACTGGCCGCCGGTTTCGACCACGCCCGCGGCGAGTACATCATCGCCATGGATGGCGATCTGCAGCACGATCCCGGCGATATCCCGCTGTTTCTGGAAAAAATTGCGGCCGGCTATGACATCGTCAGCGGCTGGCGCAAGGTTCGCGTCGACAATTTCTGGATGCGCCGCATCCCCTCCCGCATGGCGAACTGGCTGATGGCCAAGCTGAGCGGCGTCGACATTCACGACTTCGGCACCACCTTCAAAGCCTATCGCCGCGAGATTCTCGAGCAGGTTCCGCTCTACGGCGAGTTGCACCGTTTCATCCCGGCCCTGGCCTCGTGGTACGGCGCGTCCATCTGCGAAGTGCCTATCCGCAACGTGAACCGCGAGCGCGGCATTTCGCACTACGGCATCTCCCGCACCTTCCGCGTAGTCTTCGATCTCATTACGATCCGCTTCCTGCTCCGCTACCTGTCCCGTCCGCTGCACTTCTTCGGGACTTTCGGTCTGCTCAGCCTTTTCGGTGGCAGCGCGGTAGTAGCTTGGCTCGGAGTGGAGAAATTCCTGCGCCACGTTCCGATCATGGCCTCTCACGGTCCGCTAATGATGCTGGCCCTAGGTTTGCTGCTCGGCGGACTGAATCTGCTGGCCATCGGCCTCTTAGGCGAGATGCAAGTCCGCCACTACCACGAACCCCGCCACCGCGCTCCTTATTCCGTTGACCGTGTTCTTCGTTCGCAAAACGAAGAGCACAGCGTCTCGGAATAGTTTCTGAACCTTCAGTTCTCCGGTGAAAATGAATCACACGGATCATAACCAAATGGATCGCTGGACTTCCGGCGCACACTATGACCAATGGATGGGCCGCTGGAGCCGTTTGCTTGCCCAGAAATTCCTAAACTGGCTGAGCCTTCCCCCAGGTCTGCGCTGGCTTGATGTGTGCTGCGGCAGCGGCGTCGTTACCGAAGCTATTGTGGAACGGAACGCCCCGGACAGCATCGCGGGCGTCGATGCCTCGCCCGAGCAGATAGACTTTGCCCGCCAGCATCGCGCCCAGCCCAACGTCATCTTCAAAACCGGGAACGCGATGGCCCTGCCTTTCGCCGATTCCAGTTTCGACGTAGCGGTGTGCGGCTTGGGATTGAACTATATCCCGAACCCGGTCCGGGCGCTGGAAGATTTCCGCCGCGTGGTTCGCCCCGGTGGTGCCATCGCGGTCTACATTTGGGACTACGCTCGGGGTGCGCGATTCTTGCGTGAGTTCTGGGACGCAGCCATAGCCGTCGACGCCGAAGCAGCCGCCTTCGACCAGGCCCGACGTTTTCCAATGTGTACGCCGGAAGGTTTGCGATTCCTGTTCGAGCAAGCACTACTGAAGGACGTATCCCTCCACGTGCTCGAAGTGGTAACTCATTTCACCAGTTTCGATGATTACTGGACGCCGCTGCTGACCGGCCAAGGCTCCGCTCCAAACTACCTCGCAACTCGCCATAAGAAGACCCAAACTGCGATCCGCGAGCGCTTGAGAGCGGCGCTGCCCTCCAACGGTCAAGGGGCAATCGACTTGCCCGCACACGCCTGGGCCATTCGCGCGTGCCGACCCTAGAGTGCGATCGGCCGATCAACTACCAGACCCGGCACACCTTCTCCGCCGGCTTCACCATCGGCTGGCCAGCCTTACAGGAGAATGCTTCCGCGAAGTCGGGCATGTTAACCACCACACCGTTGATCCGGTAGCGCGCGGGAGAGTGCGGATCGGTTACAGCCCGCATGCGCAGGTCTTCCGGACGCTCGTTCGCGCAATCCCACTGCGCGAAACCAATAAAGAATCGCTGCTCCGGAGTCAGGCCGTCGACGGGTTGAAGGTTCTTGTCCTTGTCGGCATCTTTCCATGCCATGTAGGCCAGAATCTCTCCACCCAGATCGGCGACATTCTCGCCCAGGGTCAGCTTACCGTTGAGGTGAACATCTTCCACCGAGATATATCCTGAATATTGATCGTCCACGCACTTGGTACGCGCGTCGAATTTCTCGCGGTCTTCTTTCGTCCACCAATCTTTGAGATTCCCCTTAGCGTCGAACTGGCTGCCTTCGTCGTCGAAGCCGTGGGTAAGCTCGTGGCCAATGGTGCCGCCGGTGTTGCCATAATTCGGAGCGTCATCTGTTTTCGGATCGTAGAGCGGCGGCTGCAGCACGCCGGCAGGGAAATTAATGTCGTTCATCTGCGGATCGTAGTAGGCGTCCACGGTGGGTGCGGAGATACCCCACTCGCCATGGTCGACCGGCTTGCCGATCTTGTTGATGTCACGGCGGGTCTCGAACTGGTGCGCACGCTCCACGTTGTCCGCAAAGGCGTCGCGGAAAATACTTACCGAGCTGTAGTCGCGCCACTTATCGGGATAGCCAATCTTGTTGCGGATTCCTGCCAGCTTCACCAGCGCCTGCTGCTTGGTTTCCGGGCTCATCCAGTCCAGCGCGCGGATGCGCTGGCCCATGGCGTCCTCGATGCGCCGCACCATGTCGACTGTGCTCTGCTTCAGTTCCGGGGAAAAGACTTTGGCCACATAAACCTGGCCCAACGCCTCGCCCAGGTCGTAATCGACATATTGCACGCAGCGTTTCCAGCGCGGCTGCATCTCGGTCGCGCCGCGCAAGTATTTGCGATAGAACTCAAAGTTTTCCTCGACGAACTTTGAAGAAAGATAAGGAGAAGACGTGTCAGCCACGTGGAAGCGCAAATAAGTTTTCCATCCGTCGACCGATTCGGAGGACAGTAGCGTATTGAGTTCTTTCATGAACTGCGGAGCCCCCACATTCAGAATGGCAAACTCCGGGTATTGCATCTCGCGGTAGTAACCTGGCCAGTCAAAGTTCGGCGCCAGCCGGGTGAGATCGCCGACCTTCATCTTGTGGACCAGGTTGTGCGGATCGCGGCGCTCCACGCGGGTAAGGGAAGCCTTGGCCATGGCCGTTTCCAGGCGCATCACGGTCTCGGCGTTCTTCTGGGCAGCGACCGGGCTGTCGCCGATCAGCTCAAGAACTTTTTGCACGTGCTGAACGTAACGCTCGCGCGTTTCTTTCGATTTGGCGTCATCCTTAACGTAGTAGTCGCGATCGGGCATGCCGAGGCCACCCTGGTCTACTTCCGCGATCACATGCTCGGAGTCGTCCGGGTCCTGCGTCGAGCCTGCGGAAAATAGAACCGAACTGTTATAGGAATAACCGGAATAGGTCAGCTGCAAATGCGCCACCACCGGCGTGAGATCTTTCGCCAACTTGATCTGCGCAATGGCGTCCAGTTCCGGCTGAATCGCCGACAGGCCGCGCTCTTCCACCGCGCCTTCGTCCATGCAGGCGGCATAAAAGTCGCCAATCTTCTGCGTCACGGCATTGCGTGGGTCTTTACTCGGCTCATCGGGCTGGGCCGCCTGCTCCAGCATGCCGCGGAGGAAGACCAGATTGTCCTGGTAGAGCTTGCCGTAGACCGACCACGAAGTCTGATCCGGCGGGATGGGATTCTTCTTCTGCCACCCCCCACACGAATAGTGGTAGAAATCGACGCAAGGGTCGACCGACTTGTCCATCGACGAGAGGTCGAGACTTGGGCTATAGGGCAATGTCCCTGAAGACGGCTTTTCGGAAGCTGTTTGGGCATTGGCCAGCGAGACAGCGGTAACCAGAAGCACCGAAAGGTACGCGGAGTGTTTGCGCATATCCACCTTGGACGGCAATCGTCGGGAAAAGTTATAGGCAAGCCATAGTAGACGGACCAGAGAGTCTGCATCAAAGCGCAGGCCGATTGCAACTTCTCGGAACTCCAGCCCGACGCCCTCCAACCCCGGCGTATAATGTGCCGTTTAGCTTCTCAGGAGCGCCAGCCATCATGGCACAAACCACACAATACGAATTGCAACTAGCCCGCCGCATGTCGCGCCTCGGCACGGAAACTGCTTTCGAAGTCCTGAACAAGGCGCGCGCACTCGAGCGTCAAGGCAAGAGCATCATTCATCTCGAAATCGGCGAGCCCGATTTCGACACTCCCGCCAATGTGATCGAGGCCGGCGTCGACGCTCTGCACAAGGGCTGGACCCACTACGGTCCCTCCGCCGGCCTGCCCGAACTGCGCCAGACCATCGCCGACTACGTGAGCCGCACCCGCAGTGTGAAAGTCGCCGCCGAGGAGGTGGTAGTCGTCCCGGGAGGTAAACCCATCATTTTCTTCACGATTCTAGCTCTAATTGATGAAGGAGATGAAGTCATCTATCCCAACCCCGGCTTCCCAATTTATGAGTCGATGATCCACTACGTCGGCGGAAAAGCTGTGCCCATCCACCTGCGCGAGGAACGCGATTTCTCGCTCGACATCCAAGAACTCGCCGCCCTCATCACCGACCGCACCAAATTGATCATCCTGAATTCGCCGCAGAACCCCACTGGCGGCGTAATGCAACGCTCAGACGTTGAGCAGGTTGCCAAGATCATCGGCGACCGCAACATCCTGGTCTTGTCCGACGAAATCTACAGCCGCCTGCTTTTTGAAGGCGAGCATTTCTCCATCATGTCCGTGCCTGGCATGCAGGAGCGCACTATCCTGCTCGACGGTTTCTCGAAAACATACGCCATGACCGGCTGGCGCATGGGCTATGGCGTAATGCGCGCCGACCTGGCTGCCCACATCACCCGCCTGGCGACGAACTCCACGTCCTGCACCGCCAGTTTTACCCAAATCGCTGGAATTGAAGCTCTACGCGGCAACCAGACTTCAGTCGACCAAATGTGCGCCGAGTTCAAACGCCGCCGCGACGTATTCGTAGCCGGCTTGAACAAGATCAAGGGATTTTCCTGCCGCATGCCCAAAGGTGCCTTCTACGTTTTCCCCAACATCACCAAGACCGGATGGAAGTCGAAGCCGCTAGCCGACGCTCTGTTGGAGCAGGCTGGCGTCGCCGCGCTCTCCGGCACAGCTTTCGGCGATTTCGGCGAAGGCTACCTGCGCTTCAGCGTAGCCAATTCGCTGGAGAACCTGCAGCGGGCCCTCGACCGCCTCGACCAATGGAGCAGGAAAAATCTCTGAAACCGAAGTGCTGATCTGACTAACATCATGCCGGCAAGAAAGATTCCACCGCGACCAGCAAAGCCCAAGTCCAGCCGCCCGCACATGCCAGGCTACGGCCTGCCCGAAGGCAGCAAGGGTGTGCTCCCGTGGAGCTGGGCCGAGCAGCGCCTCAAGAAATCGCACAACTACTGGGTCACCACCGTCAAGCCCGGAAGTTCCCCGCACAACGCTTCGCCGCACAACGGTTCGCAACACAACGTTTCTCCCCACACCATGGTGGTCTGGGGCCTGTGGCAGGACGGCCGCTTCCTGTTCAGCACCGGCAGCCAGTCCCGCAAGGCGCGCAACCTGGCGCAAAACGCCAACTGCGTAGTCTCTACGGAACACGCGCAAGAAGCCGTAATCGTCGAGGGTACCGCTGAAATCGCCGATGTCCCGGCCCGCCACAAGTTCCTTCCTCCATACGAGCGCAAGTACAAATTCGACATGTCGAAAATGAAGCCGGACATTCTCTCCATGAAAGAGCCGATCTTCGCCGTCCGCCCCCGCGTGGTGTTTGGCCTTTGGGAGAAGCACTTCATCGGCAAGTCCACGCGCTGGACTTTCGAAGGGCAATAATTCCGCAGAACGGGAAACTACCAGCGGAGAGCCTGACCAGGCTCTCCGCTGTTCTCATTTCAACGCTCAAACTCCACTTACAGCGAGCGCAGGAAATTCAGAAGGTCCTGCACTTGCGATGCTCTAAGCCCGTTGAACTTGCGAACCACCAGATTCGCCTCGGATCCATTGCTGCTGTGCGACTCGATGGCCTGGATCAGATCCGTGGTCCGGCCATCGTGAAGAAAGAACAGGCGCTGCCCCAGTCCCCACAGTGGCGCTGTGCGGAACTGATTTGGACCAGCCGAGCCCTGGTGGATGCCGTCCGCCAGCCCCGCACCCATGTCGTGCAGAGCGAAGTCGGAATAAGGATGGTAGGAGAGATTCGACATGCCCGTAAAAATTGAACTCCCGGTAGTCAACGTCGGCGAATGGCAGAGATTGCAGCCTATGGCGTTGAAGTGAGCAGCTCCATTCTGAGTAGATTGAGTTGAAGCAGCTGGTGCCGCGGGCGCGGAAAGGCGAATGAACGCGGCAAAGTTCACCACGTCCGACGACATTTCCGATTCCGTGCCCAGGCTGGTGCCGAAGTTCGGGCTGCTCGCGTTCTGGTTCAGCAGGTTGGTCGAGTCTTCCGGAGTCCCGTTGAACACGCATCCTGCGACGGCGCTGCGCTCATTGGGAAAATTCTCGTTCGACACTCCCTGCTCCACGTTGTAAGCCTCTCCGGCAAATATCAGCAGCGACTTGTTCTGTGCCTTCCAGCCGAAGCGGGTGATCGTTCCGTCATTTCCGCTGGTGTTGAATACGCCGCCAATTTTCAGCGACGCTCTCGCCGATTGTGTGGCCGCCAGGTTGGCTTGCAAGTTGAGGTCAGGCGTGGCCTCAACCAGGCCCAGACCAAACAGCGGCGTGGGTGTGCGGAAAATTACATTGTTGGTAGAGAGCGCGGTGGCAAAGTCAGGCTGCGCCAGCGTGCAACCAGTGGCGTCGGACCGCCCGGTGATGGTGTAGAGGTCGTGGACTCCGCCGTCCAGTGCGCCGCTGGCAGTCTTGATGAATCGGGCTTCGAGTACCGGGCCATTCGCCGTAATAAATGAAGGAACCGAGTTAGACGCGCCATCAAGCGCGGCGAGTGCTACCTGCGGACTCGGAATCGCGTTCTGCGGACTGAGAAGTCCAGGACTGGCGCCTCCGATCGTCGGCTGAGCATGGCACTGCGCGCAGCTGTTGCCGTTGAAGGTGGGGCCAAGACCCACGCCCGATTCGCCGGTGATCCCGCCGGAAACCGAATCGATTTCTTGAAAGCGAAGCTGCGCCTGATTGAAAAAAGCCTGTTCATTGGGGTTGAGAGTTGGATAGAAACTTCCCGCTGCCGCCGCCCCGGGGCGGGGACCAGGATCATTTTGTGCGGCAAGGGGCGAGATGGTGATCGCTGCCAGCGCGAGACACACAACTGCGACATTCAGACTTCGACACTTCATTTTGCACCTCCGTGCAGGGTGGGGGACACACTTCTAGCTCGGTTTTGTTCTTTGGCGAAACGTGGCGTGGAGTTAGCCTCAGCTGTTCAGCTTGAGGCCATGGCCGGCGCAAGCCGCCGGAACCGTCCTCACCGCGAACGGAACAGCACTGTGGGAGCGGAATCCCACCAGGGAATCTTTCCTCAGGCGAGGAAAGAGGATCGAACGTTGCTGAGACTCTAGGCCGGATGCGGAATCTGGTCAACGGCCCGGAAGTACATTCGCATTGTCTATGGAGATGTCCGAAGATGTTCGTGGATGCGAACTCGGCGCTTATAAGAGCATCTCCGCGTCGCGTATGATATTTTCGATGTTCCGCATCACGAGGTGCGGGGCTGGCATTCCGTTTCGACCACAGTCACACTAAAAAAACTCATGGACAAGAAATTCCGCGTTTTTGCCACGTGCGATATTGGAGAAGCCATCGAACTGCTGCGCCACCGCGGATACGAAGTCGAGGTCTATCCCCAACCGGAAGCGCCGCCGAAGAGTCTGATTATCAATAAGGTGAAATCCGGCATCGACGGCCTCATCACCACGCTGCGCGATCCCATCGACGCCGAGGTCTTCGAGGCCGGCAAGACCACGCTGAAAGTCGTGGCGCAGTATGCCGTCGGCTTCGACAACATCAACCGCGCCGACGCCAGCCGCTACAAGATTCCTTTCACCCACACACCCGACGTCTTAACCGAAGCCACCGCGGAGTTCGCCTTCTTCATGCTCGGCATGCTGGCCCGCAAGATGTGGCCCGCCGAGCATCTCACCCGCGACAACCAGTGGGGATACTGGCATCCTTACCTGCCATTTCTGGGCGACGAAGCCACC
>Ga0209415_10018027_pt1 | contig 11176 bp, 12 predicted proteins | sample PeaSoiSIISIP2007_FD_187696 | JGI IMG/M metagenome (GOLD analysis project Ga0209415, IMG submission 187696) | Peat soil microbial communities from Weissenstadt, Germany - SII-SIP-2007 (SPAdes) (version 2) | ecosystem: Environmental > Terrestrial > Soil > Wetlands > Peat | place: Germany...
ATCTTCGCTCCCTCGGTGCTGACCGAGGCGCTAATCGCCGATGCGCGCAACGACACCAGCCATCACGACTTCGGGCGCGACCTGATTCCCAAGCTGATCGCCGAGGTCCCCGTCTACGCCTACAACTTCATGACCAACCGCATTCGCGGCGACTCCGAGGTCAACCTGAGCTACTGGCGCGACGTCGGCACGCTCGACGCCTACTACGAAGCCAACATGGATTTGCGCGACGCGCGGCCGCATCTGAACCTCTATAACCCGTACTGGCCGCTGCGCACCGCCTACTATGGCCAGCCGCCGGCCAAGTTCGTGTTCGACGAAAACGGACGCCGCGGCCAGGCGCTGCACTCGATCGTCTCCGAGGGATGTATCGTGTCGGGCGGCACGGTGCGCAACTCCGTGCTCGGCCGCTCGGTCTTCGTTCATTCCTACAGCCTGGTCGAGGATTCCGTGCTGATGGACTACACCGAGATCGGCCGCCATGCGCGCGTGCGCCGCGCGATCATCGACAAGAACGTCTACATTCCCGAGGGCGACGAGATCGGCTACGATTTAGCGAGCGACCGCAAGCGGTTCTTCGTCACCGAGTCGGGCCTGGTCGTGATTCCCAAGGGTCCCAAGCGCGATCGCGGCGTGCTTTGAACCGGACCAAGCTGCGGCCGCTTGCCACAGTGCCTGAATCGATCACCAGCGCGGAGCACCCGGCGACGACTGCGCCGCGAGCCGGCGTCCGGCGCACCGTCGATGCGCCAGCGACGCCCGCGGAGGAACGCGGCGGTCCACGGCTCCATCGGCGCGATCGAATCCTGTTCTGGGCGATGGCGGCTCTGCTCTCTGCGCTCAGCCTGCTCCCGGATTTCGTTCTCTATCCGCTCGGCGTGTTCGGCGGATGGCTCGGCTATTGGCTCGACGTCCGTCACGTCCGGATCGGGAAACAAAATCTCGCCATCGCGTTTCCGGAAAAGACGCCCGCCGAGCGCGCGCGCATCCTGCGCGCCTCTTATGTGAATCTCGGCCGCTGCGCTGCCGAATATATCCGGTTGGGCGGTTTCTTCTATCGGCGTTTCGCACGGCGGGTCAATTACGATCGCTTCGATTACTGGGATCGAATCAAGGCCGAGTATCCCGGGCGCGGGTTGCTCGTCCTGACCGCTCATTTCGGCAATTTCGAGTTGCTGCCGGCGGCACACGCGCTCAAGGGCTTCCAGATAAGCCTGGTCCATCACACCCAGCGTTTCCTGGCCGGCGACGCCCTGATGAGCTTCGTGCGCGAGCGCGCCGGCGTCGAGATCATCCGCAAGCATGCGGCGGCGCGCGCCGTGCTGCGTGCGCTGGCGCGCGGCGAAACGATCGGCATCCCATTCGATCAGAATGCCAAGCGCAGCGAGGCGATCTTTGTGCCCTTCTTCAACGAGCCCGCGGCGACCAGCAGCGGCCTCGCGCGTCTGGCGCGGATCTCCGGCGCGCCTGTGGTGCCGGTCTTCATCGTGCGCCAGCCCGACCAACGGAGCCATCGCATCGAGATTCAGCCTGAAATCAAACTGCAGGACAGCGGCGATGAAACCGCCGACATCATCGAGAACACACGCCGCTTCGTGGCGGCCCTGGAAGCGATCGTGCGCCGCTACCCTGAGCAGTTCCTCTGGACCCATCGGCGCTACCGCACGCGGCCGCGCGGGATGCCGCCCATATATGGCGATTAGCCTCGCGGCCGCTCGGTTGCGCTCAGCGCGCCAGCCCGAGTTCCTCGCGCAATCGAAAACGCTGTAGCTTGCCGGTCGCAGTGCGCGGGAGACACTCGACGAAACGGATATCGCGCGGACATTTGTAGATCGAAAGCTTGCGGCTGAGCGTCGCTTTGAGTTGGGCGGCAATCCGCTCGCGATCGGCGTCATCGGCGCGCGTGACCACCACTAGCGCCAGCCGTATCAGGCCGTCGCGGTCGGGAATCCCGACCGCGGCCGCATCAGCGACCTCCGGGACCGTCGCGGCGCACTCCTCAATCTCGGCTGGGCTCACCCATTGCCCCGAAATCTTGAGCATCTCGTCGGCGCGCCCGTGATGGTACCAGAAGCCGTCGGCGTCGAATGAATAGAGATCGCCGGTGCGAAACCATTCGCCCGAAAAAGCGCTCTGCGTGATCGCCTGCTGATTCCAGTAGCGATCGCACGTCGAGGCCATCCGAATCCACAACGTGCCGACCTGGCCCGGCTCGGCAACCGGCTGGTCGCGTTCGTCGACAAGTTTCACCTCTGCGCCCGGCGCGACTTTTCCGGACGATCCAGCCCGATAAGCCGCCGTCGAGTTGGAGAAGATCATGTAGATCGTCTCCGACGTGCCGATGCCCTCGAAGATCTTTACACCGGTGGTGCGATGCCAGCTTTCGGCGAGCCCCGCCGGCAAGCGCTCGCCCGCCGACGCGTAGGCGCGCACCGCGGCAAATCCGGGTTCGCGCGCGCGGTCCGATGCGATCAGGTTGCGGTAAAGCGTCGGCACGCTGAAGACCACGTTCGGCCGCGCCTGCTCGATCATCCGCGCAACCGTATCGGCGTTCGGCCAGCGCGAGTCGGGTACCGTCGTCGCGCCGAGTCGCAACGATCCAAACAGGCAGTTGCCGAGCGCGTACGCAAAGAACAGGCGCGAGGTCGAGTAGAGCCGATCGCCGGCGCGCACGCCCAGGCATTGCTCGAGATAGGGCCGGCGCTCAGCACGTCGTGATGCAGATGCACGGCAGCTTTCGGAGTGCCGGTGGTGCCCGACGCGATGCGTGGCTGAAGCGGATGCTGGAACGGTGTAGATCCAGAACGCCATGTCGTCCGGCGACATCGGCTCGGCGGCCAGCTCGTCGGACGCTTGTGCCGTGAGTGCGGCGAAATTCGCGCCCTCGGAATCCGCCCCGCCGACGATCGCGACCCACGGAGGATTTTTCAGCCGCGCGGCGATCGCGCGGTAGACCGCCAGATGTTCGCGATCGATCAGCAGGAGACGGGCGCGGCTGTCCGCGAGCGCGAATTCGAGATCGGCCGGCGCCGAGCGGGTGTTGAATGCGATCGCGACCGCGCCGATCCGCATCGCGCCCAGGTAGGCACTCACCAGCTCAGCGCTGTCGTTGAGCATCATGAGGACGCGATGCTCCTGTGCAACGTCCGTCGCGCGCATCGCGTTACCCGCCCGCTTCGCCATCGCGTCAAGCTCGCGGTACGTGATCGTTCGGCCGTCGGCGATCAGCGCCGGATGCGCGTCGAGGCCGCGCTCGCGCATCGGCCGCATGATCTCTTCCGCCGCGTTGATGCGGTTCATGGACGGGAATCGGGTGCCCAGCGGGCTCCCGATTCCACCTAAACACGTCCCCGCAGCGCGCCGCAACCCGATTGCTTTCCCGCCGCTTGCAAAACGGGTTAGACTTGGCGCGCGATGCGGCGCGTCTCCACTAAACCATCGGCGCCGAAACCGCTACGGAGATGGCGACTTATCGAGGTGGATGTCACTGCGGGGAGATCGCGTTCGAGGTCGAGGGCGAGCTCACCGAGGCGATCGAATGCAACTGCTCGATTTGCGCGCGCAAAGGCTATCTGCACTGGATCGTGCCGCGCGAAAGCTTCCGGCTGCTGACGGCCGACGACGGGATGGTGAGCTACAGCTTTGGCACCGGCATCGCGAAGCATTACTTCTGCGCGATCTGCGGATGCGCGCCGTATTACGTCCCGCGCTCGGCGCCTGACAAGATCGACATCAACCTCCGCTGCCTCGAAGGCGTCGATTCGGCCAATCTCAAGCGCGGCTACTTCGACGGCCGCAACTGGGAGCACGCCCATCGCGAGGGAGTCACTTATGAACGCCGGCGCGCAAAATAGATTTGATCTGACGCGGAGCGAATAATCGAGGCATATCGTGGCGACTCTCGGATTTACGCCGGCCAGTTTCAAGACTTTCGAGGTCGAGGGCTTCAACGAGCGGATGGAACAGATCTATGCGCACGTCCGTCCGCGCCTGCTGCGGCTCGGCGACGAGCTGGCGCCGGAGCTCGCGCGCCGGCTGCATCTGGAATTCTTTCCGCACGTCGCCAAGCATGCGCGCCGCACCGTGAATCCTCCGCCTGAGACCTGGGCCGCGTTCGGTCCCTCGCCGCGCGGCTACAAGCGCTATGGTTATCTCGCGCTGTGCATCTCCAGCGCCGGAGTCCACGCCCGCGCGGTGGTGAAGTCCGAGGCCGATCAGCGGCCCGCGATGGCGCGTGGTTTGGAGCGCCGCGCCGGCGAACTGGCCAAGGCGCTGCGCGGCACGAAGATCTCGCGCTACGAAAAGTGGGATTTCCACAAGCTCCCGGCGACGGTTCCGGCCGACGAGCAATTCTTCGCCGCGCTCGGCGAGAACCTCGACAAGAAGACCGGCGGGATCGATATCGGCTTCGGATGGCCGCGCGGCGAGGCGCTCCGCCTCGATCGCGCCGAACTGCTCGACGCCTTCCGCGAACTCGAGCCCATCTACCGGGTGCTGCGCGCCGTAAGTTGACGGGGCGCGACGACTGCCGGACGCTCGAGTTGTCCGGCGTAAAGCCACGATTGAAACCGGTATCAGCAGCGATCCTCGGAGCGGGAGCGTGGGGCACTGCGATTGCCGTCACGCTCGTCCGCGCCGCCCGGCCCGCAACCCTCTGCGTGCGGCGCGCGGCGCAGGTTCGCGCGTTCCGCGAGCGGCGCGAGAACCCGACCTATCTGCCCGGCGTCGCGTTTCCGCCCGGACTCGAAATTTCGGATCGATGGGATGCGGCGGTCGGCCGCGCCGGAATCGTCGTGATGGCGATACCGTCGAGCTTCGCGCGCGCCGCGATCGCGGGCGTCGTGGGCGCGATTCGGCCCGACGCGATCGTGGTAAGCGCGGCCAAGGGAATCGAGGAGCGCACGCTGCTCACGATGACCGCGATGCTGGCGACGCAGGTTCCGCAGGGCGTCAGGCTGGCGGTGCTCTCCGGCCCCGGCTTCGCTGCCGAGGTCGCCGCCGGCAGGCCGGCCGCGCTGGTCGCGGCGGCGGCAACGGAGGAAACCGCGCGCGAGGTGCAGGAGATTTTTTCGGGCGGCGCGCTCCGCGTCTATCGCAGCACGGACGTGCGCGGGGTCGAGCTCGCGGGCGCGGTCAAGAACGTAATCGCGATCGCGACCGGGATCGGCGACGGCCTGGGGCTCGGCACCAGCGCGCGCGCCGCCGTGATCACGCGCGGACTCGCTGAACTCACCCGGCTCGCGACCGCCCTGGGAGCGCGTCCGGAAACGATCGCCGGGCTCGCCGGGCTGGGCGACCTGGTCCTGACCTGCACCGGCGAGCTTTCGCGCAATCGCGCGCTCGGCGTGCGGCTGGGTCGCGGTGAGCAGCTTTCGGAGGTCCTGCGTCATAGCGAGGGCGAGCCGATCGCCGAGGGCGTCGCCAATGCGCGTTCGGTCGTCGAGCTGGCGCGCCGCAGCGGCGTCGAGATGCCGATTGTCGAGGGGGTCTATCGCGCCCTCTATGAAGCCGAGCCGCCGCGCGATATTGTCGAGGGTCTGCTAAGCCGTGAGCTCAAGGCAGAGTTCTAAAGAAGTCGAAGGCAAGTATGGCATCGAAAGGGAACTGCAAGGCCAAGGACTGCAAACGCGAGGCGATCGCCCACCATTACTGCCGGATGCATTACCGGCTATGGCGGCGCGGCGAGATGCCCAAGGCGCGCTACAAGATTTGCACCGAAGAGAAATGCCGCAAGCCGCGCTTCAAGGGCAGCCTCTGCGAGCAGCATTATCAGGCCAAGCGGGGCGCAGCCGCCGCCAACGCGCCGGCCGCGGCACCGGCGGAAGCGGCCCCGGCCCCGGCCGCCAGCGAGGGCACCGGCTCGTAGGGATCCTCTCACCGCGAAGGTTGTCATTCTGAACGGAGTCCGCGAAGTGAAGAATCCCGGGATTCCTCGCTGCGCTCGGAATGACAGCAGGGGACTCGAATGAGTCCGCGACACACCGTCGGCATCCTGCGTCCGGTTCTGATCACTGTCGCAATTCTGGCTATCGCCTACCTGATCGGCGGTCCGGGGCTTTTCACCCCGAGCGGCTTAACGGGCCTCGCGATCGTCACGATGGTCGTGGGTGTCGCGATTCTGTTCGGCCTCCGCGCGATCCAGGCCGACGAGCATCGGCACCTGACCAATTTGAGAGGAGGACGACACCCAGGTGGGGAGCATCGAAAGCGATACGGCCACAACCGTGGCTCGCGGGTATGGCTGAAGAACCCCAAGCTAAGAATGAAGACTCGGAAGGCCCGCGTCGTGTCGAACCCTTCCATGTGATGGGCGGCATCCCCTTGCTGGGCACCGTTTCGACCCGGACGGCCGATAACGCGCTTCGCTTTTCGCGCCGAGTCTTCTTGCGCCGTCACAAGCGGATATCCTGAAATCGATGGGCATCAACGCTTGAGGAACTGCCATGGCGAACGAGTTGCTGTTGGTCGGAAGTGTCCCGCTCGAAACGGTGGAAGAGGTGTTCCGCAATTTCGCCGCGCCACTCGCTCGGATGCTCCCGTGCATGCCCGACGGCGAAGTCGGCGACCGCCAGTATTGGGTCGACGGCGTCGCCTATCGCGTCTTCAACGGGCATCCGCAGCTCGAAACGCTTAGCCGTCCCGCGCCCGATGACGGCGTCGAGCGATGGCGTCCGCGCAACCTCCGCGACGAATGGGGCTTCCGCATCAAGCCCGGCGTCAAGGAGGTCAAGTTCGGCGACCCCGGATGGCGGCTCGGCTTCACCAAGGATGCTGTCAATTCCTATTTCATTTTCCGCAAACTGAAGGACGAGGGCGTAATTCCGAGAAACGTCCGCTTCCAGGTTTCGCTGCCGCTGACCTACAGCGTCATCACGCCCTACTTCCATGATTACGCCGAGTACCCGAAGATCATCCCCGGCTTCGAGGCGGCGATGCGCGCGGAGGTCGCGAAGCTGGTCGAGAAAATCCCGCCCGACGACCTCGCGATCCAATGGGACGCGGCGCTCGAGATGGGCGACCTCGCCGGGCAACTGCCCTATCTGCCGCGCGAGGGCGCGTTCGAGCGCAACGTCGCTCAGGTCGAGCGGCTGGTGCCGGGAATTCCCGAATCGGTGATGCTCGGATTCCATCTGTGCTTCGGAACGCTCGGCGGATGGCCCTGCTTCGAGCCCGAAACCCTTGCGATGCCGGTGCAGTTCAGCAACGCGATCGTCGCGGCTGCCGGGCGGCGCGTCGATTTCGTGCACATCCCGACGCTCAGGCGCATCAGCGATGAATTTTTCCGCCCGCTCGGCGATCTCAACGTCGGCCGCACGCGGGTCTACCTCGGCCTCATCCACGACATGGACGATCTCGACGGCTTTCGGCCGCGGCTTAAGATGGCGCGCAGGTATGGCCCGGAATTCGGGATTGCCGCGCCCTGCGGTTTCGGCCGCGAGCCGCTCGCGCGGCTGCCGCAGATCCAGAAGAATCATTTGAAAGCGGTCGAGATTTTGCGCGGGATGTGAGCAAGCCGGAAGGTAAATCGCGATGGCGAAACTGATCGTCTCAGGCGCCGGGGGCCGGATGGGCCGGCTGATCATCGCGCTCGCCGCTGCCGATGGCGTCCACAAGATGGCCGGAGCGTTGGAAGCGCCCGGCGCTCCGGCGCTCGGACGCGACGCGGGCGAGACCGCTGGCGTGGGCCGGTTGGGCGTCGCGATCACGGACGACTACGCGGCACTCGCCGCGCCCGACACCGTCACGCTCGATTTCACCACCGCCGCCGCCTCGCTGGCGCATCTGGAAATCGCTGCGGCCAAAGGCGCCGCGATCGTGATCGGCTCGACCGGCTTCACGCCGGAGCTCGAAGCGAAAGCGCGCGCGATCGCACCGAGTACGCGCACCGTGATCGCGCCCAACATGAGCGTCGGTGTCAATGTGCTGATGCGCCTGGTCGCGGAGGGGGCAAAAATCCTGCGCGATTTCGACGCCGAGGTGATTGAGATCCACCATCGCACCAAGGTCGACGCGCCGAGCGGCACCGCGCTCGCGCTTGGCCGCCTCATCGCGGAGGCTCGCGGCGTCGATTTCGCCCGCAACGCGATTCATGGACGCGAGGGGATTACCGGGGTGCGCGAGCGCGACAAAATCGCGGTGCTTGCGATGCGCGCGGGCGACGCGGTCGGCGACCATACGGTGGTCTTCGGCGGACAGGGCGAGCGGCTCGAGCTGACGCATCGCGCCCAGAGCCGCGACTCGCTCGCGCGCGGCGCATTGCGCGCAGCCGCGTGGCTCGAACGCCAGCCGCCTGGGCTCTATTCGATGCGCGACGTGCTCGGCCTCTAAAAGGCCTCGAAACAGCGCTAGCGTGCCGCCTTCTGCGGCCCGCCCATCCGCCGCCCGCTCATCGTGCCTTCGGCCGCGATCTCGCTCCAGCGCTGCGCGATACGCGGGATGATCCGCCGATGGCCGTATTCGAAGTAACCGACCATCCCGGCCAGCGCCAGCAGGTTGCCGGCGATAATCCGCCATAAGCCAAGCTGCTCGAGCGCCGCCGCGTTGAGCACCGTGATACATCCGAGGAATGAGACCTCGAACCACAGGAACAGGATAAGCACGCCCAGGACAAGCAGTGGTTCGCGCTCCGAGCCGAAGACCAGGATCGAGGCGGCGATCCCGAAGGCGATGAAGGCGATGAAATGAAGCGCGGTGTACCCGATTACCATCGGTAATGAGATCGCGCCACCACCCGCGCCGCCGCCGAGAATTATCCAGCCCAGAATCGACGGCGTGCGCAACGGTGCTCCCGCCGCGTAATCGCAGATCAGGAACCACAGCGCCAGGATCACCGCGCCGATAATCCCGGCCGCCGCGCCTTCCTTCACCACCCCGACCCACGCGCCCAGCAGGCTCTGGAGCAGCGTCGGCTGCCGCCACAGGAACACGCCCAGCATCGCGGCGGTGGCGAGCCCGTTGCCGATCATCACCTTCCACCATGGCATCACGGCGACCGCCGCCGGCCCCAGCAGCATCACGACCGCGATGAAGAAGACTTCGAAGGCGAAGACGAACAGCAGCAGCGACGGAAAGAGCGCGGGGTCGCGCTCCGCCGCCTCCATCATGATCGCGCCGGCGACGCCGATAACGATGAACGTAAGGAAGTGGAAGGAGGTGTATTCGGCGACCAGTCCCAGCGGGATCGAGCCGGCCGCGGCCGCATTATGGAGCCCCGGTAGCAGGCTGGCGGCGAGCAGCGCCGGGGTGGCGAGCGGCTGGCCGCGCACTGCGTCGAGCAGCAGGAACCAGATTGCGATCACCGCCGCGCCGCAGACACCGGCGATCACGCCGTCGAGGATGATGCGCGCTCGTGAATGCTTCATAGCTGGCCTCCTTCGTGGAACATCCGGCCTAGAAAGCTGGTCCGCAGCTATCCTCAACTATCCTCAGCGATCCGACTGACTTAAGTTTCGCTTAATTAATAATTAAGTCAAGCTTCTTTATGAAAGAGCTTAGGACGAGCCGGGGATCGCTTGCAACCCCCGATCGACGGGGGGTCACGCGATGATCTAAAGTGCCGGCCTTATCGAGGGTTCAGGCGCTGGGACGCCGGATGATGCGCAGGTCGGGGACGTGGCGCAGATTGATCGACGGGATTTCGCGGTCGTCGCGCCGCGACCAGCGAAAGAAGATCGCCGTAAAGATGCACATCAGATAGACGCCCTGTCCGACCCACATGATGAGCCCGCCCAGGACCTGGTCGGCGTGCGCCGTCAGGCCGAACGGATGCGGCTCGACGCGGTAGAACATGTAGAGCACCGTCTCGGCCATCGTGATCGGCGCCGCGACCGCTGTCATCGGGATCATGAGCAGGAACAGGTACATGATCTGGCTCGGATAGGGCAGCCGCGGATATTCCGGCAGCGGGCTCAGCAGCGGCCACCAGAGCAGGATGCCGACGCACAGCAGCAGGTCGCGAATATCTCCGTAGGGCGGCCGGACGTGGCAGATATGGTCGCAGAGCAACGGGTAGTGGATCAGGGTGAAAGCTGCCGAGAAGATCAGGAAGGCGGCGATCGGCCTGGTCAGGAGCCGCCAGACCGGTTCGATCCAGGGCCGGGTGAAGACCACTCGCGCCATCCATTCCGGCGTCGCGAGCAAGAGCAGCGGCGGGATGACGAACACCAGCAGCATCTGCTGGAAGATGTAGAGCGCGAAGGAGCGTTCGCGGACGTAGTAATCGATCGGGCCGGTCAACGCCAGGCCCATCACGATCAGCGCCAGGCTGAGCGCGAAGATCTGGCGCGCAGTGGGGCGCTCCCTGAGCTTCCAGGCGGCGCCCGCGTAGATCGCGGCCAGCGCGATTATTCCGGCAATGACGGTCGGGCTGAATTCATTCATCGGCCAACGGGCACTTCAGCCTGGGATCGCGAACGAAAGCACTCCCGCGAGATGCGCAAACAACAGCAGCAGGCCCAGGACGATCAGCAGCGCCAGCATCAGCGGACCGCCGAAGAAAATCGTGAAGACTTTGCTGTCGTAATAGAGATGCATGTAGAACATCCCGACGAAGGCGAACTTGACCGCCGCCAGCACCAGCAGGATCGGCACCAGCACCGACTGCAGCCCCGGCACATAGAAGACCGTGATTTCCGCCGCCGTAAGCACGGTCAGAATCACGGCCACCACGATGTAGACCCCGGGCCCGGGATGGCTCTCGTGGGGAATCTCGTGAGCGCCGGCGTGTGAATGGTCCCTAGCGTGGTCGCTCATGCGTGTTTCACCGTCCGCATCAGGTAGATCAGTGTAAAGATTACGACCCAGACGATATCGACGAAGTGCCAGTAGAGGCCGCCGATCTCGACCGCCAGGCTGCGTTCCTTGCCGATCTTGCCGGCCGCGGTCGTGAACGCCAGTACCAGCAGCCAGCAGACGCCGATCAGCACGTGGATGCCGTGGAAGCCGACCAGCGTGTAGAAGGTCTGGCCGAACAGGTTGGTCTGGATTTTCAGCCCCTGCAAGACGAAGTCGGTAAACTCGTAAGCCTGGCCGCCCAGGAAGATCATGCCGAAGAAGGCGGTGCCGAACAGCCAGATGGCGCCCCATTTCTTGTCGTCGCGCTGCACCGCCGCCAGCGCCAGCACCATCAGGAGACTCGAGGTCAGCAGGATGAAGGTGCTGAACGAGGTCAGCGGGA
>Ga0209415_10018028_pt1 | contig 11175 bp, 6 predicted proteins | sample PeaSoiSIISIP2007_FD_187696 | JGI IMG/M metagenome (GOLD analysis project Ga0209415, IMG submission 187696) | Peat soil microbial communities from Weissenstadt, Germany - SII-SIP-2007 (SPAdes) (version 2) | ecosystem: Environmental > Terrestrial > Soil > Wetlands > Peat | place: Germany...
GCTGCCCGCGCCCTGGCGCCCGCTGCCTGCCGGTCGTGGAGTCCACGCCGCTGCGCAACCCGTTCTGGGCGTACTCACGGGACAAGATCGCCTGTGAGGACATGCTGATCGCCGCCTATGGCACGACGAAGACCCCGCCCGCCAGCAGCCGGATCCGCGCATCGATGGCGTCATGGACAAGCTGATCGACGCCGGCCGGCCGCTGCGGGCGGGCCTGAGCTAGCGGCTGGGGATGATGAGATATTTCGACCCGGTCGCCTGCCGGGCGTAGTCGGCGATCGCGCCGGGTTCCAGCGCGCCGGCCAGCGATACCTGGCTGGTGTAGCTGCTCGCGAAGGTGGTGGTCAGCTCGGCGGCGACCCGTCCGCGAAGCCGCCGCATGCCGTCCGGGCCGATCTTCTGGAGGAACGGCGTGAGCAGCCAGCCGCCGACGCCCCAGGCCATGCCGTAGTTGCGGGTCAGCTCCGTCGGCCCGCGGTCTAGCGACCCGTAGATGTAGACCTGCTTGTGAACTGCCGATCCGTAGCGGCTGTAGCTTCCGGCGGCGGCGGTGGCTGCCGCCTCCATGCAGGTCAGTATCTGGCTGGCCAGCCTGCCGCCGCCGATGGCGTCAAAGGCCAGCGTCGCGGCCGTCGCCTTCAGCGCGGCTGTCAGCTCATCGGTGAAAGCCGGGGACGTCGAGTCGCACACCCAGGCGGCGCCCGCCGATCTGAGCAGTTCCTCCTGCTCGGGCCTGCGCACGATGTTCACCAGCGGGATCTGCTCGGCGATGCACAGCCGGCTGAGCATCTGGCCCAGGCTGGATGCGGCCGCCGTGTGCACCAGGGCCACGTGGTTCTCCAGCCGCATCGTCTCGACCATGCCGAGCGCCGTCATCGGGTTCACGAACGACGACGCCCCGTCGACCGCCAGGGTCCCTTCGGGCAGTTCCAGGCAGAACGAGGCGTCCACGCAGCGGTACTGGGCGTACATGGCGCCCCCGGCCGCGGCGATCGTCTTGCCCAGCAGCGCCCGGGCGGCGGCAGAGGAACCGGCGGCCACGACCGTCCCCGCGCCCTCATTGCCCACCGGCATCGGAATGCCCACCCGTCCTCGCGCCGCGCGCATCGCCGCCTCTGACAGCGGCGCCGTGACGACCGGCCGGTCGGCAGACCCGCTCAGGATCGCGGCGCTGACGTCCGCGCCGGCCAGCAGCAGGCCGAGGTCGGACGGGTTGATCGGCGATGCCTCGACCCGAACGACCACCTCGCCGGGACCAGGCTCAGGTACTTCCACGGTCTCAAGGAACAGCTCGACCGTATGGTCGGCCTTGACCAGGGACCGCAGCTGCAAGGCCGTTGCTGGTGTCTGTTCAGGCATTCAATAAGCTCCTTGGTCGAGCGCGGGTGGCCCTGGGGTGATGCTAGCCGGGACCATCGCGAGCTGCTTCGCGCGGAGGAGGGACCACATGCGGCTGCTGCTGATCGGAGCGCCCGGCGCTGGCAAGGGAACGCAGGCCGGGCGGCTTGCCGCGCGGTTCGGCATCGCCCACATCTCCAGCGGGGACCTGCTGCGCCAGCACGTCAGGGATCAGACCGCGCTCGGCCAGACGATCAGGTCGTATGTGGACAACGGCGACCTGGTCCCAGACGGGGTCGTGATGGACATGCTGCGCAAGCCGGTACTGGCCGCGACCAGCGGCTATGTCCTGGACGGCTTTCCCAGGACCGTGGAGCAGGCGGAGGCGTCATACGCCGCAGTCCGGGCGCTCGGGGTCGAGGTGCAGGCCGCGATCCACCTCGACGTTCCTCGCGAGGAGCTGATCCGCCGGCTGCTGGCCCGCAGCCGGGGCACAGAGGACGCCGAGGCGGTTGTCGAGCACCGCCTCCAGGTGTACCTGGAGAAGACCGTGCCCCTGCTGAAGTACTACGCGGGCCGGGAGTGGATGTCCACCGTCAATGGCGCCCGGCCGGCCGACGCTGTCCACGAGGACATCGTCAGCCGCATCCAGAAGCTAGCCGCGTTCGCCGGATCGGCCTGACCAGGCGCCGGGCTGAATGGAGGGGTCAGATGGACGTCGGCACATCGCGGGGGCGAGCGTCCTCGGGGTCGCGGCAGCCGCCTGCGTCTTCCTTGGCCGGCCCTCGTCAGCTGCGCTGGGGGCCGGCGCGCAGGAGCGCGACGGCCTCCTGCCCGGCGACGACCTGATCGCGAGCCCTGATCTCACCGCGACCCGCGCTATCAGCGTCCGCGCGCCTACATCCGGCGGTGGGCCCGGTTCGTTGCCGAGCCCGTCGAGGCGGTCAGCTTCGTCATGAGCCAGAAGATGCTGCGCGGCATCAGGGACCGGTCGGAGAAAGCGGCTGGCCAGCCGCTGTGAGGCTGCTGGATCTCAGCGAGACGACAGGCAGCGGCGTCACGGCACGGCCCGCGGATCCGTGCTCTCGTCACCGGCCGCCTGGCGCGGGCCGTGCCAGGCGGCGGCTATCGCCAGGGTCGCGACGGCGATCAGGGCGGCGAGCCGGATCATGGGCACCAGCAGCGCCTCGTTGCCGTCGGCGACCGATCTCAGCCATCCTGGCGGGGCCTTGCCCGGCATGCCAGGCATCGTGATCAGCGATCCCGCCGTGAACACCGCGAGAGCGGGCCAGTCGAGCCTGGACGCCGGGTACAGGGCCAGCAGGCACAGGGCCATGGCGGCGTACCAGGACCGCTGGAAGGGCCATACGAGCAGCCAGGCAATCGTGAGGGCGATGGCGGGCTGGATGGCCGGCAGCGACCACGGGCCGGCCGGCAGTCGCCGCAGCAGCAGCACGGCGAGCACCACGAACGCAAGCCCCGCCAGCGCGGTCAGGTGCGGCGGCACCGCGTATCCGAACGGGCGCGAGAACAGCTGGTAGAAGTTGTCCCAGGTGAACTGGCCGACGTGGGCCGTGATGGCGGTAACCGCCGGACGGCCGGCCACGAGGTAGGAAGGGACGAGGACCGCGGCGCCGCCGGCGGCGGCGGCAAGCAGCGCGGCCGGCCGGCGGCGGAGCGCCCAGGCAGCCGCCAGCGCGAACAAGATGAACGTCGTCTTGAGATCCACGGCGGCCCCGATCAGCACGCCGGCGGCAACGGAACCGAGGCCGCTGAAATCGCCATCCGGCTCGCGCGGGCGCAGCACGATCAGCCCGGCGAATCCGGCAGCCGCGGCGAGCCCGTCGATGTGGCCGCCGGCCACGATGCCCCACAGCAGGAGCGGATTCGCGGTCCAGATCAGGTGCGCCCGCGCCCTCCGTGCCGGGCTCGATCGCAACAGCCGGTCCAGGGTGAGCGCCACGGCCGCGAAGGCCAGCGCGTTCCACAGCTTGAGCCAGAATGTAATCCGCAGCGCCGACGGGCCGCTCAGCTCGGCGGCGGCCCACTCTTCCGCGGTGGCGAGCGGGCCATACCAGGAACGATCATGCTGCCACGCCCTGGGCGCGTCCGCGCCGACCGGATCACCGGTGCGCCGCAGCTCCAGCGGCGTCATGACGTACGGGCTGTGACCCAGCTGCGCGATCCTGCCGTACGCGGCGTAGTCGAGCGAGTCGGTCGATCCGGCAGGCGGCAGGACGGCGAGGATCCCGGCGGTCATGAACGCCGCTGCCAGCAGCGCCCTGACCGGCAGGCGCGCACCCCGCGCGACGGCGGCGACGCCGGCCATCACGCCGCCGCCCCCGGCGATCGTCGCTGTCCACAGCGCGGCGGTCACGAGCTGCGCCGATGGGTGCAGCATCAGCGACCACGGCGGGCCGAAGGCCGGCCCGGCCGCCGATACGACTGCCCGGCTCGGGCCGGCCGCCGACACGGCGATCATGATCATGCCCGCCAGGCCAGTACCGGCCATGGCTGACCAGCACAGAGCGCGAGATACGGCGGCCGGCCCCGGGGGGGCCACAGCCAGGCCGGCCGTAGCGGCTGGCACCGGGTCCGCGCGCGCATCGCGCATGTCAGTCACGTCCGCGCTTGTACCTCCGCTCGGGGCACCCTGGCTTACGGCACGCCGTTCCGGGCGAACCACCGCAGGCCCTGGGCGTCTGCCGGGGTAACCGTGCTAGCCGAGTGTACCGATGAAATAGCACGAAGGATGGCGTTATCAACTCTTATCCGGGTGCGGAAAGTGACGAGCGGTCGTTCCCGAAAGGGCGCGGAATCCCGGTGAATAGCTCTAACGGCGTAATCGCGGCGCCAGCGGATCAGATGAAGGCCGTTTCTTTAACGCGTTTACCAGCCAAATCCGCTTTCCTGGCGACTGCCGCCCGGGCTGGCTGCCGTGACCGGCGACCCGCCAGCGCGCTGCCGATCAGCCTTGCCCGCACCGCTAATCGGCCTGCCCGGCTGGCCTGCCGGACTCCGACGGCTTACTTCCCGGCTGCCGAAACCGCTCTATAGTTGTCAGATGACGGTCGAGCGGGCTGTTTCCTCCAGTGCAGCTCCGGCGCTCGTAGTGCGATCCGAGGGATCCGCGCGCACGCTGCGGGCGGGGCACAGTTACCGGATTGGCCGGGATCCGCAGTCGGACATCGTGGTGGAAGAGCCCATGGTCTCCTGGCGGCATGCGATCCTGCGGCTAGAGGAAGGCCGGTGGCTGCTCGAGGACGTCGGCAGCACCAACGGGACCTTCCTCGGCGCGCAGCGGGTCAGGCGGATCGAGATCAACGGCGCCTGCGAGGTCAGGCTCGGTCACCCGGATCGCGGCCCGGCCGTGTCGTGCTCCATCGCGGCCGGGCCGGACGGCCAGCCGGTGGCCAGGGGATCGGCCACGGTGCTGGCGTCGGTGCCGCGCTCCGCCCTTGGTGAACGGCCGCCAAGCGCCATCATGCAGCTGCCGGCCAGGGTGCTGCGGATCGGCCGCGCCGACGACAACGAGGTAGTCGTCTCTGACCTCAGCGTGTCACGCCATCACGCCGAGCTGCGCAGGGTGGCACGCGGCGGGTACCAGATCGCCGACCTGGGCAGCCACAACGGCACGTACCTCAACGGGCAGCGGATCAGCACCGCCCCGGTCACCGAGAGCGACGTGATCGGCATCGGCGTGGCCGCCTTCCGCCTGGTCGGCGGCGAGCTTCAGCAGTTCATCGACACCGGCGACATCTCGCTCAACGCCCGCGGCCTGACCGTCCGGCTGCCAGGCGGAAAGGTGATCCTGGACAACGTCAGCTTCCCGCTCGGCGAACGCTGCCTGCTCGGCGTCATCGGGCCGAGCGGCGCGGGCAAGTCGACGCTGCTCGGGGCGCTGACCGGGATGCGGCCGGCCACCGAGGGCTCGGTGCTCTACGACGGCCGTGATCTCTATACCGACTACGCCGAGCTGCGGCACCGGATCGGGCTCGTCCCGCAGGAGAACATCCTGCACACGCAGCTGTCCGCGCGCCGCGCGCTGCGGTACGCGGCCGAGCTGCGCTTCCCGCAGGACACCAGCGCGGCCGAGCGGGAGCGCCGGATCGATGAGGTGCTCGGCGAGCTGTCGCTGACCGCGCACGCGAGTACCCGCGCGTCGTTGCTCTCCGGCGGCCAGCAAAAGCGCGTGAACGTCGCGCTCGAGCTGCTGACCAAGCCCTCGCTGCTGTTCCTGGACGAGCCGACCTCCGGTCTGGACCCGGGCCTGGACATGTCGGTGATGGAGATGATGTCCGGCCTGGCCGCCGACGGGCGCACGGTCATCGTGGTGACGCACAGCGTCGCGAATCTTGACGTCTGCGACCGGCTGCTTGTGCTGGTGCCCGGCGGCAAGGTCGCCTACTTCGGACCGCCGGCCGAGGGCCTCAAGCACTTCGGCCAGCCCGGCTGGGCCCAGGTGTTCCGGGCATTCGAAGCCGAGCCGGACCGGGACTGGGCGGGGGAGTACAGCCGCTCGGCGTACTGTGCCCAGTACGTCACCGCGGCGTCGGTGCAGTCCGCCCGGTCGGCCGCGGCGGCCGTCCGGGCGATGCCGCCGCCGCCGCGGCCCCAGAGCCGGCTGGCCCAGCTGTCGACCCTGGTCAGGCGGTACCTGGCGGTAATCTCCGCCGATCGCAATTACGTCGGGGTGCTGGCCCTGCTGCCGATCATTCTCGGCGGCCTGATCCGGGCGATTCCCGACCCCGATGGACTGGCCGGGCGCAGTAACGGCAACGCGCAGCAGGTGCTGCTGATCCTGATCATGGGCGCCTGCCTGACCGGGGTGGCGAACTCGGCCAGGGAACTGGTCAAGGAACGGCCGATCTATACCAGGGAACGAGCGGCCGGGCTGTCGGCTGGCTCCTACCTCTGGTCCAAGCTCGCGGTGCTGGGCCTGATCACCGCCCTTCAGGCGGCTGTGCTCGTGGTCATCGGGGTGGTCGGCAGGCCGCTTCCCCCGCAGGGATCCTTCCTGGTGTCCCTGCCGCTGGTGGAGCTCATAGCGGCGATAGCCGTGCTGGCGGCTGCCTCGATGGCCCTGGGCCTGCTGATCTCGGCGCTGGTCAACTCCTCCGACAAGACCATGCCGCTGCTCGTGGTCGCGGTCCTGGTCCAGGTTGTCCTGAGCGGAGGCGTGTTCCCGCTGACCGGGAAGGCTGGTCTCGAGCAGCTGGCCTGGCTCGCGCCGGCCCGATGGGGATTCGGCGCGATAGCGTCTACCTCGAACCTGAACCAGATCGGCGGGTTCGCCCCGGGGACCCGGCTGGAGCCGCTGTGGAATCACAGCGCGCACATCTGGCTGCTGGACATGGGCATGCAGCTGGTGCTCGCCGCGGGAATCATCTGGATCACGTGGTGGCGCCTGGCCAGGGTAGGCCCGGGTCGCCGCCGCTAGCTCTGCCCACGCCGCTGTCGGCCGGTCATCTTGATCGGGTGGATGTCTCAGGGACGGCAGACATGCGTCGTGCGGGCGACTCTCCTGCCGGGGCGGCGTGGCTGGACCGTGGTTCTGGTCCGGGCTTCGCGACGGCCGTGTGGTTGTCACGATCCGCGGCGAGGTCGACGTCGTCGCCTGCCGGTCGACCCGACCAGCAACTCACGCCGGCCCGCGGCGAGCGGCCGGGTAATACCCGCGCGCGATGACGCGCCGATGGTCGCCGGCCGCCAGCGGGAGCGGTCGCGTAGTACTCGAGTGATACGATCACGTTGCTGGCGGCCGCATGGCGGCCAGGATACGGCCCATCTGGGGCACGGGCCGTCGATCGCGTCCCATTGATGCTCAGCGGGGGTATCAAAGATGAAGCTGACGCCTAACCAGCGGGTCGTGCTCGCGGTTCTCGCGGGCGCCGATGGCGGGCTCATCGCGGCCGAGGTCGCCGCGCGCTCGGGCCGCCGGTACGTTCCCGGTGTGATCCGCGTGCTTGAGTCGCTGCGCGGTGACGGCCTGGTCTCGCCGTTAGACATTCAGGCCCAGGCGGTCCGGCGCTGGCGCATCACGGAAGCCGGCCGGTCCGCTCTCACCAGGTACTCCCGCCTGCGGAACTCACTTCAGGACTCAGCCCGCGCGACCACGCCGCCGGTGCGAGCTACGGCACAATCACCGGCTGGATGACCACCGGGCCCAGGGTCGGGTCAAGCTCGGTGGCCTGCGAGACGCCCGGCGGGGTGATGACGTCCATCGCCTTGGGCACCGTCGCCGGGTCTACCGAGCAGATCGGGCTCGTTCCGCCTGGTGCGCAGACTCCGAACGTGAAGGCCTGCGCGGTCGCCGTGAACGCGCGGGCCTGGTCCGGGCTGAAGCCGTCCTGCCCGGTCAGAACGACGCTGAACGCCCAGCCGGACTCGGGCGTCCCGAACTGCGCCTGCGGCAGCGCGATCGTCACGGTCCGGGTCGCCTGATCGGCCAGCATGAACGCGGTGCCGACCTGACTGCCCTGGGCGTCCACCCAGACCGGTGACGCGAACCCCTGCGCTTCCACCCGCTCGCTCCAGGCGCCGGCCGGCGCGATCGTGTAGTTCCGCGACGCGAAGGAGGCTTGCGTCGAGGTCTGGCTCGCGGCCGGGTCGCGCACGTAGACGTCGAGCATCTGCGCCCCGAACGGCGCCCCGAAGGTCGGATCCAGATTGGCCAGCGTCGCGCGCAGGTAGACCGTGGTGCCGTCGCTGATCACCTGGAAGTCGGTCAGGTCGAACGCGCCAGGGTGGAAGTCCGGTGCGGTCGGGTACTGATAGGTGCCAGGCCCGTTGTCGTCGCCGGCCGGATCGGTGACGTCAAGCACCGTCGTCCCGCCGGTCACGTTCCCGACGACCGGCACCTGCGCGTATCCGGTGGACCGGCCGTCGGCCGAGGTAGCCGTCGCGGTGACGACGTCGTCGCCGAAGCCGACCGGGACGGTCGCCGAGAACGACCCGTCGGCCGCCGCGACCGTGCTGGTCACCGACACTGGCGCCCCCGTCGTGGTGTCGGCGGATGCGACGTCGACCGGCACGCCAGGCGATGTGGTCCCGGTGACCACGGTGGTCGGCGACCCGAGCGTGGCGCCGGCGGACGGGGCGGTCAGGGTGACCGCCAGCGCTCCCGGCGGGCCGTGGGCGATGTAGCGCTGCGTGGTGACGTCCGGCGTCTCGACGGTGCGGCCGTCCCCGAGGCCCACGATCAGCCGGAGCTCCTGCGCCTGCGCCCAGGTGAGCGGCGACGCCGATCCCGCGGCCTTGCCGTCGGTGAACCCGATGGATGCCGTGGCCGGGTCGCTGCCGTAGGGCGACGCGGCCAGGTCCGGGTCCTCCCAGGCCTGCTCCGGCACCAGGCCGACGCCGGAGGAGAAGCTGAGCATCGCGTTCAGCAGGCTCGCGGCCGCAGCGCTCTGGCCACCTGCGATGTCGCTCTCGGCCCGCTCGCCGGACAGCACCGGCCACAGGTGCCCGGTCCCGGTGTCGGTCGGCGGCCACGGCGCGCCCGTGGTGGTGCAGGAGTCCTGGCTCGGCTGGAAGCAGTCGCCGTAGCCGTCCGCGCTGCCGGCGGCGGCCGACGTGCCGTAGCGGTAGTAGCCGGTCCCGCTCGGCGTGGTGACCGAGATCTGCTTGTCGAGCACGGCCAGCGAGGCCTGCACATCGGGGTCGGTGACCGGCAGCTCACCGAGGCGGACAAGTTCGGTGAACCCGCCGTCGATGACGCTGCGCTGGTCCACCGTCGGGCCGCCGTTGCCCAGGCCGTAGCTGATCGCCGCGTTCGGGTCCCCGGTCTTGGACAGCCTGATGAAATAGCGCGGCGCGTCCGGACCCGTCGTGGTGACGGCCCAGGACCTGATGCTGCGCTGGAAGTAGTCGGCGGTCGCCTGGTAGAGCCGTGCCCGGGCCAGGTCATTGTGCTGGGCGGCGATGGCAGAAGCCGCGGTCAGCCCGGCGATCTCGGCCGCGATCGTGGACGGGGAGTAGCCGGTCTGCTCCTCCCACCGCTCGTTGCCGTCCGACGGCCCGCGCGCGACCAGGAAGTCGGCGGCCGGCCTGATGTGGTCCGCCCACAGCGCGTCGTCCCCGCCAAGCCCGGCCTGCAGGGCCATCAGGATCGGGTACGCGACCTCGTCAAGCTGGAGCCCGCCGGTATCCGGCGCGGCCTCGCCGTTGAGCAGCGAGTTGCGCGGCATCGCGCCGCTGGCGAGCTGCTGCCGATCGAACAGGAACCGCACGGCCGCCCGCGCCGTGGCCAGGTCCCCGTCGGTCAGCAGCCCGGTGAACGCCTCGTACAGGTCGCGGGAGAACACCTCGCGGTACGAGCCGAAGTAGGCGGGCTCGCCGCCGGAGTCGGTGCCGGCCGGCACCGCCTGCCCCCACGGGCTGGCCAGCGACGCCACGATCGCCCCGGGGAACGTCTTGTCCTCGCTGGCCTTGATCACGTTCGCGGACAGGTAATAGGCGTCGTCCAGTCGCGGCCAGGCGCTGGCCGGCTCGCCGGGGAAGCGGGCAGGCGGCCGGCGCAGGCCGGCGTCGTAGCCGACCCAGCCGCCCAGGTACCTGAGCTCGGTCAGGCCGAACGGGCCGTCCAGCGAGCCCTGGGCGGTCCCGATGGCCTGCGCCTGGGTCCGGCCGAAACCGAGCGCCAGGGTTACCGAGCCGCCGGGACCCGGGGTCAGCTCCTGGGTCGCCACGATGTGGCCGTCGGGCGCCGAGGAGTACGGCGTCAGCGCGCGGGCGGTGTCCAGCTGGGTGAGCCCGTCGCTGGCGGTGCCCGCATAGCCGACGCTCGCGGCCGGTGCCGGGGGGAACGAGGCGAGCGCCAGGTAGGTCGGCACCGCGTAGTCCCGGTTGACCGCGTTGGTCACGGTCGACAGGCTGGAGATGACCGGCACCGGCGAGCCGCCGGCGGTGGCCACTACCCCGGAGTTGGCGCCGGCGTTCTGGCTGCCCCCGCCGCCGTTGCCGTTGACGTGGGCGTCCAGCCGCGCGTACAGATGCAGCCCGGCCACGCTGGTCCCCGAGCCCGGGATCGCCGTCAGCCTGGTGTGCATGAGCACGGTGTCGCTGCCGGGATCGGTGATGTACGTGGTGATCAGCCGGTACCCGTGCGCGGCGTCGGACGCGGTCACCGTGCAGGCCATGCCGGTGGGGTCGGCGCTGACCGTGTACGTCATATCCCTGGTCTGCAGGTCGGTGAACGTGGACCCGTCGGTGACGATGTACTGGAGCGTGCTGACGTTGGTGTTGTCGATGGTCGGCTCGTAGGTGTCGGACAGCACGCCGCCGGCCACGGTGTACCAGACCTTCGACGTGGTGCCCGCCGCCGTGCCCACGCAGTCCTTGCGGGCGAGATCGAAGTAGGACAGCGCGCCAGGCGCGCCAGGCGCGACACCGCCGGCGGCCGAGCCCGCCCGGCTCGCGCCCGCCCGATCGACCGCTGCCGCCGTGCCAGCCGCGGCCAGCGGGCCTGCCGCGGTAACGGCCAGGAAGGCCGCTAAGAACGGCAGAACGCGCGAATACGCAAGCGCACGTCCCCGTGCGGTCCTCGGCCTGGCCATCTTCTACCTCCGGTAAGACGGGGCCGCCGGGCACCGGTGCATAGCCCCGCCCGGGTACCCGCAGACACTGCCGAAGCCTCTCCCCGCGCCGCGGTGATGTCAATATGTCGGCGCGGTCACGGTCGGTAGCGACGGGGCGTCTGCGCCGCCGATCACGGTCGCGATCGGCGTCACGCGCGGCCCAGGCTGACCGACCGGCGCCGGCCGGACCAGCGGTCAGGTGCGGTGATGCGGCGGTGCGCAGTGTTAGCCAGAAAGCTTGCCGGGCAGCCGGCTGGTC
>Ga0209415_10018029_pt1 | contig 11174 bp, 10 predicted proteins | sample PeaSoiSIISIP2007_FD_187696 | JGI IMG/M metagenome (GOLD analysis project Ga0209415, IMG submission 187696) | Peat soil microbial communities from Weissenstadt, Germany - SII-SIP-2007 (SPAdes) (version 2) | ecosystem: Environmental > Terrestrial > Soil > Wetlands > Peat | place: Germany...
GGTGCAGCACCTGGTGCACGAGGATCTCGAGATGGTGCCGCTTCTCGGCGAGTTGGCGCGCGCGCTCGCCCGAGGGCCGTATTGAGATGGCCGCGTCAATGATCGCCGACGTCCTGCACTTTTCCTTCACGGTCAGCGACATCGAGCGCTCGGTCGACTGGTACACGCGCGTGCTCGGTCTCGAGCTCGTGCATCGCCAGCGCCAGGAGAATCACTACACGCCGGTCCTGGTCGGTATCTCCGGAGCGGTGCTCGAGGTGGCCCAGTTCGCGGTTCCAGGGGTGCCACCGGCGCGATCGACCCACATGCTGGAGTTGGTGCAGTACGTCGCGCCGCGCGGCGACTCGCTCGGCAGGCTGCCGAGCAACGTCGTGGGCTCAGCGCATCTCGCCTTGCTCGTCACGGACATCCACGAACGCTATGACCGAATGCTCGCCCAGGGCGTCGAGTTCCACAATCCGCCCGTGGCGATCACGGAAGGCGCTAACACCGGCGGCTTCGCCTGCTATTTCCGCGATCCCGACGCAAACACGCTCGAGCTGCTGATGCCGTCGCCGCAGCGCCTCCAGACCCTCGGGCTGGGCTGAGGAATGACCGGTGCTCACGCGGTCGAGATCTCGAGCCCGGTTGCGCTCCTCGGCCAGATCGACCAGATCTGCTTTGTTGTCGAGGATCTCGATGCGGCGATCACACACTATTCTCGATTGTTCGACGCTCGGCACTGGCGTGAGTATCAGTACGGTCCCGAGACGGTCCCAGAGCTCGGCTACGCGGACCGCGAAGGTACGTTCTCGTTCCGACTCGCGTTGTCCGACTGCGACCCGCAGGTTGAGCTGATCCAGTCGCTCTGCGGCCCGAGCATCTACAGCGACTGGGTCGAGCGCCACGGCTACGGCCTGCACCACCTCGGCTTCTTCACCAGCGACATGGCGGGGCGCGTGCGGGACCTGGAGGAGCTCGGCCTGCGTGTGAGCCAGTGGGGTCGCGGCAACGGTCTGGACGGCGACGGCGGCTTCACCTATTTCGAGTCTCTTGCTGCATTCGGCGTCATCATCGAGCTGATCGAGATTCCCCGGCGCCGGTATCCACCGCGGCGCGAGTGGGCGATCCACCGTTGCGCGAAGTGAGCAGGCCGTCGAGCCCTGCTGCCAGCATTGGCGGACCGTCGAACCGCAAGCGTGGAGCGCACGCCTGGCTCTCTCGGCTCGGCGCTATTCTTGGTCGAGGCGTCAGCGATAGCGGGGCGTCCCGCATCAGACACTTGGGCCCGAGGGAAGGACATTGTTGACGCCGCGTCGCCCCCCAGCCGACGACTCGAACGGTCCTTCCCGGGCCGACAAGGTCGCCCGCCCGCCGGCGCCCGGCCGCGTCACCATCCGAGACGTCGCGGAACAGGCCGACGTGTCGCTGGGAACCGCATCCAACGTCCTGAACCGGCCGGATCGCGTCAAGCCAGAGACCCGCGAACGCGTGCTTGCCGTGATCGAGCGCCTCGGCTTCGTCCGAAGTTCCGCCGCACATCAAATGCGAAGCGGCAACAGCCGCTGCTTCGGAGCCGTGGTGATTGACGCTGCGAACCCGTTCTCCACCGAGATGGTTCGCGGGGTTGAGGACGCTGTGCACGAACAGGGCTCCGCGGTGATGGTCTGCTCGACCGACGGCTCGCCGGACCGGGAGGCTCGCTACCTTCAGCTGCTCGAGGAACAGCGCGTGCAAGGTATCGTGATAACCCCGGCGACCCGCAGCATCCGCCACCTCCAGACGCTGCGCGACCGAGGCACGCTGGTCGTGCTGCTGGACCGCAAGAGCGGCGACGGCAAGCTCTGCTCGGTATCGGTGGACCACGCCCGCGGCGGGGAGCTCGCGGCGAGCCACCTCTTCGACCGCGGGCACCGCCGTATCGCCTTCATCAACGGCCCCCTGCACCTCTCGCAGTGCGCCGAGCGCCGGCGAGGGATGCGCCGGGCGGCGCGTTCCGGTCATCTCGACGCGGACGAGAGCATCATTGAGTACACGATCGACCCGATCACGGCGTTCGAGCAGGCCGAATCGATCGTCGACGAGATCCTGGATCTCCCCGACCGTCCAACGGCCATCGTCTGCGTCAACGACCGTGTCGCCTTCACCGTGCTCGGGGCGCTTGAGCAGCGACGCGTGCGCGTCCCGCGCGACATCAGCGTCGTCGGCTACGACGACGTCGATTTCGCCGCGATGCTTTCCCCCGCACTCACCTCGATCCGCCAACCCAAGTACGAGCTTGGCCGTGCGGCCGCACAGCTCCTTATCGCGGAGACCGTCGACCCAAAGCACCGTCACGGCGACATCCGCTTCGAGCCGGAGCTCGTCGAGCGCCAGTCGACGACATCGCGGGCACGGCTGAACCGCTACAGCCCGGCGGGCGACTAGCGGCGACCCCACCACTCAACGGGGCGTTCCTGAGGGCCCGGCTCTCCAGCGGTCGTGGTCACGTCTCGCAACGGCTGCAATACGCCATGCCACGGCATAGCCATCCGGCGCCCGGCCGCCTGACTTGACTCGGCCGAGGCTGCTCGACTACGGTTGTTTTGTGAGACACAGGCTCCGTTTCGAACGAAACCAACCTTCCGAATGGGGCCGCAGCCGAATCTCGGACGGGGCTCGGTCTTGACTGCTTCGCGGGCCTTCGCGGCCGTCGACCTAGGCGCCGACAGCGGTCGTGTCGTCCTCGGCCGTGTCGAGCACGACACGGTTTCACTTGAGGTAGTCCATCGCTTCGCCAACCGCGCGGTTCGCCTGCCGGACGGCCTGCACTGGAACATCCTCGGGCTGTTCGCCGACACGCTCGAGGGGCTTGCGCTCGCGGCTGCGAAGGCGCCGCTGAGCGGCGTCGGGATCGACGCATGGGGATGCGATTACGGCCTGCTCGACGGCTCCTCGCACCTGCTCGGTTTGCCGTTCCATTATCGCGACGGGCGCACGCACGGCATGGACGAGCGTGTCCACGAGCGTGTGAGCCGCGAGGAGCTCTACTCGGTGACCGGAATCCAGACGATGGCGATCAACACGATCTTCCAGCTGATGGCGCAGGCCGACGGGCCCGCGCTGGCCCAAGCGCAGCGCATCGCCCTCGTGCCGGATCTCTTCGCGCTGTGGCTCACGGGCGTCCTCGCGAACGAGGCGACCGCAGCCTCGACCACGGGGATGCTGGATGCGCGAAGCGGCGACTGGGCGCGCTCGCTGATCGAACGTCTGGGCTTCCCCGCGGCGCCATTCTCGATCGACCCGGTGGAGCCTGGAAGTTTGCTCGGTCCAGTCCTGTCGTTGCACTCCGAGACCGCCGGCGACGCCACCGGCGTGCCGGTCCGGACCGTCGCCGGGCATGACACGGCGGCGGCGTTTGTCGCCACGCCGCTGCTCAGCCCTCGCGATGCCGTGCTCTCCTCGGGCACCTGGTCGCTGCTCGGCCTCGAGGTTTCCGAGCCTTTCCTAGGCGCTGATGCCGCCGCGCTCAACCTCACCAATGAGCGAGGTCTCGACGGCACAACCCGTCTGCTGCGCAACGTCATGGGGCTGTGGCTGTTGCAGGAGTGCCGCCGTCACTGGGCGGCCACCGGTACTCCGTGGGATTACGACGAGCTGCACTCGCTCGCCTCATCTGCGCCGGCGGAGATCGCGCTGTTCGATCCAGACGACGACAGTCTGCTCACGCCGGGTGACATGCCGGCTCGGATCACGGCGCTGTGCCGTTCGTGCGGCCAGCGGCCGCCGGGTACGGCGGGCGAGATGGTCCGCTCGATCCTTGTCTCGCTGGCCTGCAAGTACAGGCTCGTGCTCGAGCGCCTTGAGCAAGTCACAGAGTCGACCATCGAGCGCGTGCACGTCGTCGGCGGCGGTGCGCGCAACGCGCCTCTGTGTCAGCTGACCGCCGATCTCTGTGGGCGTCCGCTGCTCGCCGGTCCCGACGAGGCGACGGCGCTCGGCAACGTGCTGATCCAAGCCCGCGCCGCCGGAGTGCTGAACGGATCGCTCGCCGAACTGCGCGAGGTCGCCAGCGCCTCGGCAAGGACGGTCACCTATGAGCCCGCAGACGATCGCCGCGCGGCCGGCACCTACGCCCGCTTCCTCGCTGTGACCGGCGTTGACGCGGAGCGATCATCCAGGCCGACGGCGGTCGGCTCCTGAGAATCGAAAGGCACCTGCGATGACGGATTCCAGTGAGGGTTACGACCGTTTGGCGAGTCGGCTGAGCGACGAAGGCTGCGATGTGGAAGCGGTGGCAGCGGCGCTGGCAGCACTGGTCATCGAGACGCCTTCATGGGGGTACGGCGACTCGGGCACCCGTTTCGCGACCTTTCCGCAGGCGGGCCGTCCGCGCGATGCGTTCGAGCGCCTTGACGACGCAGCGGAGGTGCATCGACTGACCGGCGCTGCCTCTGCGGTCGCGCTGCATTTTCCCTGGGACGCGGTCGATGACCTCGCCGCGCTGCGCAGCCACGCCGAGGAACTCGGCCTGAGCTTCGGAGCGGTGAACCCCAACCTGTTCCAGGATCCCGATTACCGGCTCGGCTCGGTCACCAACCCTGACGCCGGGATCCGGGCGAAGGCGCTCGAGCACCTGCTCGAGTGTGTGGGGATTGCGCGCGAGCTGGGCTCGACGGCGCAGTCGCTGTGGTTTGCTGACGGCACCAACTATCCAGGTCAGGACGACCTCGCCGCGCGCCATGAGCGCATGGTGGACTGCCTGAGTGAGCTTTATGCCGCGCTGCCTGCGGAGCAGGAGCTGCTGCTCGAGTACAAGTTCTTCGAGCCCGCGTTCTACGCCACCGACATCCCCGATTGGGGTACGGCGATGCTGATCTGCCAGCGGCTCGGCGAGCGAGCGCGCGTGCTCGTCGACATGGGCCATCACGCTCCCGGCACCAACGTCGAGATGATCGTCGCGCTGATCTCCGCACAGGAGCGGCTCGGCGGCTTTCATTTCAACGACCGGAAGTACGCCGACGACGATCTGCTCGTCGGCTCGGTCAACCCGTTCGCCCTCTTCCTCGTGTTCTGCGAGCTGGTGCTCACCGGCCGCCCGCTGCCGCGCCTGACTATCGACCAGTCGCACAATGTCGAGGAGAAGGTGGAAGCGATGGTCCTCAGCGTCGTCAACCTCCAGGAGGCCTACGCGAAGGCGCTGATCGTCGACCAAGGCGCGCTGACGAAGGCGCAGCTGGCGGGAGACGTGCTCGGCGGCCACGAGCTACTGCTGCGCGCCTACCAGACCGATGTGCGGCCGCTCTGCGGCCGGGTGCGCGAGCAGCTGGGCGGGGCAGGCGATCCGGTCGCAGCATTCCGCTCTTCGAGCTATGTCGCGCGCAACGCCGAGCGCCGCGGCGGCGTGCGTCTCTGAGCGGCGCGGCGCCGCGAGCGATCTAGCGGAGCGGACGCGGCGGCAGTGCGGGTTCGGCTTCGGCGGAGCGGACGATCCGTACGTTGGTGCCGGCGCGGCCGAGCGTCACCGCCTGCTGGGAGTCGATGTCGGTCACCAGGGCGATCGCGACGGCTGACAGCGGCGCGATCGCGATCAGCCCGCGCTCGGAGAGTTTGGAGCCGTCGATCAGCAGCACTGCCTCGCGCGCGTGGGAGATCATCGAGCGTTTGACGTCGGCCTCCAAGGAGTCGGCGTCGGTGAGCGTGTCGCCGTCCACGACACCCTTCACGCTGAAGAACAGACGGTCGGCGTAGTGCTCGTTGACCGTTCGCGTCGCCCCGGCGCCGACGAACGACCGGGTCAGCGTACGCAGCGTGCCGCCGACACCGATCAACTCCACGTTCGGGCCAGCGTCGCTGGCGAGCAGGGTCATGATCGGCAGGCTGTTGGTGAGGACGGTCGCGGCGATGCCGATGCCGATGATCTCGCGGGCCACGAAGTAGCTGGTGGTCGAGGAGTCGAGGAACACGGTTTCATGCGGATTCATCAGCTCGACGGCGGCGCGGGCCAGCAGGCGCTTGGGACTGGTGGCCACGGTTAGGCGGCGGTCGAAGGAGTCCTCGTGACCGGCCGTGTTGGGCAGAACGGCGCCGCCGTGGGTCCGGCGGGCGAGCCCGCGTCGCTCCAGTTCGCCGAGGTCACGTCGCGCGGTCATCGCCGAGACGCCGAAGCGCGTTTCGACCTGCGAGACCGTTACCGCGCCGGTGGCTAGGAGCAGATCAGCGATCGAGCGTCGGCGGTCCTCGGGGATCGCGCCCGGCTCGGCGGTCTCCGGACCGGGCTGCCTGACGCCTTGTTCGACCGTTGGCTGGGTCATCAGTGTTGTCTGTGGAACGCCGTTCTGGCGGGCTTGCGATCAGGTTAAGCGTCGGTTGTGTCCGACGTTCGCGCACAGTGTAGTCCGACGGCGCGAACATTGGAAAAGAGATCGAATTTGGCGTTATCCAGGCCCGCCGACACTGGGTTTGGGGCGCCATACCAGCGGGCGGATGAGAATTCGCACAACCATTTGACGGTCGGATATGATCGCGCCGCGTGTTTGCTCACTGTACTCCACCAAAAATGAGCGGTCGAATCTGTCGGGCAAGCCCTGCGGCAGCGCTCGGCCGTACTTCGCGGCGGAGTTGTTCGTTGATGAGGAGAGGGAGCTGGCGGGGTCCGGGGAGGTCCTGGCAGCACAATGGCGTAGCCGTCGTGGCAGCGGCCGTGCTGCGAGGAGCAGCACAGCCGTGTCTCGCGGTAGCGCCGGCGGTGGCGTCGCGGCTGTCCTTGCACGACGACCGGCGTGTGGTCCTCATTCAGTCGGCAGTCGCCGGCGTGCGCTCCTGCGTGCGCGACGCGGCGCGCTGGCGAGCTCCACGGCGCGTTGGGGCGCCGGTGTCTCGCCATGTTCGAGGTCGTCTCACCATGAGCACAGTGAGCGCCGACGGTGGTCGTCCCCATGTGACAGCCCCCAACTCAGCATCTCGTTGCAGCTAACCGGCCGCCGAAGGCTCGCGGCGTCCGAGCGACCTGCGCTGAGTTCAGCCAGGGAATCGATAAATCCTTCGAAAGGATCAGATGTCATGAAGTCTCGCTTGAGCAAGCGCACATTGGCGTTGGCCGTGGCCGCCCTGTGCGGCCTCGGAATCATCGGCGGCGTGGCCTACGCGGCGTCGTTGCAGAAGGGCCTGAAGGCCTTTGTCATCCCGAAGAACCTCGGCAACTCCTACTTCACGACCGCCGACAGCGTGAAGACCGGTGGCGCTCTCGCAGCGTTCAAGGCGCTCGGCGAAAATGGGACCGAGACCAGCGGCTCCGCCGCCACGGCCGCCTCGCAGCTGCCGGCCATCCAAGCCGCGATCGCCAAGGGCGCGCAGATCCTGCTCGTTTCGGCAACCGATCCGACCGCGCTGTGCGCGACGCTGAAGGCAGCGATGGCCAAGGGTGTCACCGTCGTGACGTATGACTCCGACGCCCCGACCTGCCGCACGCTGTTCGTTAACCAGGCCTCGACCGCGAACATCGGCGAAAGCGAGGTCACCGCGATAGCCAAGGAGATCGGCGGTTCCGGCCAGGTCGCGATCGTCTCGGCTGCCGCGTCCGCGACCAACCAGAACGCCTGGATCCACTACATGCACATCGAGCTGCAGAAGTATCCGAAGCTCGACCTCGTCGCGACCGTGTATGGCAACGACGATCCGACGACGGCAACCCAGGTCACCCAGGGTCTGCTGCAGAAGTACCCGAAGCTGAAGGGGATCATCTCGCCGACCACGGTCGGCATCCTGGCGGCGGCTCAGGCTGTCGACGCGGCACACGACATCGGCAAGGTGTTCGTGACCGGGCTCGGCACGCCGCTTGAGATGAAGAAGTACATCCTCAACGGCACGTCTCCCGAGGTCATCCTCTGGAACCCGGCGAACCTGGGCTACCTGGCGGCGTACGCGGCCGTCAACCTGGCATCCAAGACGATTACCAACGCCACGGGCCAGTCGTTCACCGCCGGCAAGCTAGGTAAGTACACCGTCGGAGCGGACAACACGATTCTGCTCGGGCCGACGACCGTTTTCACGAAGACAAACGTCGGTCAGTTCAGCTTCTAAGGTCAAGCGAGTAATCAGCAACTGGGGGGCGGGTCGCCGGCACGATGCCGGCGTCCCGCCCGTCCCCTAAGGCGGCGCGGACTGGCCTCGGTGCGCCCACGGTGCCATGCGACGGTCGACCTGCGCCGCGCCAACGATCAGACTGCGAGCCCGTGCGAGAAGTGAGCGACCAGGGAGAACCAAACGGCGAGGCCGGCGAGCCTTCAGGCGCCGCGGATCGCGAGCCCGCCATCGGCGCGGACAGACCTGCGGCGGAGCTTTCCCCGCCACCGGCGCTGGGCGGACGGCCTGCCCTCAGTATCCGCGACGCCAGCAAGGCGTTCGGCGCGGTCCACGCGCTTTCGGACGTCTCGATCGATCTCTACGGCGGCGAGGCGCACGGCGTCGTCGGCGAGAACGGCGCCGGCAAGTCGACGCTCGTCAAGATTTTCGGGGGCGTCCACCCGCCCGACAGCGGCACGCTCGTCGACGCCGACGGAAACTCGTTCAGCCTCAACGGCCCGGCCGACGCGCGCGACGCCGGCATCGCGGTCATCTTCCAGGAGCCGACGCTTTTCCCTGATATCTCGGTCGCCGAGAACGTCTTCGTCGCCCGCCAGCCGCAGCGGCGCGGCCGGCGTATCGACCGCCGCTCCATGCAGCGCCAGACGCGCGCCCTGTTCGAGCGTCTGGGGGTGCCGATCGACCCCGACCGTGTGGCCCGCGGCCTGTCGATCGCCGAGCAGCAGATCGTCGAGATCGCCAAGGCACTCTCTTTCGACGCGAAGGTCGTGGTGATGGACGAGCCGACCGCCGCGCTGTCGGCGACCGAGGTCGCCCGGCTGTTCGGCGTCGTCCAAAGCCTGCGCGAGGGCGGCGTCGCGGTCGTCTTCATCTCGCACCGCCTCGAGGAGGTCTTCGCGATCTGCCAGCGCGTAACCGTGCTGCGCGACGGTCGCCGCGTGCTCTCACAGCCGATCAGCGGCTTGACGGCGGGCGATCTGGTGCGCGCAATGGTCGGCCGAGACATCGCGGCCCGGGTGCACGAGCACCACCCGCGCGGCGCTGCGGTCCTGCGCGTCGCGGAGCTGTCGCGTGCCGGGATCTTCGACGACATCACGTTCCAAGTGCACGCCGGTGAGGTCGTGGCCCTCGCCGGGCTCGTCGGCGCGGGCCGCAGCGAGGTGGCGCGCGCGGTTTTCGGCATCGACGAGTACGACTCCGGCAGCGTGCATGTCGGTGAGCGGCGGCTGGCAAAGGGCGTGCCCATCGAGGCGATGCGCGCCGGCATCGCGATGGTGCCCGAGGACCGCCGACAGCAGGGCCTGGTCATGGGCATGTCGATCGAGGACAACATCGCGCTCGCGTCGCTGCGAGCGCTGACCCGGCACGGCCTGCTGATCTCGTCGATCGAGAGGGAGTTCGCCACCAACTGGGCAGCTCGCCTGCAGGTGAAATACAGCCGTATCACCAACCCGGCGACCTCGCTGTCGGGCGGCAACCAGCAGAAGGTCGTGCTCGCCAAATGGCTCAGCCGCGACCCCACGGTCATCATCGTCGACGAACCCACACGCGGGATCGACATCGCCACCAAAGCCGAGGTCCACCGGCTGCTGGTCGAGCTCTCCCGCAGCGGCGTGGCGGTGCTCGTGATCTCATCCGAGCTTCCTGAGGTGCTCGCGGTCGCCGACCGGATCCTCGTGATGCGCGAGGGCCGCCTGGTCGCCGAGCTCGCCCACGGGGAAGCCTCAGAGGAGAAGATAATGGCCGCCGCGACCGGCCAGGCCGACGTGCCAGCGCCGGTGGAGGCCGGCTCGGCGTGAGCACCACCTCGGCACCGCCGCCCGGCAGCGAACTGGCAAGCGCGCACCGGCTCGTCGACATCGTCCTGCGTGCACGAACGTTCGGGATCATCGCGGTGCTCGCGGTACTGGTGCTGGTCGCTGGCCTGATCCAGTCGCGCTTCGTCGGCGGTGGCGAGATCCGGTTCATCCTCTCGCAGACCTCGCTCTACGCGCTCGTCGCGGTCGGCGAGGCGATGGTCATCCTCACCCGCAACGTCGATCTCTCGGTGGGTTCGGTGGTGGGGCTGTCGGCCTATGTCTCGGCGAACATGTTCGGGACCGATCACGGGATCTCGACCTTTGTCGTCTTCCTCGTCGGTCTCAGCGTCGGACTGGGCTGCGGCATCGTGACCGGCGCAATCACCGCGATCGGGCGCGTGCCGAGCCTGGTCGTCACACTCGCGATGCTCTACATCATCCGCGGAGTCGACACGATCATCGTCGGATCCGGCGTCGTCCTTGCGAGCACCGAGCCCAACTCGTTCCTCAACATCCCGCAGGACACTTTGCTCGGGGTCCCGGAGCTCGCGATCGCGGTGGCCCTCGTCGTCGGTGTCGCCGCCTACTACCTCAACACCTTCCGCTCCGGCCGCGACCTCTATGCGATCGGCTCCGATCCCGAAGCGGCCCGCCTGGCCGGCATCCCGATCGCCAAGCGCGTGTTCACCGCGTTCGTGATCAGCGGCGCGCTCTCCGGCGTGGCCGGCGTGGTCTGGGCGGCGCAGTACGCGACGATCGAGTCGACCGCCGCCAACGGGCTGGAGCTGCAGATCATCGCCGCCGTCGTCGTCGGCGGCGTCGCGATCTTCGGCGGGAGCGGCAGTGTGGTCGGCGCCGCGCTCGGAGCCCTACTGTTGCAGACGATCAACTCGGCCTTGAACGTGATCGGCATTTCCTCGATCTGGACCGAGGCGATCTCGGGCCTGCTGCTTATCACCGCCATCACGCTCGACCGGGGCATCCAGCTGCGCCTCGCCGCCGCCCTGCGCAAACGAAGGGTCCGCCTTGGCGCCTGAGGGTCCCGAGATAACCCCACCGCGGGCCGGTCCTCCGCCGCCTCCGCCGCCTCCGCAGCCCCTGTTCGCCGGATCGGCAGCAAGCGAGCCGCCACCCCCAAGCGGACGGCGCACAGCACAGTCGCTACTGGGCGCCGGCCTTGGGCGGCTCGCCACCTGGGAGGCGGCGCTCGTCGTCGCGGGCGCGCTCGTGTTCGCGCTTGGCGTGGAGTCCTCCAGCTACTTTCTCACCAACTACAACCTGTTCACGCTGTGCACGAACCTCGGCGACCTCGCGCTGATGGCGCTGCCGATG
>Ga0209415_10018030_pt1 | contig 11173 bp, 11 predicted proteins | sample PeaSoiSIISIP2007_FD_187696 | JGI IMG/M metagenome (GOLD analysis project Ga0209415, IMG submission 187696) | Peat soil microbial communities from Weissenstadt, Germany - SII-SIP-2007 (SPAdes) (version 2) | ecosystem: Environmental > Terrestrial > Soil > Wetlands > Peat | place: Germany...
CTGACACTTGTAAAGCCGGCGCCAGAGGGACACGTGTACACGGGACCGCGACCGCGCGCTCGCGAACACGGTGACCGCGGTACGCTCTACGACCAGATCAAGGTCCGTGACCGAGTGACCATCGTCGATCGCTTCGGCAAGGAGCATACAGGACGCGCGGTCATGCTCGGGCCGGCCGGATGGGTCCTGAACATGGGCGGCAAGCACGGGACGCCGGCCATCGCGAGCCCGGAAAACGTCACGCGCGTCGCGAAAGCGAAGGCGGTTGAGGGTAAGCCGAAGTCTCGCGCCAGCGAAGCGTCATCGCACAAGCTCGACACGTTCTGTCTGGCGTACGTCGAGGCCGCGCTGTGGTCGTCGACGGACGAGTCGCGTCCGGACGGCGGCGATCCGCTCGACAAGAACTACAGTATCAAAGACATCGACAGCGAAACGCTGGACGCGATGAGACAGGACTGCGCCGACTTCCAGGAACAGAACGAGAAGCTGCTGGCGGAGGCGTACGACCACGAGAAGTACGATGCGAGCTACGCGGGGCATGACCTGTGGCTTAGCCGCAACGGGCATGGAGCAGGCTACTTCGACCGCAATCTCGGCGACGTCGGCGAGAGGTTGCAGGATGCGGCCCGGGCGCTCGGAAACTTCGACCTGTACGTCGGCGACGACGGGAAGATCCACGGATCGCCGCTACGCAAGCACGGCCGCGAGGCGAGCGAGTCGCCGAAGAAGACGAAGGAAGCGAAGGGCGACGACGATCCATCGTGCGAGTCCACCGATGGCGCGTGCGTAGCCATCATCGAGCGTGCGCCGGGATGCGTCCCGACTGGTATCCCGATGGAGACCCCGAAGGACGTCTACGACTTCCTGGCCCCACGCTACGCCAAGCTCGGCAGCGAGCACTTCTTCGTCCTTCTCGTGAGCAACCAGGGTGAGCTACTCGGCGCGCCCATCGAGATCGCTCGCGGTCAGGCCGATCGCGTCGCGGTGGACATCGAGCAGATCGTGGCGGCGGCCATCACCGGCGCTGCAGCCGGCGCTCGAGGCTTCATCGTGAGCCACTGCCATCCGAGTGGCGGCGAATACGCGCGCCCCAGCTCCGCGGACAAGCGTCTGACGCAGGACATCCGTGACTCGGCGAGGATCGCGTGCCCTTCGACGGCGTTCATCGACCACGTGGTCATTGCGCCGCCATCGTCGAAGGGTGTGGGGACCTACTACAGCTTCGAAGACAAGAAGGTCGTCAAGGTTTCTGCGCCCAACTGACGCTCGCGCTACTATCCAGGCATGGATGCCGTCCCGTGTCCTAAATGTAAGGGCGGGTGTGATCTGTGCTCGGGCACGGGTCGCGTATCCAGGGGCGCGTCGCAGATGTACAACCGCGAAGAATCGCGTCGCACGGCCAAGATGCCGGTCAGTCAGCTGCGGCAGTACTGGGCCGAGGAAGCTGCGACCACACCGGACGTGCTGACGGCAGCCAATCAACGCGCGCGCATCGGCGGCTACGCGCTCATCGTCGCCGTGGCGCTCACGCTTGGGATCGCGATCGGTTTGCTGCTCCGAGCAGCGAGCGGCTGAGTGCTACGATCTAGGAGCCGTCGCCTTGCTTCGTGGCGCCGGACAGGCCCCCGGGCGTTGACCCCGCTGCGGGGGCCACTTAGGTCACGCCACCAGTACGTGCCGCGCGAGCGCCCACGCGTGTAGACCGAACCCGGCCGCGCCGCCGGCCACGTAGAAGAAGAAGTCCATCGCGGAGTCGCTCCACGAGTCGCCTTCGCCCCAGCTCGCCGTGTCGAACACGAACTCTTTGAGGGCGGCTGCTAGCACGCCGATCATGAAGGCCCAGATCGGTGCGCCCCACAGGACACCGACGCCGAAGACGAGAAGCGCGCCACCGAGAACATGGGCCGCCTGGGCCAAATACTGGGGGTTGGACATCCACGAGAAGGTCATCGATCGGATCGTACCACACCGTGAGCGCGCACAAAGCGACCGACAGTCTGCTGCGTGACGCCGAAAACATTCGCAACGTCACGGCGCGACTCTCCAGCGCGCACACGACGAACGATCTCGGCGATCTGAGTATGTGTCAGATCGTTTCGAACCGGCTTGGCAAGCGCCTCGTCGACAGACCATCCGAGCACGTCGATTCGTCTGAGAATGGCGTACCGCGACACTTGCAGCTCTCGGCACCACTGCGCCGCGGTTTGTGTTTTTCCGCGAAATGTGAGCATGCGGTTGTTGCGTTTGTTGTTGCCCTGCGTCGTGGCTGTCGCCCACACGCAGTTCGTCTTCGAGTAGCCCAAGTTATTGTCTTCTCGCTCGATCGAATAGTCAGCGGACGGCCGCCGTCCCATGTCGCTCATGAAGTTGAGGAACGCGACGCGACGCTCGCGCGATGTGCAACGGCGGCCTTCTGCCAGTCCTTTCGGCGTCCATCGCGCACACACGAAGATGCCTCGACCACCGTAGCGCGCGTATTCGGCAACCTTTGCGTTGAAGCATCGGTTGAGCATTTGGTTCCAGACGCGACACTCCGGCATCACGTTCTGGTTCACACCGAACCGGCGCACAAACCAACCGTAGTCGCTGGCGCGGCTACTCTTCTTTGTCCTAGAATTGCTCATCATCGCCTCCGGCATGGGTGATGGTCAGGCCCTCGGCCGCTGCAACGGCGCGAGGGCATTTCTGTGCTGATTCTAGCAGATCGCGGCCTTGTCAGGAGCCAGCTATTGCCAGCCGTCTTGCTGGTGAGTAGGTTCCGCTGCGAGCGCAACGAGGAGGCTGGGAAAATGGCGGACGAAGTGCAGATGACGGGCCGGCAGATCGCTGCCGAGATCGCAAACAGGACGGACGCGGAGATCGACAAGCTCCCGCACAAGCTCCACCACGTGTGGGTCGCCAGGAGCACTCCGGCGGAAGCTCAGGTCAGGTTCTCGATGCTTGCAGCGGACCCGAAGTTCGCTCAGTGTACCGATCAGCAGAAGAGCTTCGAGCTTGCCAAGCTGCTAGCCGAGCTGGATCCGATGCTGCTCAGCAAGTACGCCGACTGGCCGATGTCTGCAGGAACGCTCATCTTCGAGATGTTCGAGGACGAGACTGAGGTCCGTGTCTACGCGATCCCGAAGATGAGTAAGGACATGACGGAGAAGCCTCCAGTCGTGCTCAACCGCTACCGCATCTGCAAGGCCAACCCGCTGCCGACGTACGGCGTCGAGGCGATGGTGCTTGAGACGTGGATGAACGAGGTCGCCCGCGAATGGGACGAGGTCGACGGGGACATCAGCGCTGTGGAGATCGCGGTCGAAGAGGAGCGTGACGACGTGGTCGAGTACCTCAAGTCGCTGCCTGCCGACTACCAGATCAAGGACGCGATCGAAGACGTCGAGGAGAAGTTGCACCTCGTGGAGACGGAAGACGACGACGACGACGAGGAGGAAGAAGAAGAGAAAAAGGAAACAAAGGCTACTGAGGGCGAGACACCTTCGGCGGATGCAGCAAATGGTCCCGTGACCAACGAGACGGCCAGCGAGGCCGCTCCACAGGTTCTCTGATCTGGTAGGCTGAGCCGCGCCATGTCCAATTTCTGCACTGTTGCGTACACCGTCACGCGGGCCGGTCAGACATTCGCGAGCATCGACACCGTCATCCAGGCGCCGCCCACGCCGGGAGCGAGCGGAGTCCCTCTTCCTCTGCCCACGCTCGCATCGCTGGGTCTGCGTGTCGTGAGCGACGCGACGTCCGGCGGCGTGCGGACCGTGGAGCTGGCGTTCGGGCCGAGCACAGCAGGTACAGCGACGGCAGTGCTCAGCAACGCGCAGACGCTGCAGAGCGTGACCGTCACGGGCGCAGGCATCGACTACATCGCGCCGCCGATCATCAGCTTCACCGGTGGCTACGTCGGTGGCGCGAACCTTCCGACCTACGACAGTAACTCGATCGACAATAACCCATCGACGTACGTCTACCCGCAGGCGCGCGCATATCTCAACCTGCAGGGCACGACGATCGTGGCGCCTGGCGCGGGGTACAACGCGGGCACCGTCATCCGGTTCATCGGTGGTCTGCCTCCCGCGCTCTTCTTGCAAGACCAGAGCAACACCAACACGTTCTCGCAGATCGCCAGCCAGCCAGCCGCCAACGGTCCTCCGTACGCGCTCAACGCGATCTCGCTCGTCACGCAGGGACGCGGCTACAGTTTCGCGACCACGGTGCAGTTCTCAGGAGGACAGCTGCAGGCCGGCGGTCACCCGGCAGCCGCTGTCATCACGAGCTTCGGCCCGAACGGCGAGATCCAGGCGATCGAGATCACCGATCCTGGCTCGCTCTATACGACGGTGCCGGAGATCTCGTTCAGCGATCCGACCAACACGACCACGACGTCGGCATCGCTCGGCACGCAAGCCAAGGCGGTCGCTCTCATGGGCGCCGGACGTCCAGCGACCGCGACGGTGACTATTCCTGGCGGAGTCGTGACCGTCATCACCATCACAGACGCAGGCTCCGGCTACGTCTCGCCCCCAAACGTCGTCATCTACGACGCGGCTGTGACGCCTGGATCGGGCGCGGTCGTCACCGCGCGCATGGGCGTCGAACGCATCGACGTCGTCTCGCCTGGCCGAGGCCTGCAGACCGTCCCCGCGGTGGTTCTGACGCCGCTGTTCAAGTCGATCTTCCCGGACACGAGCGATCAGCGCTCGCCGTTCTGGAACTTCCCGCTCAAACAAGCGCTTCAGTCGGCAGCAGCGACGCCGGTTGTGCCGAGCGCACCAGTGCTTTCGTAACCGAGGGACCTCTCATGGGCATCGACAACGACGAGTTCGACGACACGACGGACGAGGACGATGTAGCAGAGCGCCGTGAAGCGACGCGTACGGCCGCGCCCGCGCCGAGCCGCACTCCGACCGTTGCCGGCGTTCCAACGAGCACGAGTCGCTCGCGCTCGAAGTCCACTGGCGTCGGGTCTGCGCCGGCCGCGTCCGCGCCCGCCGTGCCAGCGACGCCTCCCACCGCCAAAGAGGCGCCGTGGACCGATCAGGATGCCGAAGCGATGTGGCACGAGATGCTCGGCGGAGAGCATCCGCGCTCGCTCGCAAAGCTTGGTCTCACGGTCTACGACGTCATGGCCGACATCATCCCGGTCGCCAACCCGCAGCTCGGCAACTCGCCGCTCGACAGCATCACACCGGACTGTTCGTCCATCGCAGGCGACGGCAACATGACGCCCGGCGAAGCTCTCCGGGAGCGCGTGACGAAGCTGCATTTCGCCGTGTCTGGCGGCGCGCCAGCTCAGTGGAAGATCACGTTCAAGCGCCGCCAGGCCGGATCGTGGGTGCTCTACGGCGTCGGTACGATGCGACTAGGTAGCGCCAACCAGATCACGGCCGCACGCATGTCGCGCGGCGTCGGCGGAGCGTACCCGCAACAGCCGCCGCAGCCGCAACCTCAGTACATGCCGCCCACGCAACCGCAACAACAGCCCCCGGTGGGCTACGGAGCCGTCCCCGTGCAACAGCCGCCCTACCCGCCGCCGCCTCAGTACCCGCAGAACGAGCCGGGAAGCCCGTGGCCGCGCCGCGAGCAGGCCCCGTCGCACGATCCGGAGGTCAGTAACCTCCGCGCCGAGGTCGCTGGACTGTCTGGCGCCGTCCGCGAGATGATGGAGTTCATCCGCGGAGACCGACGTGCGCCGCCCGCAGCGCCCGTTACGCAGCCCGCTGGCGTCGGCGCGGCTCCTCCGCAGCCGTGGCCCAGACCGCAGGCGCGCAACGAGGTCGAAGATCTGCGAGAAGAGTTGGAAGATATGCGCGACGAGCTGAACGCGTACCGTCGCACCGGCGTCGGCGTGGCTCCGTCGCGTCCGTGGACACCTCCGGTGCAGTCCGCGCTGCCGCCGCAGCACGTTCCGGTCCAGACGCCGCCCGCGCCTCCCGCCCCGCGCGGCCCGAACGGCGAGATTTGGGTCGAATCGGCGCGCGCCTGGTGCATGCCGGTCGGAATGCAGCCTGCGGCAGCTGTTCAGGCGCCCGCGCCGCAGTCTATTCCCGCTGTCCAGCCGCAGACGCAGCCCGTCGGCGTCGGCGCCAGCCCCCCGGGCCAGCAAGTTTTCACCGCTGCCGCCGAGCAGTTGCAGGGCATGGTGATGGAGATGCAGGCGGGGATCATGAAACGCGTCGTCAAGGTCGTCGCCGAGCAGGTCGGCGCTGCATTCGGGCAAGCGCAAGCGGGTCTCGGGTCGACCGCCAACGAGCCGGAGCCCGAGCCGGAGCCCGAAGATCCGAAGGCTGCGCTGCCGTGGGACGCGATCCCGCTCGAGGGCACGACGCTCTTCGGTCACCCGGCCAAGTACGTGACTGACAAGGAGACGGGCAAGATCAACTGGCAGGGCGTCGTCGCCGAGAACCCCGGGATCATCGAGAAGGGTGCGGAGATCCTCGGCATGGGAGCCGAAGCGTTGTCGAACTTCGCCAAAAAGGCCGCGTCCGCAGCGACCACAGCGCAGGGAGCTGGCGCCGCGCAGCTGCCGGCTGGTGTCGGCGCCGCGCAGGTCGTCGAAACGATCCCGCCGGCCGCTCAGGATGCCACGGCGCGCGCAAACGGGGCCGGCCGAGCCGGAGGCTTCCCGCAGGTGTAGTTCTCGCGTAGCCTACGGGCGTGACCGCCCAGATCAACAGCCAGCTGGCTCCCAGAAGGGTGCGAGGGCTGGGTGCGGCCGGTCCAGGCGGCATCCCGGACTTCTCGACGCTGATCAGCGCCGTCCCATCGGCAGCGACGTCGTGGGGGCAGGTCAACGCACAGATTACGGCTGAAGGCGGCGGCGGTGGCGGCGTTCTGCAGGCGGCGCAGAGCAACTTCTACCAGACATGGATGCAGCTATCGCAACAGCAACCGTCGGCGACGTCGGGAGACCTGAGCAAGATCTCGGGTGCAGCTGGTTCGCTGCTCATGAACACGTCGACCATCGCGGGCGCCGTGCAGAACGTCGAGGGACTCATCCAGGGCGCGACGAGCGGCAACTCCGCCGAGGTAGTGCAAGCGCTGACTGGAACGATGGTGAGCGGTCTAGGCCTGGCCATCGGCGCTGGCGCCGTGTCGTTCGGCGTCGGCGCAGCCATCGTCGCCGGTCTCGAGATCGCTGAAGCGGTCTTCGGTCAGCTCTTCAACCAGGCGCAGCCTGTAGCAACGCTCTGCAATGCGGGGCTGAACTTCTCGTACAACATCGCCATCGGATGCGTGTGTTCAACGGGCCAGGTCGTCAAAGGCGGACCCGGCACCGGTGGAGCAACCAACCCGTACTGGCGACGCTTTCCGGAGCCGAGCAATCCGGCCGATGCGTGGTGGTTTCAACCAGTGTCGTCGTTCACATGGAGCAGCAAGTGGACGTCAGGACAATCGAGCGATCAGTGGTACGCGATTGTTACGAACGGAGCGCTCGGCTCTCAGCTGCGACCCATCGATCTCGCGTTCCCACAATACCACCAGCTCGAATGCGACATGAACGCCGCGTCGTTCGCCGCATCATTGCCCGATGGTGGAGGGACGCTTGCAGCGCCATTCTCCACGATCGCAGCACTACAAGGGCTTCCGCAGTCGTACTCGGCCAACGACGTCGCTCTCGCGAAGTTCATGCAAGCGTACTTCGCGGGGTGGAAGGCCGCGCAGGAGTACGCGATCAACGGCATCCCGCCTAGTCCCAGCGCCAACCTCGACGACGCAAGCGTACTCGCACAGGTTGTATCGTTCTGGAACACCTCTCGCCAGACGGATCAGACCGTCACGATCCAGCGGCGCAACACATCGCAGAACGCCTACAAGACCGATCCTGTGCCGTTCCCGCAGACCTGCCAAGGAACGTTAGGCAACGAGTACTTCTACGTGCAGATGCTGCTGCCTTACGTGGCAGCGAACCTGCAGTCAGCGCTACCGCTGTCCGGCGGATCGTTGGTCATCAACTCGGGCAGCAAGATCGCGGTGCCGCTGGCACCTGGAACGGTTCGCGTGCTGCCCATCGGGCCTCGAGCGAAGGCCCCGGTCAAGGCATCGTCGTCGATGTCCGCGACCACTGTTGTAGCCGGAACAGCCGCTGCGCTCGCTGCCGGAGCGCTTGCAGCGGTCCTGTACGCGCGTCACAAGCATGTGCCGGTCAAGACGGTGCTGCGGTCGACATGGAACAAGACCGGCGGTCGCATTCATGTGCCGCATCACCTGCCGAAGATCAAGCTGCCAAAGTCGCTCAGGAGAAGCCGATGAAGAAGTCCACGGAGCGAGTGGTGTGGATCGGTGGAGCCGCTGCAGGCGCAGCCGCGCTCGTCGGCATCTTGGTGCTCGCCACGCGCAAGTCATCGACATCTTCCGGTGGCGGTGCAGGCGCGAAGGGCCCGAACGGTCAGCCCGTGGGGATCAAGCCGCTCGGACCGTCCGGATGTCCTGCGGGGCAGGTGTTCGTGTCGGGCAAGGGATGCACGCCGTACGTGGCGCCCGTTCCGCCTCCGCCTCCGCCGTCGCAGTCCGGTTCGAGCTTCATTCTCGACCCGAACAACCGCAACCCGCAGGCATACAACTCGCGTGGCGGGTTCAGCGTCACCACGCCGCGGGCGTCCGTGTTGCCGGTATCTCCGGTGGCGAGCATCACGGGCGCGACATTCTCTGGCGGCGTGACCAATCCATTGGCTGCGTTCCAACAGTTTCCGACGTCACAGGTCAGCCTCAACGTGACTGGCCCCGGAACGGCGACCTTCACGTGGCAGACGCAGGCGTTCGGGCAAGGCGCGACCCAGTACACGACCGTCCTGACTTTCGTGTAAAGTCCGAGCGAGGAACAAGATGGCCAGCCAAGTCAACGCGCAGCTTCAGCCGGGCGTGGCCGCTCCACGGCGCGCGACGCCGCCACCGCAGCACCGGTGTACTGTCGCCAGCGCCACGGCCATCGCGCAGCAGATCGACAATGGCGGATGGCGCTACATGGGCAACGGCGCTGGTCAGAAGCTGATCGCCGGTTCGCCCGCGCAGGCGCGCATGCCGGACGGTTCGTCCAAGTCGATCCCGACGTGGTTCACCAGCCAGGGCATGCTCGTACTGCAGTGCCCGTACACCGGACAGCTCTTCATGTTCACGCGATCGACAACGCATTCGCCTGCGCGCGCACCAAGAGGTCTCGGCGCTATCGTCGCGACGCTAGCACCGTGCGAGATTTACAACCTCAACCTGACGTGGCAGCCGGCGAACGACCCGCAGTTGCCGAGCTTCATCCAGCAAGGCCTGATCTCGCAGCCAGACAGTAACCTTGTCCAGACCCTGACGATCATCAACATGGGCGGTCAGGCATGGCAACTGCCTCAGACCTTTGGTCACTATGTGATCTCCGCGGCAACATCTGGCGGGATTCTGACCACGGGAGCGTGCGCGCCCAAGCCTCCAGCACCACCGGCCGGTCCGCCACCCAGCATCATGCCCATCGGCGGCCTGTGTCCGGCGGGCACCGTGGGAACCGTCATCAACGGCCGCTTCGTCTGCCAGCCGACCGTTCACGAGACCATTCCAACGCCGAGCGGCACGACAGGCGCTACAGGAGGCGCCGCCGCAGGCATCTACACGTACGCCACAGGTCACCGCACGCAGATGACCACGAGCGTATCGGGAGGCGGATCGCTGCCGCCTGCGTTCCTCAACCTGACCAAGGCGACGGTGCAGGCGCAGATGGACGCGACCGTGCCTGGCGCGTTCAAGATCGCCAACGTTTCGTACGTCAACGGCACGCTTGTCATCGTCGCCGACTACTGCGGCAAGCCGTACAACGTGCAGTCGCCGCAGAGCCAAGTCGTAGGTACGACGACGGTGACGACAAGCTACCAGGACATAAGCGCTTCGCCTGCGGGCGTATGTCCTGCGGCGGCGGCGGTAGGGATGTCGACCGGCACGAAGGTGGCGCTTGGCGTCGTTGGAGCCGCGGTCCTCGGTGGTGGCGGATTCTTGGCCTACAAGAAATTCGGCAAGAAGCGCCGCTGACATGACGACTCCGGCGCACCCCGCATCCAGCCCGCCGCGCTTCGGCGGTCCGGTCGTGCCGAAAACGCCGCCGCCGCAGCTCAACCTGCAGCTGCAGCCGCCGCTACGCGAACCGGTTCAGCGCATCGTAGCGGCGCCAGCGACTGCGGCAGCGACAGGACCCGTGACGCCCGCTGCGGGGACATCGACGGGTACCAAGGTCGCCGTTGGTGCCGCCGCTGTCACGGGAGTGTCGCTCGTGACGGTGGCCGTCATCTCTGCGGCGACAGGCTGGGGGCTGACGAAGACGCTGGATGCGATCTGGGACAGGTTGCGCGGCAAGAAGCGGCGTTCTTGACGCCCCCACCCCTCGATGCGACGATGGCCGCATGAGTTTCGAGGCTAGGTTCTACGAGCGGCTGCAGGGACTCGGTACGATCAGCGATTGGCTCTGCCCGCCAGGCATGCATTCTGTGCTGCTCGGCAGCGGCACGATCGAGTGCGTCTCGGACATCCCCAGCGAGCCAAGCAACCCTGGAGCGCCGTCGGCGCCGGTGCAGCGCGGCGGACATCTGCCGGTCCACTCGCTCGGCGCGCAGGCGCCAGTTGGACATGCGTGGGTGCCGATCCAAAGATCTCAGGTCCCGGCACCAGTGCTAGCGACAGCCGACACCGGACTCGTCGAGTCGTACTCTGGGCTACCTCCGCAGCCGAATGGCGGATGCGTCGGGCCGTACTGGTGGTACGGAGGCAGCTACTACGTGGTTTGCTGCGGTCCGGGCTATCCGTCCTGCGGCGCAGGATGGTCCGCCGGGCAGTGGTACGTGTATCAAGTCGTGCCGCCGCCACCAACGCCGTCCGCCCCCATCGCCCGCGGCGGTGCCCTCCCCCGCGCTAGCTATTAGCAAGCCCGCTTGCTCTTAGCCGTTGCCTGGGCGTAAGCTCTGCCCATGGCGAAGAAGCGTTCGTCCGGGCGCAAGCGCTCTGGCAAGACGGGACATCGTGCTGCGTGGATCGGCGGCCTCGCGGTCGCCGGAGTGGTCGCCGCTGGCGCCGCGGTCCTGCTGACCAGCAAGAATGCGTCTGCGCAGCCGCAGCCGCAACCGCAGCAGATCATCCCTGTACCGCCGGCATCGCCACCTGCAACGAATCCCGCCTCTGGCGGATCGGGCGGCGGCAATCCGTCCAGCCA
>Ga0209415_10018031_pt1 | contig 11173 bp, 13 predicted proteins | sample PeaSoiSIISIP2007_FD_187696 | JGI IMG/M metagenome (GOLD analysis project Ga0209415, IMG submission 187696) | Peat soil microbial communities from Weissenstadt, Germany - SII-SIP-2007 (SPAdes) (version 2) | ecosystem: Environmental > Terrestrial > Soil > Wetlands > Peat | place: Germany...
TCAGGGCTGCACTCTGTTCAGGGCTGCACGATGTACACCACGCCCTGCGGCTTGGTGTTGTAGGCGTCCACCACGGTGCCCGACGCGGCGGTGGCCACGGACCAGCCGAACTCGTCTGTCGTGCTCCCGCCGGGATCGGTGAGCGAGCTCGTGGGCGTCGACGGCCAGCCGCCTGCCCCCTTCGCATAGAAGTACACCGAGAGGGGATTCCCGTCGTTGTTGACGGGGGCGCCCACCACGACGGTCGTTCCCGAGACCGCCACCGAGAGCCCGAAGTCGTCCCCGTCCACGTTGGAGGCGGCGGCCGGGTCGGCGAGGGTCGTCGTGGGCGTGGACGGCCACGTGCCCCCGCTCTTCACGAACAGGTAGGCGGTCCCCGTGGCCGTGGTGTTGGTGGGCGCGCCGACCACGATCGTGGTGCCCGAGACCGCTACCGACAGCCCGAAGAAGGTTTCGCTCGTGGCGCTGGCGGGACAGCGGAGCCTGGCCGCGGGCGATGTGTGCCACCCCGTCGACCCGCTCGTATAGACGTAGGCCTCGCCGCGCCCGCCGTCGGTCCCGTAGGCCCCGACCACCAGCGCCGATCCCGACACCGAGACCGACCAGCCGAAGTAGTCCCGGATGTGGCCACCGGGGTCGTGCAGCGACTTCATGGGCTTGCTCGGCCAGCCGGCGGCCCCCATCGTGTACACGTAGGCCGCCCCCACGTGCTTGTACGTGGGGGCCCCGACCACCACCGTGTTCCCCGAGACCGACACCGACGTCCCGAAGGACTCCATGGTGGCCGTGCCCGGCCCGTGCAGCGTCGCCGTGGGCGTGATGGGCCAGCCGCCCGCGCCCATGGTGTACACGTAGGCGGCGCCCACCCTGTCGTTCACCCCTGGGGATCCGACGACCGCCGTGCTCCCCGAGATCGCCACCGACAGGCCGAAGTAGTCGTAGGTGCGTCCGACGGGGTCGTGCAGCGTCGCCGTGGGAGTCGTGGGCCAGCCGCCCGCGCCCATCGTGTAGATGTACGCGGTGTTGGTGCCGAACGATCCCACGATGGCCGTGGTGCCCGAGATGGCCACCGAGTACCCGAAGGTCTGGGGCGTGGGACTCCCCGGCTCGGTCAGGGTGGCGAGCACCGTGCTCGCCCCGGCCGCCGTCATCGGGAGCACGGCCGCCACCGCCACGACCCCGGCGGCCAGCGCCATGCGGATCACGAGGGCGCGCTGCGTCGTGGTCCCCCCTGCCCCCCTGCGACCGGCCGCTCCCGCCATCGTCTGCCTCCCCGTCATCGTGCCGACCGGCCACGGCTGAGGCCGATGCGCACGGGGGCAGTCTCGCGCCGCCGCTGTGGCACGCCGCGCGCGAGCTGCTTCTCTTCAGGGGTTATCAGGTCGCCGCCTCGGCCGGCTACGGCAAATTTGACGTTGTCGGCGTGCCCGGCCCGGAAAACGGAAGATAGCTTCCCATGACCGGGGCGTCATGCGCAGACGCCGGGGGGTCCTGCTGCCGGTCGAGACCGAGGTCTTGCGGTGCGCCGCCGCACTGGAGGGCGACGGGGTGCACGAGGTGCACGGGTACGTGCTCGCCCGCCACCTGCGGCTTCTCCCGGGCGAGGCGCGGCGCCTGACGGCCAACGGCACGCTGTACAAGGCACTGCGACGCCTCGAGGCGGCGCACCTGGTGTCGAGCCGGTGGGAGGAGGACAGGCGGCCCGCATGGCGACCACCCCGGCGGCTCTACCGGGTCACGCCCGCCGGGGTCCGGGCGCTCGCCGGGCACGGCGACGGGCCCCCCAGGGGGGGTCCGTAGGCCGCCCGCCGAAGGCAGACGCCCAGCGTCTCCCCGTCGCGGCCGGCGTCGTCGGCGCGGCCGATGCTCAGTCGGCCACGGGGTCCAGGACGACGAGCGGGATCTGGCGCTCGGTGCTGGCCTGATACGTGTCGTAGGCGGGCCACGTGGCCGTGGCGATGCGCCACCACCGCGTCTTTTCGTCCCCCGTGGCCTCGCGCGCCACGTAGTCCTTGAGCTCCGCCCCGTCCTGCAGGCTCACGTGGGGGTCGGCCACCAGGTTCAGGTACCACACCGGGTGCGACGGGGCACCGCCCATGGAGGCCACCACGGCGTAGCGATCGCCGTCGCGCACGCGCATGAGCGGCGTCTTGCGGACCGCGCCGCTGTGGCGGCCCCGGGTCCACAAGATGATGCAGGGCCTGCCCTCGAGCTCGGCGCCCTCGCGCCCCCCGGTCTGCTCGTAGCGCCGGACCTGGTCGGCAATCGGGGTCCAGGCACTGGGTTCGTAGGGTCCCTCGAGGGGCATGGACCCTGTCTACCAGGGGTCGGCTGCAGGGAGGCGCCGCCGCCGCCCTCCGCGCCGGTCGGTGGCCCGGAGGGGCGACCTTGCACCGCTCGGACCAGGGGGGAAGGATCGTGGCGGTGAACGCCGAGCCGGCAGCGATCTCAGGATCCTCGGACGGGCGGGGCGATCACCGGTCCCTCGTGCGGTACCGGGTGCTCGCCTACACCACGGCCGTGCTGCTCATCGTGCTGGTCTTCGCCGGGATCCCCCTGCAGGTCTGGGCGGGCAAGCCCCAGATCGTGCACGTCGTGGGGACGGCCCACGGCTTCCTCTACATCGTCTACCTGTTCACCGCGTTCGACCTGACGCGGCGGCTGCGCGTGCCGCTCGGCCGCATGGTCCTCGTGCTGCTGGCGGGCACGGTCCCGTTCTGCGCGATCGTGGCGGAGCGGAAGCTGTCTAAGCTCTACCAGCACCGCGAGGGGGACGCCTCGCGGCCCGAGCTCGACGCCGCCGTGCAGGAAGGGTGAGGACGCCAGTGGTTGGCCAAGCACCTGCGGCGGACACCACGATCCGCCAGCGCCTGTGGCTGAGCCGGCGGGCCCTGTTCGGTCATCTCGCGCTCGTGGTGTGGCTCCCGGGCTGCATCGCCGCCACGTGGTGGCAGGTGGGCATCGCCCGTGCGGGGGACAGCCTGGGATGGATCTACTCGGTGATGTGGCCCGGCTTCGCCATCTTCGGGACGGTGCTGTGGTGGCACATCGTGCACGACGATCCCGCCACCCGCGCCCGTCGGCGCCAGGTGTTGACCCAGGCCGCCGCCCAGGCGGAGCAGGAGCGCGCCCACCGTGACCGGGTGATCGCCCGGGCGGAGGCCGAGGATCCCGAGCTCGCCTCGTACAACGCGTACCTGGCCTCCCTGTCCCGTGGCGGACAGGCCAAGCGCTGGAGCACGCCGTGAAGGCCGAGGCCCTCGACGCCGGCGCGGGTGCGAAGGGCGTCGCCGACGCGCGCATGCGCGGCCTGCTCCGGGTCCCGGACCGGCCGGCGCGGGACGCCGAGGACCGCGTCTACCGCGTGTTCAGCACGTCGATGCTGCTGTCGGCGGGCCGCTGCCTGCTCACGTACGTGCTCGTCCCGGTGGTGGCGCCCATCGTGGGGGCGGTGACCAGTGTCGGCGCCGTCGTGGGGATCCCGCTCGGGCTGCTCGCCTTGTTCTTCGACGTGCGGGGGCTTCGCAACTTCTGGCTGGTGCGCCATCGGTGGCGGTGGCCCATCACCGCGCTCTACGGCTGCGTGATGGTCCTCGTCGTCGTCCTCGTGGCCCGCGACATCGCTCATCTCGCCTGAGTACCGCATGGTGATCGAGGTCGCCACGTTCCGCCTCGCCCCGGACGCCGACGAAGCAGCATTCCTGGAAGCCGACCGCCGGGTGCAAACGGAGGTCATGGCGACCCTCGGCGGGTTCCGGCGACGCACGACGGCGCGCGGTGCGCCCGGGGAGTGGCTCGTGCTCGTCCTGTGGAGCTCGTCGTCCGACGCCGACGCCGCCGCCGGGCGTGTCGGGGACCATCCGGCCATGAGGGACTTCACCGCGCTGGTCGACGCGGCGAGCGTGTCGCTGCGCCGCTACACCACCCTCGACTGACGGCGGGCGGCCGCCCGCATCGTCGATCCGTCACGCGGCGCGCCGCCGTCTACTGCTGGACGAGCATCACCGGGTTGCCCTCGGGGTCGACGATGCCCGCCAGGGTGGGGCCGCCGGGGACGTCGAACGGCTCGGCCACCACGGTGCCCCCGAGCTCGCCGGCCCGGGCGAGGGAAGCGGCCAGGTCGCGCACCTGGACGTAAAGGGTCACCCCGCTGCGGTCGCTCTGGCGGATGTGCCCCGCCGGGCCGGGCTCGGGTCCGCCGATGCCCGCCGGGATGGCCATGATCGGGCCTTCGCCGACTTCCCAATTGAACAGCGTCGCGTAGAACGCCCGGAGGCGACCGGCATCGAGTGCCTCGATCTCCCAGTGCACCACCGGTCGCGCCCAGTCGTCGCCCATGTGCCCCTCCGTCAGCCGGCCACGCTACTCAGTCCGGGCGCGGTGGTCGCTCACGTGGTCGACGGCGCGCTGGCCACGAAGGCCCCCGGCGGGGGTGCGGTGGGGGCCGTCGCCGGGCACCGGGACACCCCGGTGGGGTTGCCCGGGGCGTCCAGCGTCGGGGGTTCGAGGAAGGCCGGCCGGCCGGTGAGGTCGAGGCAGTCGAAGAGGTCGTTGGCATTGGCGTCACGGAAGGTCATCGCCGGCAGGTTCCACTTCCGCTCGATGGTCTTGAGGATCGAGGTGTGGTCGTAGACGGTGTGGGACACGAAGTCGGGCCGCGCGTACGGCGAGATGACGAGGGTCGGCACGCGGAAGCCGTAGCGGTCGTAGGCGCCGGGCTGGTCGGGCGGGACCCTGATGTCGGGGGGGATGGTGTCGGGGGGGACGGCCGCCGGCGGCGGCACGTGGTCGTAGTAGCCGCCGTGCTCGTCGTAGGTCCACACGATCATGGTCTTGGACCACGCCGGTCCCGCCATCAGGGCCTGGACCACGGAGGAGATGAACGCCTCCCCCAGCTGGACGTCCTGGGGGTTCTCCTCGTCGCCGGTGAAGATGTTGGAGTCCACGAACGACACGGAGGGCAGCGTCCCCGCCGCCGCGTCGGCGAAGAACCGGGGCATCGTGGTGATGTTCTTCGGGTTGCCGCGTGGCACGGACGCGATGATGAAGAGGGTCGAGACATTCGACGCGTAGCTCTTCCAGCTGATCCCGTGGGCGTTCAGCCGGTCGAAGATCGTGCCGTTGGGCGGGTTCTGGCTCACCGACGAGAGGTCGGTGCTGACCAACCCGAAGGCCGTGCCGGCCAGCAGGAACCGGCGGTTCGGATACGTCTGGGCCAGGACCGAGCAGAAGTAGCGGTCGGCGAGGGGGAACGTGCGGCCGAGCGAGTAGTAGAAGGGGATCTCGGACTGGTCGAAGTAGGCCATGGCCCACACGCCGCTGGCGCTGCGCACGAATCCGTCGTTGCGCCCGCCGTCGAACTGGATGTGGCTGTTGTCCCAGCTCTGGTTGACGGCACCGGGCTGGCACGTGTCGGTCTCGTGGAAGACGCGGACGGAGCCGCCGCTCGGGTCGGGATTGGCGTTCACGGGAATGCCCTGGGCGTCGAGGGTGAACCCGTCGCCGCGACCGAGCATGCCGAAGTAGTTGTCGTACGAGTGGTTCTCCTGCATGAGCACGACGATGTGCTCGATCTGGGGCACCGTGTCGGTCCCCTGGGGCAGGCGGGGGTCGGGGACCGATCCCGGCCTCCGGCGCCCGGCCGCGGCCACGGCCGATGTCGTGGGCCCGTGCGTGGTCGGCGTGGTGCCCGGGGAGCTGCACGCCGCCATGCCGAGCAGGGCTCCGGAGCCGAGCGCCCCTCCGAGGAATCGGCGCCGCGACCACCTGTCGGTCCCACCCACGCACCGGTTGCTACCGCCCGCCCGTGCGGTGGTCAAGTCGTCCCCGGCCCACCACGCCGGTTCAGGTCACCGGCACGGGATCCGGACGTGGCCGTTCAGTGCGGCGTCGAACTCGACGGCGTCGAAGTTGTCGGCGTTGGCCTTGGGGCAGAACGTGGCGGGCTTCGGGCCCCCCTCGTCGGAGTACTGCACCTCGAGCACGGCCTTGGCGGCCCGGCCGAAGGACGGGAAGAACGCCGCGCAGGTGTCGTACTGGAAGCACTGCTCGTCGAGGGCGAAGTCCACCACCGCCAGGAGCTGGGAGGCGAAGGACGGGACGTCGCCGTTCTTGAGGGCCCAGCTCATGCCGAGCGAGTGCGCATAGGCGGCCAGCGTGGTGTCGTAGGAGACGTCCTGGCTCTCGGTGATGTGGAACCCGGTGGGGTCGGCGAACGAGTCGTCGATGTCGGGCTCCACGGCGTCGAACCCCTTGGCGGCGCACATGTGGATGCGGGCCTCGATGATGGACACGACCTGGGCCTTGCCGATGTTCAGGTACCGCTCGTCGGGGTACCCCGGCACCCGGTTGCCCAGGCCGGTGGCCTTGAGCTTGGCGTAGTCGGGCCGGTAGTTCTCGGCCGCTCCCACCTCGATGTAGCACACGACGTGGTCGCCTCGGGAGTGCAGGGCGGCGACGGTGGACGCCGGATTGTCGAAGCCGTCGATGTCGTAGACGCTCGGCGCGGCCGCCGGTGCGCCGGTGTAGGTCTTGTCCCCGGTCCCCATGTCCATGGCCGACGACAGGTCCAGGGGGTGGTCGAGCTCCCACTGCCATTCCACCTGCCCCGTCCCCGGCACCCATCGCCCCGGGGCGCCGGCCGCCGGGGCTCGCGGGCCGCGGGCGCCGGGGGCGAGGAGCGCGCCGGCGAGGAGCGCGATCGCGACGAGGCCCTTCACGACGGCGGGCATCCCCGCAGCGTAGGGCACCGGGCCCCGGAGGGCACGGGTGCGGGCGGGCGCCCGTCCCCCGATGCGTGCGACGATGGCATCCCGCTTCGTCCGTTGGGGGAACCGATGCTGCTCCTGCGTCGCCGGGGACCGGCGCCCGCTCGTCGTCGTCATCGCCGCCACGAGGACGGGCGCCACCGCCTCGGGTCCGCCGCGCGCCTCGCCGGCGCCGGGGCCGCGCTCCTCGTCCTTGGCGCGTGCAACGCATCGGGCCCGCCGAGCCTGCACATCCCCACCAACGGCGCGCCCACGACGGCCGCCGGCGTGCCGGGCTACGCCGTCCACGTGCAGACGGTCAGCGGCGTGGGGAGGGTCCTCGTGAACGGCTACGACCTGACGCTCTACGTGTTCGCCCCCGACGCGGTGCAGGGGCAGTCGACGTGCTACCGGACGTGCGCCACGCAGTGGCCGCCCCTGATCCTCCCCGCCGGCGTCACTGCGCCCGTGGCCAGCGGGGTCACGAGCACCCTCCTCGGCACGTCCCGACGCGCCGATGGGACCCTGCAGGTGACCTTCGCCGGGTGGCCGCTGTATCGGTTCCTCGGCGACACCGCGCCCGGAGAGGCCACCGGCCAGGCCCTCGACAGCGACGGTGGCCTCTGGTACGTGCTCGGGCCCTCGGGCACGCCGGAGCGCTGAACGGCCGGCCGGGTCGGCGGCGCCGGGTCAGCCAGGGAGCACCAGGTGGGCGTGGGGACCGACGACGGGTGCGAGGCCCGCAGGCGCCACCGCCGGCGGCGCCGGCGCGTCGTTCGGGAACAGGGCGAGCGCCAGCACGACGATGAGCGGTCCGGTGTTGACGTCGGTGGCGACGCCGGTGACGATGCCGCCGAGGGACTGCCCGAGCACCCAGAAGTCCAGCGCGAGCGCCACGCCGGCGACGAGGAAGACGGTGCCGCGCCGCGCCAGGAGCGGGCCGACGCCGATCACCACCGAGGCCACCGCCACGGCGGCGGCCACCGCCAGGCCGTCGCCCGAGAACGTCCGGGCGGCGTCGTGCTGCAGGTGGGCCAGCCACTGCGGGCTGCTCGCGGCCGCCCCCGTCAGGGCCTGCGAGAAGGAACCGGCCGTGCGGTTGGCGGGCAGCAGCCACAGCCCGGCCATTCCGACCCACAACACGCACCACGCCACGTGCGCCCCGCGCGCGCCGAGCGGGCCGAGGTCCGCAGCCCGGACGGCGGGGGTGCCGGGGGCGGCCGTCTCGGGGGCGGCCGTGCCGGGGGCGGCCGTCTCGGGCGCGGCCGTGCCGGGGTCGGCCGTCTCGGGCGCGGCCGTGCCGGGGTCGGCCGTCTCGGGCGCGGGGCGCGGCGGCCACACGAGGACGCCGATGACGGCGTACAGGAGCACGGCGCCGGGCGCGCCCGTGAACGGGGACGCGCTCGCGGTGAGCAGCATCCCGCAACCTTCGCCGACCACCCACACGCCGGCCGACCAGACGAACGACAGCACGAGCGCCGGTCGCACCGTGTCCCGGTGCAGCAGGCCCGCCCCGATGAGCAGCTGCAGCGAGGCGAAGACCCAGTTCCACGCGGCGGGGTGGGCCGAGAGCAAGTGGGCGACGACGGTGATGGGCCACGCCACGACCCGCGGCTGGCCCTCGGCGGACGGCGCCACCACCTGGGACACGAACGCCGGGCCGAACATCTTCGGCTGGAGCTGGAGCACGCCGTCGAACAGCCACAGGGCGCCGAGCGCCGCCTGGATGGTGTGCGGGCTCACCCGCCACGGGCGCGGTGCCGTGGTGCTCATGCCTGCCCGCTTTGGACGATCGCCGTGTAGGCGGACGCCGGGAGGTCGGCTTGGAACTGGTACTGCGACGCCAACTGCGGGGCGGTCCACACGTGGAGCATGAAGTAGGTGTCGGGGTTGTGGACCCCCTGCGCGCAGGTGCCGTCGGCCGCCGTCCGACCCACGATCTGGCCGCCGGAGGTGCACAGGTCGTCGTGGGCGTGCCACTGCGTGAGCGGCCCGCCGATGTCAGGCCCGGGCTGGCACGGCGCGGGGCCGAGGAACATGGCGCCGATCAGCACAGGGCCGTCGACGGTGTTGGCGAACATCAGGGCCGAGGGCCGTTGCGGGTCGAGTTCGTCCCCCTGGGCCACGACGGACCTGTTCAGGTAATGCGTCATGGGTCCGCGCACCGCAGAGATCGGTTCGTACCCGTCGGCCTCGGCCGTCTGGAGGTTGCCGTACTGCTGGATCCCTTGCGTGACCTGGGCCACCAGCGCGGCCGCCGCCGCCTGCTGCGCGGCGGAGGGGGCGCCGGCCGGCACCGGTGCCATGACCATGCCGTTCGCCATCACGGTGGTGCCCGTCACGTTGGGGCACACCGGGCTCGACGAGCCCGTCGGCACCGCTCCGGACATGGCGCCCATGGCGGGGGGGCCCGAGTGTCGCGCCGAGGTGCCGCCGGCACCCATGGGGCCACCGCGGCCGGGTGACGCCGCGCTCGGGGCGGCCGGGGCCCCGGCGCCCGCCGCCGCTGTCGCCCCCAGCACGCTCGTCGCCCCGAGCACGGTCACCGCCGCCAGGGCGAGCGCGCCCAGCGCGCTCCACCACAGGCGGGTCCCGCTGCCCGCCCGCTCCCATCCTTCGCGCAGTCGCTGTCGCAGCCCTCGCATCTCGGCCCCCCCGGTTGCCTCGCCGGTCTCCCCGGCACGGAGAAGAGGTTCGACGCTCGACGTGAACTCCCGGTCATCGGCCGGCTAGGGAAGTGTGAGTCTGGGGGCGACGGCGGGCGCCCGAATCGGGTCGAACCGGCGCCCGGCGCACGGGGAAGCCGACGGGTAGCCTCGCCCCGCCCGCAGGACGGTCGAGACGGAGGAGCGCGCGTGCACGACGACCCGTGGTGGCGATCGGGGGTGCTGTACCAGGTCTACGTGCGCTCGTTCGCCGACAGCGACGGCGACGGCGTAGGGGACCTGCGGGGCCTGCTGGGCAAGCTGGACCACCTGGCGTGGCTGGGCGTCGACGGTGTCTGGCTGAGCCCGGTCACGGCGTCGCCCAACGCCGACTGGGGCTACGACGTCGCCGACTACGGCGCCGTGCAGCCCGAGTACGGGACGCTCGCCGATCTCGACGCCGTGCTCGGCGAGGCAGGCCGGCTCGGCATCAGGGTCCTGCTCGACCTCGTCCCGAACCACACGAGCGACCGCCACGCCTGGTTCGCCGACTCGCGGTCGTCGCGGTCATCGGCGCACGGGGCGTTCTATGTGTGGGCCGACCCCCGTCCCGACGGCTCGCCCCCCAACAACTGGGTGAGCACGTTCGGGGGCCCCGCGTGGACCCTCGACGAGCCCCGCGGCCAGTTCTACCTCCACAACTTCCTCCCCGAGCAGCCCGACTTGAACTGGTGGAACGAGGAGGTGCGGGCGGCGTTCGACGACGTGCTGCGGTTCTGGTGGGACCGGGGCGTGGCCGGATTCCGCATCGACGTGTGCAACATGATCGTGAAGGACGAGCGGCTGCGGGACAATCCGCCGGCCACCGACGACGACCCGTGGATCATGCAGATGTTCGGCCAGCGCTTCTTGTACAACAGCGACCGGCCCGAGGTCCACGACGTCCTGCGCCGCTGGCGGGCGCTGGCCGACAGCTACGACCCCCCGCGCCTGCTGCTCGGCGAGACCAACGTCGAGCGGCTCGAGACGCTCGCCACGTTCTATGGCGACGGGCGCGACGAGCTGCACCTGGGGTTCAACTTCCCGTTCCTCGAGTCCCCGTTCGAATCCGGCGCGCTGCGCGCCGTGGTCGAACGGACCGAGGAGCTGCTGCCCCCCGGGGCGTGGCCGGTGTGGACGGGCTCGAACCACGACGTCTCGCGGCTCGCCACCCGCTGGGCGGGGGGCGATGTGGCCAAGACCCGGCTGGCGCTGCTCATGCTCCTCACGCTGCGGGGCACGCCCGTGCTCTACCAGGGGGACGAGATCGGCCTGACCGACGCCCAGCTGCGCCGCGACCAGCTGCTCGATCCCGTCGGGCTCCGGTTCTGGCCGGCGTACGCCGGACGCGACCCCGAGCGCACCCCCATGCCGTGGAACCCCGAGCCCAACGGGGGGTTCTGCCCGCCCGAGGCCACGCCGTGGCTGCCCATGGCCGATCCCTCGGGGTGCAACGTCGCCGACCAGCGCGCCGAGCCGGCGTCGGTGCTCCACCTCGTGCGCGCCGCCATCGCCCTGCGGCGCGGCACCCCCGACCTCGTCTCGGGCGCCTACCAGGCGCTCGACGCGCCCGACGGCGTGTGGGCGTGGCGCCGGGGCGAGGCCACCGTTGTGGTCCTGAACCTGTCGGGGGCGGGCACCGAGATGGCATCGCCCGTCGCCCGCGCGCGCGTGGCGCTGAGCACCGACCCGTCGCGCCCCGCGCCGGAGGTCGGGGCGCGCCTGCGGCTCGGGCTGTGGGAG
>Ga0209415_10018032_pt1 | contig 11173 bp, 6 predicted proteins | sample PeaSoiSIISIP2007_FD_187696 | JGI IMG/M metagenome (GOLD analysis project Ga0209415, IMG submission 187696) | Peat soil microbial communities from Weissenstadt, Germany - SII-SIP-2007 (SPAdes) (version 2) | ecosystem: Environmental > Terrestrial > Soil > Wetlands > Peat | place: Germany...
CCGCTGCATGCCTCGACCACCGATACTCTGTGACCTCCGACGTCCAGAATGACGCCTTCGCGCACGACGCGGAATCCGATATGCGAAAGTGTGCCGGAGGCCAGGCGGCTGGCCAGCAATTGCAGCGGCAAGGTGGTCTGGTTATAAACGATCGCCAGCTTGGGCAGCATGAATAACGAAAGCGCGGCGGGAAAGGCCCAGACGCGCAGGAACCCGAATCCTCCCAGGCACAGCACCGTGCCGGTAACGGAGACAAGGAAGGCCACGGCGCTCGCGAAAAGGCCCAGTCCGAGAGAGGAGATGGCGTGCACGGCCGCGGCGCCGAAAAGCAGAGGGAATCCCCACCAGGAGGGCGCGACGGGAAGCGTCAGCCAGCGCGCGCGTTCCCGCCACACGATCCAGGCGATGACCAGCGGCACCGCGAAGCCATGCGACATGTCCTCATCGTTCCACCACTGGTTGAGCATTCCCCGCAGGGTGGAGGCGTAACACAGAAGGAGGGCCAGCGCGGCCAAAACCGCAATGAGGACTCTCCGGTTCGGCATCGGCTAAACGCGGGGACCGGCGGGCACGCAGAATTTGTCGAAGGCTTCGGTCAACAGCGCCGCGATCTGGAGTGCGTCGCGGCGCTCGATTTCGTGGCGATGAATCATGTGGACGGGTTTGCCGTCCTGGAACAGCGCGATGGAGGGCGAGGAAGGCGGATAGTCCTGGAGCAAGGCGCGCAGGTGCGCCACGGCCGCTTCATCTCCGCCGGCGAATACGGTGGCCGATTTGGCGGGTTTCATGGGATGCTGCAAGGCCATGCCTACGGCCGGGCGGGCTTTTCCCGCCGCGCAGCCGCAAATCGAGTTGACGATCATCATGACGGTGCCGCCGGAGGCGATCATTTTATCGACAGCTTCCGGCGTCCGCGCCTCTTCGACGCCGAAACGCGTCAGGTCGGCCCGCATGGGGGCTATGAAATGTTCAGGATATGCCACGCTCTCATTCTATCAGCGCAGCCTTGGGTTCGTTTCGTAATTTTCAAAGGGGCCGCGATGTGATTGTGGGGCGGGCATTATGCCGGCAGCCTGCTTCCACCAGGCTTGTTCGTCGATCAATATGAGCCGCCCTGAGGGCGGCTGCCGGCTGAATAGCCGGCCCCACACGAAACCAGGAGTCTTGGGTTCGTTTCGTAATTCGTAATATGATCGATGGTGCCGGTATGAAATACTCACTGCTTTTGATTGCTCCTCTGATGTTTGCGCAGGCCGTTACGGAAAAGGATTCAAAGGCGCCGACGCCGAGCGCGCCGATAAAAGGATGATGGGCTTCTTAGACCGGTATCTGAAATAGTCCCGGCTACTGAAAACCGCCTCTCCGGCCGATAAAGGAGTGACGGATTTTCATGCGCTGCCTCCATTGCAACAAGACGCTGAGCCTGCTGAAGTTGGCGAAAGGAGACAGCTTCTGCTCGGCGGAGCACTTCGACGCCTACCAGATACAGTTGTCGAGAGACGCCTACGAGCGGGTGATGAGCGTGCCGGTGGGGGACGCTCCGAAGCCGCCTCTGATACTGAAAAAATCGGCGGAGTAGGCCAAACTATTGAAAACCGTCGCTCCGGCCGATAAAGGAGTGATGGATTTTCATGCGCTGCCTTCATTGCGACAAGAAGCTTAGCCTGTTGAAGTTGGCGAAGGGCGACAGCTTCTGTTCGCCCGAGCATTTCGATGCCTATCAACTCCAGTTGTCGAAAAACGCCTACGAGCGGCTGCTGAGCGGGCTTGACGAGCAGGGTCCGGAGACGCCTCCGGTCGTCAATCCTGTGGAGGTTCCGCGGGAGGAACTGGAAGCGGATTCGGGATTGGCGCGCTTTTCGGCGTTTTGGGCTCCGGAGAAACCGGCCGCGCCGGCGAAGGGACTGGAGGCTCCGCCGTACGCGCCGTTTCTGGTGGAGCCGCTGCCTTCCTTTCCACCGAATCCTACTGTTCCGCTGGCCGGCGAAGCGGACGCAAACGAACCGCTGGAAGCGGCCAAGGGCCTGGCGTTCCCCGTTCACGACGTCGAGGCGACGGTGTGCATCCTCCATTTGTACCTGCGACTGGGTCTTTCCGAAACACCGCCTCGCGACTGGGCGCGGGGACCGTACACGATATTAACTCCCGAGGATTTTACGGGTGAAACCACGAGGCCTGCACTGCGGGTACAGCCAGCGGCTGAACAATTCGAACTTCCGGAGGTAATAGAGGGTGCCCAAGTGTGGGAGGTGCTACCGTTCGAGCCGTCGCCGCCGGTCGCCGCGGCTCCTTCGATCCGGCCGTTATTGCGCGAGCCGGCGCGGGCGGAACGGCGGGTGCCTTTCTTGATCGCGCCGTCGTTTCTGGAGAGAGAAGAGGAGCGAATCCCGTTCGACGCCCAAGCGAGTTCGGCGGCGCGGGAGTCGATGCTGGCTCCGGTTCTCGACCGAGCGCAGTTGACCGGGCCCCTTGGGCCGGGACAGATTCCGCCATCCACGGATTTTTCCGCCATATCGATGCTGCCTTGGGATGGAGAGGGGCAAAGGACCCCAAGCGGATTCGCGCTGCCGGCGGTGGCGGCTTTGCTTCTTCCGGAAGAATACTCGATGGAATTCCGCGTTTGGGAAGTTGCGAACGGTCCGGCCGGCATCGCGCGAGGGCCACTGGAGACAAGCCGGGTGCCGGCGGGCGCGATCGATTTTGCTCCGCCAGCGCCGGCGCCGCTTCACCCTGGGGCGGCGCTGACGCCTGGCATCGATCGGGGACAGATTCTGGCGGACGCTGGAACGGTCGATTCACTGCGGAGGGATGTTTTGGAGACGCGGCCGCGCGGGCGGGAATTGTCGTTCGTCACAGCGCCGGCGGGCGCTCTGAAATTCGGTCTCGAACCGGTCCTGGCGGCGTTTCCCGGACAGGAGGTTTTTTCAGCGCACACCTGGCAAAACCGGGCCACTCATTTTTCGTTTCCCACAGCCACGGCCGATAGCTTCGAACCGGCGAAATTTCATCTGGAGCCGTTCCGGTACGCGGCGGATTGCATCCGGCCGGATTTTATCAGGCACGATGCCGCATGCGGGCCGGCACCGTCCATTGCGGGCCTGCCTTACCGTCGGATCGCGCGGCAGGGGACCGACTTCGCCCCGCCTCCGAGTATGGATCCGACACCGGCCGCGTCGCTGGCGGCGATTCGTTTTCTTCCGCCGGGCGTTGTTCTAACCGAGTCGGCGCTGATCGCGAGCGCGCTGTTGCCGGCGGCTTTCGAGCGAGCTTTTACCGCCGCGCCGAGCGCGGTTTTCGGGCCGCCTGACTCGACGGCGGCAGCCTCCACATGCCTGCCGGCGGCGAAGGATTCTCCGGCCGGCAAATCGGAAATAGGACTCTGCGCCCTGGCAGCGGCCTGGAATCCATGCCTGCCGGCGATCAAGAACGGGGTGCCCGCGAAGTTCCTGCCGGTCCGCCGAAGCCCGATCCTCCCGTCAGCCAGGAAGTGGCCGCGATTGGGGGCGCCGCCGCAGTGATACCTTTACGAACTTTTACCTCAGGCTATGCAGACCTTAGAGAGGTATGCCGATGCTTAAGTAGGACTCCAAGGCCCTAGGGCCCAGGTCCGGGAAAATTATGCAGAAAACACAGACCGATCCGGGGAACGTGGCGACAGTTGACCTGGCGGCGTCGACGAGCGACGCTGCTCTGCGGTCTTTGGCGCTGGCCGTCTCGTTGCATTTGAAGGGCGAGCAGGAGGAGGCGCTGAAAGAGCTGGATCGCGCCGAGGCCCACGATACGGGCAGCGACATGGCGGAGATCCAGGCTGCGCGAGGTCACATCAATTCCGAGCTGGGCCGCTTCGATATCGCGGCTGTCAGCTTTTCGCGGCTGGCCGAATTACTGCCGGAGGATGCGCAGACGCGCTACAAGCTGGGTTTATGCCTGCAACATCTGGGCCGCTACGCCGAGGCGCTGGAGAATATCCGCGGGGCGATTTCGCGGGGGGATCAGGATCTAAAAACCAAGCTGGCGGTGGGCGCTTGCCTGTTGCATCTGAACGACGGCAAGGCCGCCATCGAGGCGTTCGACCTGGGCTTGGCGCAGGCGCCGGAATCCGAGGAAGCCCTGTTCGGGAAAGCGGTGGGTTTGCAACTGCTTTGGGAGTTCGACGAGGCGACCTCGATTTATGAACGGATTCTGACGGCGAATCCGCACGCCGAGGAAACCTTGGCGAATCTGATCAGCCTGGGTCTGCAACGGAAAGACTACGAATCCGTCCGCCGGTGGAGCAACCAGCTGCTGGCCAACAGGCCGGATGCGGTGGCAGGCCTCGTCGGGCTCGCCGGGGCATCGTTTGCCACCGGAGATTTTGAAGCGGCGGCGACGCACACGACGCGACTGACCGAGCTGGCGCCCAATTCCTACGATCACTGGTTCAATCTGGGCGTGGCGCTCCAGCGGCTGGGGCGGCTGCCGGAGTCCGCCAATGCCTATCAGAGAGCGGGCAACATCCGGCCCGAGGCGACGTTCGCGCACATCAACCTGGGCGTGGTTCATCGCGATCTGGAAGACTGGTGCAGCGCTCGCGCCGCGTTCGGCAGGGCCGTCGAGGCCGCACCGGAGCGGGCGGATTTGAAACTGGAACTGGCGTCGATCGTCGAGCGAGGAGGATCGCTCGAAGAGGCGGAATCGCTCTACGCGAACCTGGTGAAGACGAATCCAGATCAGGAAAACGCGTGGTTCCGGCTGGGCTATCTGCGGTTGCAACGAGGCGATCACGCGGGCAGCATCCCGGCGTTCGAGGCGTGCATCAGGCACCGGCCGGATTGGCCGGAGGCGGAGATCAACCTGGGCCTGGCACATACGCGCAGCGGTCAATACGACCAGGCCGAGGCGGTGCTGACCCAGTTGCTGGGGCGGAATCCGAGGTCGACCGAGGCGCTGAACGGCTTGGCGGTGGCGGCGCTGGAGCGGCCGGATCATGCCAAGGCGCTTAGCTATCACCTGGCTCTGCTGGAAGCGGGCGAGAAGTCGCCGGAAATTTACTATAACGCCGGGCTGCTTTCGCAGCAGTTGAATCAGCTCGACAAATCGGCGGAGTTGTACCGGTCGGCGCTCGACCTGCGTCCGGATTTTCCGGAAGCGCTGTCGAATCTGGGCCATGTGCTTCAGACGCTGGGCAGGGGCGACGAAGCGGTCACATGCTGGGTGTCGGCACTGGAGAAGAAGCCGGAGCTGGCAAGAGGGTACTTCCTGCGGTAAGCCCCATGCGTCAGCTTGGAGCTGTTTCCATGCCTCGACTAACCCCACGCTGACGCATGGGGCTAGCACCGGGCGGCACAAGTGGATGCCGATTCGATTTTCGCAATCAACTGTGCGGCGGAATCCTCGGAGAGATGTTCCAGCACGGTCACGACACAGGAGCTTTCACCCAGCCAGCCGCCGATCTGCTGAGCCCGCGTGGCGATGGCGGCTTCGGGGGCCTCGAAAATGGTCATCAACTCGTCCTGCGACCAGCGGAAAATGACGTCGTAAGGCCGGATGGTTGCGGCGAGGCGGTCTCCCAGGTCCTTCATGATCGGCCCCCCGGTCGATCCCACCAGGATGACGCAGAAGGGCTTCTTTTTCCCGATTTGCGTCAGGATGCGCCTCTCGGCCGCCACGCGGTTGAGTAGCCCGGTTTCCGTATCGGTAAAATTCGACGTGGTGGCCTCGGCCAGCCAGGCGTCGATTTCTTCGCGCCGGCGCCGCAAATCGGCGACGGTGGCCAGTTTTTCGGCCAGAGCCCGGCGCGAATACGCGCGCAGGCCGGCGGCGTAGCGTTTGAAACCGACACGGAGGTCGGCTTCCGAATCCACTTCCGCCGCGGTGGCGATGTGGTTGGCCAGATCCTCCAGAAAGGCGCGCTGCAAATCCGCCGATGCAGCCAGCGTTTCCTCGGTCGCCCGGAGATGATCGAGCAGCATGGCGGCATGATTCGATCCGGCGGCAATCCAGGCGCTGGCGGTTCTCGAGTATTCGAGCAGATCGGTCTCCACCGCCTCGCGGCTCTGCTCGAGCGCCTGCGGAGTGGCGTCGAAGCCGATCCTGCGCGGCAGCTTCAACAGGCGGTCGCGATACATGGCGCCCACCGGTGGGCACACTTCCTCCATGCAGTTTCCAACGGCGACCACCGTGCTTAAATAGGCGGCGAGCGCGGTTTGCTCAAGTTGTTCGATAGCTTCCGGATTTGGCGAATCGGGCGTGGAACGCATACTCTCCCAGATGGAATGATCGGCATTTACCGGCCGCGGGCGGCTAGAGGAAAAGCCTTACCGCGTCTCGGGAGTTCGCGCCGGCTCGGGCTCGGACGCCGGCAGATTGGGGCGCTGGCGCTCCATTCGCCAGGTGACCTTGCCGCCTTGTTCGCGCTCGGTCCGGCTGATCCGCAGCTTCGCGTGGGCGAGATAGTTCAAATGGACGCGGTCAAAGGCCAGGCCGGCCGAGGCCATCAGCTTCATATAATCGCCATGCGCGGTTTCGTCGGGCGCTTCGGTGTAGCCGGAATCCCAGGTGATGTCGGGCGAAACGCCGCCTGTCGCCCCACCTGTTACGCCCGCTCCTCCCGCGCCTCCGCGGCCGGCGGAACCTTTTAACGCCATGTAAATCCGGATGCCATTGACCACCGGCTGCTGCATATCCTCCGGCTGCCAGCGCTGGCCGAAGCGCCGATAGCGGGCGTTCATGCGATTTTCGAGGTCGAGCAGGCCGGGCACGCTACGCTGCGCTTCCACGATGCGGTCGCGAATTTCGTAGGCGATTTTTTCACTGTAGAGATGCGTGTCGTCGCGCAGATAAGTCATGCTGGTGAACCAGCCTCGGGGGATCCACCAGGTGCGGCCGTTGTTGGCTCCCTGGCGCGTGGTGACCCAGGCGGAATATTCGGAAAAGGGCTGCACCCATTCGTGCGAAGGATAGCCGTGCGGATTCAGGAACGCGTCGGGCAGCCAGGTGTCGAGAAGCTGCTTGCGCGTGCGCGATTCGGGATAGACGGGATCGGTTTCGGCCTGCCCCGCGACCACGTCGGCGGCGAGCGAGCCGTGATAGCCGGGATGCAGCATGTTGTTGGGCGTGATCTCGGCAAGCTGCACGGAGAGATCCGCGCCGTCGCTGTTGGTGATCGGGTGCAGTACGACGTTCACTTGTTTAAGCAGCGCACGCGTCGCTTCATCGGTGGTGAGCTGCTCGCCCAGCTTGTCGATGTGGCTGGTGCTGGATACTTCGTTGGCGTGCTGGCGTCCGCTATAGACGATGGATGCCTTGAGCGTCGTCTCCTTGGCCCACGAATGAAGCCGCGCAGGCGACGGCAGCATGACGTCGGCGGCCCAGAGGTTTTGGCCCAGGTAGCTACGGCCCATCCAGTACGTATTGACGCCGGGAGATTCGCTCAACTTGGCCAGGACGCTGGCGTTTTCGTCGGGCGAGATTGGCTCGTCCCATTGCACGGAATTTCTTTTCGGGTCGCGATAATCGGCGATCATCGGGCGTTTGGAGAGAGGAGCGCAGACATTCCAGCTTCCGATTTCTCGCGGCGCGCTGCTTGCGACCTTGGCGGTCAGAGGAAGAGGCAGTTCGAACTCGACCGCCATTTTTCGCAAGTACGGATACGCGAGTTCGTCCTTATACAAACCGGCCGATTGCATCGCGGCGAGCCACGCCATTTGACCCTTGCCCTGCTCCACCGGAAAAATACCGCGCTCGATTTGTGTGGTGCCTTCGAGTTTCACCCAGTCGTTGTACTTGTCGTCCTTGAAGTCGGCGGGGAGCAGCCAGGTGAGGTTTTTGGGGCCGCTGGCGTCGGCGCGTGCTTCGATTAAACGCGGCTGCATCGCGCCGGTCAAGGCGTAGAGATTGCGCTTGCGCTCATGATGCTTGCCCTGCGCGTCGGTCCAACTGAGAGCGACCATCGGATTTGCGGCGGGCTTGGCGTAGAATTCGATGTGGACGTGGCCGTCTTTACCGTCGTCCGGTGCATGGACGATGGGAATGATGCGGCCGACGTAGGTGACCGCGCGGCCCGCCTCCATGTCGCCGATCATGTTGGCGAAATTTTCCGTGGAGTAAAACGTGTCTTCCTGGAGCGCTTCGAGCGACGAAATGTGTTCCTTGTCGATGCCCAGGTTGAAGTCCGGCTCGCTCATGTGGATGTCGATTTTGAGCGTGTCGAAGATCGGCGCGAACTCGGGGCGGAGCTCGCCATGCGACTGCGACATCACGTGGCGGAAGATTTTCGGGAGTGTTTCGTTCTGATAGTGATCCCAAAATTCCTCGATGTCGGTTTTGATGCGCTGGTCCAGGATGACGGTTGAGCCGGCGTCGATCCGCACCCAGCCGGTGTCGACCTGCACCTGCTCATACGGCTTGATGACGCCGTTATACGGCTGCATCGCGGTGGTGACGGTGAATTCGCGGGCGAGCAGTTCCTTGCCCGCTGCATCGTAGGCGTGGACGCGATACGTCGGGCCGCCTTCGAATTCGTCGAGCTCGATTTTTTCGAGAGGGATTTTTAGTTCGTTGGCGAGCGCCTCGTCGACGGGGTAGAGTTCGTGAACCCAGCGCGCGGGCGAGTACATGACGCGCATGCCGGTCGCATCTTCATTTTTCCGGAACCCGATTTCGAGCGACGCTACAGGCTTGCCTTTCAACTGCGGCGCGATCTCATCCATCAGCCAACTGAAGCCTTGCTTGTAGGCGCAGAGCAAAGTCACTTGCGCTTGCGGAAGCATCCTCTTGATCTGCGCGGCGAGTTTTTTGCGCTGTTCCGGCCCTTCGCTGACGCGGGCGAGGATTTTTACCGATCCTTTCGCGCGAGGCAGCGCGTCCTTCACTGCCTTGAGGAGCCGCGTGCCTTCCCAGGGGATAGTGAGGTCTTCCTGAAACGTCGGCGCGGCCTGATGAAACGTGTATCCAGGAGCCTGATAATGCAGCGACGGAGTGTGCTCGCAACACTCCGTACCGGCGTGCAGGCTGCCTGTTTCCACTTTGACTGGCGAGTGGAGCTTCGCGCCGACTTCCTTCTCAATGACGTCTTTTAATCCGGCGTCGGCGACGTCGACATAGACCGATGCTTTCACATCGTGGACCGGGCCGGAGATTTCTTCCATCCATTTATCGAGCCGGTACAGTGCCACGCTAGCCTGTCCGGCTGACGATCGCAGCGAAAAGAAGCGGTGCAGATCGTAGCGAATCTCTTCGAGCGAGAGATACTGTTTTCCCGCTTCCCAAAGATTCGGAAAATGATCGGAGAGCAGGCCGAGCGCAGCGGCGCGATCGCCGGACACGAGCACGGCGCTCTGGCGTCCGAACGCCTTGTCGACAACGCGCAGTTCGCCTTCGCCCGGTGGAAGAGGCTCGCTCGACGTCGAATCTTCCTCGCTCAGCCGGCGCGTGGCTTCTTTGGCCAGATCCGATCCTTCGACGATCACCGATTTGGCGCGCACGTCTCTCAAGGCGACTCCGGAATCGGGCGTCGCCAGAGGCAACGTAATGCCGGTCGTTTCGAGGCCCATGCGCGCGGCCAGATTCGCCATCGCGATCCCCGCCGTGCCCGCCGGCACATAAAGCTGCGCGTCGAGATTCGACGGGATCGGCATGCGGGCGGTGCCGCGGAAGAGGCCGCGCATTGTATATAAGGTCGCGAGGTCGAGCTTCTGCGGACCGGCTTCAGCATCAGCGGGCGCTGCTGCTCCCGCTGTCGGTGGTGTGGGCGGAGGCTCGTCTGCCATCGGCTTTTCGCTCATCGCGGAATTCTCGCCAACGACCAACTCGTGTACCAGCGAGAGCTTCGGCGATTTCAGTGCTGCCACTAGTTCCTCTCTCGTCGAGGAACCCTCGAAGAAGGCGCGGGCGATGCCGGCCTTCCCCTTCAGATACGTGATCCCGACCGGCTGTGCTTTCACGGCATCGGTGAGCACCGAGAGCTTATCGCCCGGAACCTTCCACAGATACGGAACGCGAGACGCGAGCGCTTCGGCAGCGGCCAGCAGACCCGCATCGTCATGACCGATCACGATCAGCTCGTCTCCGAATTGGAAAACTCCGCCCTCGCCCGCCTGCAGTATCTGTACATACGCGGAGGCTAATCCTGAAAGATGTGAGGGCAATGCCGCTGGGCCGATCAAAATTCTCGGACCGTCGAGGCGGTCCTGGGTGGCCGGAATCACCAGCGGCAGCGTCAACCCCGTTGACCCAAATCCCAACCGCGCCGCAATATCCGCCGCCGCCGCATTCTCCGCCGCGCTCGGATTCGGCGGAACGACGATCTTCCCGGAAACGAAGTCGACAATCCCATCGCCGTTGGTATCGCTGAGCATCCAGCCGGTCGCGAACGGGTCGAGCAAATGATCCGCCACCGGCGCTGTTGCTTGGAAGGCCCGATTCGCCCGCACAAGAAGCACAGCCAAGATCAGCAGCTGTGGCGCACGCCCCCAGGCGTGCCGCGTCGACACTCGTGTCGATGCCCGCACTTATTACAAATCGCCCTTGGGCATCGCACTCGAAATGAACTCGCCGATGTCGTGCTTCAGCTTGGCGTGCGAATCCGAATCGATATACAGCATGTGGCCCGCCTGATAGAAATCCCACGTGATCTGCTTGTGCATCTCCGGACTCAGGCCCATGTGATTGAACGTGTACTCCACCGCGTAGTAAGGCGTCGCCAGATCGTAGTATCCCGCCGCAACCATGACCTTCATGTACGGATTTTTCACCATCGCGTTGCGCAGCAGGCTGGTGGTGTCGCCGAACTGGTTGCCGGAGCCGTAATCCCACGGCTGAATGCCGCCGCTGGTGTAATAGTACATGTCGGTTTTGTAGTTCAGCTCGTCACGCATGTAGTGCTGGAAAATCGCGACGAACGGAGGTGTGATCAATGAGCTCGATGGATCGTACTCGCTGGTTTCGCCCGTATTCAGCGCCGAAGGACCATGCAGCCGGCCATCGTAGCGCCCGATGGTCTCATGCTCGCCGCGCAGTAGCTGGCGCGTGAAATGAGAGACATCCCAGCGCAGATTGGTTTCGTCGAGATAGTGCGCGTCGAGGCCGGTGTACTTCATCAATTTCTCGATCACCGCCTTGCGCTCGGCGACCGGGAGTTCGTCGCCCTTGGCCAGCGCCGCGGCGTATTCGCCTTGGGCGAACCCTTCCGCTT
>Ga0209415_10018033_pt1 | contig 11172 bp, 11 predicted proteins | sample PeaSoiSIISIP2007_FD_187696 | JGI IMG/M metagenome (GOLD analysis project Ga0209415, IMG submission 187696) | Peat soil microbial communities from Weissenstadt, Germany - SII-SIP-2007 (SPAdes) (version 2) | ecosystem: Environmental > Terrestrial > Soil > Wetlands > Peat | place: Germany...
ATTCGATTGTGTCAGTCCGCGCGAGCCGTTCGGGCGAAAGGTACAAGAGCCTAACCTGTCCCGCCTGTGCGCGCCGGATGATCGCGGACTGCTCCTTTTCCGCCAAAGTGCTATTCAAAAACGCCGCGGCGATGCCCATCTGGCCGAGCTGTGCCACTTGATCCTGCATCAAGGCAATCAAGGGAGAGATCACAATAACGGTCTTCGCGGAGGCGATTGCCGCGGGCAACTGGTAGCAGAGCGACTTCCCGCCGCCGGTCGGCATAACCACGCACGTATCGTGACCGCCGAGCAAGCTGCGCACAATCTTCTCTTGCAGTGGGCGAAACGCGTCATAGCCCCAGTACTGCCGCAGCGCGGGGAGAAGATCCACTGTGGTATTCACCCGAGGAGTATAAGACCGGAAAGTGCCCCAATCACCAAGGATTCAGAAGGGATCTTCCATGGGCAGGCCGACGTAATTTTCGGCGAGGGACTGCGAGGCGGCGCGCGAACTGGTGACGTATTCGAGTTCGGCAAGCTGGCGGCGCTGGTCGAAGGCGTTGTCATCGGCGAAGCGGTGCAGCATGGCCGTCATCCACCAGGAAAAGCGCTGCACCTTCCAAACGCGGCTCAAGCAAGTTTCGGAATATTTGTCGAGGAGGTCTTTTCGCCCCGAACGGTAGAACTCGACGATGGCTCGGGCCAGCACGCGGACGTCGGCCACCGCCAGATTCAGCCCCTTCGCTCCGGTGGGCGGAACGATGTGGGCTGCGTCGCCAGCCAGAAAAAGCCTGCCGTATTGCATAGGCTCGACGACAAAGCTGTGCATCTTGGCGACGTTTTTCTGCAGTACGGGCCCTTCGATCAATTTCCAGCCTTCCACGGAAGCGAGGCGCGCTTGCAGCTCCCGCCAGATCTTTTCGTCCGGCCAGAGGCGGATATCCTCGTCCGGCGTGCATTGAATATAAAGCCGGCTCAATTGCGGCGAGCGCATGCTGAGCAGGGCGAAGCCGCGCTGGTGATAGGCGTAGATCAGTTCCTCCGAGGACGGCGGAGCCTCGGCAAGAATTCCCAGCCAGCCGAAAGGATAGTCCCTCTGATAAGCCGTAAGCGCGCTGGCGGGAATCGAAGGCCGGCACACGCCGTGAAAGCCGTCGCAGCCGGCGATGAAATCGCAATCCAACTCTTCTTGCTCGCCTTGCTTTTGAAAAAGAATCCGCGGGCGCTCGGAATCGAAATCGCGCGGGCTGACGTTTTCCACTTCAAAGAAAAGCGGCCCTCCGAAGGCCAGCCGCGCGTCGACGAGGTCCTTGATCACCTCGCCCTGTGCGTAGATGGTGATGCCGCGGCCGGTGAGTTCCGCGAAATCGATGTGATGGGTGCGTCCCTGAAAGCGCAGGTTGATGCCGTGGTGGACGAGTCCTTCGCGGCGCATCCTCTCGCCGAGGCCAGTTTCGTTGAGCAGATCGACGGTGTTCTGCTCGAGAAGGCCGGCGCGGACGCGCTCCTGGCAGTATTCGCGGCTGCGCGATTCCAGGATCACGGATTCGATGCCGCCGAGATGCAGCAGATGCCCCAGCACCAGACCGGCGGGCCCGGCGCCCACGATGCCGACCTGGGTGCGCATCCTGCTCAAGTGTTTGCTCGGCTTGCCGAGATGTGGCTTGCGAAGCGCGCCCTGATCGCTACACCGCCGTCTGCGCGGCGCGCGCGAAAGCGTCGCGCAGAGTGGACGTGAATTCGGCGGCAGCCTCGATGTTCGATATATGCGCCGCCTCCAGTTCGATGTAACGCGCGTCCGGAATCATGGCCGAGAGCACGCGCCCCTGCGCGGGAGTCGTGGCGGCATCGTAGGCGCCGGAGATTACTGTCACGGGCACGCCCATTTGCGGTGCTTGCATGATGAGATCGGCATCGCGAATCGCTTCGCAGCAGGAGATGTAACCCTGCGGAGGCGTATCGAGAATCATCTGGCGGACGGCGGCGATGGTTTCGGGTGCGCGCTCGATGAATCGCTTGGTGAACCAGCGCTCGATGGCAGCGGAAACAACCGCACCCATTCCGCCGGCGCGAATGGCGGCAATGCGCGCGTTCCAAGTTTCGGGTTTGCCAATGTGCGCCGCGGTGTTGCAGAGCAGCAGCCGCTCGAAGCGCTCGGGCGTGTTCGCGCCCAGCCAGATGCCTGTCTGGCCGCCCATGGAGATGCCGCAAAAATAGGCGCGGGAGACTCCCGCGGCGTCGAGAACGGCAAGGACGTCGCGACCGAGGTCCTCTTGCGTGAAGGCGCTTGTGGCCACGGAGGAGAGGCCGTGGCCGCGCGAGTCGTAGCGCAGGATGCCATATTCATTCCGAAGAGCGGAAACTTGCGGATCCCACATGGAGAGATCGGTGCCCAGCGAATTGGAAAAGAGAATCACCGGCGCGCCCGGCTTCCCTTCCAGGCGGTAGCGCAGGCGTACTCCGTTACTTTCGGTGAAAGGCATAGGCGCAATCCTCGCTTAAGTTGGCAGTGGTATTTTCAGCTTTCTCGGCTGCGAAATCATTTTTTGACGCCGCCGCGCGCGGACAAGACATTGTCGATCATCTCCGCCGCGGAGCCCAGATAGTGCGCGGGATCAAGCAGCCGAGAGATCTCCTCCGCCGAGAACTGGCTGCGCACCTCGGCGTAAGACAGAAGCGCTTCGGCGAAGTCGCGACCTTCCTCGGAGGCGCGCCGAGCCGCCTCCTCGACGATCTCATGCGATTTTTCCTTGCCCAGCCGCTTTCGTAAAGCAAAAGCGACAGCCTCGGCGAGAACCAAGCCGCGCGTCGCGTTCGCATTGCGCAACATTTTATCGGCGTGCACCTCGAGGCCGTCAATGACTTCTCTCATGTGCGCCAGCGCGCCGGCCACCAGCCGAAAGATCTCCGGCAGCGTTTCCCATTCGGCGTGCCAGCCCCCCAAGCCGCGTTCGTGCTCCTGCACCATAGCCGTCAGCATGGTGGAGACGAGCGCGGGCACGCGAAGAGCGGCGGCCAGAATTATCGCGGAGCCGACGGGATTGCGCTTGTGCGGCATGGTGGAAGAGCCGCCGCGGCCCGGGCCGGACGGCTCGGCGACTTCGTCGATCTCGGTCTGAGACATCAGCGAAATGTCGCGCGCCATCTTGCCCAGCGAGCCGGCCAGCAAACCAAGGGAAGCGGCCACTTCCGCCAGGCGGTCGCGATGCGCGTGCCACGGAAGTTCGGGCAAGTCCAGCCTCAGGTCGCGCGCGAGCGCGGCAGCCACGGCCAAGCCGCGGTCTTCGAGCGCGGCGAGAGTGCCCACGGCGCCGCCAAATTGGAGCGCCAGCGCCTGCTTGCGCGAATCGCTCAGCCGCTGACGATGGCGTTCGATGGCCGCGAGCCAGCAGGCGGCTTTGAGCCCCAGCGTGACGGGAGGCCCCTGCCGCAACCAGGTGCGGCCGGCGACGAGCGTGGACTTGTGCGCCTCCGCGAGGCGCGCCAAGGCGTCCGAGAGATGCGAAAGATCGCGGTCGAGCGGATCGAATGCCGCGCGCAATTGGAGCACGAGGCCGGTGTCGATGGCGTCCTGGCTTGTGGCGCCCCAATGCACAAACGTCGAGGCCTGCGGGTCCGATTTGGCGACGAGCTGGGTCAGCGCCTTGACCATGGGAATGGCTACATTGCCGGAGAGCGCGGCGGCGCGAGCTAGCGACTCCACATCGAAGAGCTCGGCGCGACATTGGGACTCGATCGGCCCGACCGCGTTCTTGGGCGCGATCCCCGCGCCCGCCAGCGCGCGGGCCAGGGCGGCCTCGAAATCCAGCATGCCCTGCAGGCGCTGGCGATCGGAGAACACCTCGCGCATCGCGTCCGTGGTGAACAGCGGATCGAGCAAGCGAATCGAATCCGGAGCGCCCAAATGGCTCATCCTCAGAAATGCAGCCGCCAGTGGTGACCTGCAGCCGCCGATGGACTCTAGTAATCGAAAAAAACGGTTTCGCCGTCGCCTTGCATGACGACATTCCACTCGACAATATTTTCGCGCGAGGCTTCGCGAGAATTCCCAGCGCTCTCGCCGAAACGCCGGGCAATCAGCGTCGCTCGCCGCTCGGGCGGGACCAACTTCAAGATCGGGTCGGCGGCGTTGCCGGGCTCGTCGGGGAAATATACGCGCGTCCAGAGCGGCTTCAAGAGGCCGCGCGAAAACACGGTGGCCACGATGTGAGGCGACTGCATACTGCCGTCCAGATACGGCACCGGCCCCGGCTTTACGGTGGTGAAGCAAAAAGCGCCATCCTGATCGGTTTCCACGCGACCGAAACCCTGAAAGCGCGGCGAGGAGTTCCCGTCCGAACGATCGGCCCCGTACCGGCCGGCGGCATCTGCTTGCCAAATTTCGAGCAGCGCATCGGGAAGCGGCTTTCCGTCCCCATCCAGAACTCTCCCCCTAATCGTGACCAACTCGCCGGCAATGCCGCGGGCCTCGAGATGTTCGCGCGTAAGGAAAGAGACGCCCAGATGAAAGAAGGGACCGACGGTTTGCGACGACGTGGGCGTAAGCGTCATCGAGGCTGCTCCACGGGAGTGGCTTCGCGGCCGCGCAGAACGATATCGAAGCGATAGCCGAGCGCGTGTTCGGGAATCGTATTCTCCCAATCGAAGAACGATACCAACCGCGTGCGCGCCTTCTCGTCCGGGACGCTATTGAAGATGGGATCGAATGGAAGCAGCGGATCTCCGGGAAAATACATTTGCGTGACCAAGCGCGAGAGCAGTCCCGCGCCGAAGAGCGAGAAGTGAATGTGCGCGGGACGCCAGGCGTTGGGATGATTTAGCCAGGGGTACGCTCCCGGCTTTATGGAAACGAAGCGATAGCGGCCGTCGCTATCGGTGAGCATGCGCCCGCAGCCGGTGAAGTTCGGATCGAGCGGCGCTCCATGTTGATCGACGCGATGGCGGTAGCGCCCCGCCGAGTTGGTTTGCCAGATCTCCACCAGCGCGCCGGGAATCGGCCGGCCGTCTTCATCCAGCACGCGCCCATTCACGATGATGCGCTCGCCGATGGGTTCGCCGCCGTGCTGACGCGTCAGGTCGTTGTCGTTTTCGCCGATATCGCTGTGCCCGAAAACGGGGCCATTCAGCTCGGATAAAGTGTGCGGGACCACGATCAGCGGCTGCTTCGGAGCGCGCTTGCATGTGGCGCCGTACGGAGGATAAAGATAGCTCGGCTGCGTTTCGGGAACCAAGCGGCCGTAACCGCCCACTCTGCCCGCAGCCATCTTTTCCATGGAATCTTTTGGCATCGATGCTATTTCCGAGGCGCCAGGCTGCCTCTTCCCTCTTCGGCCTTCGCGCCCCCGCGGCCGTGCCCGACCGCCGCGCGCCGCTCAAGGTCGCGCAGCGTTTCTAGCTAGCGTTCGGTGGGCGGCGTTTCCTTTATCATATCGGCAAAACCGATCATCCAGCCAGTCCAAATGGCCTTACGTAGCGGGAGAATTTCAGCCATTTCAGGAATCTTGGGGAGACTGAGGGAAGTGCAAATCGAAGCCTTCCAGAGTTTCGAGAATAATCTGGGAAACGGCCAGGTTGCGGAACCATTTGTGGTCGGAGGGAATGATGTACCAGGGTGCGCATTCCGTGCTGCAGCGGGAAAGCGCGGCCTCGTAGGCGGTCACGTAGTCGTCCCAGAGCTTGCGCTCCTTTTCGTCGGCCTTGGATAGCTTCCACTTCTTGTGAGGGTCGTCAAGCCTATCGTCCAGGCGCTTCTTCTGCTCTTCCTTGCTGATGTGCAGGAAAAACTTCAGGATGGTCACGTCATTTTCGGCAAGGTTTTTCTCAAAGCGATTGATCTGCTCGTATCGCGCCTTCCAAATATCCTTGGGCACCAGCTTGTGCACGCGCACCACGAGAATGTCTTCGTATTGGGAGCGGTTGAAGATGCCGAACATGCCTTTTTCGGGCACCGCCTTATGAATGCGCCAAAGAAAATCGTGGGCCAGCTCTTCGCTATTGGGAACTTTGAACGACGTAACCGAGCAGCCTTCCGGATTGATGCCGGACATGACGTGGCGAATCGTTCCGTCCTTTCCGGCGCTGTCCATGCCTTGCAACACAATCAGCAGGGCGCGCTTCTTTTCGGCGTAGAACATGTACTGCAAGTCGTCGATGCGCCGGACCGTCTTTTCCAGCTTGGCTTCGGTCTTATGGTCGTGCTTGTATCCGTGCGTCTCGGCCGGATCGAATTTGGCGAGATCTATGTTTTTCTCCGGCGGGACAATCATTTTGCGGCTGAAATCCATGGGGCCAGAGTCTCCTTGGTTGTCTCTTGGAATTGTAAGCCGCTCGAGCGCCGCGGAGAAGAAGGTTACCTTCCGGCGATCGGCTTCACGCTGGAGATGCTGGGAAAGGCCGCCACCCCCGCGCCGGACTCGAATCCCCAAAAATCGTCGCGCCTGAGGAACTCGATCCCCGCCTCGATCTCTCCGGACTCCTTGGCACACACCCAGACCACGCGCGCGTCCAGGCGGCGGCCCGTGTCCAGGCGCACGCAAGTAAGCACTTGGTCCTTGCTCAGTTCGTGCCGGCAAAGGAAGGAAAAACCGTGGGTGCTCAACATGTCGGTCTCGCTCTTTTCCTCCCAAGGCCCCTCAGGGGCTTCGCAGCGAACCCAAATGGGAACGCGGGCGCGGACGCGAGGGCCGCGGCGCAAGCATCCATAAAGCTCGGAGGCCCACAGCAGAATATCCAGCAACTGGGCGCGCTCCAAATTTCCCGGAGGCTCCGCGCCGCAAGCGATGTTGGTCGCTTCGCGCATGCATTGCTCCAAACAGCGGGCGGCAGACTCGTCGTTATTTTCGTGGAAATTCGGCTCGTGAATCTGCGAGGCGATGGACTCCAGGTGCCCGTAGGCGGAGGCCAGAAAGTGCGCGCGGCATACGGCGCGATCGTCGAACGAAGCCACGGCGGCTTCGGCGCACTGGTTGGCGGCGCATGGCGCGGACATTGTTTCGACGCTCCGAGGGGGAGCCGCCCCCTGAGGGGCAGCGGGCCATAGTACAGCAAAGAAGCGGGGATCAGAAGCAGGCCGAAGGCTCGCTTTCGCGAATGAATTACCGCGCTAGACGCTCTTGCCCGCGGCGGACCCGCTTGCCGCCAATTCGCGCACGGCGGCCTCGGCTGCGGCGCCGAGAAGAGGGGCCTCCTCATTGAGCGCAATCCGGATGGGGATATGCGAGAGCAATTCCTGAAATCTCTCCTTCTCACAAAACGCCTGGAAGAAAGCCCCGCTTTCCATCTTGGGCAAAATTTTGGGCGCGATGCCGCCGGCGACGAATACGCCGCCGCGCGCCAGAGCCTTGAGCGCCAGATTGCCCGCTTCGGCTCCGTATAACGTAACAAAGAGATCGAGGGTCTCCACGCACACCGGACACTTGCCCTCAAGCCCCAGGCGGGTGATCTCCGGAGCGGGATCCGCACCCGGCTCATCGAAGCTAGGGTGCCGCACCTTCGGGTTCAGAAATTCGTGCAACACCAGAAAACCGCGCCCGGAGACCACCAGCTCGAAGCTGACGTATGGATGCATGGTTTTCAGGTAGCGCAGCAGCTCGATCTCCCGCTCGGTGCGCGGCGCAAAATCGCAGTGACCGCCTTCGCTTGGCGACACAATGTAACGGCTGCCATTCCAATTGAGTATCGCTTCGCCCAAGCCCGTGCCCGCGGCGATGAGCGCCTGATTGCCCTGGGGCACTGGCGTTCCTTCGTTAAGCGTGTAAAGGTCCTGCGGCATGAGACAGGCCAGCGAATACCCGGTGGCCTCCAGATCGTTCAGAAGCACGATGTGGCGCGTGCCAAGCTGACGTTCGAGTGTGTCGGCGTCCATCCCCCAACTCAGATTTGTGATGTTCACGCTGCGACCCATCACCGGGCCGGCTACACCGAATCCCGCGGCGGCAATTCTTCCGCGAGGCAAACTGGAAATGTACTGGCCGGCGCGGCCCAGGAAATCATCAATGATGTCGTCGAATCGCGTGTATTCGTGATTGGCGTAACGGTGGATGAAAACGACGGAGAGGCAGCCCTTCTTATTCGACGCGGGGCTCGACGTTGGGTCCGGCGATGAATCCATGAGGGCAATATTCGACTTGGTGCCGCCGATATCGCCCGCCAGGATCATGGCTTCGCCTTGGGCACCGATTCCGGCTGGCAGGAAGCAAGCTTCGCCGCAGCCGCCTCGTCCACCAGGAAAAGCCGTTCTCCCTCGCGGGGCTTCACCAGCTGCGCGGGAAGGGGCGGCTCCGGATGGCCGCAGAGTACTTCCTGCAAAATCTGGGCTTTTTCGGCTCCGGAGACCAGGAAAAGCACGCGCCGGGCGGCCTCCAGCACAGGAAGCGTGAGGGTCATGCGCCGAGCCCCCAGTTTGGGCACCAGCGGAGTGCTCACCCAACGCGAAGTCTCTCGCAAAAGTTTGGCGCCGGGAAAAAGAGAGGCAGTATGCCCTTCCGGCCCGAGGCCCAGCAAAATTAAATCAAAGCGCGGAAAGCCCCGATCGTCGAGCGGCAAAAATTCGCGTAGCACGGCCTCGTATTTGTGAGCCGCGCGCCCGATATTCACGTCTTCGGCTTCCATGCGATGGACGTTGGCCGGGGGTATGGGCACACGCAGCAGAAGCTCGCGCCGAGCCATGCCGTAATTGTTCTCCGGACTGTCGGGCGGCACAGCGCGCTCGTCTCCCCAGAAGAGATGTACGCGCACCCAGTCCACCTGGCCGCGAAACTCGTTCGAAGCCAGGACGCGATAGAGTTCCCGAGGAGTCGAGCCGCCGGAAAGGGCGACGTAAAAATGGCCTTGCTTGGCGACGCTCTGCCAGGCCCAGTCGACAAACCGGCGCGCCGCCGTGCGAGCCAGTTCGTCTGCGTCGGCGCAAACGGATACTCCAGGGAGAATTTCTCGCGGAATCATGTCACGGTTTGCGCCAGCTGCGGCCATCGCGGCTCAATAGTTCGTCAGCCTCGCGCGGACCCCAGCTTCCGGCCGAATAAAAGGGCACCGATCGCCGCTGGTCCTGCCAAGCCTTGAGAATCGGGTCGATGAAGGCCCAAGCGGCTTCGGCGCCATCGGCACGGTCGAAGAGGGTAGCGTCCCCACGCATGCAGTCATTCAAAAGCGTAGCATAAGCGCTGCGTTCGCGGGCCCCAAAAGCGGCGCGATAACTGAAGTCCATGGCCACGCGGGTCAGGCGAAGTTTCTGGCCGGGCACCTTAGCGAAAAAGCTGATGGAGATGCCCTCGTCGGGCTGGATATTCAACACCAGGGTGTTGGTGTCCAGCCCCTGGCCGCGAAAGAGCAAGTGAGGCGCGCTGCGAAAGTTGATGGCCACTTCGGTCACCCGCCGCGCCATGCGCTTCCCGGTGCGGATGTAGAACGGCACGTCCGCCCAGCGCCAGTTGTCGATCAGCACCTTCGCGGCGACGAAGGTTTCCGTCTTCGAATCGGGGCTGACGCCGGGCTCCTCGCGATAACCGGCCACGTCTTCGCCATCGATCTGGCCCGGACCGTATTGGCCCCCGACGACGTCCGCGACCACGGTTTGAGGCGTGTAGGGGCGGAGAGCCTGCAGCACTTTCAGCTTCTCGTTACGCACGGCGGTAGCGTCGAAATTCGAAGGCGGCTCGATGGCGATCAGCGAGGTGAGCTGCAGGATATGGCTCTGGACCATGTCCCGCAGGGCGCCCGTGGTTTCGTAGAAGGCGGCCCGCTGCTCCACGCCCAGGCTCTCGGCGGCGGTGATTTGCACGTGGTCGACGTAGTTCCGATTCCACAGCGGTTCGAATATGCCGTTGCCAAAGCGCAGCGCCAAAAGATTCTGGACCGTGTCTTTTCCCAGGAAGTGATCGATGCGATAGACCTGCGATTCGTCAAAAGCGTCGAGAACGATGCGGTTGAGTTCCCTGGCCGAGGCCAGGTCGCGGCCGAACGGTTTCTCGATGACGATGCGTGCCCAAGCCCCGTCCTTGGCCGGCTTGGCCAGGCCGGCCTTCTTGATTTGGGCGATCACTTTGGGGTAAACCGACGGCGGCGTCGCCAGATAGAACAGGCGATTGCCCTCGAGATGGCGCTCTTTATCCAATTCATCCAGGCGATGCGAAAGCTTCTCGAACCCGCCCGGCTGATCGTATTCACCGGCGACGTAGGCGAAGGATTGCGCGAAGGCGCGAAGGCTCTCTTCGCTTACTCGGCAACTCTCGCTGTCGCTGCGCACAGCTTCGGCGGCGGAATCCTGAAAGGCGGTGTCGCTCAGCGGGCTGCGCGCGAAGCCGACAATGGCAAAGCGGCTCGCCAGCGACCCGCAATTGGCTAATTCGAAGAGCGCCGGGATGAGTTTCCGGCGCGTCAGGTCGCCCGATGCACCGAAAATCACAATGGCGCAGGGATCGGCCAGGGATACCGAACTCTGCGATTGCAGAGTGTCAGCTTCGGCAATGCCATTCGCAATGGACGCCATAATCAACCTCCTGCCAGCGCGCGCCTCACCCCGCTATGGTCCAAGGATGCGCGCAGCTGTTCCGCAGATTCAAAAAGAATTGTATTCATGCCCAGCGCTTTGGCCGGCTCGAGATTCTTGGGACGATCGTCGATAAACACGCACTCTTCGGGAGCGCGCTGCGCGATTCCCAGCGCGGCTTGATAGATGCGCGGGTCGGGCTTGCGCAGGCGCAAATAACAGGAAGTAAAGAAGGCCGTGAAGTTTCGCTGCAGATCGAACTTGCGGATGCGATAGGAGTTGAGCTCCAGCGATTCGTTATTGAGGGCGGCCATGAAATAGCGGCGCGAGGCGGTCAGCTCGTCGAGGAGCGCCCGTGTCTCTTTTTGTTCGGTGGATTGCGCGAACATGAACTCCTTGAACTCTTCGCGCGTGAAGGGCCGCTCGCGGAAAAATATGGTTCGATCCAGGTAGGTTTCCAGGGTTATGTCCCCGGTTTCGAGTTCCACCTCGGCGCGTTTGTGTCTCTGCTCGTAATCGGCGGGATCGAGCCCATAGCGCTTTATCGCTTCCGCGCGGGCACGTTCGTCCCATCCGTTGGAGAGGATTACGCCTCCGATATCCCAAAATAGCGCGGTGACGTCACTCATAGCTAAGTCACTAGCCCCTGACAGGAGATTCCGTTGCCTGCGCTCGCGTTTTCAAAACTCGAAGAATCAAAGCGC
>Ga0209415_10018034_pt1 | contig 11172 bp, 13 predicted proteins | sample PeaSoiSIISIP2007_FD_187696 | JGI IMG/M metagenome (GOLD analysis project Ga0209415, IMG submission 187696) | Peat soil microbial communities from Weissenstadt, Germany - SII-SIP-2007 (SPAdes) (version 2) | ecosystem: Environmental > Terrestrial > Soil > Wetlands > Peat | place: Germany...
CCGCTTCAGCGACCAGGGGACCGAGGGGACTTTCCGGCTGCGCGCCCGCCTTGACCTCCCAGAATAAGCCGTCCTGCCTTCCGGCGGTGCTCCGGAACTTCTGAGCGTACTGATGCTCTGACGCACCGTCGTGCAGCGCGGCGTAGTAGTCGCGCTGGGCATCGGAGATTGCAGCGCAGACCTTGATCACGTTCAGTTCATTGGAGCCGATCCGCCGATATAAGATCTCCTGCTTGCCATAATCCGTGTCGAAGTACCATTGAGATCCATTTTTCTGGAGCGGTATAGGAGTCGGCCAATTCTCGGGACCTATGTAGAGGAAGGTCCGTCCATCGCCCGCAACGGCAAACTGATGCGACGCACGATACTTGGCGGCAAAGACATCCTGATTGTTCCGGTCGGCGACCCCATCGCCGGAGGAAATCACGTCCCGGCCGGATGGGCCCAGAATCGCCAGCATCGCCACTTCATCGTGATTCCGTACGGCCGCGGCGAAAGCATCGGTCGCCTCCGTGGCCGAATTGAAGGTCTTCTGGCCGGGCTCTTGTGCGGAGGCGGCCTGGGCGCTGCCAAGCCCAAGTACCAGGCTGACCCACAAGACCCGCAGAGCCAGCCAACCGGTCCTGCTCCTTCGATTGCCATCTATTGGTTGAAGCATTGCTTTTCCCCGCCAGCGGCGATTAGTGACCATGACCGCCACCTCCACCATGTCCTCCCCCGCCTCCGGTGCCGCCACTGTGTCCACCGCTTCCGCCGCCGCCATGTTCCACGACGGCATGTCCGCCACTTGTTGCGCCTGCTCCGCCATAGCTGGTCCGGCCACGGGTGCTCGCGGCCCACGCCTCGTGAGCCGGAGCATAGCCGCCGAATATACTTCTGTTCGGACCGGGCTGCGGATGCCTGTCGTAGCCCCGGTAGACGTTGTTCGAGTAGTAGCCCGGACTTCCCCCGCCCCACCAACCGGGACTTCCCCCTCCCCACCCAGGGCCGTAACAACTCGTCACCAGAGTTGCGAAGAGCAATGCTCCAAGAATGATCACTTTCCGACTGCCCATAGATCCCATTTCCATTCTGATGCCATCATGCCGAAGGCGCTGCCGTGTCGCGATCAAGACGTCGGCGGCTTTCTCCACGCTCGCGAAATCGGGGTAAATACCCAGTACGACTGTCTGTCTTCCGGCCATGGTGTGCGTGCGCACCGGTAACACCCCGTTGGGGGGGGGAGCCCCGACGGCACCGGAAAGGGGGTCCGGGAAGCGCCGCCGGGGCTGCGGGTGTAAGAGATGCGGTCATTCGACGCGCAGCTCTACACGTCGGTTCTGGGCTCGGCCGTCCGCGGTGTCGTTAGAGGCCACCGGATGCGATTTGCCAAACCCTTCGGTGGTAATGTGGTTGGATGGAATCTCGTGCTTCATCAAATATTGCTTCACGGCATCGGCACGGCGGCGCGACAGCTTCAGGTTGTAGGCGTCGCTCCCGACGCTGTCGGTGTGGCCGTCAACAATCACCGCGACGCCGCCTTGCGCCTTGAGGACGTCCACGGCCTCATTCAGGACCGGGACGGCATCGGGCCGGATCACGGACTTATCGAAATCGAAATGCACGCTGCGCAAGACGATCTTCTTCTTTTCCACCGGCGCGGGTGGTGGTGGCGGTGGGGCCTGCGCGACGCGTCGCGGAGGCGGAGGAGGTGGCGGCGGTGGGGCCGCTGGTCGTCCGAAACTGTACGTGAGGGCGATGCCGGCCGTCGCCGATCGTGCGTCCCTTGGCCCATGAGCGGTCGGATCGTCCGCGACCAAAAACGTCGGATGCGGTGCCATGTAGGCGCGGTCCCAATCGCCGTAGAGACCGACCGCGACGTTCCGAGTGAGATTTACGTCGAGGCCACCACCAACCAAGAAGCCCGGTGCCCACTGATTCAAACGGCCCCCAAGCCCCTTGAAGCCTCCACCTTGACCGGTCACGTAGACGTTGACCAACTCTCCCAAGGGGATCTGCAAGCGCGGTCCGATCGTCCCGCCGAACATCGTCGTCGTTTGAGTCTCATTGTCGATGTTGGACTTTGGATTGAAGCGACGACTGTCGCGGTCCGGTGGTTGGAACGTGAAGTGCAGCTCACCCTGGAGCCCCAGGTAATCGTTGAACATGTACCCGGCAAATGGTGCGCCGGTCCCACCCGTTTCCACGTGGGCGCGATAGTTCGTGTTCGTGGGTTCGGACACCCCCAACTTGGCACCAATGAACGGGCCATCGGCGCGGGCGGAGGAAACGGCCCACAGTAAGAAGACCGGAAACACCAACACCGGACGTTTACAGATCCAATGCATCCCTGACCTCCTCTTCGGTTCGCTGGCTCGGTGAATCGGCCGCCTCGTGCTGCGCGGCACGCGGCCGATTCACCGTGCTGCACCAATTGCGGATCGATTCCGCACGACGACTCTAGAATGATACATTATGCGCGACTTGCGGCGCTGTATCAGCGCGCACCGCCGCGGTTACGGAATCGTAATCGGACCTCGGCCACCGAGCAGCGCGACAGCCAGGAAGATGACGGCGACGACCGCGAACACCCAGCCAATCTGCGCCGACATGCCGGCGATGCCACGGAACCCGAGCACCGAAGCAATCAGGGCGATGACGAAAAAGACGACTGCGTAGTGCAACATGGCGCTTCCTCCTTTTCAACCTCTTCAACCTCGAACGAGAACGGCCAGCCGATCTCTGTGGCGCCGCGCCACTGCGTTGCCCGTCGAAAAGCCGTCGGCCTCGAAGGTTCGGCAGCAAGCATACTCTACGATAGCTGCGGTGGTGCCGTAAGCTCGGAGTACTACGCGCGTAGAACTACGCGCGTGGTACTCTCAGCTTGTGGCGCGGATGAGAGCGACTACAGTCACACTTGCTTGGATGCTGCGCCTGCAGAACGCGAGTCCGGACGCAGCAGGTCATTTCACGACTCGCACCGAAGGGAGAAATCGACGATGGCCAGTGGCAAGACAGATGAGTTGAAGGGGCGCGTGAAGGAAGCCGTGGGCGCCCTGACGGGCGATGAGAAACTAACGCGTGAGGGTCGGGTCGAACAGGCTGTTGGGAAGGTCCAGCAGAAGGCGGAGAAGGTGATTGACAAGATCAAGGGTGCCGTAGGCTGAGCTGCGTCGCCCCGTTGCCCCCGGGGCTCCGCTTACGCGGCGGAGTCCCAGGTCCTTCCATCAGGAGAAGATGAGATGAGCACAGTCAAGATTCTGGCAATCGCGCTGATCGCGGCCGGCACCCTGGGGCTGGTGTACGGCAACTTCAGCTATACCAAGGAGACCCAGGAGGCCAAGATCGGCTCACTCGAACTGTCAATGAAGGGCAAGGAAACTGTCAACATCCCGGTCTGGGCTGGGGTGGGTGCCATCGTGGTTGGCGGGCTCCTGCTGCTTGTACCAAAGAAGAGTTAGGGGCTGCGCCAAACGGTGGGGAAGGCGGTCACATCCCGCAATCAGGACCGTGCCCAAGGCGACGAGCGCAGCCATTCGTGATCCGGAGCTTGCCCACATCCCCGTCGTCATATTTTCAAGGCACCACGACCCGCAAGAGAACGCGGCATTCCTCTGGCCGGCGGCGTATCTTCGCAGACCGGCCCACATCGATCGACACGGTGCTGCAATCGATCGAAGCGCACTGCGTGCGGCAGTGCGGATCCAAGCCCAGTTCCCGCCCCGCTGCCCCGACGGCAGAGCCCAGCGTTCTTCGGCCGAGAGAGCTGGATCGCCGCTTACGCAAGGCTCCGCAAAACGCCCTCAACAAGAACGGCGTTGCCGTCATGTCCTCCTTCCGTTCGCGCGCAACGCCGTGAGGAGAGCCGTATGCACGTCGTCGGTGCGATCGCGGTCTGTTCCCCAGAGAAGGTCGCCGATCTCGGCGAAGGCGAGGCGAAAGAGCTCGGAACTGAAGATCATCAAGAGGGCGCCGCGCACGGGCGCGGGCGCGGGAATCGGCGGATTCACGCTGTCGCGGAAGACCTTCTCGACCAGTTCGAAGAGCTGTGCGCCCTGTGCCAAGTAGTTGCGTCCCACACCGTGGGGCCGCAGCGCCTCGGCGAGGGCGATGCGGACCAGCCCCGGCCGCCCCTCCCACAGCTGACGAACCTCGCGGACGACACCGCTGATGCGCTCCGTCCCCGACCCACCCGACGCGAGCGCGAGCACGACCTTCTCGCGGATCTCCGCATGCGCGCGGCGGATCACCTCGTCGAGCAGGCGCTCCTTGCTCTCGAAATAGTGCAGGAGAGAAGGCGCCCGAATTCCTGCCTCGCCAGCAATGTCTGACAAGTTGGTCGCCTGGAACCCGCGCGCCTCGAACAGCCGCTCCGCCACCGCGACGATCCGTTCGCGCGTCGGCACGGCCTCTACCCGGCCCCGCGCCTGTTTCGTGGGACGGCCGCGACGCGCGCCGCTAAGCCGCGGCACCGTGCGGCTTTTACGTACCCTTTTGATTGGGCCGATCCCTACCATGAATAGACTATTGACCAATCATATTAGATTTGTCAAGGTGCCGGCAGTCAGTGGTGCTGTCCTACAGTAGGTGCCTCACTTAGGGCAGTACCCAGTCAGTCACCTCGGGGAGATACGTCATGGCCAACGGAGCAGCGACGGTAGCGATGCAGTCGAGCACCAGCAGCGCCGAGCGCGCCGTGCGCATCGTCCCACGGCTGCCGGACTTCCGTTTCTCCGCGGAGGAGGAGATCCCGCGCCGCTGGCACAGCGGCAGCGCCGCGATCACATCGTTCGGAACGCCATCACGACGGTCGGCCCGGTCGCCGAGGCGTTCGTCCTCCGCGACGTGCACGCGCTCGCGCCGCGGGTGAAGCAGCCGGGCCTCCAGAGCGAGATGCGAAACTTCGCGCAACAAGAGGCCTTCCACGCCACCATCCACCGGCGCTTCAATCAGCTGTTGCAAGGCTGGGGACATCCCGTGGCGGGGATCCTCCGTACATGCGTTCTGAAGGCGCCGCACGCGACTGGCACGAATGGAGGCGCGTGCTCGGTCACGTGTTCGGCGGGCAGGGCGTGCTCCGAGGGCGCGCGCACCGCCGCGCAGGAAAACGGCGGCGGCCTGTATGGCATCGAAGAAGCCGTCGTCGCCGTCCACATCTTTGGCAAGTAGTAGAGGGGGATTCGTCATGGGATATGTCTTCCGAACTCCCGAGCAGGAGATGGCGGTCGATGGCCTGCGCCGCTACCTCGACGCGGAGATCGAACCGATCGTCAGGCAGTACCGCGACACGTTCATCGCGCGCGAGAAAATGGCCGAGATCACGCGCGGGCTCACGCAGTACGGCCTCGTCTCCGGCGTCGTCAGCGCGCAGCATGGCGGCATGGGCATCGGCTGGCTCACCCATTTGATGCTGTTCGAAGAGCTCGCATACACGTCGTCCGATCTCTCGACCGTCGTACTGGTCAACACCGGTGGGGCATCACTCATTGAGTTGCTGGCGCCCGTGCATCTGCGCGAGCGCTACTTGCCGGGGCTGATCGCCGGCGATCTCTTCATCAGCATCGGGATCTCCGAGCCTGATGTCGGCTCCAACGTCGCGGAAGTGAAGGCGCGGGCGCGCAAGGACGGCGACCACTACATCATCAACGGCGAGAAGACATGGATTACCAACGGCGCCTACTCCGATGTGCTCATCTGTACCTGCCGCACCAGCGACGATCCGAAGCGCGGGCTGACGCACTTCCTGCTCGATCGCAGGGAGCATCCGTACGAAGTCCGAGAGATCCACAAGATCGCCCTGAACAGCCAGTCGACGACGCAGATCTTCCTCAGCGACGTGCGCGTCCCCGCAACGAACATGATCGGTCACGAAGGCGACGCGCTGAAGAATACACTAACGTTGTTCGAGCGCGCCCGCATCCATGTCGGCGCGCAGTCGCTGGGCATCTCCCGGCGCGCGCTTGATGAGTCGGTCCGCTACAGTCAGACGCGCCGGCAGCACGGCAAGCGGATCGCGGGGCATCAACTGATTTCCGCCATGCTGGCGGAGATGGCGACCCGGGTGGACGCGTCGCGTTTGCTCCTGCAGCGCGCCGCCGCCATGATCGATGCCGGGATCCGCTGCGACATGGAGGCCGCGATGGCCAAGTACTTCGCCACCGAAGCCGCGGTGACCATCGCCCGGCAAGGTGTGCAGATTCACGGCGGCAACGGCGTCACCACCGAATTTCTGGTCGAAAAGCTTGCCCGCGAGGCGATCATGATTCCGATCCCCGACGGTACCACCGAAATCCAAAAGCTCATCATCGGGCGGGCGCTGACGGGGATTTCGGCGTTGTAGGGCCTGCGGCCGGCGTCCTTTCTATGGCCCGCTTCCCGTTGGGTCGCTAGGGGCTGCCAAGTCCGACAGGCTGCTAGGAGGGAAAGAAATGCGCATTCAAGACAAGGTCATCGTGATCACCGGCGGCGCCTCAGGCCTGGGACAGGCCACGGCGCGTTACCTGCTCGAGGACAAGGGCGCCAAGGTCGTAATCTTCGATCTGAACGTGGAGGCGGGCAACCAGACGGTGGAGCAATTGGGCGCCGACCGTGCGCTGTTCGTCCAGACCGACGTGACGAGCGAGGAATCGGTGCAGCAGGCCGTCGCCGCCACCATCGCCCGGTTCGGTGCCATCCACGTCAGCATCAATTGTGCGGGGATTCCAGCGCCGTGCAAAGTACTCGGGAAGGACGGCAAGGCAACCCCGCTGGGGAAGTTCGCGCAGGTAACCGCGATCAACCTCAACGGGGTGTTCAATACCATGTCCAAGTGCGTCGAGCAGATGGTGAAGAACGATCCGGAGGGCGGCGAGGAACGCGGCGTGGTGATCAACATTTCGTCGGGCGCCGCCTACGAAGGGCAGATCGGCCAGTGCGCATACGCGGCGTCAAAGGCCGGTGTGATCGGTCTCAATCTCCCGGCGGCGCGGGAGCTCGGGGCGGTCGGCGTGCGCGTCAACGCCATCGCCCCCGGGCTTTTTCTGACGCCGATGGCCGCGAGTGTTGGCGAGAAGGTGGTGGCGGCGTTGCGCGAACAGATCGAGGCACCGAAGCGCTTCGGGGACATGCGCGAGTTCGCCCACTGCTGCGCGTTCATCATCGAGAACGCGTACGTCAACGGCGAGACGATTCGCATCGACGCCGCTAGCCGGCTGCGCGGCAGGTAGTTGGATCGAGAACCGGGCACTAACCAGCAGACGGGGAATCGGCATCATGAACGTCAACTTCTGCCGCCAGATGCGTCTACTCGCGTTGCGCCACGGCGACCGGCCGGCGCTCGTCAACGTCGAGCGCAACCGGCGCTACAGCTATCCGGAGTACCATCGGCTGACCAACCGCATCGCCAACATGTTGCGTACGACCCTGGCCATCGGCCGCGGCGACAAGTTCTTCCTCATCCTCGAGAACGACAACCTCAGCCTGTTGCACTTTCCGACCTTCTTCAAGCAAGAGGGCACGGTCGCGTTCGGGAACTACCGCGATCCGATGGAAGAGCACGAGCGCCAGATCGCCCTGCTCAAGCCCAAGGTCGTTTTCCTCGAAAGCGAGAAGGTGGAGCCGTACTACGAGATGCTGCGACGGCACGATTGCACGATCGTCACCATGGACCCGCCGAGGGTGACACCCGATGGGGTGCTCTCCTTCTGGGACCTGATAGGCGGTGCGTCGGATGCGGACAACGACGTCGAGCTCGACATCCACCATCACGTGGTGACGCTGCGGTTCACGGGTGGTACCACGGGCCGTGGCAAATGCGCGATGTACACCATCGACAACTTGTTTGGGACCCGCGACAGCGCATATGTCCACCGCGACTTCGAATTCGATGAGGGCACCCGTTTCCTGCACTTCGCGCCGCTGTCTCACGGCAGCATGATGTTCTTCTTCCCGACGCTGTTCGTGGGCGGTGCGACGTATACGCAGAACCTGCCGGACCTCGAACAGTGGAGCCGCGTGGTCGAGGCAGAAAGGATCACGCACTCTTTCCTCGTGCCGACGCTGCTGTACCGGCTGCTCGACATGCCGGCCGCCAAAGCCCGCGACCTGTCGTCATTGCGCACGGTCGCCTATGGCGCGGCGCCGATGAGCCCAACAAAGCTCGGCGGTCTCATCGCAAGGTTCGGGCCGATTTTCATGCAAGCCTACGCGGCCACCGAGGCCGCCATGTTCGTCTCGGTCCTCGACAAGGCGGATCATCTGCCCGACAATGAGCGTGCGACACGAAGGTTGTCCTCGGCTGGCCGCGCCACCCCCGGCGTCGAGGTCTACGTTGCCGACGACAGCGGTCGGCCGCTGCCTCCGGGCGAGACCGGCGAGATCATGATTCGCTGCCGGGCAACCGTCCAGGGCTACTATCTCAATCCGGAGGACACTGCCGCCGAATTCAGCAACGGCACCTGGAAATCCGGCGACCTCGGCTACATCGACGACGGCGGCTACCTCTTCATCGTGGATCGCAAGAAAGACATGATCATCAGCGGCGGGTTCAACGTCTATGCCGTCGAGGTCGAGGCGGCGTTGGCGTCGCATCCCGCGGTCTTGATGAGCGCGGTCGTCGGCGTGCCGCATCCGGAGTGGGGCGAGGCCGTCCATGCCGAGATTGTGCTGCGATCCGGTTTGATGGCGACGGCCGAGGAGCTCATCGTCCACGTGAAGAACAAGATCGGAGGCTACAAAACGCCCAAAACGGTAATCTTTGTCGAGGGCCTTCCGCTCACGGCGGTCGGCAAGGTCCTGCGGCGGGCGGTGAAGGAGAAGTACTGGAAGGAGCAGGCGCGGAAAGTCGGGTAGCGCGCTGCCATGGAGACCCCGCTGCACATCAGCGCCAGGCGCAGCGCAGTCTCCGACGTTTCCAAGTCTGCGAATCCTCATCGTCCCGGACTATCTCGGCTGAGAACCGCGTTCTTCAGCGCATCGCGAAATGGCTTTACGCGGCACTGGAGGCAGCGTGGCACGAGGCTTGCTTACCTTATGTGGTGCCAAAGAAGTCCTAATGGACCCGCTCAGCTCATAGGAGAAGAAGCGTCGCTCGCTGATGTGCTGCGCCGATTGTTATCATTCTCGATCGCACCTGATCGTCTGCTGTGAAAAGCCACGCTGCAAAGTATGCCACTCCCTGCACCGCCGCTGGCTCCACAACGTGAAGCACGAGGTTCGGCGTCCGCCTGGCAAAGGACGAACTGGCAGGGATCGACCATAGGGCGCGCTGAGCAGAAACGAAGGCAGGGAGATTCGGGAAAGCGTCGCGGAGAAGGAGGTGATGACCGGGATTGATATCGAGTGCATCAAGCAATACGTCGCCTCGCAGTTGCATCTGATGCCGCGATACCGGCAGCGACTCGCGTACATCCCGATCGAGCGTCAGCCCGTGTGGATCGACGACGACCGCTTCTGCCTCGACTACCACGTGCGTCACATCGCCCTGCCATGGCCGGGGGACGAGCAGCAGCTCAAGCGAGTCGCTGCGGACATTCTGTCGCGGCCGCTGGACCGACAAAAGCCCTTGTGGGAGCTGTGGGTCGTCGAAGGTTTGGAAGGGCACCGGTTCGCAACCGTGACCAAGGCGCACCACTGCATGTTTGGCTCCTGCTTCTCGGTGAGTATACTCTCGGCCGATGGGAGGCCACATCATGAAGTACGAGACGCTGCTCTACGAGCAGGACAAACACGTGGTAACGCTGGTCTACAACCGGCCGGATCAGCACAATGCGATCAACCGCACGATGAACGCCGAGCTCCAACATGCTTGGCAACGGTTTCGGGACGACGATGACGCGTTTGTGTTGGTGATCACCGGCGCGGGAGAGACGACGTTCTGCGCCGGGTGGGATCTGCGGGACGCCGCCGAGACAACGGAGCTGGGGGACTACGACCGCTACCGGCGCGAGCTCTACAGCTCGCATGGCGTCTGCGGCTACACGCGCCGGGTCGACATCTTCAAGCCGGTGATCGCCGCGGTCAACGGTTACGCGTTCGCTGCGGGGCTTGAAACGGCGCTGCTGGCCGACATTCGCATCGCCGCCGAAAACGCCGAGTTCGGCGCGACCGAGCGGCGCTGGAACATCGTGGGCGGGGACGGGCTCACCGCCCGCTTGCCGCTGGTGGTTGGTTTCGCGCGCGCGATGGAGCTGATCATCACCGGGCGGCGCATCAACGTGCACGAGGCCGAGCGCATCGGACTCGTCACCGAGATCGTCCCGCGTGGCCAGGCGCTGGTGCGCGCGCTCGAGGTGGCGCACGAAATCGCCGCGCTGCCCCAGGGGGCAATCCGCACCGACAAAGAGACGCTTCTGCGCGGCGTGGGGCGGACGCTGGAGGAACGCCTGCGCATCGAGGCCGAGATGATCATCTCCATGTTCATGCGGCAGGACGCGCATACGATCGGCGCCGCTGCGTTCACGGCAGGCAAGCGCACGGTGCAATGGCCGCACCATGGCCTGTAGCCGCGGTTGACGAAGGCGCGACGCCAGGCCTGTGGAATAGACTAGCTTGTGTCGGTGATGATCAACTCGCGGAGATTGGTGGTGATCGCCCGCGTCTGCTTGAGCCGCGCCAGCAGGCGGATCGCCGTCTCGGTCGAGACGCCGATCATCGCGGCGATCTCCCCGCCCTCTGGAGTGCGCAAGAGCAGGCGCTCGGCCCTCGCCAGCCCCTGTCTACTGGAGCGCTTCTTCGATGGCTGTGAACAGCTCTGCGTTGTCGAACGGCTTGGTGAGGATGCGAAACGCCCCGAACGCCTTTGCAACCTCCAGGTAACTGTCCGGCTTCATCCGGCCGCCGCCGGACATGGCGATGATTTTCAGATCAGGGTAAGTGCGGTGTAGTGTCCGGATCGTTTCGATACCTTCCATTTCAGGCATGATGATGTCGGTGATCACTAGATCCACCGTCGCGCCGCTCAGCGTGCGCAACGCAGTCCGACCCTCCCCGGCTTCGATGACGTCGTGCCCGACCTGTTGCAAAGTCCGCCGCAGCATACTGCGAAAGTCCTCGTCATCATCGACCACGAGAATCGTTGCCATGTCTCTCTCCGATCACTCTACGCTTGTTTCGGTTCACCCGCCAGGCGCTGTACCACGTCGCACAGTTCCTCCACCGTGTTGGGTTTGTAGATCAACTGGCGCACGCCGGCTTGAAGGGCGTGCGCCCGCAACT
>Ga0209415_10018035_pt1 | contig 11172 bp, 9 predicted proteins | sample PeaSoiSIISIP2007_FD_187696 | JGI IMG/M metagenome (GOLD analysis project Ga0209415, IMG submission 187696) | Peat soil microbial communities from Weissenstadt, Germany - SII-SIP-2007 (SPAdes) (version 2) | ecosystem: Environmental > Terrestrial > Soil > Wetlands > Peat | place: Germany...
ACGGCTTCCAGATACTCCAGAACCGCGTCCTGACCGCTCCAGGTGGCGCGGGCTTCCTCCAGGCTGTGGGCGACGGCGGCTTCGGCGGTTTCCCGGTCCAGGCTGCGCACCTTTTCCCGTTGCTGGCGGGTCAGCTGGGGCATCTCGGAGAGTTGTTCCTCCAGCTCTTCCTGAAGGGATTCCATCTCGGCCTTCAGGCGGATCTGTTCATCCTCGGCCATGGCCTTGAAGTCGTCGGGCGACAGAACCTCGCCCTCCTTCATGGGAGCCAGGGCCAGGCCGACCGGGGTGCGGATCACCGCGATGCCCTTTTTCGAGGCCTTGCTCTGCATGTCCCGCAAGGTGGCGTCTTGGGTTTCCTTGAACTGTTCGTCCAGGGTCTGGCGGTGGGTGCGGTATTCCTCGCCTTCAAAGGCGGCGGGCAGGGTCAGGCGCAGATCCTCGACCAGCCGCTCCATGGTCTTTTTCAGTTCGGGGCCGCGTCCGGCGGGCAGCCGCAGGGCGCGCGGGCGGTGGCTTTCGCCGAAGTGATGAACGTAAACCCAATCTTCGGCGGCTGGCTGGGCGGCGGCGGCATGTTCCAGAAACTGGCGGATCAGGGTGATCTTACCGGTGCCCTCGGGGCCCAGGGCGAACAGATTATAGCCGGGCCGGCGCATCCCGATGGCAAAGCGCACCGCCGCCACCGCCCGGTCCTGGCCCAAAGGCTCGTCGAGGGATTTCAGCTCGTCGGTGGTGGCGAAGGGCAGTTGCGCCGGATCGCAAAGGCGATACAGCGCCTCGGGCGGGAGGGCGTCGGGGGCAATGGGAAAACGGGTCTGATTCACGCCAGTTCGATCCTGTCCATGTCGTCGTCGCTGAAGCCGAAATGATGGCCGATCTCGTGGATCAGCACATGACGCACCACGGCTTCCAGGGTTTCGCCGGTCTCGCACCAGTAATCCAGCAAGGGGCGGCGATAGAGAAAAATCATATCGGGGCTGGTGCGCACATCCAGCACGCTCTGCAAGGGCAGGGAAACGCCGCGATAGAGGCCCAGCAGGTCAAAGGGGCTTTCCAGCTCCATTTCATCGGCGGTTTCCTCGTCGGGGAATTCCTCGACGCGGATCACCACATCCTGCACGAAGCGTCGCAGTTCTTCTGGAACGCGGTCCAGCGCCAGCGCCGCCACCTGCTCCAGATCGGCCAAAGACGGCGATGTCATGTGAAAACTGGCGGGATAAAGACTGGCCATAATCTTGAAACGCTTTCGTGACGGGGATTTATCCCCGTTGTTTGGGGAACAATCCTACGCCTGCTTGTCCGGCTCGCCAAGGCGGGCCGTTGGATTTACAATAGAGTCTGGATTTCACGGCGTCTTCGGGAGCGGAAAACCATGCCGGCCAAACTGAACTCAACAGATTACCCGACCTTGTTGCAGAAGCTGCCGGAATGGACCCTCGATACGGCGCAGGATGCGCTGACCCGGTCTTTCCGCTTCAACGACTTCGCCGAGGCCTTTACCTTCATGACCCGCGTCGCCCTGATGGCCGAACGGATGAACCATCATCCCGACTGGCGCAATGTCTATAACCGGGTGGACATCACTTTGACCACCCATGACTGCGGCGGCCTGAGCGATCACGATATCCGGCTGGCGCGGGCCATCGATTCGGTTTATGCGTCCTTTTGTTCACCCCACTCTGTCTGAGCCGCCGATTTACAGCTGCTTAGGGAAGTGGGAATATCGACCATGGTTTTCAAACGCTTTTCAGGTCTTCATCCCATGTCGCGCCCAATTTTCAGTTCCGCCGTCCCCAGCACCCTTCTTCTGTCGGTCCTTCTTTTGTCGGCCCTGCTGCTGACGGCTGGGCCCGCCGGGGCTGAAACCTCTGGGGCGCAAGCCATGGCCCGTGGCGACTATGCCCGCGCCGTCAAGGAACTGTCGGCCGCCGCCAAGACCGGCGACCCCCAGGCCCAACTGGATCTCGGCCTGCTGATTCTCGAGGGCAACGGCACCAGCCGGGATATGGCCCAGGCGGCCAAATGGCTGCGTATGGCCGCCGACAAGGGGCTGGCCGAGGCGCAATATCAGCTGGGGCAACTGCTGGAAGAAGGCGAAGGCGTCGAAGTCAACAAGCCGGAAGCCGCCGAGTGGTACCGCAAGGCCATTCAGTCGGGCAACATGGCGGCGTCGGCGGCTCTGGCCGAGATGTATCTGACCGGCGACGGCGTGCCCAAGGACGAAGGGCAGGCCGCCCGATTGTTCCAGACCGCCGCCGATCTGAACGATATCGACAGCCAGCTGGCCCTGGGCAAGTTGTACCAGCAAGGCCTGGGCGTGCCGAAAAGCTATAACGACGCTTCGTTGTGGTTCCGCAAGGCGGCGCAGCTGGGCAGCCCCGAGGGGCGCTATCTGCTGGCCATGCTGCTGCTGGACGCCGATCCTTCGGGCCATAACGCCCATGCTCCCTCTCAGCGTTCGGTCGAGGCCTTGCAGCGCCTGAGCGACGCCGCCCAACAGAACTACGCCCCCGCTCTTTATGTGCTGGGCATGAGCAAGATCAACGGCATCCTGGCTCCCATGGATATCGGCGGCGGCATGACTCAGCTGTTGCAGTCGTCGGATCAGTCCTATGCGCCGGCTCTGCGCGCTTTGGGCCGCATTTACGGCGCTGGCAAGCTGGTGCCGCAGGACCAGGGACGCGCCTTCATGTATCTGGATCTGGCGGTGCGCTCGGGCGACAAGGACGCCGCCGCCGAACGGGACGACGTGGCCCGTCAGCTCCAGGCCCAGCTGCCTCAGGCCCGTAAGCGGGTGCAGGAATGGCTGGACATCCACGGCATTCAGTAACCGTCATATCGCCGCTTCGCCGCCGAAGCGCGCAACCTCTCCCCAGGGCCTGAGCGGCGTGTTAGGATCGCGCCTGTCTTTCCTTGGCCCGAGTCCAGCTTTGCGATGACCGAAGAAACGCCTGCCGTTCCGCCCGCCATTCCGCCCGACAGTCCTTCCGGTACCGAAGATGCCGGCGATATGCCGCGCGTGGCCTTCGAACACAGCTTCTTCGCCAAGCTGGAAGATGTCTGTTTCCGCATCTCGGACCAAACCGGCGAGGCGGTGATGAACATCCGCTTTGCCAAGAACGATGTCTCGCTGCCCATGAAGGGCATCAAGAAAGAGCTGAAGCTGGCCGCCGACGCGCCTGATGCCCTGATGCTCGACCAATGCGCCGAGGCGCTGAAATATGTTCGCGGCCTGCGGCTGGGCGACCCGCTGCCGCGCGAGATGATCACCCGCGAAGCCTCGTGGGAATTGTCGGAACGCCATGTGAAGATCGCCTATCAGCGGGTTGCCGTGCAGCTGGTGAACTGGATGACCGGCGGCGATCAGGTCATCAGCGATCCCGACGAATTGCTGCAACTGGCCGACGATCCCAACATCAAGAAAAGCATCAACAAGGCCTTTGGCGAGGCGGCGATCAAACTGGGGCTGGGGCTTGACCGTAAGGAAGAAGTCGTCGGCTATGTCCAGCAATTGGCCCAGGAACTGGCCTATATCGAAGCCCTGCGCGAACGGATGCGCCGTATCGACGAGATGGACCGCAAGATCCAGGCTTTGCGCCGGCTGTATGGCCGCGAACGCTCGGTGATGGAGGTGGCCGATCAGGTGGCCCGTCTGTGCGAACGGGCTCTTCAGGAATTCAAAGACACCTTCCTCGAGGTAGACGCCCAGACCGGCGAAATTCTGGCGGTGCTGAGAAACCTGAACAGCCAGGTCGATTATATCCGTGACCGCCGCGACGAGCTGCACGCCAAGCTGATGGCCTGGGACGAGACCCTGGCCGAGTGGGACAAGGTGCAGATCAAGATGGGCCAGGACAAGCCCGAGCTGTTCCGCCGCACCTATCACTTCCTGGCGCCGCGCTACATGATGGTCAATGAGTGGGTGCTGATGACCAAACCCCGCCCGGTGGGCGAGGGAACTTCTTTGCTGGGCAAGGACGGCAAGCCGAAAAAGCCCGCGCATGTGATGCGCTGGTGACGACGCGTCGCCGGCTGTTCTTGCCGCTGCTTCTGTCGCTGGGAGGGCTTGCCTTAAGCGGCGGCGGGCCGGTTCTGGCCAAGCCGCCCCTGGAAGGCGACAAGCCCTTTGCCGCCGATCCGCCCGAGGCGGGGCAGATCGCCCATCCGACGCCGGGGCAGGTGATTCATCCGCCGACATCCGATCCGCTGCCCGGCGTTGGAAACTTCCAGCGCCTGCCTTCCATCGACGAAAGCAAGGATGTGGTGGTGGCGGTGCGCAAGAAGCCCTATTGGAAGGCTGGCACCTTCGATCCCGCCTTAAGCAATGCCTGCGCCCTGGGGGATTTCGTCACCGCCGAGTTTAATCGCATGGTGGTGCGTTTTACCGATCCTGCGGGGGCCGGGGTGTTGCAGGTGGTGGTGCCGACTCACCGCCATCTGCTGTTCGACAAGCGCAAACTGGCCAAGCCCAATGAAAGCTATTTCTTCCTGAACAGCAATCGGCCCAACTGCAAGGTCTGGATCGAAGGCCGGGTGACGCCGCGGGCTTTGGATCCCAATCGCGGCACCTCTTTGCCGCTGCCGCCACCGCCTGCGGCATCGGCCAAGAAGAAGATCAAGGCGATCTCCAAATGGCCGAAAAATTAGAGCGCCGCTTTATGGCTGACCTTGGGCCGTCATATAGCGCAACAGATCGGCGGCGCGGGGCGAGGCCAGGGCCGCTTCGGCGAAGTGGATGCGCAGCTCGCAGGTCTTGGCCGGGTTGGTGACATCGTTGCCGAGCAGGATGTCGATCTCGTTGTCGGCAATGAGGCTGTGCAGCAGAGGCTGGCCGTCTTTGTCGGACAGGGGTTCGATACGGGCCTGTTTGCCGCTGTTGAAGGACTCGGCATAGGCCGCATCCATGTCCTTGGCGGCGGTTTCAACTTCGCTGGGCTGGTCCGTCAGAGCGGGGCGGGCAGGCTGTGCCCGCGCCCCGCAAGCCTGGGCCGAGGATTTGAACAGCAGTTTGTCCAGCTCCAGGCTTTTACGGCGGGCCGCCAGCAAATGCTCGTCGTCGCCCTGGGCGACAGCGTGCCACCAGAGGGTGACGGCCTGCTTGCCCTGGGCCTTGTCCAGCAATTCGGCGATCGAGGCGCTGGGAGCGGTTTGCCTGGCCTGAACCGCTTGCTCCACCAACTGCCTGAAGCTGTCGGGCAGATAGGTTTCCAACGAGATGTAATCGGGGCTTGCGGCCTTGATGTCGTCGGCGATCTCGGCATGAACGGCGTTGCCGGTGGGATAGAGGATCGGGGCCGAGACCTTGCCCAGGTAATAAATCCCGGCGATTGCGGCGGCGGCGGCCAGTTGGGCCGGAAGCTTGACATACCAGGGACGGTTCGTGGTCCAAGCCTTGACCTTGGCCCAAAGGACCAGCATCACCACCAGCGGCAGGAGGGAGCAAAGCAAGAGTTCCATGACGGGGTCCCCGATGAATGAAAAAAGCCCCTTCCGTGGGGAAGGGGCTTTTCCATATCAGAAGCCGTAGGCGGCGGCCAGGACCGGATCACGCTTGGCGACCCGTTTGGCTAGATCGACCATGACCTTGGCTTGTTTCCAGGTGGCGTCGTCCTGCATCTTGCCGTCGATCATCACGGCGCCGGTGCCGTCGGGCATGGCTTCCAGGATTTTCTTGGCGAACAGCACTTCATTGACGTCGGGGCTGAACACCCGCTTGGCGATGTCGATCTGCTTGGGGTGCAAAGACCAGGCGCCGACGCAGCCCAGCAGGAAGGCGTTGCGGAACTGGGCCTCGCAGGCGGCGTCGTCCGAGAAATCGCCGAACGGGCCATAAAAGGCCTTCAGGCCGTTGGACTGGCAGGCATCGACCATCTTGGCCACGGTGTAATGCCACAGATCCTGCTGATACAGGGTGCGGGCCAGGCCGTCACCCTTGGAATCTTCCAGCACGCCATAGAAGGGATGGCCGCCGCCGACGCGGGTGGTCTTCATGCCGCGGCTGGCCGCCAGATCGGCCGGGCCCAGGCTCATGCCGTGCATCCGCGGGCTGGCCGAGGCAATGGCTTCCACATTGGCGACGCCCAGAGCGGTTTCCAGGATGGCGTGGATCATGATCGGCTTCTTGACGCCATGACGGGCCTCCAACTGGGCCAGCAGCTGATCCAGGTAATGAATGTCCCACGGGCCTTCCACCTTGGGCAGCATCACCACATCCAGCTTGTCGCCGACGGCGGCGACGATCTCGGTCACGTCGTCCAGGAACCAGGGGGAATTCAGGCAGTTGACGCGGGTCCACAGGCCGGTGGCGCCGAAATCATTGGCACGGGCGGCCTCGATGAAGCCCTTGCGGGCGGCTTCCTTGGCGTCGGCGGGAATGGCGTCTTCCAGATTGCCCAGAATGACGTCCACTTGGGCGATCATCTCGGGCAGCTTGGCGCGCATCTTTTCCACATGGGGCGGGAAGAAGTGGATCATCCGTTCCAGCGCCACCGGAACCTCGCGGTAGGGCTGCGGCGCGCCGATGGCCAGCGGTTCGAAGAACTTCTTGGGCGGCTTGATGGTCATGGCGGAACCCTTCCTTCTTGGACTGTCGGCGAGGTTATAATCGTGCGCAGACATCTTTAGATAAGAAACAATGTTGTTTGCCGCACTGCGGCAGGAATGTCAATGCCTGCCTTGGATCAGAGGGGGCCGAGGCATGGTTCAGTATTTCCTTATAAGAGCTATGGATATTGTCCTGACAACCGTAACAATCTATGCTACGCGGCTAAATTCGGCCCCCCGAACACAAAGGGGAATGGGGGCGAGGGGGAAAAATGCTGCACTTAAAAAGGTTCACCGAAAACCTAAGCTCGAAGGTTGCTCTGTTTTCGGTGGTGATGGCGGTATCGCTGGTGGTGATCGTGGTGGCGATCAGCCTTTATGCTTTCCGCAGCTTCTCCATTGCCTCGTCATCCGAGCATATCCGCACCTCGGCGGAAATCGTGCGCGTGCATCTGACCGAGGCCATGATCAACGGCGTCATCGACAAGCGGGCCAGCTTTCTGAAACGCCTGTTGGATGTGCAGGGGCTGGCCGAGGCCCGCGTGGTGCGTTCGCCGCTGGTGGTGCAGCAGTTTGGCAACGGCTTCAAGGAAGAAGCTCCTATCGACGATGTGGAACGCCAGGTTCTGAAGGACGGTATTTCGCAATATCAGGTGGTCGAGCTTGAGGGAAAGACTCTCTTCCGCGGCACCATTCCCTTTATCGCCAGCGATCGCGGCACGCCCAATTGTCTGCAATGCCATCAGGTCAATGACGGCGCGGTGCTGGGGGCGGTGTCTCTGGCGGTGTCCATCGGCGGGCTGAAGACCCAGGCGCTGCTGACGGTTGGGGCCATGGCTTTGGCCATCGCTCTGTTCGCGGCCATTACCTTTTATCTGATCCGCCGGCTGATCCAGCCGATCGCCTCTACCGCCGCCGCCGTGGAAGTGGCGGTGCAGCGGGCGTTGGAAGGCGATTTCAAGACCGAGATCGAGCAACGCACCAGCGACGAGATTGGTCAGATCGCCGGAGACATGAATCGTCTGTTGGGATTCCTCGATAAGGGGTTGGAGCGCATCGGGCGCAATGTGGCCCATCTGACCAACCGCACACCGTCGCCGGACGAGAACCAACTGAACGTCACCATCGACATGGTGGATGCCCTGACCCGGGCCGCTCACTTCAAGCAGGCCATCGAGGAGGACGAGACCAAGGTCGAAATCCATCAGCGTCTGGCCGCCAATCTGAAAAGCGAGTTCGGCATTACCGAGATGTCCATGTACGAGGTCGTGATCAACAAGAATCACCTGACTCCGCTGTTCGTCGATGGGGTCATGGGGGCGTCTTGCCGCTGGTGCGATCCGCAGATTCTGGTGCGCAGCGAAGGCTGCCGGGTGCGCCGCACCGGCCACGAGGTGGACGGCATCCGCAATCCCGGCATCTGCTACGCCTATCAGCCGCCCGAGGATGCTCAGGGGCGGGTGCATTATTGCCTGCCCATCATCCAGTCCGGCTCGGTGGGCAATATTCTGCAGCTGGTGACCAAGGAAGCCGACAAGGAAGATCTGCTGGCGCAGATTCCTTACATCAACGTCTATCTGCGCGAGGCGGCTCCGGTGCTGGAGACCAAGCGCCTGATGGAAACCTTGCGGGAATCCAGCCTCAGCGATCCTATGACCGGGCTGAACAACCGCCGCTTCCTTGAAGAATATGTCGAGACGCTGGTGGCCAATGTCCATCGCCGTAAGGCCAGCCTGTCGATCCTGATGCTGGATCTCGACTACTTCAAGATGGTCAACGACACCTATGGCCACGATGCCGGCGATGCCGTGCTGAAGGAGCTGTCGAAGGTGTTGCGTCAAGCGGTTCGCGCATCTGATCTGGTCATTCGCTATGGCGGCGAAGAGTTCATGATCGTTTTGCAGGACACCACATCCGAAAACGCCGATATCGTCGCCGAAAATATCCGGGCCGCAGTGGAAAAACTGGAAGTGCAGACCGGCAATGTCCGGCTGAAAAAGACCATCTCCATCGGCGTGGCCGACTTCCCCACCGACAGCGAAACCTTCTGGCAGGCGGTGAAATTCGCCGATGTCGCCCTTTATCAGGCCAAGGAAGGCGGCCGCAACCGGGTGGTGCGCTTCGATCCCAAGATGTGGAGCGACGAGAAGACCTATTAGAGCATTCTTCGTGAAAAGCTGTTGATGTCGCGGCGGGCCGGAATCGGTCCGCCGCAAATCGTTGGGGGTCAGCCCCGGCGCAGTCCGTTCACCAGTTCCAGATAATCCGCCTCGCTGTCGGCTGACAGAAAGCCGTGGCGGATCAGGAAGTCGATGATCACCAGATTGACGTTGAACTTGAAGTCGAAGCTGGTGCGCACCCGCTCGGCCACCTGTTCCACCGGCATCAGGGTGAAGCCGCTGATTTCGCCATCGGTGTTGTGCGGGATGAAGCTTTCCGGCACTTCCAGATCGTAAAGGAACATGGTGTCGGGTTTCAGACCCAGGCCGCCGCCCATGCGATAGGACAAAGCCCCCACCGGCTTGGCGGTGCGGGCCAGGGATGGCGGAATATCGGCTTCCTCGGCGGCTTCCTTCTCAAGGTTTTGCCCCAGAGTCAACCCGGCGGGCTGGCCGCCGGCCACCATATTGTCCAGCTTGCCCGGCGCCACCGACTTGTCGAGGGAGCGGGTGCCGATCCAGAGTTTCAGGCCGTCCTGGGCGCGTACGAAGCCGTTCACATGCACCCCGAACGCCCGCAGGCCGAAGGCCGAGACATGAGCCCGGTCCAGCAGAAACAAGGTCGGCTTTCCCCAGTCCTCGGCCACGGCGTAATCCTCGCCATGATCGGCGGGCAGGACACCGGCTTTTTGCAGGGCCAGAGTGGCCCGGCGGATCGCTGCGCTGCGCTCGGCGGCTGTGTGGAACTGGGGGCGCAGCAGCACCCGGTCGTCTTCCACCTGAAAGATGTCGGGAAAAGCCGCCAGCCGCAGCATGAAGCCGGTCAGCACATGGCCGATCACCCGGCCATCGACCTCGAATGGGCGGAAATCGGCGGGGCCATAGGCGTTGCAGACCCGGATATGATCAAGAAAGCTCATGGCGGAAAGGGTGATCCGCCCTTGGGTTTCCGTCAAGAAAAGGCTGCGTGACCGGGCCCGAGAACCGAGTGCGGCAAAACGGTCATGCCCATATGCGCACGGGTTGAATGGACATAGCCCTTCAGTCTTTGTAAACTCCCGGCAAAATTAAGGACCAGGAGATAGGAAACATGGCTGATTTTCCCCAAAAGACCCTTGAGGATTGGAAGGCTCTGGCCTCAAAGGACCTGAAGGGCGGCTCGCCCGACAGCCTGGTCTGGGAAACTCCCGAAGGCATCAAGGTCAAGCCGCTTTATACTGCCGCCGATCTGGAAGGCCTGGAAGACGCCCATAGCCTGCCGGGCTTCCCGCCCTTCCTGCGTGGCCCCCGCGCCACCATGTATTCGCACCGGCCTTGGACCGTGCGCCAGTATGCCGGTTTCTCCACCGCCGAAGAATCCAACGCCTTCTACCGCGCCAATCTGGCTGCCGGTCAAAAGGGTCTGTCGGTGGCTTTCGATCTGGCCACCCATCGCGGCTATGACTCGGATCATCCCCGCGTGGTCGGCGATGTGGGCAAGGCCGGCGTCGCCATCGATTCCGTCGAGGATATGAAGATCCTGTTCGACGGCATTCCGCTGGACCAGATGTCGGTGTCCATGACCATGAACGGCGCCGTTCTTCCCGTGCTGGCCGGCTATATCGTCGCCGCCGAGGAACAGGGTGTGAGCCAGGACAAGCTGTCCGGCACCATCCAGAACGACATCCTCAAGGAATTCATGGTCCGCAACACCTACATTTATCCGCCGGCCCCCTCGATGAGGATCATCGCCGACATCATCGAGTACACGGCCCACAACATGCCGAAGTTCAACTCGATCTCGATTTCCGGCTATCACATGCAGGAAGCCGGCGCCACCGCTGTGCAGGAACTGGCCTTCACCATCGCCGACGGCCTGGAATATGCCCGCTCAGCCCTGGCCAAGGGTCTGGATATCGACGAGTTCGCACCCCGTCTGTCGTTCTTCTTCGCCATCGGCATGAACTTCTTCATGGAAGTCTCGAAGCTGCGCGCCGCCCGCCTGCTGTGGGCCCGCGTCATGAAGCAGTTCAATCCGAAGAACCCCATGTCCCTGGCTCTGCGCACCCATTGTCAGACCTCGGGCGTGTCGCTGACGGAAAAAGACCCCTACAACAACGTCATCCGCACCACCATCGAAGCCATGGCGGCGGTGTTGGGCGGCACTCAGTCGTTGCACACCAACGCCCTGGATGAAGCCATCGCCCTGCCGACCCCGTTCTCGGCCCGCATCGCCCGCAACACCCAGCTGGTGATCGCCGAAGAAACCGGCATTCCCCATGTGGTCGATCCGCTGGGCGGCAGCTATTACATCGAAAGCCTGACCAACTCCCTGGCCGAAGAAGCCTGGAAGCTGATCCTGGAAGTCGAGGAACTGGGCGGCATGACCAAGGCCGTCGCCACCGGTATGCCCAAGATGAAGATCGAGGAAGCGGCCGATGGCCGTCAGGCTCGCATCGACAAAGGCGACGAAGTGGTGGTCGGCGTC
>Ga0209415_10018036_pt1 | contig 11171 bp, 14 predicted proteins | sample PeaSoiSIISIP2007_FD_187696 | JGI IMG/M metagenome (GOLD analysis project Ga0209415, IMG submission 187696) | Peat soil microbial communities from Weissenstadt, Germany - SII-SIP-2007 (SPAdes) (version 2) | ecosystem: Environmental > Terrestrial > Soil > Wetlands > Peat | place: Germany...
AATATCGACAAGGCTGTTCTGTACAAACGGGCAGGAGTGAAGGAATATTGGATCATTGATCCTAAATCGAAATGCATCACAGTCTGGAACTTTGTTTCCGATGAACAAATGATATATCACGATGCCGCCATGTCCTATTTATTTGAAGGTTTAAGCGTAGAATTAAAAGATTTATTTGTTTAGCAAAAACTCGAAGTGTGTGAATTTCAACCAATATTTGTGACAGAGCCATAGATAATTTAGCTAAAGAACCAATTATTGAACGTACCTTAGAACATCTTCAAATTTCTAGTTATTCTTGTACTGTGTAACGACAATCGTTTCGCATTATCCACATAAACAAATATAAGCCAGAACTCTAAAAGTCTTGGCTTATATTTATATAAGAAAGCATCCTTGGTAAGCCTAAGCGGCCACAAGGATGCTTTTCTGATTGATTTCAGTAATAGTTTTCTTGTATAACATTTTAAACCCACCCGTGACTTATATAATTATTGCTAACAGAAAGGGCCCTTCAGTTCAGCAAGTGAACTTGTTCAGCTATAGCTAAATTCCGATAATAATTATAATCTGGATATTACAGAGGTTTGATGCTTTGAGGAAAGCTGAATACATTACAAGGATCATACTTACTCTTGATGCTTTGCAAAACTTTCACATATTGACCGTAATAGGCCATTTCGTAATCTTTTAGTTTACCATACGGAAAGTTTACGTATGAACCAAAGGTGAGCTCCTTAATATATTTAAAGCCCTCTGCTACCCACGTCTTGTTAATTGGCGTTTCATCATTCTTTTCCCAGTTGGATGAAATGGCCATTATATATTTTGACTTCCTAAAGTAAAAAGCAGTTTTGCTTTTAATAACATCACTTACCGCCCCGCCTAATGAATATACTTTAATGAAAGAGGTGTAATCGGTAGGGGCATGATCTAATATATTAATGAGTTTGCGCAATTCGTCTTCGCAAAGATGTTTGTACATAAATCTTCCGGTGTCCGTGAATTTTTCACTCTCCGGGTAGGTGTTTGCTATTGTGTTGACAGCCTCAATAAAATCAACATACTCAATATTTTCAAAAGTAATACCCGGTATCATTAGGAATGAATCTAATATTTTTCTGGCTTCAGCGGGCTTTCCATAAAAGAAGCCAAAAAGGTAAGCCCCTTGTTTATATACTCTGCCGAAGGCGCTCATTCTTCGATCCAAATCTTCTAACCACTCTTGCCAGACACTTAAAAATCTGAGTCTAGCAGGTCGATTGTTGTTCCACTTCAGCTGGAAAAGAGTTATTTTATCTACCTTCTTTTTTAATTGGAAGGTGAAGGAAGTGACGACCCCGTAATTTCCACCTCCTGCTCCACGCAAGGCCCAAAACAAATCAGGATGGCATTGTTGATTTGCTATTATTATATTGCCTTTGGCATCCACCATTTCCACTTCAAGCAAGCTGTCAAGGGTAAGTCCTAAGTAGCGGGAAGATAAACCTATCCCTCCGCCAAGCACTAAACCGGATATAGCTACTGTTGGGCAAGTACCCCCCGGAAATGCATAGCCGTGTTCATAAAGTACTTCGTATAATTTTCTAAGCCTTGTTCCTGCTTGTACCTTAACTACGTCGTTAATGGTATCCACATTTATATCATTCATTAGTGTCGTGTCAATTACCAGTTTCCCTGTTCCGGTTGAATAACCATCGTAGTTGTGTCCCCCTGAGCGAACCCGGAGTCTTACTTGATGTTTTTCTGACCAAAGAACAGCATTGACGACATCCCGTTTATTGCAACAATATACAATTGCTAGGGGATAGGCATCTATAGCTCTGTTGTACTCTTGTCTAGCTTGTTCATATTCTGGATCATAAGGCCATATAACCTTACCTGTCAATCCTTTATGCTCCAATCCAAGCACCGTCCTTTTGGTTTATTGTATGCTTGTACAAATTGTGCGGTGACTTAGACGGTCAATTTCGTGAGCAAGAGAAGGGACAGGTACATTGGGCAAGCTATACAACGCTGTGTAAGGATAGTTACTGGGTAGTTATATTCAGATAAACATAGTTTTTACTGCAACATTGGTGTGACGCTCGTGGAGCCAGGCGGAGCCTGTACCGAATTCCGTTACGGTAGCGCAAAGGTAGCAAATCTCATCCGGAATACGACGGCAACCCGGCTCACAGCTTCCTGAAAATGCTGGACGTAGCAATGGTATGGCTACTGGTTATGGTTGCGAAACCTCAATTATAAAATTGTACATATAATAAGGCATTGACAAAAAAGTACTTGAGTTGTACTATCTTAATAGTGTATATACACGCATATGAGGCGCACAATGAAAGGAGTATCTCATGAGCGTTGGTTATGAACAAATTTATGAAAGCCTAATACCCAAATTGAGCGAATGCAATCTTCTAGAGGCTGCCGAACGGCTTGGTCTGTCACCTCTGCAGGACTGTACCTTATCGGTTAATTTTCTTGGCCGAGAATACGAGATTAGTTCCCGTGGTATTAATCCGACAGACGGTATGCCGGTTAATGTCAACAACCGCAGTGTGCTGGCTTACTATACCTTGTCCCCCGGTGTGGGTGAACCTGCATTTTCATATGTGCCGATTTCTAATTTTGCCGGACTAGGACTATTTAGCAATATAAAATGGATGACCGACCCGCTGGGTAAAACATTCAGTGGAGATTATGTAACATTCAGCGAAACTATGTGCAGATTAGGTGGAGTTTTTGACGGCAAGTTGAGATCAGGTCGCTATTCATGGCTTCTGAAAGCATTGCCGAATATTCCACTCCAAATTATTTATAATGAAGGAGATGACGAATATCCTTGCGAAGTTCAAATTCTGTTTGATAAAAATGCTGCACGCTTTATGGAGTTCGAATGCCTGGCTTTTTTAAAGGGATGCCTTGTAAGGGCGTTGATTATGACCGCTAAAACGGGAGACACGGCCGGATGGGTGTAATACAGGGGCATATATTTCGGGAAACGGTCAGTTGCGAAGGCCGCTTGCGTTCATTTCATGAAAAGGTTTTGAAACTCATGAATTTAGGCGAGGAGAAAATGTAATGAAACTATGTTTTTTGGCATGCGGAATCTATCAACTGGAACTAGAACAGGTCTTGGAGCAGATTAGAGAGGAAACGTTATTTGATTGTGAGTTAGAGATAACTTATCTTCCATTAAATCTACATATCAATTTAGATCACTTAAAAGAGGGTATCATTAAGGGACTTGATGCCATAACGGCGGATAAAATCATCCTTCTTTATGGCTCTAAATGCCACCCTGATTTCCATGATTTTTTGAGTGGTTATCCCAACGTCGTCAGGTTCGAACAGTCTAATTGCATTGAGCTAATGATGGGACCGAGGATGAAGGAGATTGATCGGGATTCCAAGACATTTTACCTAACGCCTGGATGGCTGGACAAGTGGAGAGAGCTCTTTGATTCAGGATTTGGATTGGACGAGGTTATGCTTAGGCAGAGTTTTGGCATCTATGATAGGACACTACTTGTAGATACTGGTGTCGGTGAGATCACCGATGAAAAGATCCTCGATTTTTTTGAATACACTGAGGTTCCCATTGAAATAGAACAGGGGGGACTGGAAATTTTCAAACAAAGTATTATAATGGCTATCCAGCAAGTAATACACGGCCAGAACGGGGACGGGTATGAATAATCTGAACTGTATTTAGTAATAATTTTCTTAGATTTTGGCAACATAACCCGTTACATGTAATGAACGGGTTCTTTTTATGTTCATTTTTAGAGAGAGGTTCATGAAACTAACTCTGAAAATATTTTGCTATCGAAGAGGAAATTATTAAAATCTGTAAAATACATATGTATTGAATCTATATGCACAGTGACAGTAATTGAGGCGTGAACATATGAATAAAGAGAAGTTAAGTGAAGTGAAATTTAAATTAACTATTCCCATTAAGCGTCCAATTCAAGCCGAATTACTTCTCCTGTTAGGACAATAAGGAGGTTAAATTATGGAAATGAAAACGAGAAGTGAGATTAACCCGTCGTTGGAACAACCCAGGTTAGTGAGCCTCTTTGAAATTGCTAAGACCTTTCTTCATATTGGGTTGGTATCTTATAGTTTAGCAGCACTAGCGGAAGCCAAAAAATCTTTGGTCGACAAGAAAAACTGGATGACTGATGATGAATACCTAAATGGGCTAGCCCTTTCACAACTCTTACCTGGGGCACCTACCGTAAATTTAAACACATACATTGGATATTTTCTAAGGGGTTTCCCAGGGGCTCTGGTTGCTAGTATTTTTTTTGTAATTCCTTGTTTTGTTGCCATGGTCCTTCTTGCCCACCTATATCTTAATTATAATAATCTTCCCTTAGTATCCTCGTTATTTAAAGGAGTAGGTGCTTTAGTTGTAGGACTAGTTTTAAACGCCATAATTGATCTCTGGAAAAAAGGAGTAAATACCCCTCAACTGACGGTTTTAGCGACTGGTGGGTTTGTCATGGTGTATTTCTTAAAAGTGAATATTTTTGCACTACTGTTAGCCGCTGGAGGAGTAAGCTTAATATTTGCCTTCCTCACTTTTAAGTTCACCAGTTGGAAAACAGTTATGGATAAAAAGTTTTGGGTTGCGAAAAAGTCCTCTCAAAGAGCCGTGTCTGCAATTAGGTTTCAGTTTAGTAAGAAAAAGTACGTGGGTATGTTAATTATGCTTGCAGTCCTGATAAGCCTAAACTTTTTAATTAATTCTATCAATCCCACATTTAAACATTTGGGAAACACATTATTTGGAATCGGAGGGTTAACCTTTGGGAGTGGCTATGCTATGCTTCCGTTCATCCAAGATGCTATGGTTAATCAATATCACTTTGTCACTAACCAAGAATTCGGGGTAGCTTTAGCCTTAAGTTTATTAACTCCTGGTCCGGTAACAGTTATTTCCGCATTCATTGGATATAAAGTGGCAGGTGTCTTCGGTGCGACACTGGCCATGGCCAATATGTACTTACCTTCTTTTGCCGTAGTGAATATTATTTCAGACCTTTATAACCGAGCTGGAAAGGTAGATAAATTCAAAATGATTATTAGTGGAATTGTCGCTGCATTTTTTGGGACGCTATGGGCAGTTATTATTAAATTGACCGGTAGCTCGTTAGTCGATTTGCCTACTTGTGGGCTTGCTTTAGCAGCTTTTGGTGTACAGAGGTTCACCAAAATAGATACCCAGTGGATTATAATTGTTGGAGCAGTAATCTCCATGGTTATTTTCTAGAACTTATAACTTTTGCATAGCGAAAAAGTTTATTTTCCTTGTGCTGAAAAAGCATTGAAGAATTGGAGGATTAATGTATAATATTATTAGTATATTATAAATGCATTTATTTGATAGGATGTTTAGACATTAAAGCATTCCCAACTGCTTCAGCGAATGCGTAAGGCTATGATAAAAGAGGGGGAACTTTATGTCCATAGAACTCATGATTGTGGCGGGCTTACTAGTGTTCCTTTTTACTACAGTGTTAACAATGGCGGGACTGGGAGCAGCCTTTATCATAATCCCTGTTTTTTACTGGTTGGGAGTTCCATTGAAAGAGGCTATGGCCATAGCATTATTGTTAAATGGTATAAGCATGATATTTGCGACGATTGCCAATGCTAAACATAAATTGGTTATCTATAAAATCGCTATACCAATTGCCATAGTGGCTACTTTATTGTCCCCTCTTGGAGCTTATTCTACACAATTTGTTTCGAAGACGGTCTTGTTGTGGGCATTTTCTGCGTTCTTGGTTTTTGCCGGGAGCATGATGTTATTTTATAGACCGAAACAAAGAGAACGAGTGGAAAATATGAAACGCGATCTTGCTGTTGGGGGATTGATTGGAGCCTTTGCCGGATATCTAGGGGGGCTTCTTGGTATTGGAGGTGGTAACTTTATCATTCCAGCTCTGGTGGGAAGTGGGATGGAGCCTAAGAAAGCATCAGGTACTACAGCATTTGTGGTCTTGTTTGCATCATTAAGTGGTTTTTTGGGGCATGTAACATTAGGTGAAATAAATTGGACGCTCTTGATAATAGCAGCCGTAGGTTCTATTATGGGTGCTATCATCGGTGCCAATCTGATGCATTCCAAGTTAAAGAGCAATCAGGTTAAACTTATTATTGGCTTTGTCTTATATGGGGTGGCTATAAAATTTATCTGGGGTTTAATATAACTCTCGCTGGGAGTATTTAACCTGCGTTTTTCAAGGATTAAAGTCCATTTTTCATTCTCTTATAATTATTGTATTTTGGTCCAACGAGTTATGAGCAAGGAAAAGAGGTTGGTACTGTGGATATTAAAATCTTAGGTTCTGGGTGTTCAAATTGTGCGAAGTTAGAAAAGGTGACCAAGGAAGGCATAGCCCAGCTCGGGATTGAAGCCCACGTTGAAAAGATCGAAGACATGCAAAAAATTATGTCTTATGGGGTTATGAGTACACCGGCTCTCGTGATTAACGGAGTGGTTAAGCTGGTTGGGAAAGTGCCGAATAAAGCGCGCCTGATTGAAATATTAGAAAAAGAACAGAACTCTTAGAACAAGGTCCCGCCACACTATAAGTTAGTATGACGGGACCTTGTTCTAAGCCTTATGCGGATGGCCTAAATTATGATAGTATGTCTACCGCTAATCTGCGGTTTTACTCGACTTATTGGTTACCCAATGGCGATGGCTTCTTTACTGCTTACCATACATCAACCCTTAATGCCAAGCGTTACTTATACAACATACCTGTCGAAACTAATTAATGCAAATGCATTAATGACTTATATGACGATTATTAGCTCATCATTAGAGGGCGTTCTAGACAGCTAAGAACTTGTCTGTTGATGGTTATTAACAGAATGCTATTTGCTTCAAAGTGCTAAACGATAACGTTTCATACCTTCGCAGTATCCATTTGCACAATCATTTCCAGGTAAGATTTCAGTTTAGAAACTTAAGTAAAACGTCATACTAATCAAAAGAAATCGTAAGGAGGCCATTATGGACCGTCCTGGCTCTAATTCTACTGTTCGCCGTTACAGAGCGTATGTTAGTACGCTTGGTACGACACAACTTCATTTAAGGAACCCTTACGTAATTGCTTTTTGGTCAATTGCCTATCCTGGCTTAGGACACCTTCTATTATCAAAATACCTAAGGGGTTTTCTATTGTTTTCTTGGGAAGTATTTTTGAATTATAAAGCACATATCAACCTTGCAATTCTATATTCCTTCACAGGAAGATTCGAAATGGCCAAGAACGTGCTAGACATCTCTTGGGTTATGCTTTATGCTCCAACTTTCTTGTTCGCTATTTACGATTCATATCGAACTACGGTTGACATGAACCTTCAATTTTTATTAGCATCAAGAGAAGATGCAGAAATGAAGATGTTCAATATAAACTCGTTTGAAATTAATCATTTAGACAAGAGAGTACCTTGGGTTGCAGCAGTATTTTCAGCGTTTATGCCTGGACTAGGGCAAATCTATATTCATCGGATTCCTAGTGCGTTCTTTTCTATGTGTTGGTTCATAATTATGGCCTACCTTGCTAAACTGCTTCCAGCAATCCATTACACTTTGATGGGACAGTTTGACTTTGTTCGCTCTATTTATGATAAATCCCCTTTTGCTGCACATTGGTTATTAAATATTACTTGTCTCTATTTCTTTGCTATTTACGAATCCTATGTAAACACGGTAGAAAATAATAAATTGTTTGATTGGGAACAGGCTAAATTTTTGAAACGAGATTACCAAAATAAACATTTCTTAATGCCCTTCAAAATGAGATAAAAGAGGTGAAATCATGTACGTTGTCTCTTCCTTTGAACACTCGAATTATCTCGAATTAGCCATTACTGCAATTCAAATGAAAGGAATTGCCAAAGAAAATATTCTGTGTGTCCCATTGGATAAAAGGAGTGAAGATAGACAACTTTTTGATACTATCCATACCGCCGATGGGTTAAGTCTATTTGATTTGCCTATTATCTTAGCAACCTTATTTTGCCTCTTTGGCGGAATCTATGGTTTTATTTTAATATGGGGTCCTATTATGTGGGGATTAATTGGCATCTGTATAGGTTTTAGTTTAGGTTTAATTATAAAGTTGATAACTACGAAGAAATATAATCATAGACAGAAAAACTTAAAGTCTTCAGAAGTTGTCATAATCATTGATTGCGATGACCATCAGTCAGATATGGTTAAAGATACGTTGTGGGAACACAAGGCCCTCGGTGTTAGCAAATTAAGTCTTGATTAAGTGGGTATATCCTTGTAATAGCATAGAGTATAGCGGTAATTACAATTATGATATTATTCCCTATTGTAGTTAGCGAGGGGTGTTGTTTTATGAATGGCGAATATATAAAAGGTATGGAACATGCCTACACCTTAGTTTCCCAAGCAAATAATGAAATGCTTAGCCTCTGGCTTAAAAACACGTTCCTAACTTGGCAGTGGTGGTTTGGTGTAACATTAACAATTGTTCCATGGATTTCATGGATGAAATTTAGAAAGAAAGAGAGTTCGCACAGGCTATTGTTTGTAGGTTTTTTTGTTATGCTTATTTGTTCATGGCTAGATCTTATGGGCATATTATTTGGCTTATGGTCTTATTACGATAATGTTGTTCCATTTTCCCCTGCATTTCTTCCATGGGATTTTACACTTTTACCTGTGAGTATAATGTATCTCTTGCAGATCAAGCCAAAAATAAGTCCTTTTATTAAAGCAATTGCATTTTCGGTATTCAGTTCCTTTTTGGCCGAACCGTTTTTTGTATGGATTGGAACGTATAATCCTAAACATTGGAAATATATTTATTCATTCCCAATAGTTATTCTAATCTATTTAATAAGTGATTGGTTTTCTAAACGACCATATTTTGAAAAGTTATATAGACCAGAATAGTTTAAATCGTGGGAGGAAAATACGTATCAACTACATGATATGCCTGAGCCGACCTGACCTTCCTCAAATTGTGTTGGTTTATAGCATCAATACAAGGTATCCTATGCCGTGAGAATTTTAACAATTTAAGTGTATGTACTATAAAACTGGTTATATTGAAAATAGTCATTTTCAGAAATAAAGATAAAATAGAGTGCATTAGCGTCTGCTTTGCGCCCTCCTAAACTTTCCTTAAACCAGGATACTTGTCCAAATAAATCGGTATCTTCATATTGGTTAATCCAATGATTGAAGATAAAGCCCAGTTATTACAAGACATTGTCCAGACGGTCAGGAAAGTCGGATTATACTTAGCTCATTATAAATTGGAAGACGTTCCTACCGGTATGTTGTCACCATAACAGATGTTGATCTTTATTATCCAGTACTTGTTTTAGCGCTGTGATAATATAGACAATAAAAATGAAGGCAGTAAGCGATAATAAAGGAGCGAAATAGGCGAAAGGCTGTGCATATAAAGTAGTACCATGCGCCCACAAGTAACAAAATTGCATTAAGACAAACTCCTCTCTATGATTTGGTCCGTAATCACCTAAACTCTCCCTAGAACCGTTCAATTATTTTTTCGGCAACCTTATCAAGCGGTTGCTCTATATAGCCAACTGTGCTCATGATTAGCCATGTCCAAAAAATCGAATTTGCTATAGCCAAAAACGTAGGGACAGGTAGCCAAATACCCCAATACTTTGTAGTTGTACTAGCTGTAGGTTTGGCCTGTATATGCGACGCTATCGGTTTATAGGCGGTGTTGTTCATATAATTATAACCATTTCTTAATATTGCTGTATTCATGTTAATCTTCCTTTACTGTGCCTAGAGTTATTTAACTATTTCATAATTGCGGAAAATTATACCCCCCAATAATGTCGCGAGTACGAAAGATCCGATTAACCAGATAACCCAATAACCTTGAATGATCCACAAAGCATAATCTTGCCAAGTCATTGTAATCCCCTTCTTTCCGTATACATAATATTCCATTTCGCTAATTGTGTGAGAGAGGTTCTTGTTCTAACTCATAGATTTTACCATTAATAAATAGACCTAAGCTAAGCAACATGGCGGCAATCTGGAGGGGAAAAGGGGAGTATAAATCTAAAAACCTTATCAGACTAATAATCGTATCATTTGGGTCTAAAGATTGTTTAACGCTAATCTCAACGTGACGGAAATCAATAGTTAGAAAGCCTATGGATGTATGATTATCGTTCACAGGAAAAAAAACAGACATTCTGGGGGTTAAGTTAAATGGTTCAAGGGAGCTAACCGTGTTCTTTGACTTTTCTTCATCTACGAATTCTTTAATTGTTGCTTTTAAAGCTGTGGGTACATCGCTGAAATTATCAATAGACTCGCCAAATCTCTTCAACCTGTTTTCGCTTTCCAGTTTAATAGCCTGGACAACCCTATAAGCTCCATCCACTATCGTAATGGCAAATAAAGCAAAGGTAACAAGCAAAGTGAGAGCAAACGGAGAGTTAAACGCTAAAAGTTTGAAATCTAAATATACTGTTTGATTCGGTTCAAGTTGCTGACGCCAGTCAATCGCAATTCTTCGTAACCCCTCTATACTCACGCCAATAGCATTAAAGGGTGGAACTATTAACCAAAAGATAATGGTCGGTGGGCATAGTTGAAAAGGGTCAATTTTACGGGCAATCAATTTTTGAGTATGCTGCATTATTCTAGGATAGCACTTATCAATGATCCTACGGACTGTGAACTTCGCATTATGCTTTAGTGCATAACGTGTTAGAAATTTCTGTAAGACCATACTTGTTTCGAAACGCGCCATACTCATCCCCCTAAGATTAATCGATTAAGACTTTCCCCTCTTTCTTTAGCGTCCCCTACTTTATATATCCATTTTATTCTAACAACATGGGTGTGGTCACAACTATAGAAATATTATAGGGTGACGCTCAGTCTAAATCATTTGATTCTCTCAATTTCTTGTGCGCAAAGACATAGGCCAAACTCCATTCATCTTCTGGATCCAGCGTCCCATTATAGACATTCTAGACATTGCACTAAACCGCTGGCGCGGTGGTTACCATGGTGATGAACCCTTCTTGGTCAAACGAATAAGTTTACCGTACCGGCGAACTACAATCGAAGAACACAATTTTTAATCGCTAATTATTCATCATATTCATTTCAC
>Ga0209415_10018038_pt1 | contig 11170 bp, 9 predicted proteins | sample PeaSoiSIISIP2007_FD_187696 | JGI IMG/M metagenome (GOLD analysis project Ga0209415, IMG submission 187696) | Peat soil microbial communities from Weissenstadt, Germany - SII-SIP-2007 (SPAdes) (version 2) | ecosystem: Environmental > Terrestrial > Soil > Wetlands > Peat | place: Germany...
GAGGATGGGACGGAGCACACGCTGGAGGAGGTGGGCCGGTCGTTCGCCGTCACCCGCGAGCGCATTCGCCAGATCGAAGCCAACGCCCTGCGCAAGCTGCGCCATCCTTCGCGTTCCCGCAAACTCAGGTTTCTTCTGGACGACGTGCACGAATAACGCCGGAATCTGTGCACGCTGGGAGCGACGTACGCATCGGAGGAGCGGTCTGGTCACCCGAAGCGCTTCAGACGAAGGCCATATCCGAGCCGCAATTCTTGGCCTGTGACACGGCAACTTTCCGATCCTGCTTTTGTCCTCTAGCATCTTCTCCAGCTGCCATCGCGGATACAACCACAACTGTGGGAGCCGGTCGGTTGCCCAATAATAAAATAGTTTTGGATCACAACCTTCTTGGTGAGAAGTGAGAAGCGGATATTACGCCAACTACCCTCTCGCTCAGTTCAATTCTTGATTCAGTATGGGTTCACAGCGAGGAGTGCAAGTTCACCGATGATCGACGGAATGAGCGGAAGGGCAGGAAGGAACCGACCAAGACTAGGTACGCCAGATACGATGCTGTGAATCGGGCGCTGAAAGCAGCACGGGTTGGCCATGCACTGCGGCAGCGTGCAGATTGATCGCTGTCGCTGCTTGCGTGCGAAGGTTTCCAGCCTCTTTGTGGAAATCCAATGTGGTGACGCTGTGCTCACAGGGTGTGCATGTGAACATGGTGCCGTCCTTAATCCGGTTGGTTGTGTAGTGTCTCACACTTTCCACGGTAGTACTTCCATGGTAGTCCTTTTTCCTGAGGGCCAATCCAGCACCAAGGTGACCCGCCGAGGGTAATACGCTGCTCGCCGGGGCGGCTAAATGGAGAAGCAGCCCAATCCCGGTGGACAAGGCGACACGCTGCCAACTGACCCAGCACGACAAAAGGATGTCAGCGGGATTGTCGCGATCCCGAGCGGGTTTGAGAGTGCGAGGCGTTCTGCATCCGTGGCGCTGTGTGGAACACTTCGTCCACTAATGGCCTCCCTTTTCCAACGTCTCGAGTACGACGATGAAGTTCGGGTCGGACTTGCGCATGTACTCAGCCAAGCGCTTCCGCTCTTCCGGGGTCAGGGTTGGGATGGTAGCGTCAATACGGTGCAGCGTCGCGGCAATATCATCGACATAGCTCAGTAAACGAATGAGTTCACCGGTGGCTTGCATGAGGGCCCCCTGTTCCCCTGGCTCTCGCAGCTCTTGTGCCGTGAGTTCTGCGTCTGGATTATGGTGACGAGGTGCGCTGCAGGGCGAACTTACCATTCTCCCCGGTGCGGCGGATTTAGTAAAGCTACCCGACGGCGGATACTGTCCTAATCTGCCCTCAATCCTGTGCCCTATCTGTGAACGGTTCCCTGTATGTCCCCGAAGCGAGACCGGGAAGGGGGAACGGTGGGGGATCTAGCAGTCTTCCAACAGCTGCATGAACTCATCAGGGGTGAGGAGAAGCTTGCGAAAGTACTCGTGCAACATTCGTTGGCGCATGTTTTGTCCGGGATGGGGATCCCGGAACGAAACAAGACTTGGGCTGCGTCTCGGGTTAAAGAACGATCTTGCCGACCCCGCTTTTCCCTTTTGCGGCGTATAGCCGAGCTTGCGGAGAACGCGGACGAAACGCCTCCAGGGGACCTGGGGTGGTAGACCAGACATTATTTAGAATCTAGAGCACCGGCTCATTCAAAGCAAACGAAGCGGAAGAACCCTCTTTGGGGTGGCGGATCATCCTAAAGCTGTTTGCTGTTCTTCGATGCTGACCCAAGGGCGTATCATGGCTACAGCACGAAAGATCGATGAAACGCCCGCCTCTGGCTCGGTTTGGCAGGAGGAGCCTTCCGAATTAGGGCGGGCGTTTCTTGCGCTGGGGGAGCAATGCGCCAACACCCACGCGCGATAGATGCTGGGAGGTACGGGATCTCTTTGGATTTGACTTCGGGTGTAAACTTCACAACAGCTCCCAAGAAATTAGTGGGACACAAGATGGCTCCTTTGCGTAGTGCGCGTCGCGATGGAGCCTTCTTTTTCCGCTGTGATGCCCGTCACAATCGATTGAGATCGCAACGCGTCTTTTCCGGCACGAAGTCGGGCTGAGGTGTAGAACCTAGTCCCTATTGCACGGAGGTGCGAATATGACTGGTGTACTTCGCAAGCTCTGGTCGCAAGAAGAAGGCCAAGACATCGCTGAGTAAAATCTCACTCACCAATCGGGTTGGAGCCATCCGCCTAGCCACAAAGGGTGTTAGTGTCCACGCGGGGATGCCGCAATGCGATAACGGTTACTTTTTGACCCAGTCGATCTGCGACAGCACATCGGCGAGTTCGCCGGGCCTGGACAGGAACGGGCAGTGACCGCTGGGAAACTCAATGGTCTCGACCCCAAGCCGCTCGCGTGCTGCGCGCCGCGACCATTCTGGGCTTATCGTGCGGTCTTCGCTGCACACGATATAACTGCAAGCCACACTAGGCCACTGCCGTAGCGGATAAACCTCGCTCGCGACTTTCTCCAGCGGCAGGCGAATACGCGTGGTCATTGCCCACCGTGCTACTCCCGGCGAACAGTCATGAAAGAGAAAATACATGGCCGCGGCATCATCCCTGGTGGGGTCTTTGCCCATCCAATCCGGCGAAAGAATTGTCGAATCGGCACGGAGCTGATCGAGAAAACTCATGCCCATCTGGGGGAGAGTGGCAGCAAGAAATACAATCCGCTGCAATGGGCGTTGGGCTGCTACGACCGGAAGGAAGTAGCCGCTGGCCGAGTGACCGACCAAAATTACATCGTTGGCGTCCTCAGGGATCGACTTGAAAATGATCTCCGCATAGCGGCCGGTTTCAGCTTCGGGCTCATGCGTGGGCAGCTTGGCAAGGACCACCCGCTGGCCGCACTTCTCCAGTTCAGGTACCAGCAGATCCCAGCAGCGGGCATCCTGAGTAGAACCGTGGACAAGACAGAACAGGCTCATAGACCAACAGAGTGTATTCCAAGACCTTGAGGACTGAAAAACTCACAAACCCACAATTTTGAAAACGCTTGCCTTTCGACACACGCGCGCCGGAATGTCATAATTCTCATACGCCAGAGTTCAGTTTCCGGATACGTCTTCGGCTGCCGCTGCGCGCAAGCTCGCGCCTGTGTTTCTTCAGGAACTACTCGTGCAATCCGACGCGTCTCTCAAAAGCATCGAAGCGTGGGTCGGAGCGGAGGGGACTCCCACACAGGAGCAACCTCTCAGCGAGGTCAGGTAAGAAGGCTGCGCCGATTCTGCGCTACACGGCAAGCAAATCAGACCAACTAAGTGCAACGAAACACTGAAAAACACTTCTCGCAGTTAGCCTCGTTTTGCTCCGTTTTGGCTCACGTTCACGGACAAAAGACTGACAGTGAACACGTTTGGCTACCGCTTCAGGCCGAAGATGTAAGCTACGGCTTGGTTGGCGTTGCCGTTGACGGCGTGGTGCGGGGCACCGATGATAATGCTTGTGCCGCTGAGCGAGATCAACTGCACGAATCCGTCTCCGGCGGCGCCGTCGGAAGAGGTTCGCGAGAGGTTAGGAGCAGACGTGTTCGCCCAAACCGAGGCAGTGCTCACTTTCTTTGGTCCAGGTCACCACCTGCCCGGCCGTCTTCTTCGAGGATTTGCTGGATCTCGCCCTCGCCGAGCACCTGCAAGCCTTGGGCAAGACAGGAATCAGTAACGCTGCAGCTGATTGGCAGATGAAACAAGCATGGGTTGGTGATGCACGGAGACAGCGTGCTCATTGACCGCTGTCGCGGCTTGCGTGCGGGTGTTGCCGTCCTTGCTCTGGAAGTCAAGAGTGGTGACGCGATATTCGCACTGTTCGCACTTGAACGCGATGCCGCCCTCAATCCGTTTGGTTGTGTAATTTCTCGCAATTTTCATTGATTCACCTTCTTGATCGAGGCCGCCCGAGTATCATTTTGAACCTCCAGACTGAGAAAGACCAAGTCACGGAAGTCCAATGAGACCGATGCGTAAGGTCCAAACCCCCTGCAGAGCGGCTGAGGTCTTCCGCGGCGGAACTCGCGTCGGCTTCTGCGGCTATCAGTTTACGAAACACGCAATACCAGCTTGATCGAATCGCCCAGATCCAAGCCAATCGTCAGCTTCTGGTCTGGAAAATTTCTGATCTGCTTCGCCGCTACAGTGCTAACCTTCTTCATTGCCGGTCTCCTTTATCTTTTGCGCTTCGAGCGCGTCGATAACTTGGGAGCGTACAGCACCCCGTCGGAGACCGGCCTTCTCATCCCATCTGATTACGAGAGTTATCAATTGCGGTTTGGAGTTCATCCGCATAGAATCAGCCAACACCAACTATGCAACCTGGCAAGCAGCCCGGCCTCTTTCGGTCTAAGCTAAGGGGCCGAAGCAGCGTGCGCATTCATCTTATTAATCCAAGCGAAGTGTCCTTCGGAACAGCTGTCATTACTCCTCGCTGGTTGTATGTCCTGGCCGCGGCAACACCCGCGAGCTTCGGTGATCCCTCCCTGGTCGATGAAACTCTGGATGCCGTGGACCCACTCGACATTCAGGCTGGAGATATTGTCGGCATCGGCATCCACACGGCGAATGCACTTCGCGGTTACCAAATTGGGAAAATGGCTCGCGACCGTGGCGCGCACGTGGTGTTCGGAGGCATCCACGCGACCCTCTACCCAACCGAAGCGCACGAGCTTGGTGGTGCACATGCTGTTGTCAAAGGCGACGGAGACGTGGTGTGGGCGAAGGTATTGTCGGATTGCTGCCGCGGGATTCCCCAGTTGATCTACGAAGGAGGGCGGATTGAGGCCTCGGAATTCCTGCCGGCGCGCTGGGACTTGGTACCACGAAAGAGCTACATGTGGGCTTCGGTACAAACCGTTCGCGGCTGCCCCAAGCATTGCTCTTTCTGTTCGGTTTGGCGGACGGACGGGCAGCGTCCCCGGCAGCGTGCCTCGGACGTGGTAGTTGAAGAGATCGTCCAACTGCGCCGGCTCGGCTTCCGCTTCATCGCACTCGCTGACGACAACTTCTATCCCGTGACTCTTACCGATCTGCGCCTCGCCGCAGAACAGCACAATACCCACCGGCTCAATGAACTCAAAGCCATCCGAGCGGAGCGTTTCGAACTGATGGCGCGTCTGGCTCAGCTTCCGTCAGACACGATTTTCTTTACGCAGATCACCATGGAAGCAGCGGAAGATACCGAATTCCTCGATGCTATGCACGCGGCGAACATCAAGGGTGCGCTGGTTGGAGTGGAGTCCGTAACCACGGAAGGATTGAAGGACGTTTACAAGGAGTTCAATGCGGCAGGGGAAGATCTGGTCGAGCGGCTGAGAACATTCCGTCGCCACGGCGTATACGTGCTCGGCTCTTTCATTTTTGGCTTGCCCAGTGACCGCCCGGAGACATTCGACGCCACTGCCTTGGCTGCGGCTCGAGCTGAGGTTGCGTTTGCGCAGTTTGTGATGCTGACTCCGTATCCCGGAACCGTGGACTTTATCCGCTGGGAAAAGAACATGGAGGCGTCTCCGGTGCCCATCGCCGGCATTCCAATTACCCGGCGCTGGCTCATTCCACCAGCGCTTCGGCCCAAGCTCTACTGGCCCCATCCAACTATGTCCTCCGAGGAAATTCGGCAGCGCACGCAATCTGTTTGGGATACTTTTTACAGCCTGAAGTACATTTGGGCGCGGTCCGGGTTCATAAAATCCATGCGTGCCCGCCTGGCGTTCGTCTTGATCTCGAAAATCTACCGACAGATGTATGCGGATACCGGAATCGCCACGGACAGTGCCCGCGTCTCGCGATCAGCCCGTTGGGTCCGCTGGCTTGCCAAGCCGTGTCAACGGCTGTTTGCAGCTCCCCCGATGCCACACCTCAAACTGCCAGAGGCATGGAGCACACCAACCCCTCTGGAGCAGACAAGTTCGGCAACCTAATAAGCAAGCTCAGTACCACAGGTACGTCCGGGTCCTCGGGCTGTGAACGCCCTGCCAATCGGATAACTTGATATTGCAATCAGCGGCGGGATTCTCTGTAGCCGACTGGCCGCAAACTGTGGGCTGTGGTCATGGATAGCCCCAGCCACCTTAACGCGGCCAAGAACAGCAGGAACACGGCAGCCGCGGTGCTTTCTTCTGGCGTGGGCGTTTGAATCTGAAGCAGTCCCTGCCGGCCACGGTTCAGGGGAAGCGAGAATGCGTTTTGGTGCTTCATGACAAATTCCAGAATGTGCACCAGACCTTCCGAGTTGGTATCCATTACCGGGGAACGCGCTCAACCTCTAGCCCACTCTGCGTCGTGCTGGAACGTCCGCCGTCCCTCGGCGCCATCCAAGTAGCAGCTCTGTTGGATGTGGCGCGAGTGTGCCAAAACGATGGCATAGGGCACACCCAGAAAACGCTTCGCAACGATTCCAGTTACCTCGAGGGCATTGAAGTGTTGCGGCCTTATCTTCCCTAATATCCGCTTCACTGCGTTCTGGATCTTCTTCGTTCCAAGAGCACCAAAAAACATCACCTTGACTTCTGCCGCCATGAAAAAGAAGTTCCATCCCGCGGCATGGATCTTGCGATCAAGGGCGAAGCCATCGAGCCCCTTGACGACGCTCCAGTCGCCCGAGCAGGGCTCACTCTCCAACCCAAGGAGTTGGGTCATCAGTGGCCACTCCTTGATCAGAATTGTGCCGACTTGAACTTCTTGTGGCATGGAAGACTCCACCCGGAGCACACTTCGTCCTGGCAAGCTCTGGGCTCAAGATGTAGGCCGTTCTGGTTCGACGGATCCACTGCTCCTCGATACATGTAAGACTCACTCATTTCCTTCCGAAATACTGGGCAGTATGGCTCACTTCCGGAAGCCCAACGGCACAAAGGCAGATTGGCCGTTCGGCGGCTCATGATTTATGCGAATCGACCACCTTTTGGGCCTAGAATGGTGGTTGATGAGTTCTGCTGCGACAACCAAGAAGAACCGCTCATTCGACCCCCACACTTTCCTCGCGACGATTGGCGACGGCAGGAAGATTCTGGCTGTGCCGGAAAAGCAAACGATATTCGCACAAGGAGACGGGGCGGACGCTGTCTTCTATGTCCAAAAAGGCAACGTGAAGCTCACCGTCGTCTCCAAGATCGGCAAGGAAGCGACAATCGGCATTTTAAATGAGGGGAGTTTTTTTGGGGAAGGCGCGCTGGCCGGTCAGGTTCTTCGTATGGGATCCGCGGCCGCAATGACAGATTGCGAGCTTCTGCGGGTCGACAAGAAGGCGATGATGACTGCACTTCACCGCGAACATGCGTTTTCCGATTTGTTTGTGGCGTATTTGCTGGCACGGAATATCCGTTACGAGGAAGACCTGGTCGACCAACTGTTTAATTCCAGTGAGAAGAGACTGGCCCGCGTCCTTCTTTTGCTCGCTCATTTCGGCAAGGAGGGCATTCCGGAAAGCGTGGTCCCCAAAATCAGTCAGGAGACCCTAGCCGAGATGGTTGGGACCACTCGCTTGCGAGTCAGCTTCTTCATGAACCGGTTTAGGAAGCTGGGTTTTATTCATTACGCCGGCGGTTTAGAAGGTGGTCTGCAGGTCCACAGTTCACTGCTCAATGTAGTTCTGCACGATTGAGTGCCTCCACGAATGGAGCCATGATACGGCTCGCATCTGTAGCGTTCATAGCTCCCATTGAGCCGGTGGAAAGTCGCGGGTAACGCCCGGCTCAGTCGCTTTGTTTTGCCTATGGCCGCACGACAGGCAAATCGCTCCCAGCGCCCTGACGCTCCTGCAGCTTCTCGCGGTCGTAGTCGCTGGTCGTCTTATCGATCTGGCTGCGAATTTCCAGAAGCTCCGCTTGTTAGCTTCCATACCGTTCGCGCTTGTACAACTGAATACGAATGAAAGACCAGGTTGTGTTCCGCAACGCTGCCGGGGTTGGGAAGCGTAACTGATGGAACTTAGGCAGGTCCGGAAAGAATGGCCAATTTCCGACCCATCTTAGAGATGAATGCCAACGACTGTGAGAAGGCTCCCATGCCTTCGCTGATCTGCTATCACGCTCGACTTGTTGAGGTGAAGGATGTATCAGCCGACTGTCAGCGAACCACAACTGCGAGGGAGCCGTGCGGATCGCTCGCGGAACCGGGAGATTGTCCTGGCGTGCCGGAGAAGCCGGCCTACGGCCTACGGTCGCGTGGCTGGAAGGCGCGGGACGCTGCGTAGTATACGAACTCGAAGATTCTGTGCATGGCACCGGACACACCCCTGTAGCATGATTTCTTTGGGATGTGATAGGTTCGCGGCCCGGACTGGCATCCGGGCTTTTCTATTCTAGGCAGCCCTAGCAGCCCTGACAAACGTTACGATTTCGTTTTCTAAGTCAACCTGTTCAACGTTGAACCCAGCTTGCAGCCAAGCGCGACACTGGATATGCCTCGTCGTTGCTACTTGCTCATTTGCCCACCATTGTCTACGCTTCCTCGCTGTACCGGGCAGATGCATTCTAAGCACTGCTTCTAGCTCACGGAAGGTGGCGTTAATTCTCTGGTTCGGATTCCCGTTGAGCCATATGTAGAGTGGTTGGTATTGAGACACAAGGCAATTATCTCACCACTCGTCTGCTAGAATCACGGCAAATTAGGACAGTACCCCCGGCCCTTGCGGCGCGGCTAAGCTGGTTGAATGAAATCAAGAGGGTTGCAGTAGCCTGGTGTAAAATCCCCATCTTCACAGAAAATCACACGAATGAGTGATCTAAAACTATTTCCTTTTCGCACACTGCACCGGGAGCACGGTTTCCGCACGCTGAAGCTCAGTTTCCAGGATTGTCTAAGAATTAGACATTGGCAGCTCGACACTTCTGTGGTCAAGAAGATGGATTCAAGAGAAATATGGTATCCGTGGAACTAAATTGGAGGGTCTGGCGCGCCTCATCGAAGCGCTGCAAGGCAAGGTCGTCGTTGATTTGATCGTCGTACGCAGCTGGGTCCGTCCCAAGGCGCATAGCTTGCCTTGTGACCTCCACGCTTTTCTCGTACTGCCCTTCTTCGGCGTAATCAAAGCCCAAATTGTCATAAGCTCCGGCTGCTGACCGTGGGTAGCTTCCAATCTCTTCCTCATGTATCTGGGCCGCTTTATCCAATTCCCCGGTGACACTCCGGTAGTAGCTGGAGGCGATCAACAGCTTTTCCGGCTCGCTGGCATGTTCCCTCAACTGGAATGCCTTGGTGTAATACTCGCTGGCCCGCCCCAGTTCACCGAGAGTCGAATAGCCATCGCCCACTGTCCTGTAGCAAAGAGCAAAATTCGGATCAAGCTCGATGGCACGTTGAAGGTAAGGCAGAGCTGCGGTAGGGTCTTTCGTCCAGGCCTTTTCCCCCAAGCTGTACGCTTTCAGAGCATCCAGCGAAGAGGTGGTGGCCTCTGCCAACGGTACGTCAAATTTCTGCACCGTAGCCAGCGATTCGCCCAGTTCGCCGCGCAGCTTCGATGCCGCCTCCCCCAGCGTATCCAGCACCTTCTCCTTGGCATCCACGGTTACCTGTTCCTCGGCCAGTGTGTCTCCGTTCCGACAATTCACCGCCTTCAATTCCAGTACATACTTGCTCCCCAAACTGCCGATCGCTCCAGCTATGTAAGCCTTGCTGCTCAATCGCTGGCAAAGCTCGCGGGCAACCTCGGGCGTGAGCTTGGTATCGGCTGGACGGGTCATCTGTTGCAAGGTCTTCGTCAGCTCGCTTTCGGAGGGCACATTCAGGAAGGGCGATTGCCGCAGAGAGACGTTGAGCGCCGTCTTCAGAGTGTCGTCGAAAATCGCATCGCCCGTGTTGTTGGTAAAATCGGCGAGAACGATGGTGTCTTTCTCACTGAGTGGCTTGCTGCGATGAGAGCGGTAGTAGTAGAGGCCGCCGGCGATCAATGCGACGGCCACAGCTCCGGCTGCGAGGTATCGGCCGAGGTTTGCCCGGCCTGGACGGGCGAGGACGCCCGCGGCACCGTCGACACGCGCAGACCCAGACGTTCTTGTCTGGGCGGGCGAGCGACCGCTCCCGAGTTCTGCGGAGCTTCGCTCTGCCGGGCGGACGGGGGCGTCAGCCCCTAGCTGGTCTGCGGCAATCCTGCCGGATTCCGTATCCCGCTTGAGCCGTTGCAGATCGGCCCGCATCTCCGCCGCGCCCTGGTAGCGCAGCTTGCGGTCCTTCTCCAGAGCTTTATTGATAATCCGTTCCAGATCGGCCGGCACATCCGGATTGAGCCGCACGGCCGCAATCGGATTCCGATCCAGAATCTCGCGGAAGATGACCGCCGTGCTCTCGCCACGAAATGGCAATGCGCCCGTCGTCATCTCATACAACACCGCTCCAAACGAGAACAGATCGCTCCGCGCATCCAGTTCCTTCGCCCGCGCCTGTTCGGGGGACATATAAGCGATGGTGCCGAGCGCAGATCCGGGGCTGGTCAGATGCTCCTCGCTGGGTACGGTCTCCTGGTCTGTTGCTCCCGATGTGTCTTGCTTGCTAACTGGCGTCACTTTAGCCAGCCCGAAGTCGAGAATCTTGGCGTGGCCGCGCTTGGTGACGAAGAGGTTGGCGGGCTTGATGTCGCGATGGACGATGCCTTGCGAATGCGCGGCGTCAAGGCCGTCGGCGACCTCGATGGCGAGCGAGAGAACGGTTTCGTTATCCAACGGCTTGCCGGCGATGAGATGCTTCAGGGATACGCCATCCAGAAACTCCATGGCGATGAACGAGTGATCGCCGTGCTTGCCGATCTCGTAAATGGTGCAAATGTTGGGGTGATTCAGAGCAGAGGCGGCACGGGCCTCGCGCCGAAATCGCTCCAGAGCCTGGGGGTCTCGCGCGACATCCTCAGGAAGGAACTTGAGCGCGACAAAGCGGCCCAGTTCAGTATCTTCGGCCTTATAGACCACACCCATACCACCGCCACCGAGTTTCTCGATGATGCGATAGTGCGAAATGGTCTGGCCGATCATTTGCGCAGAATCTTACGTCTGTGAAACCGGCAAGTCAATGACGGCTAACGGGTTGAGCGATTAACGTGAGGTCAATTGGTGTAACATCCCCATTGCACTCATAATCCCGCTCAGAGACGAAGAAATAGCCGCAAGGTTGTGCAAACGCCTGGTAACAACAGA
>Ga0209415_10018039_pt1 | contig 11169 bp, 4 predicted proteins | sample PeaSoiSIISIP2007_FD_187696 | JGI IMG/M metagenome (GOLD analysis project Ga0209415, IMG submission 187696) | Peat soil microbial communities from Weissenstadt, Germany - SII-SIP-2007 (SPAdes) (version 2) | ecosystem: Environmental > Terrestrial > Soil > Wetlands > Peat | place: Germany...
GCTCGCCCTCACCCCGGCCCTCTCCCCTCCACCCTCCGCAGTAGCCCTGCTACGGAGGACGGGCGGGGAGAGGGAGAGACTCCGGGCGCTGTTTGAAGGCTCGATGGCCTCGGTTGCATCTGTCGCGTTGTTGCCCTTCCGCCCAGAAGGCGCGAGAACACCCGGGCGCGTCGTGTACCACAAACGCCGCGAGCGCCTCCCGCTCTCCTGGGGGAGAGGGCCGGGGTGATTGACACGCGGCGGCTTGACGGCGCGACGCAGAGAGGCAACACTGACTCCGTGAGCATTACTCTGGAATTTGACGAGGATACCCTCGCCAGCCTGCCCCTTGGGCCGGGGGAACGGGAGCGCCAGATGCAAATCGAGTTGGCCTGCGGCTTCTATGCGAAGGGCTGGCTCTCCCTGGGCCAGGCCGCGCGCACCGCCCGTCTTGATCGCTATGCTTTCGGCGCCGAACTGGCCGAGCGCGGCATCCCTCGCCAGTATAGCACCGACGACCTCGAAGCCGACCTCCGCTATGCGGGTGGTCAGTAACACGTCGCCAGCGACCGGAACGGGTCCCGCGGACTATCGGTTGATGGCGAGACGGTATAATTGGTCAAACCTAGTCATGACCGGCGAAATGGAGGGGCGGGCAAAGTGGCTCGGCGTCGGGGCTACGGCAGCGGTGCCCGTAGCGCAGAGACCAAACTTGCGCCGGGTCCGGCGCAACACAAGCTGCACTTCTCAAAAAGTTCTAAATACCAGCGGGCAACGCTACAATCGGCTTCGGCGTTCGATCAGCCTTCCTCGGGATTAAAACCGAGCTCCAGCATGGCCTCGCGAATATCCCGTAATTCTGAAACGGATACGCCGCCCGATTTCAGTGCCCTCCAAACCTCCTTAACCTCATCGGAGAGGCGGAAAAACGGCGGCTTTGCTCTGAGAAAGAACAGGACGAGCTTCGCCGTGGCCTGCGGGAAAGCCTTGGTCAGCCCTTTCTTCTGCAACTGCTCAAATAAACGCGAATCTTCCAAAGCAGCCAGGTCCTGCGGTGAACAAGCCAGTTCCACCGCTTGTGGGAAATACTTCCCAAAGACTATGGGCCAGGAGACCATTTCTCTTGCCTCCTTGGGCAGCAACGGCTTCGGCATACCGAGGAGACGCATTTGCCAATATCCCTTAAACCACCGCTCCCAAACCCCCTCCGCAAGCACGGGATTGGCGTCCTCGAGGAAGCGGGGCAAAAAACGGGCCAGTCCTATCTGGTCGTTTTCTTCGAGCCTCTGCAGCACACTGGGGAGCCATTTGTTGCCCAAGGGGTTTTCGATGAGAAAGACCGCCACCGTGGCAATGTGGGCCACCAACTGATTGCGAATCTGCTCTGTGAAGCTGGCGAGCCGATCAATGGCTGCGTCGAAATGGGGAAGCAGTTGCTCCGAGTAGCCAGGCATCCATCTGCCCCAGATCAAAAACCCATGCCAGCATTGTTCGGCGCTTAGGGGATCGGCTTTCCAATTAAACAGGGGGAGTATCCTCAGCTCAGTAAACGCACTGTCGAGGGAGAAGAAGTAATGGAGTCGGCTGGCAAAGACAATACGCGCGCTTGCGGCTGAGCCTGATTTTCCTTCCAACATCCTGGCAAGGCTGCTGCCGATGGGCAGTGGAAACCCGCGCCAGGACTCCCCAGCCAGTTTCCGAGCGACTGAAATCCGCTGGAGCCAAAACTCCGCAAGCCTGCCGCCGGGCTCATTGATAGCGGTCGCGAGCCAATCTCCGTGGGATGCGGCTTGGATCGTCGGAGTGCTCTCGAGTGCTATTCTCCAAATCCGTTCGGCGACCCGCTGAGCATGTTCCATTTGGTCGTCTGGCAAGGTGCTTCGTTCTCCCCGGGTGCCTTGCGGCAGCACCTCGAGGAACGCTGGAAAGAACTCCGAAGGCGCCTCAATGGTTTCCGCCAGACCTAGCACCAGCCGCCATTGCTCTGGGGTCAGCCTAGCGTTTCGCCACCCCGGACACACGCAGTACCACAGGTCGGTGGCGGTCAACTTCCTGAGGAGAAGCGTATTGAGCCACGGAATTCCCCATTCTGGATTTTTTGTCACAATGGCCGAAACAGCACGGCAGTAGCTCCCCCGGGACCGATCAAGCAGGGATCGGGGCTGACAGGCCAGCAACTCGTCCAAAACTGCCTCGGGCTGTCGCGCGCCCAGTTCGTCCAGATTCAGTCCGCCTATGGGGTCGATGCCATGCACGCTGCTAGACCAATAATCCAGTTCCGGATGGTCTCGCTCTCCGAAATCTGGATGGCGCTTACGCAGCACCTCGAGCACCGCGTCTGTCAGCAGGCATTCGGGAGCAATCCGCTTAAGCCACACGCAAAAGTTGTAGATTTCGTAATCCCTGGTTGGCGCGTCCAAGCCAGCGAACTCTTTCCTCTCGGGCCCTCTTAGGCATCGGCCAATCAGCTCACGCTTCGCTTCGTCGGATGCCGGAGCGTAGCACCGCTGGAGAAATTGGAAAACATCCGTCTTGAAACGGTAAACAAAATCATTTCTGAGGAGCCATCGAAGCTTTTCATCCGGGGATAAATCGGGCCGCTTGCCGAATCCGAAGATAGCTAGGCGCCGAAGAACCGGAATATCCGATTCGAGGAATTTGTTCATTAGGGCTTGCGCTTGTGGTGGTACTGACTCCAAAAGATGGCAAAGGATGTCCCTGGCAGCATCGATCAGGAGGTCGGCGGTCTTTCCGAAGGTGTTCTCATCCCGTCGCTCAATGGACTGGCGGTGCAAAGACCAGGGATCATGATTGCCGGCGGCGCGACCGTACATCTGCTGCAGCTCATGGGACGCCGCCAAGTGGCGCAGCACAATTGGTTCTAGCTGGTTCGCGTAGGCAGCGAAGTTCGGCTGGAACAGCCTTTTCCACGCCTCGGACGGCGAGTGATCGAGGTCGCGCCAGAGGTTCAACTCAAATGTGACTCTTGGCAACTCGGTTTGGTTTTCTGAGGGAAGCCAGCACCCGTTTGAGAGCACTCGGGGCCTCGTGAGAAGCTCAAACAGGAAGACGGACACAATCTTGTCTTCAGGGAAATGACACTGGGCCAGTAATTGGCCCCAAAGCTCGCGCGGCAAAATGTCGTGGGGCTGGGCGAGCAGAACTCCTACCCACTGCGAGAAGACGAGGCCGACACCGGGGTCCCTGTCGCGGGTGCAAAGGCGCTGCCAAACGAACCAGCTCAGTGAAGCGTGGAGTTTGCCACCGTTGCTTTGGATTGCCGCAAATAGCTCCTGCGCGTGACGGGTGAAAAAGTGGTCCGTGAGCCAGCGCGCCAAGGAGTGATGGAACTCCGCAAGCCTCGCGTGCGGCGTGAATAGCGGCTGAATGAACTGGTGCTTCTCGAGCCATGTGATCCACTCCGGGAATCTCGCGTATTTAAAGAAGAGTGCCGCCGTCGCGGGTTTGGAAAGCGTGAGCTCGATGTAGTCTGAGTCCTCGCCTTCAAGCGGTGGTTTTGATTCCGCGATCCAGCGGATCCGCTGACCCTTTTCTAGCAAACCAAGACTGGTGTCTCTAACCCATTCACCAACGGCAACCGCAATGGCCTCATGACGGTTTTCTTCGGCGGATAACGTGTAGGTCAGCGGCGTGATGCCCAGGAATTTCCATCGCTCCAGTTTCTCGGCGTCCTCCTGTGTGAAAACAAACCGCCTTTCCTGAGCAGCCGGCGGAAGGCCACGAGCCAGGTAATTCATCACGGTGTCGTCATGGCTGTAGCCGACGAAAAGCACGCAATATCTCGAAAACATTGCTAAAAGAAAGCGACTAGCCCAGGCCTGCGTGAGATAGGCGCGGCCAAAGTCCTCGTCTGTCAGTATGCATCGCAGCGGCTCCTTTCCCGCGCAGCCATGCACGTAGACCAGACCGCTGAAATCGTCTCCAAGGGGCAGTGCTGGCGCATAAAAAGTCTGAAAGGCGGACGCGAAGACCCCGTGAGCGGCCGTCGAGAAATGCGTGTCGAAGTTGGTGGTGACGATGCGCAGCCTTTCCGCCGAGGGAAAGAGTTGGACGAGAAGCTTGTGCAGCTCATGCGGCTGGGTCTGCTCGTTGACCAGAATCCTTGAGGCCGCTTCGTGGACCTGAACGCCCTGTTTCTTGAGCCACCCAAGGTAACGTTCGGCAGGTTCGGCTTCCCCTCTGGGCGTACCAGACTGTCCGCCGATTTGGTCGGCGAGGCCATTGAAAAGGGGGAGCGAGGAGGGTGGAGGAAAGGAAACCCCGGCTCCACCAAAAACCACAAGGTCCCCTTCCTCTTGTGAGCGAAGGAGTGCCTCGGGAAAGTCTATGCCTTTAATTAGCACTTGCTTCCTTTCTTCATCAAGGGTCAGTGTGGTACCACGGGCATGCGGGGCGGGGCGGTTTTCCACATAAGATCGATCTCGGCCGGGGTCAGGGCGTAGGCTTGGGTGACGAGGTCGCTGAGGGTGCGCTCCAGTTTCAACGTTTCGGCGGCGAGGGCGCGGGCGGGCTCGATGGTGCGGGTGTGTTCGGCCCGCAGGGCGTGAACTCCGGCGGCGGTCAGCGGCAGTCTCTTGCCCCGGATGCGCTTCACTTCACGCACCCAGGTGTCGGAATCGAGGTCGGCGACGGCGAGAAGCTTGTTGCTGGGCTTTTCGATCGCGTATTCTACGCGCAGCCAGTCGAGCAACGTGCGCTGGGTCTGCTGCTGGAGGGACGCGATTTCGATCAGGCGCTGAACACTGGCCTCCGCTGCGTGCCCTTGGTCCGACGAGGGGCGCGGAATCGGCAAGTCCTGGACAAACGCCTTTATGAAGCGGAGGGCCTCATCCTTCCCGTGCATCGCTCGCCGCCAGGCGAACCACCAGGTGATCGGGGCGTTTGCAGCAGCCAACACCCACGGATCGCCGGTCGGGAGGAAGTACGCGGTGTTGTTGCAGAGGGTACCGGCTGAATCGAGACACCACTCCAGCCGCCAACTGATCTCGGGATACATGATTTTGGGCCGGTCGAATTCCGCCCAGTAGGCACAGGATCTCAGCTCCCACCAGTATCTTCCTTGATCTTGCCGCCCTTTCAGCCCGTAACGAAACCTGTTGAGGCGGGCGTAGATAGCGGGATATGTCCGAACGAACATAGCCTCTGCTTCGGAACCGAGGTTTGACCAGGGCCAATCGCGGTTTTCACTCGAGGCGATGACGATCATCCACAAACCCTCTGACCGGGCTTGCCACCGGCTGAAGTCCTGCCCTCTCAGGTACGGTTTGAGCAAACCGGAGCAGTCCAGATCTTCGCTGAGAATCGTTTTGCGCGTTCTGTCGTCGATCAAGTACGCCTCGTTCAAGCCGGTCTTGATTCCGCTGAGCGGTTCGGCTCGGGCGAATTCCCGCAGAGGCACTCCTTGTTCGCTCATCTTACGGAGCAGCGAAAAGACCTCTTTCGGCTCCAGTTGCCAGGTATCCGCTCCCAATTGAGCAACCTCTATGTCCGCCCCCTCCCGTTCAATCTGCACGCTCAGGTCGTCAATTCGGAGTTGCTCGCGGGGGATGGTGCAGAGCCTGGCGGTCTTCGGCTTGGGCGCTTCGGTCGGCTTTTCCACGACGATGATGGACGGGAAGACGTCGGCTTCCTCGAAGATTTGTTTGGCGTGGCCGAAATCCACCACCGATCTGACCCAGGCCTTTTCACTGAAGAAACGGCGGAGCGGTTCGCCGTAGCCGGCCTTCATCCACTTGTTGGTGACGATGAAGGAGAGCAGGCCGCCCGGTTTGAGGAGCCGGAGGCCGAGTTGGCAGAAGTAGATGTAGAGGTCCGCCATGCCGTGGAAGGCGTCGTAGTGGGCTTCCAGCCAGGGCTTGAAGGGGGTGAGCAGTTCCTGGCGGATGTACGGCGGGTTGCTCACCACTACGTCGAAGCCGCCCTGGGCGAAGACTTCGGGAAACGCGGCCGGCCAGTCGAAGGCCTGGGGATGGACCGCCGGGTCGCTGATGACGCTGTTGCCCTGGCGGATGGTGTGGTCGAGGCTGGTCAACTGCTTGCCGCGCGCGGCGGTCTTGATCCAGAGGCTGAGCTGGCAGATTTGAACGGCCTCGGCGTTCAGGTCCACGCCGTAGAGGTTATTTTGCAGGATCTGCCGGTCGAGGTCGAAGAGGGTGCGCTGGCCGCGGAGTTCCTCGAGCCGGGCGTTGGAGGTTTCATAGACGGCGTGGAGCTGGTCGAAGGTCTGGATGAGGAAGGCGCCGCTGCCGCAAGCCGGGTCGAGGATGCGGAGGCGCTTGAGGTCCTCCTGCCAGGCCTCCCAGAAGCCGACGAGGGCCTTGCGTTGCGGCTCGTTGAGGGCGTGCAGGTCGTAGGCGTTGGGATCGGCGAGGGCCTTGCGCGCCGTGCCGGCGGCCTTCGCCTCCTGCTGGCTGCGGAGCGCGTCGAAACGCTGTTTCAAGACGCCGCCCAGCGCCTGCTCGACGATGTAACGGGTGATGAAGGCGGGGGTGTAAAACGCGCCCTCTTGCTTACGCCGGCTTTCGGCCTGGCCGTCCTCGGCCGGGACGCCGCCGGCCTCGAGGCGGTGGCGCAGCCGTTCGAGGTCGGTGATGGATTGCTCGAAGATGTGGCCGAGGATGTCGACGTCAATGACGGAACGGGCTTCGGTGCTCTCGTCCTCGTCGGCCACCTGGCGCGCGGGGCGGTAGTCGTAAGCACCGAGGTCCTTGAAATGGGCGCAGACCTCGTCCGGCACTTCGAGGGCGTCCAGCGCGGGATCGGGGGCGAAGAGGCCGCCGTCGTAGGCGGGGATGTTGAGGCCGGGGTTGCCTTCGTCGATGGCGCGGAAGAGGCCGCGGAAGTTTTGCCAGGTGGGCCTGGGGTTGTAAGGATCGCGGTGCTCGAAGGCGCGCTTGAGGGATTCGGCGGGGAGCAAGCCGCGGTCTTCGCAGAAGGCGCAGAACAGGACGCGGTCGAGCAGTTTCTGGGTGTAACGGAGGACTTCCGGGGGGGCGATGCCTGCGTTCACGCGGCAGAGCCGGGTCAGCACCCGTTGCCGGATGTCCGCATATTGGGCGTAGAACTGGTTGGTGAGTTCGCGCCCGGCGGATTCGGAGGCGCGGAGCAACTCGTACCAGTGGCATTCGCGGTGCTCGGGGACGACGCGTTCGGCGCCCAGGAGAAAGACAAAGCGCTTGAGCAAGGCCGGCTCGCCTGGCAGGCGGGCCGTCTCGAAGCGTTCGTAAGCGTTCTGCGGCGAGCCCTTGTGATACAGGCGGGTTTCCCGCATGGAGGTGACGATGATCCAGTCGCAGGGGAGATTGATGGCGTAGCGGTAGGCCTGGTCCACGGCGGACATCCGCCGGCCCGCAAACGGACGGTCCAACGGATCGCGGGCGCCTTTGCCTTCGAGGACCGCCACGAATTGTTCCTTCCCTTTTTGAAACCGGCCCAGGACGGCATCGGCGACCTTGCCGTCCACCTCGACGTGCCGTTCTCGGGAAAAGGTGAAAATGTCCGCCGTTTCGGCGGGGCCGGCGTAGCCGAGCAGCCCGCAAAAGATGTCGGCGAAGAAATCCGGCAGCAGAGCGGTTTCCTTGAAATCATCGGCGCGGCCGGAGGCGATGAGGCCGGCCCAGTGCTGGAGCTTGGGCTGCCAGTCCGCCACGTCCTGCGGCAAGTTGAACGCCCGCACGTGCTGGCGGAGGACCTCCGGATGGAAGAGCGGTTTGGATTCGAGTGCCATTGGTCTGGCGGGAGGTTATGCAGCCAGGGGCAAAAAGCCAAGCGCAATGGCGGTCTGTAGAAGCCCGGGCGCGCAGGACCGATCTGTGCGAGCGCCCACCCTGCCGCATGAGAGTGATGGGAAGGATGGGAGTTATGTGGCCGACGGCCTGATGATAACCGCAAAGAACGCAGGGAACGCAAAGACCCCATTTATGAAGTTCATTTTCTCCAGTCATTCTTTTGGTTGCGCGCCCGTTCCTGGTATTGGATAATCGGCGCCATCAGGGACAATCGAACGATGGCCAGAGGCCGGTCATATTTCCTTGGCGCGCTGCTCCTGGCGGCGGCAGAAACGAGTTTGGGCCAGAAGGCGCCGAATTGGAGGGCGTACAAAGCGGCCAACGGGTTGCCCAGCCCGGTTTGCAATTCAGTGACGGTTTCGCCTCGCGGCAAAGTGCTGGTCACTCATCCCGGCATCTCGGGCGTTACCGAGCTTGACGGCTACGCGGTGAACCTCATCCCGGCGGCCAACCCGCTCAGGAACCGTGTTTATGGCAGTCCCGCCGGCCAGCTTTGGACGGTGGCGCCGGAAGGGTTGTTTGATTTCAAGAGCGGCGCCTGGTCGTTTCACGAGGTGCCGGAGATCGCGGCCGCATCCAAAAGAGGCGCGTTCCAGCCACCCGACCCGGTGCCGCTCTACCCGGTGCGGCAAGGGTTGGTGTTGTTTCTGCTGCCGGATCGGCTGGCGGAATTGGATTGCGCGGACCGCGCTCATACTCGCACGACGGTGCTGCGCCTGGCCCAGCAGACGCAACTGGGGAAATTCACCGGCCTATGCCCGGCCCGCGGCGAGGGCGGCGAGGGCGGGTTATGGGTTGCCGGGGCGCGCGGGTTGGCCAAGGTGCCCGGCCCGCTCCGGAACCTGAAAGCGGCCGACCCATGGCAGGAATATCCGTTCGACGCGCGGCTGCAAATCGAAGATCTCCGCGAGTTGCATGAGGACAAGGACGGGAACCTCACGGGACTTGCAGAGTCGACGCAGACGCACCAGAGGCTGATCGTTCATTTCGACGGCCAGCAATGGACTGCCGACGCCGCCACCGCCGAGAAAATCCGCTTCGCCTGGCGCGGCCCCGATGGCACCTGCTGGGCCGCCAATCCGACCACTCTCTTCCAGTACCAACCGGGCGGGACGGAGATGACGGAGGATGAAGCCATCACCGTTCGCGCCTACAACGATCTGGCGACCGAGCCCGGCGGCGCCTTTTGGCTGGCAACTTCCGACGGTCTGTTTCGCTACGCCCCACTGGCCTGGCGCAGTCCCGCCGGGGCACAGAGGATTAACTCGCCCATCCGTTGCCTGACGATGGACGACAGTGGACGGGTCTGGTTCATCTCGGGCAGCCTGCTGCATTCGATTCGTGCGGGCCAGCATGAGGAGTTCCCCTTTTCCGGAGCTGGGCGGAGGCTCCAGGCGGCGCGCGTCCTGGTTCCGCTCAGAGACGGGGCGCTTCTGCTCAACGCCGGCGGCCAATTGGCCAGATTCGAGCCGGCCAAGGGCTTCAGCTTTTTCCCGCTCAAGGAGAGCGGGGCGCGGTGCAAGGTCTTGGGCCGGCTCAAGGAGGGCGCGGTGTGCGTGCAAACCTCCGTGCCGGCCGGCACGAACCAGTCCTATCGTCTGGAGATTTCGAGCGACGGGTCACATTTAGAGCCTTTCCCCGACGCGCCGGCCCCGGGCACCTTTGGCGGCGAGCTGACGGTGCTGTTCACCGGGCAAAACGGCGACCTCTGGCTCAGCGGCGAAGAGGGCACCGCCTGGTTCCACGATAAGAAGTGGCGGGTGTTCTCTTCCAACGACCAGACGACACCCAAGGCGGCGCTGGGCTTTGCCGAAATCGGCGACGGCAAGGTGTGGTGCGTCACCGCAGACCGTATTTGGGAATACGACGGGGAGAAATGGCCGGTGGTGCGCGGCGGGTTCGAGCGTCTCAACGGCATCGTGCGCACGCGCGATGGCAGCGTCTGGGTGGCTGCCAGCAGCGGCCTGTACCGGTACCTCCCCGCCCACAATGCCTGGGTGGAAAACGGGACCGAGGAGGGCCTGCCCAGCGCGGACATCCGCGAGGTGTTCGAGGACTCGAGCGGCCGGCTCTGGGCCGGCACTGGCAGCGGTTTGAGCCTCTACGACCCCGAGGCCGACCGTGAGGCGCCCCAGACACGCATCCGGGAATTGACCCAGACCGGCAAGCGGGTCCAGGAAGGCCTCACGATTGCGCTGTCTTTCGACCTGAGCCGGGACAAGTGGAACTATACGCTGCCCTCCCGGCTGCTTTTTTCCTATCAACTGGACACCAACGAATGGACCCACTTTTCTGACGAGGCCACCAGCGTCTCCTGGCCGGATCTCCCCCCCGGCCCGCATCACCTGAGCGTGCGCGCCATGGATCGCAACGGCAACGTCGAGCTCAAGGCGGCCGGCTACGATTTCGAGGTTGTTCTGCCCTGGTACAAAGAAAGCCGGCTCGTGCTCATCGCCCTGGCGGGATTGGCCGGGGCGCTCTTCTTCGCGGGGCTGGCGTTCAACCGCCACCAGCGTCTCGTCCATAGTTATGCCGAGGTGGAAAAGAAGGTGGCCGAACGCACCCACGAGCTGGAGATTGCCCATCGCGAGTTGCTGCATAGCCAAAAGATGACCGCCTTGGGCACGCTGGCGGCAGGCATCGCCCACGATTTCAACAACATCCTTTCCATCATCCAGGGCTCCGCCCAGATTATCGAGGACAACGTGGAAAACGTCCAGAAAGTGCGCACCCGCGTTGACCGCATCAAGACGGTCGTCGAGCAAGGCGCCGGGATCGTCAAGGCCATGCTCGGCTTCAGCCGCGACTCCGGCCAGGAGCCCGCGCAATGCGACATCAACAGTGTCGTGGAGGACACGATCCAGCTTTTGGGCGACCGGTTCCTGCGCGATGTTCAGGTCCGTTTCGACCCGGCGCCGAGTCTGCCCACCGTGACCGCCTCGAAGGATTTGATCCAGCAGATGCTGCTCAACTTCATCTTCAACGCCGCCGAGTCGATGACCGGCCGGAAGCGGATCGTCCTGACCACCGGGTTGGTGGACAAACTGGGGCCGGACCTCGTGCTGGCGCCGGCCAAGGCCCAGAGTTATGTGACCATTGCCGTGCGGGATTTTGGCTGCGGGATTGCGCCGGCCAACCTGCCCCGGATCTTCGAACCCTTCTTCACCACCAAGGCCTTTTCCGCCCGCCGCGGGACCGGGCTGGGCCTATCGATGGTCTATCAACTGGCCAGCAAAATGGAAGCCGGCCTGACCGTGGAATCCGTCCTGGACCAAGGCAGCACCTTCACCCTCATCCTGGCAGTGCGCCAGGCAACCCCGCCTTAAGGAGGCCATTCACAATAACATGAACACTCTCGCTTGGTCTTTTGACCGCTGGCTTC
>Ga0209415_10018040_pt1 | contig 11169 bp, 7 predicted proteins | sample PeaSoiSIISIP2007_FD_187696 | JGI IMG/M metagenome (GOLD analysis project Ga0209415, IMG submission 187696) | Peat soil microbial communities from Weissenstadt, Germany - SII-SIP-2007 (SPAdes) (version 2) | ecosystem: Environmental > Terrestrial > Soil > Wetlands > Peat | place: Germany...
CGCTGCCACAGGTCCACGTCACTGCGCAGCTGGTTGTCCGGGTCGTAGCGGATCCCAGCCAGTTCCGACAGCCGGTGCCGGCCGTCCGGAACACGCAGATGATCGCGTAGTCACGGCGCTGGACGAATGTCCGGCCCTGGCAGGTCCGCTCCAGTTTCGCCAGATCTACCGCGGCGCCACGCCGTTACCCGGGACTGCTGGCGGCAGCGGGTGACGGGATTGGCGGAGAAAGGTACTAGATCATAACTTCGCGGTCATTGCCTGAGAAGGTGGCTGTAATGTACGCCGGTGATAGGAACTCGCCCACGTGACCAGGGAGGTCAGATGGCTATCCGCCCGCGCGTCGCCCCGCTTGCGAGCGCCGCGGCGCTCGTCGTCGCCATCGCTGCCTGCAGCAGCGGATCTAGCACCAGCCAGCCCGGCAGCACCGCAGGGAAAACCCTGGTTATCGATAACTCATTCGTATTAAAGACCGCCGACCCGGGCCGCATGTTCGAGCCGACCGGCGAGCTTGTGGACTATGCCGCCTATGACACGCTGCTCACGTTCAAGGGTGCCAACGTCACGCAGCCGGTCCCCGACCTGGCCACCTCCTATACATCGGCCAACGGGGGCCGGACGTTCACCTTCATGCTGAACCCGAAGGCGAGGTTCTCCGACGGGACCCCCGTGACCGCGCAGGATGTCGTCTTCTCATTCCGGCGCCTGGTCAACCTGAAGGGGAACCCGTCATTCCTGCTCCAGGGCGAGACGATCAGCGCGCCCAGCGACCATACGGTGGTCCTGACCTCCGCGCAGCCGAACCCGGCGCTGCCCTTCATCCTGCCTAACCCGGCACTGGGCATCCTCAATGCCAAGGTGGTGCAAGCCCACGGCGGGACCGACGCGGCGAACGCCTCGACCGCCGACTCCGCGGAGAATTACCTCAACAATCACTCCGCCGGCAGCGGGCCGTACGTGATCTCGCAGTTCAGCCTGACTTCCCAGGTCGTGCTGAAAGCGAACCCGAAGTACTGGGGACCAAAGCCCGCGTACTCGACCATCGTCCTCCGCAATACCCCGGCCAGCGTCCAGCGGCTCGACGTGCTCAGGGGCGGTCCGCAGATCTCGACCGACCTGTCCCCGAACCAGGCTTCCGGGATCTCGGGCGCCCAGGTCCTGCGCACCGCATCGGCCAACGTCTTCTTCCTGTTCACCAACGAGAGCCCCGCCGTCTCCAAGGTCGCCGCCAACAAGGACTTCCAGCAGGCGGTCCGTTACGGGATCGACTACGGCGGCCTGGTGAGCCTGGCCGGCTCGGGGGCGATCCAGACCCCTGGCATCATCCCCTCGATGTTCCTCGGCTCGCTGCCCGCCGCCAGCGAGGTGCATTACGACCTGGCGAAGGCGAAGGCGGCACTGAAGGCGTCCGGCATCGCGAACCCGTCGGTCAGCCTCGCCTACCCCAGTGACATCCAGGTGAACGGGCTCTCCTTCGGGGATCTGGCCTCCCGGATCCAGTTTGATCTCGGCCGGGTCGGGATCAAGGTGACCCTGGCGCCCGCGTCGGTCGAGGTGGCGCTCCAGACTTACCGGGCCGGTCAGGAGCAGATGGGCCTGTGGTACTGGGGCCCGGACTTCCCCGATCCGAGCGACTATCTCAACTTCCTGCCCGGCCATCTGGTCGGCCTGCGCGCCAACTGGAAGCCTGCCGCTGACCCGTCGCTGACGGCGCTGGGGAACCGCGCGGCGGCCAGCCTGGTGTCGAGCCAGCGGGTTCAGCTCTACCACCAGATCCAGGTGGACATGAACGCCTCGGGCCCGTTCATGCCGCTGATCCAGCCCGCATCGGTGATCGTGGCGTCCAGCAGCGTCAGGAACGTGCAGCCCAATCCGATCTGGCTCGTGGATATCAGGGGACTTGGCTAGCGACGCGCGACTGGCCCTGACGGACGGGCCGGACCTGGCGGATGCGGCAACGGCCGGCCGGGGTCGCAGGAGATCGACCCCGGTCGGCCTGGCCAGGTTCCTGGCGAAACGGCTCGCGCTTGGCGTGCTGCTGTCGCTGGGCATCACCCTCGTCGCCTTCGTCCTGACCCACCTCGTTCCCGGCGACCCGGCCGCCGCCGCGCTCGGGCAGCGCGCGATCGGCGATCCGGCTGCGGTGCAGGCGTTCCGGCACAAGTACGGCCTCGACAAGCCGGTGCCCGAGCAGTACGTGATCTACCTCGGCCACCTGCTGGAGGGTGACCTGGGCACCTCCGAGCAGAGCCAGCGGCCGGTCACGACCGATCTGGCCCAGTACGTTCCCGCCACCATGGAGCTTGCCTCGTTCTCGATCCTGCTCTGCCTGGTGGTGGGGGTCGGCCTGGGCATCGTGGCCGGCATGACCCGGGGGAGTTCGGTCGATCAGCTACTGCGGATCTTCAGCCTCACCGGGGTCTCGATGCCGACGTTCTGGGTGGCGCTGATCGCCTTCTATGTCTTTTTCTACCGGCTGGGCTGGGTTCCGAGCGGAGGCCGGCTCAGCCCTGGAGTGATCCCGCCGCCGCAGGTGACCGGTTTCTACACGATCGATTCCATCCTGGCGGGGCAGTGGTCAACCCTGGGCGACGCGCTGGCCCATCTCGTCCTTCCCGCGCTCGTTCTGGGCCTCTACACCGTCGGCGTGATCCTGCGGTTCACCCGGGCGAGCGTGCTTGAGGTGCTCGGGAACGACTACGTCCGGGCCGCCCGGGCGAAGGGCCTGCTGGAGCGGACCGTCATCCGCCGGCACGTGCTGCGCCCGGCGCTGCTGGCCATCATCACGGTGATCGGGATCGCCTTCGGCAGCCTGCTGTCCGGGACGGTACTGGTGGAGAACATATTCTCCTGGCCGGGCATCGGCGAGTATGCCTACACCAGCGCCATCAACCTGGACCTTCCGGCGATCATGGGCGTCAGCATGGTGGTGGCCGTGGTGTACATCGTCCTGAACCTCGCTGTGGACATCCTGTACACGGTCATCGACCCGAGAATCAGCCTGTCGTGAGCGCGCTGCTGACACCGGCCACGCGGCGGGAACGGGCAGCGGCCCGGTCCCCCTGGCGGCAGCCGCTGGCCGTCACGGGCATGGCGGTCATCGCCGGCTGGGCGCTGACAGCGCTGCTAGCGCCGCTCATCGCCCCGGCCAGCCCGATCGCACAGAGCTTCCAGCAGTTCCTGCCGCCCTCGGCCAGCCATCTCATGGGCACCGACGAGGTGGGCCGGGATGTGCTGAGCCGGGTGATCTACGGTGCCCGGGTGTCGCTGCCCCTGTCGGTGCTCCTGGTGCTGCTGGCCATGTGCATCGGCTCGCTTCTCGGGGCGCTGGCCGGCTACGTCGGCGGCATCGTCGACGGTGTGGTGATGCGGGTGGCCGATCTGGTCTTCGCCTTCCCAGGGATCATCCTGGCGATGGCGGTCGCCGCAGCGCTCGGCGCGTCGATCAGGAACGCCGTCCTCGCCGTGGTGGTCGTCTCCTGGCCCTCCTACGCCCGGGTCAGCCGGGGGCTCGTGCTCGCCGCCCGGCAGTCCGACTATGTCGTGGCGGCCCGGCTGCTTGGCGCCTCCGGGCGCCGCACCCTCCTGGTGGAGCTGCGGCCCAACATCGCCGGCCCGATCGCCGTCCTCGCTGCCCTGGATGTCGGCAACGCGCTGCTCCTGCTCTCCGGGCTGTCCTTCCTCGGCCTCGGCGCCCAGCCGCCGACCGCCGAATGGGGGGCGATGGTGGCCTCGGGCGCGCTGAACTTCGATAAATGGTGGATCGGCTTGTTCCCTGGCCTGGCCATCGCCACCGTCGTACTGGCGTTCAACTTCATCGGTGACGCCCTGCGGGATGCCCTGGATCCCCGCACCGCCCGTATCCTGCGAGGCTGACCATGGTGGACTCGCTGCTGGCCGTCGAGCGGCTCTCGGTCGCCCTGCACACCCGCTCCGGGTGGCAGCCGGCGGTGGACGAGGTGTCCTTCGAGGTCGCGGAGGGCCAGATCCTGGGCATCGCGGGCGAGAGCGGGTCGGGCAAGACGATGACCGCGCTCGCGCTGCTCGGGCTGCACCCGGCGGGCGCCAGGACCTCGGGCCGTGCCCTGTTCGAGGGCCGTGACCTGCTGGCCCTGGCCCGGCGCGACCTGAGGAGCATCCGCGGCCGCCAGATCGCGCTGGTGCTCCAGGATCCGATGACGGCGCTCCACCCGCTGCTGCGGATCGAGACGCAGCTCACCGAGCACGTCCGCCAGCACCTCGGCGTGAGCAGGGACGAGGCCAGGCGGCGAGCGACCGAGCTGCTCGCGACCGTGCGCATTCCCGACCCCCGCGGCGCGCTCGTGGCGTACCCGCATCAGTTCTCCGGCGGGATGCGCCAGCGGATCGCGATCGCGATGGCGCTCGCCTGCGAGCCGAAGCTGCTGATCGCCGATGAGCCGACCACGGCACTGGACGTGACCGTGCAGGCGGGGATTCTCCGCCTGCTCGACCGGCTGCGCCGGGAGCGGGGAGTCTCCGTCGTGATCATCACGCACGACCTCGGCGTGCTGTCCGCGGTGGCCGATCAGCTCTGCGTCATGTATGCCGGACGGATCGTGGAGCGCGGCCGGACCGGTGAGCTGCTGTCCGCGCCTCGCCATCCGTATACCCGCGCGCTGCTCGACGCCCTGCCGATGGCGGCGGGCAGCACGGGGATGCGGCCGATCACGGGAACGCCGCCGTCCCTTGGCGCCGTCCCGGCCGGCTGCGCCTTCCATCCCCGCTGCCCCTTCGCGCAGGACGCATGCCGGGCTGCCGTGCCGCCGCTCGCCGAGGTCGGCGAGGGGCACAGGTCGGCCTGCATCGTCGACCCGCTGCCGGCCCGGACGTGACCATGGACGTGCTGAGGCTCTCCGGGGTGACGGTGGCCTACCCCCGGCGGGGCGCGCCGCCGGTCCGGGCCGTCGTGGATGCCAGCTTCGCCCTTGAGCCCGGGGAGATCGTCGGCCTGGTGGGGGAGTCCGGGTGCGGGAAGTCGACGCTTGGCAAGGCGGCGGTGGGCTTGCTTCCGCTCGCCAGCGGCACGGTCACCTTTCAGGGCAGGCCGCTGCCGCCGCTGGGGCGGGGCATGCGGCCGCCGGCCTTCCGGCCGCTCCAGATGGTGTTCCAGGATCCCTACTCCTCGCTCAACCCGCGCAGGCGGGTTGGCGAGCAGATCGCCGACGGGATCAGGCTCGGCGGTCACGGCAGCGGGCGGCTCACCGCCGAGGTGGGCCAGCTGCTCGAGCGGATCGGGCTCCCGGCGGCTGCCCGCCAGTTTCCGCACGAGTTCAGCGGCGGTCAGCGGCAGCGGATCGCGGTGGCCCGAGTGCTGGCCGCGCGCCCCGCGTGCGTGGTCGCTGACGAGCCGCTCAGCGCGCTCGACTCATCGGCGCAGGCTCAGGTGGCCAACCTGCTCGCGTCGCTGGTGCGCGAGATGCGGATGGCGATGCTCTTCATCTCGCACGACCTGTCGGTCGTCCGCCAGATCGCCGACCGCACGGTGGTGATGTACCTCGGCACGATCGTCGAGACCGGGCCGACGCGGCAGCTCTGGGAGGACCCGCAGCATCCTTACACCGCCGCGCTCATCTCCGCGGTCCCGAAGGTCGGCGGCCCGGCTGTCCTGCCCGCGGAACTGCCCGGGGAGGTTCCCGACCCGGCCAGGCCGCCCGGAGGGTGCCGCTTCCACCCGCGCTGCCCGATCGCCGAGGCGGCCTGCCGCCTTCAGGAACCGGGCCTGCTGCCCGCGGGCCCCGCCCGCGAGGTGGCCTGCCTGGTGGCCCAGCGCCGGATGGCGGCCATGGCCGATCCCGAGGCGCCGTAGGATGCCCCGGCACGCGCGGCCGGCCGCGACGGCGCGGTGCGATCCGGAATGATGCAGCCCAGGGGAGCGCTGCGCAGCCGTAACTTCCGGCTGCTGATGGCGTGCGATGTCGTCTCGGTGGGCGGGTACTCGGTCGCCGTCGTGGCGATTCCCTTCGCGGTGCTCGCGGTGGGCGGGTCCGCCAGCGACGTCGGCTACGTCTCGGCGTCGTCGCTGGTCTTTCTCGTGGTCTCCCTGCTGTTCGGCGGCGCGGTGGCCGACCGGCTGCCCCGGCACAAGGTCATCATGGTGGCGAACGCGCTCCAGGCGCTGGCGCAGGCGGCTTCTGCCGTCATCGTCCTGGAGGGCGCGGCCCAGGTGGGAGGGCTGATGGCCCTGGCAGCGGTCCGCGGGATCGGCGCGGGCATCTACTACCCGGCGGCGCAGGGCCTCCTGCCGGAGACCGTGCCAGTGCAGGACCGGGCGCAGGCGAACGCGATCAACCGCGTCGGCCGTAACAGCGCCCAGATTGGCGGGTCCGCCCTGGGCGGAGTTCTCGTCGGCCTGGTCGGGCCCGGGTGGGGACTGGCGTTAAATGCCGTGAGCTTCGCCGTGGCCGGCGCGCTGCGGGCCGGGATGCGGTTCCCCTCGCTGCCGCCGATGCCAGCCAACGGCATGCTCGCGCAGCTGCGCGAAGGCTGGCAGGACTTCATCTCCAGGCGCTGGCTGTGGGTGTTCGTGCTGGAGTTCACCTGCGTTCTGGCGATCTTCACCGCCACCATCAGCGTCCTCGGCCCGGTCGTGGCCGTCGCGCATTTCGGCGGCGCCAGGAGCTGGGGGGTGATCATGGCTGCCTACGGTGCCGGCGCGGTGCTCGGCGGCGCCGCGATGATCGCGGCGCGACCGCGGCGGATGCTGGTAGCGGCGGTGGCGTCGCTGTCGGTCTTCGCGCTGCTGCTGTTCGCGCTCGCGGTGCCGCTGCCGGTGCCGCTGGTGGCGGCCGCCGCCGTTCTCACCGGCATCTGCCTGGAGATCTTCAGCGTCTGCTGGATGACCACGATGCAGCAGGAGATCCCGGCGAACATGCTGTCCCGGCTCTCGTCCTACTACGCCATCGGCGGTTACGCCCTTGCGCCCGCGTGCGTCGTGGTCGCCGCGCCGCTCGCCAGCCTGTTCGGCACCTCGGCCGTGCTGGCCGCCGGCGGCCTGATCATCGCGGCGCTGACCGCCGTCGTCCTGTCGGTTCCCGAGATCAGGAACATGCGGCGGCACCCGCCTATCCTCCTGCCGCTCCCGTGATCCGGTCGGCGGTGCGGACGGCGATGGCGCACGCGGTCAGAGTCGGGTTGGCGGCGGTCCGGGACGGGATGAGGCCGGTGCCGCCGAGGTACAGGTTGGCGAAGCCCCACACCCTGCCGCAGGAATCCACCACGCTGCGGCCGTCGTCGCGCTCGCCCATCCGGGTCGTCCCCATGATGTGCAGCGAGCTTCCCGGGCTGAGGATCTGCGGGGGGCTGATCGGGAGGAACGTTCCAAGGAGCCGGCCGGCGGCGGTCAGGTCCTCAAGCGCGGCCCGCTGGAGCTCGCGGTCCTGCGGGCTGAGCGAGTACTCGAACGTCGGCTGCGGCAGGCCCACCACGTCGGTCGAACGGTCGCTGAACAGAATCCGGTTCTCGAACCGGGGCTCGGTCATCGTGTACCAGTACAGGGAGAGAATCAGCCGGTCGTCGACGCGGCCCTCAAGCACCCGGCTGTCGCAGCCGTCGCACAGCAGCAGCGAGTGGAACGGCCGGTCCCCGCTTACTCCGATGACCACGAACGGGTCCGGGTCCGGCCAGGCGAGGCCGCCGGCCAGCTCGTGGTCGAGTACGAGCTGGGCGTAGGCGAGCGGGTGGTCGCACAGGTAACGGCCCAGGGCAGATCGGCCGTCGTCCGATGCCGCGATCTGCGAGGCCCACAGCAGGGCCGGCGTCCTGGTCCCGCCCGCGGCGACCACGAAGACATCCGCGCTGATCGTGACGGGCTCGCCGGTCTCCAGCGCGATGGCGTCGGCGGCGACCACCCGGCCGCTGCTATGGCGCAGGCGGCGGACCGCGTGCTGGGTCAGGACCCTGACCGGCGGCGTCGCCGGCCCGGGCGCGGCCAGGATCTCGGCAGGCCCGGTCCAGCGCATCGCCTGCGGGTTGTCGGTCCGGCGCCGCGCCGCCACCGGCGCCGCGGCCGCGGCGGGATACCGGCCAGCCAGCGCCCGCAGCATCAGGTCCTGGCGGCGGGAGCCCGCGGATGCCTCCAGGCCGACACCGAGCAGTTCCTCGGCACGCCGGTACGCCTGCGCCCACTGCTCTGCCGTGATCCCCGGCCACTGCTCAAGCCGCGGCGCCAGCCTGGGGGTCACGCAGTTCCAGAGCGTCCCCATGCCGCCAAGCAGGCTGGTGACGCGGGCGGCGGGCATGTTGACACGGGCTCGCTGGAGTGCGTTGACGCCGTTGCCGTCCGGCATGGCTGGCACCGAGCGCAGGGTCGGCAGTCCGGTCGCCGGCGGCAGGGAGACCGGGCGCAGGCAGGCGCGCACGAGGTCGTAGTAGAACGCGCGGTCGCCGCGGCAGGCGGGCAGGTTCCTGATGTGCGTTCCGGGGACGGCCGACATCGGGCTGCCGCTGTCGACGAGGATGACGCTGGCGCCCGCGGCGCTCAGGCAGCGGGCGACGACGCAGCCGACCAGCCCGTGACCGATGATCGCGACATCACCGCAATGGCTGCCGGCAGGCATTGTCGCAACGTCGCCCATCCGCCTACAATAGGTCATAACTCACGTCGGCCGGGCTGTTAGCATTTGCGGGATTTCCGAGGTGTTGACCAATGACATCGAGTTCCTGGGCTGATTTCCCGTTGACGCGCGGCGAGCCGTCAGATACGGCACCGCTCTCGTATGAACAGCAACGGCTCTGGTTCCTACACGAATTGAACGGCGGCAGCCCGGAATATCACATACCTGAGGCATTCCGGCTGCGCGGCGAACTGGACGTCGCGGCGCTGACGCATTCGATCCAGGCAATCGTGGAGCGTCACGAAATCCTGCGGACGCGATTCCGGATGATCGATGGCGAGCCCGCCGCGGTGGTCGTTCCCGCGGCGCCGGTCGCCGTCCCGCTGGTCGACCTGCGGCCGCTGCCCGAGCCGGCCTCCGACGAGGTGGTGACCAGCGCGCTGGCGGGGGAGTGGGAGCTGCCCTTCGATCTGGAGAACGGCCCGCTGCTGCGGGCGCGGCTGCTGCGGCTGGCCGACTCCGATCATGCGCTGATCCTGACCACCCACCACATCGTCTCCGACGGATGGTCGCAGGCGATCCTGCACTCAGAGCTTGAGACCCTGTACCGCGGCTTTCGCGAGGGACGCGCCGTCTCGCTGCCGCCGCCAGCGATCCAGTACGCCGACTTCGCCCGCTGGCAGCGCCGGCGCACGAACGGCGGCGCGGCCGATGACGATCTGGAGTACTGGAGGCATCAGCTTGCCGGGCTTGCCGGGGTGCTGAACCTGGCGGCCGACCGGCCCCGCGCGGTAGCGGCCAGATCACCGGTCACCATGTGCCGCCTGGTCATCGCCGGCGGGCCGCTCGAAGACCTGCGGCGGATCAGCCGCGCGAACGGCACGACGCTCTACATGACGATGCTCGCCGCGTTCGCGGTGCTGCTGTCGCGCTACAGCGGGCAGCACGACATCGCGGTCGGCTCGCCGATCGCGGGGCGCAACAAGGCCGAGCTGGAGGGGCTCGTCGGCTTCCTGGTGAACACGCTGGTCATGCGCATCGGGGTGCCGGACGACGGCCGGTTCGCCGACTACCTCAACGCGGTCAGGCAGACCATGCTCCAGGCGTACGAGCATCAGGACGCGCCGTTCGAGCGGGTCGTGCAGGAGCTGTCGCCAGAACGCAGGCTCGACACCTCGCCGCTGTTCCAGGCCATGTTCGTGCTCCAGGCGATGCAGGCGGCGACCACCCTCCGCCTCGCCGGGCTCGCCGTCGAGCCGGTCGAGCTGACCCGCGCCTGCACCGCGGTCGACCTAGAGCTGTACGCCTGGGAGTACCCGGACCAGGTGCGGCTGGCCTGGGTCTACGACAAGAACCTGTTCGACGCCTGGCGGATAGAGCAGATGGCCGGGCACTACGTCAGGCTGCTTGAGCAGGTGTCCGGCGATCCCAGCATCGATCTGGCCAGGCTGGAACTGCTGACCGAGGCCGAGCGGCAGTGGCTGGCCGGGCAGCACGGGCCGGTATCGGAGCTGCCGGCCGGCAACGTCTACGACCTGTTCGCCAGGCAGGCGGCGAGCAGCCCCGCGGCTGCGGCGGTGCGCCAGGACGGACGGCAGGTCAGCTATGCCGAGCTGGAGCTGCGTGCGGGGCGGCTAGCCCGGCGGCTCGTGGCGCTGGGGGCGGCGCCGGGCATCCGGGTGGGCATCGGGATGGAGCCCGGAATCGAGTTCATCGCGGCGATGCTGGCCGCCCTGCGCTGCGGCGCCAGCTACCTGCCGCTGCCCGTCGGCCATCCGCCGGAACTGCTCGCCTTCCTGATCCGCGACTCCGGCGTCGAGCTGCTGCTGACCTCCGCCGCGGTCGCGGAGCGGCTTCCGGCGGTCGCGCGTCCGGTCACCGTCCTGGTCGACCCGGCGCCGGAGGGCACGGTCACCGAAGACTCCGAGCCGGAGCGGGACGTCGCGCCCGGAGCAGCGCCGCCTGGCACCAGCTCGCGGGATGCCAGCGCGCAGGCGTCGGTCCCGTCGGTCGCCGCCTGCCTGGTGTACGCGCCTGACCCGGCGGGAACGGCCAGCGGCGTCGAGATCACGCACGCCGCGCTGTGGAACGAGCTGACCTGGGCCGCCGGCCAGTTCGGGCTCGGCCCGGGTGACCGGGTGCTACAGCGGCTGCCCGCCGAGTCGGCGGCGGCCGCGGTGGAGATGCTCGCGCCGCTGACGGCGGGTGCCGAGCTTGCCGTCGCCAGGCCCGTCGGCGCGCAGGACGTCCAGTACCTGCTGGACTTCATCCGGCGCGAGGAGATCACCGTCGTTCACCTGCCCCCCTCCGTGCTGCGGCGGATCGTGCGGCATGGCGGGCTGCGCGGCTGCGGGTCGCTGCGCTGCGTGATCTCCGGTGGCGAGGTCCTTCCTGAGGCTCTGCGCCGGGAGTTCGCAGAGAACTCCGGCGCGCGCCTGTGGAACACCTACGGCGCAGCCGAGACGACCGCATACTGCACCTGCTACGACGGCTCGCGCGCCAGTGCCGGTAGCGCCGGTAGCGGCAGTGCAGGTGCGGGTAGCGCCAGTGCCGGTAGCGCCAGTGCCGGTAGCGCCAGTGCCGGTAGCGCCAGTGC
>Ga0209415_10018041_pt1 | contig 11168 bp, 5 predicted proteins | sample PeaSoiSIISIP2007_FD_187696 | JGI IMG/M metagenome (GOLD analysis project Ga0209415, IMG submission 187696) | Peat soil microbial communities from Weissenstadt, Germany - SII-SIP-2007 (SPAdes) (version 2) | ecosystem: Environmental > Terrestrial > Soil > Wetlands > Peat | place: Germany...
AGACGAGATAGATGACCTGAAGCACCGCGCCCAGTCGCTCCGGCAATTCCTGCGGCGTCGGCACCTCGTACGGAATCTGTGTCTCTCGAATCTTTGCCTTTGCGCGCACAATGCGCTGCGCCAGCGTACGCGAAGTGATGAGGAAGGCCTTTGCTATCTCCTCGGTCGTCAGCCCGCATACCTCACGCAAGGTGAGCGCAACGTGCGCTTCCGGCGGCAGAGCGGGATGGCAGCAGGTAAAGATGAGACGGAGGCGGTCGTCCTCGATTTCCTCTTCCTCGTGAGGCGCCTCCCCGATGCGCGCGTCGTTGACACGCGCCTCGGTGTAGAGCGCGAGGTCTTTCTGTGCGCTGTCGAAGCGCGCCCGCCGGCGCATTCGGCTTATGGCTTTGAAACGCGCGGTTGAAATGAGCCAGGGGCGCGGTTTATCCGGTACGCCGGCCTGAGGCCACGTGTCCAAAGCAGCGGCAAAGGCCTCGTGCATGGCCTCTTCGGCGACATCAAGATCTCCGAGCAGGCGCGCCAGCGTAGCAAGAATCCTGCCCGATTCGGACCGGTAAAGCGTCTCTATGGTTCTGCTGAGCTCTTCGGGAACATTCTGCGGCATGCACGTCAAACTAACAAACAAACGTACTCCACACAACTGCGCCCGGCTCGCTGTTTATCCACAATTCAATAAGAGGCCAATGCGCTGATTGAGGGCGACCTGTGCTGGAGCACCAGCATAGGTCCTCGAAAACGCCCATGTCGTCAGGATGGGTTCTCGGTTGACGCAGATCACCTTTGGTTGGGTTGGGCCGGGAGAGAAACAAGTACAAATGCAAAAGCAAATGCAGGTCCCCTTCGACTTCGCTCAGGGCAGGCTTTCGGTTCCGCTGAAAAGCGCTTCGCTCAGGATGACAGACTCATGGGGAGGGTGCGTCTTCGTGGTTGCTCGTTCGAAAACCATTCGATTCTCATCTCCCGGGGTGCTCGAAAACGCCCATCGAAAATTCAGGATGACAGACGTTATGGGGTCCATGGCGGTCTTCCCCCACTAGCCGCCGGTGCTAGAGTGGTGGGTTCCCACTTTTTCTTATTGGGGTATGGCTTGTTGCTGGGGCTTCGCTGGGTTCTCGTTGCTGTTCTTGCGCTTCCTGTGGCGGCGGAGGCAGCTTCCCATGTCCATGTGCTGGCGGCGGCGGTGCCGGAGGAGATGCGGTCCTCCGCCTTTACAGTCGCCGTCAACGGGAAGACGGTGGATGTGGCGCATGCGGCGGCTAGCTACGACTGGGTCTCCTTTGACATTACCGGGCCGGTGGACGTGGCGATTACGGCCGCTGCGCCGGGGTTCTGGGACCGCGGGGTGGATATCGAGCCGTGGCGGCTGGGGCTGCGGCCGGTGCGGGAGGGTCAGACGATCCGGTTCCGGCTGGCGCATCCGGCCAAGCTCTCGATTTCGCGGCCGAGGGACTTTCTGAACAATGCGGCGATGCTGTTCCTGTTTGCGGGGACGCCTCCGCCGCCTCCACCTGTCGCTGGCGCGACCGTGCGGATTATTCCGGCGGGGATCCATCGGGAGAGTTTGAATCCGAAGCCGGGGGAGACGATCTACCTGGCGCCGGGGGCGTTCGTCTTCGGGAGCCTGAACCTGTTCAACGTGAGCGGGGTGAGGGTGCTGGGGCGGGGGACGATTGTGTACGAGGGGACGCAGGACCCCAACGCCGACGAGGGCTGGATGCAGAAGCCGGACTGGCACTGCATTGCGTCGCAGGACGCGCGGGAGGTGCAGATCGACGGGCTGACGTGCATTGTGAGGGCGCGGACGTGGTCGATCCAGATGAAGGATTCGTTCGACTTTACGTTCGACGATTTACGGGTGATCGGGGGCAACCCGGGGAATGCGAACCAGGACGGGATGGACTGGCTGGGCGGGGGCGACACGATTGTGCGGGACGCGTTTATAAGGAGCTCGGACGACGACCTGGCGTTGGAGGGCAACTGGGACGGCTACAAGGACTCCGAAATGCTGCGGCCGGGCAACGACGTGGAAAACATCCTGGTGGAGCGGAGCGTGCTATCGACGAGCATTTCAAACATTGTGCGCTCGGCGTGGCCGCGGAAGACGTTCAACTCGCGGAACTTTACGCTAAGAGACTCGGACGTGCTGCATGCGGGGATTGGGGCGTGCGGGCAGACGTTCGGGCTGCTAGGGATGTGGGGCGCGGACGGGGCGAAGGGAGACCACGCGGATTACACGTTTGAGAATCTGTTTCTGGACAACTGGTACTCGCTGGTGCAGATTGAGCAGGAACAGCCGGGGGTGCATGGGTTTACGTTCAGGAATATCTGGGCGCTGGACCAGCCGCCGCTGGCGCAGTCGACGCTGACGGGGGACATTGCGGGGGTGACCTTCGACAACGTGAAGTATGGGCAGGCGCGGGCGGGGAGCGACGCGGATTTGCCGCTGGCGGTGGCGGCGGGGGCGCAGGCGCCGGCGTTTCCGGCGAGCAAGGGGCCGGTGGCACGGTTCACGGTGGATCCGCCGGTGTTTGGGCCGGGGCAGGAGGTTACGTTTACGGCGGAGGAAGCGCCGGGGGCGAAGTATACCTGGCTGTTTGGGGATGGGACACAGGCGACGGGACGCGAGGTAAGGCACCGGTTTGCGGACGCGGAGGGGACCGAACTGGATGGTGCGGCGACGGGGGCGGGGCGGTTCAGGGTGCTGTTGCATGTGGAGGAACGGCGAGGGAAGGCCGGAGAAGACTGGGCGGGGCAGGGGGTGGTGGTGGTGGCGAAGTGGCACGAGGCCGCGGGCGGGTCTGTGCCGACGGTTGCGGGGCTGACGTGGCAGGTTTTTCCCGGGACCTGGACGGAGCTGCCGGATTTGACGAAGGAGCAGGCGGTGTTCAGGGGCGAGTCGGCCAACCTGCACGCGGACGCGCAGGGGTTTATGCGCTATGCGGCGGCGTGGGACGGGCTGATCGACATTCCGGCGGACGGGGGGTACACGTTTCATCTGCTGGACCGGGACGGGGCGCGGCTGACGATCGACGGGGTGGTGGTGGCGAAGACGGGGCCACCGTTTGCGCAGGTGTGCGGCGCGCCGGGGAACGCGATGCGCTACGACCGGGGGTCGCTGGGGCTGCGGGCGGGCAAGCATACGCTGCACGTGGAGGGGCTGCACTCGGTGAGCCAAGGGGCGCCGCAGCTTTTGTGGGAGGGACCGGGGCTGCCGCTCACGGCCGTGCCGCCGGCGGCGTATAGCCATCCCAGGGTGGATGCGGTGACGCGGTAGGGGCGGGGCGCGGGCGCGGGAAAGAACTGCGACGGGCGAGCAAAAAAATCCAACACAAGCGATTGTTGCAGCGCGTAGAATGTGCGGTCGGCCAGAGTGTGACGGGGCGACGCGGGGCGAGGGCGCGAGGGACGGCTCTCGCGATGCGGACCTCCGGGGAAGGGCAAGCGGTAAGCTGAAGACTATGACGTGGACATCGATTCTATTTGCAGTCGCCGTGGTGGCAGCTATGCTGCTGTTTGTGCGCACCCGGCAGATTTCAAAGAAGGCCGCGGTGGAGTATTTGCGAAATGGGGCGGTGGTGATCGACGTGCGCAGCGCGGGGGAGTTCACGGCGGGGCATTTGCCCAAGGCGATCAATATTCCGCTGAGCGAGATTGAGACGGTGATCGCGCGCAAGGTGAAGGACAAGAACCAGGTGCTGCTGCTGCACTGCCAGAGCGGGTCGCGGAGCGTTGAGGCGATGAGGAGGCTGAAGGCGGTGGGCTACGAGAACTCCTACAACCTGGGGTCGTATGGGCGGGCAGCGCAGATTGTGGGCAGCCGGATCGACTGAACTTTCCATGGAGATTGAGAGCGGATTTGTGCTTCGCCTGGCGACGGAGGAGGACATCCCTGCGCTGCATCGGCTGATTGAGGCGTCGGTGCGCGGGCTTGGATTCCGCCCTCAAGGTTGATCAGTTGGGTCCATGGAGAGAAAGTCGGCTGGAGTGAGAATCGGAATCCCTCGCCAGGGATGCAACACCAACATATCTTCATCGTTGCTGACAATTGCATCGGCTTCCGCTGCCAGCGCCAAGGCGAGGAATTGATCGTCTCTAGGGTCGCGGCAGGGTGGTTGAACGGCAGCGAGTTCAGCGGCCTTGATAACGAAGAGATAGACGTTCCGGCGGATCAGGGCGACGAATGCACGGCGTGATTCCCGGTCCAGATAACGGTCGAACTTGACGCGGTCGAGGACCAACTCCAACTCGGCCAGCGTTTCCCCGCTGGCACACACGTCACAGGACGCAAAGGCTTTGAGCAAAGCTTGATGGGGTACGGACCCGCTTCGAAGCGCGGCACTGACCAGGGTGCTGGTGTCAAAGACCACACGCCCGATACCGCTCATCGGGATTCATGCACCAGACGAACCACATCCTCATCGGTCAGGGCCGCTGCGGCAGCGGCCTGGGCGGGTGACATGCTCGTCCGGGCCTGGGCACTCCATGCTTCCAGTTCAGCCACGACCTTGCTGCGCTTGCGGCGTGCGCTGAGCAGCTCTTCCATCTCCTGCGGGGACACGATGAAGGCCGTGGGACGCCCGTGCCGGGTGATGGCGACAGGTTCGCGCTGCGCGGTGTCGAGCAAGTGTCCGAAGCGGTTCTGGGCCTCGACGGAGGTCATGGTGATCATCGGTTGCACCTCGCAAAGTAGCTAACTTAGATAATATAGCTAGTCTTTGAGCTACGCAAGAGCTCGGCCAAGGCCGGTTGGGAATTGTGCTTTTCCAGGTCCCGGAAGCGAGACCTTGGGCACCCGGCACCCGGCCGAGCTCCCCGAGACGCAGGTCCTTCGACTCCGTTTGTCGCAAAGAACGCGCCAAACTCTGCTCAGGATGACAGCTCGATTTTCAATATTTGTTGAAGATTCGGGAGGCTCGCTAGTCGGCGGGGGATTCTTCGAGTTCGGAGCCTAGGCGGTGGAGTTTCATGACGCGCCACTGGAGGCGGTCGAAGAAGAGGTAGACTACCGGCGTGGTGAAGAGGGTGAGCATCTGGGAGACGATGAGGCCGCCGACGATGGTGATTCCTAACGGCTTGCGGAGCTCGGAGCCTACTCCCATGCCGATGGCTAACGGCAAGCCGCCGAAGAGGGCGGCCATGGTGGTCATCATGATGGGGCGGAAACGGAGCAGACACGCCTGATAGATGGCTTCGACCGGTGGAAGGCCCTGCTCGCGCTCGGCCTGGAGGGCGAAGTCGATCATCATGATGGCGTTCTTCTTCACGATGCCGATCAAGAGGATGATGCCGATGAGGGCGATGATGCTGAGGTCGGTTCCGGTGAGGAGCAGGGCGAGGATTGCGCCGACGCCGGCCGGGGGCAGCGTGGAAAGAATGGTGAGCGGGTGGATGAGGCTCTCGTAGAGGATGCCGAGGACGATGTAGACGGCGACGAGGGCGGCGAGGATGAGGTAGGGCTCGTTGCGGAGCGAGTCCTGGAAGGCCTGGGCGGTGCCCTGGAAGGTGGCGTGGACGGAAGAGGGCATGCCCAGTTGGGCCTGGACCTTTTCAAGGGCGGTGACGGCGTCGCCGAGGGCCACGTTGGGAGCGAGGTTGAAGGTGAGGGTGACGGCGGGGTACTGGCCCTGATGGTTGACCTGGAGCGAGGTGCGCCGGGACTCGTAGTGGGCGATGGTGGAGAGCGGGATCATGGCTCCGCCTGAGGACGGGGTGGACGCGGTTGCGGCTGAGCCGGCCAGCAGGGCGGCGGTGGGCGAGGTGACGGCGGGGACGGTGGGGCCGGTGGCGATGGCCGGAGCAATTGAAGGCCCGGCGGTTGTGGTTGCGGCCGAGGCCACGGTGGTGGTGGATGGCATGGCGGTGGGCGCACCGGAGACGTTGGTGGCTTTGACGTAGATCCCGTTGAGGGAGTCGGGACCGAGCTGGTAGCGGGGATCGACTTCCATGACCACGAAGTACTGGTTGAGGCCGGTGTACATGGTGGAGACTTCGCGCTGTCCGAAGGCGTCGTAGAGGACGTTGTCGATGGCGGCGGCGGAGACGCCGAGGCGGGAGGCGGTGTCGCGATCGATGACGAGGGTGGCGGAGAGGCCCTGATCCTGCTGGTCGGTGGAGACATCGCGGAGCTGCTGCATGGCCATCATGCGCTGTTGAAGCTGGGGCGCCCAGTAGTTGAGCTCATTGAGGTTCTCGTCGGAGAGGGTGTACTGGTACTGGGCGGCGCTGCCGCGTCCGCCGATCTGGAAGTCCTGCTGGACCTGGAGAAAGGTGACGGCGCCGGGAACGCCTGTGAGGCGATTGCGCAGGCGGTTGACCACCTGGTCGGCGGAGACGCGCCCCGGACGCAGGCTGAGCGGTTTGAGGGCGATGAACATGTTGCCGATGTTGAAGCTGCCGCCGCCGGGACCGGAGCCCCCGGCAAATGCAGTAACGGAATGAATGGCGGGGTCTTCCATGACCATCTGGGCGAGCATGCGCTGCTTGTCGCGCATGGCGGGAAAGCTGATGTCCTGGGCGGCGAGAGTGCGGCCGCCCAGGCGGCCTGTGTCCTGCTGCGGGAAGAAGCCCTTGGGGACAATGATGAAGAGATAGATGTTGAGGGCGACGGTAAAGAAGACCACGCAGAGCATGAAAAACTGGTGGCGGAGGACCCAGCGCAGGCCGGTGGCGTACTCGCTGTGAAGCCACTGGAAGGCGCGCTCGCTGGCGCGATAGATGTGGCCGTGGCGGCTCGCGTCCCGTGACTTGAGGAACTGGGCGCAGAGCATGGGGGTGGTGCTGAGGGAGACGAGCAGGGAGGTGGCGATGGCGACCGAAAGGGTGACGGCGAATTCGCGGAAGAGCTTGCCGACGAGGCCGCCCATGAGCAGGATGGGGATGAAGACGGCGATCAAAGACGTGCTCATCGACAGCACTGTGAAGCTGATCTCGCGGCTTCCCTTCATGGCCGCATCGAAGGGGCTCATGCCCATTTCGAGATAGCGGGTGATGTTCTCGATAACCACGATGGCGTCGTCGACGACGAAGCCGGTGGAGATGGTGAGGGCCATCAGCGACAGATTGTCGATGGTGTAGCCGACCAGGTACATGACGCCGAAGGTGCCGACGAGCGAGAGCGGGACGGCGATGGAGGGGATGATGGTGGCCCAGACTTCGCGCAGGAAGAGGAAGACGACGAGCACGACGAGGAGGACGCTGATGATGAGGGAGATTTCGACGTCGTGGACGCTGGAGCGGATGGTGGTGGTGCGGTCGACGGAGACGTCGAGTTTGATGGTGGGCGGGATGGCCGCCTGAAGGCGTGGAAGCTCGGCCATGACGGCGTCGACGGTGGAGATAACATTGGCGCCGGGGACCTTGAAGACGATGATGAGGATGGCGTCTTTGAGCTGGGTGGGCGGGCCCGAGTCGGGATTGATGCCGGCGACGCCTGCGGTGTGGAGGTCGGCAACGCTGTCAACCACAGTACCGAGGTCGGAGAGGCGGACCGGAGCGCCGGTTTGGCGGTTGTAGCCGGCGATGATGGGGGCGTAGTCGCGGGCCTTGAAGATTTGGTCGTTGTCGTCGATTTGCCAGCGGTGGGCGGGGTCCTGGAAGGCTCCTTTGGGGCGGTTGGCGTTGGCGCTTCCCAAGGCGGTCCGGACGGCTTCGAGGCCGATGCCGTTCGAGCCCAGCTGCATCGGATTGACTTCAACGCGGACGGCGGGCTGGGCGCTGCCGCCGACAAAGCACTGGCCGACGCCCTGAATCTGGGAGATCTTCTGGGCGAGGATGGAGTCGGCGATGTCGTAGATCTGGGGCTTGGGGACGACGTCGGAGGTGAGCGAGAGGATGAGGATGGGGGCTTCGGCGGGGTTGGCCTTGCGGTAGCCGGGGTTCTGGGGGATGTTGGCGGGGAGCTGGTTGCGGGCGGCGTTGATGGAGGCCTGGACGTCGCGGGCGGCGGCGTCGATGTTGCGGTCGATGTCGAACTGGAGGGTGACGGACGACGAGCCCAGGGAACTGGACGAGGTCATCTGGTTGACGCCGGCGATGCGGCCGAACTGGCGCTCGAGGGGGGTGGCGACCGAGGAGGCCATGGTCTCAGGGTTGGCGCCGGGGAGGTTGGCGTTGACGCCGATGACGGGGAAGTCGACGTTGGGGAGCGAGGCTACGGGCAGGATGGAATAAGCCACCGAGCCGGCCATCAGGAGGGCCAGCGAGAGGAGCGAGGTGGCTACGGGTCGCCGAATGAAGAGGGCGGATGGGTGCATGGGTTCCTGATGTCTACGTGAAGGCCGCCGGTTGAGGGTTGTGGTTTCCCACCCTTTCCGCAGAAAGAAGCGGAAAGGATGGGGCACGGAGCGCCTTTGCCTGAATGAGATTCCGGTTGAGGTTTGAGGTTTCCCAGGTCTTCCGCCGCGGTCCGCCACGGCGGAAGACCTGGGGCACCCAGGTTTGTGCCGACTCAGGTTTCTAGTCGGCGGAGATGGGTTCCTGTTCGTAGCTGGGGTGAACGGCGCGGGGTTTCATGCGGCGGGCCAGCTTGTCGAAGTAGAGGTAGACGACGGGGACGGTGTAGAGGGTGAGCAGTTGCGATAGGAGCAGGCCGCCGACGATGGTGATGCCGAGGGGTTTGCGCAGTTCGGCGCCGACGCCTCCGCCGAGGGCCAAGGGCAGACCGCCGAGCAGGGCAGCCATGGTGGTCATGATGATGGGGCGGAAACGGAGGAGGCAGGCCTGGAAGATGGCTTCCTCGGCGGATTTGCCTTCGGTGCGCTCGGCTTGCAGCGCGAAGTCGATCATCATGATGGCGTTTTTCTGCACGATTCCGATGAGCAGGATGATGCCGATGAGCGCGATGACGGAGAACTCGCTGCGGGTGATGAGCAGGGCGAGGAGCGCGCCGACGCCGGCGGAGGGGAGCGAGGAGATGATGGTGATGGGGTGGATGTAGCTCTCGTAGAGCACGCCGAGAACGATGTAGACGGTGACCAGGGCGGCGAGGATGAGGATGGGCTCGTTGGCCAGCGAGGTCTGGAAAGCGGCTGCCGTGCCTTGAAAGCTCGCATTGATAGCCGCGGGCATCTGGATCTGGCGCTCGATGCGGTTGACGGCGTTGACGGCGTCGCCGAGAGCCTTGCCTGGGGCGAGGTTGAAGCTGATGACGGTGGAGGGGAACTGGCCCTGATGGCCGATGGCGAGCTGCGCGCGTGTCTGCTCCCAGTGGGCGAGCATGCTGAGCGGGACTTGCGTCCCGTTGCCGGATTTTACATAGAGGTTGGAGAGCGTGCCGGGGTCGGTCTGGAAGTTCTGGCCGACTTCCATAACCACATGGTATTGGTTGAGCTGGGTGAAGATGGTGGAGACCTGGCGCTGGCCGAAGGCGTCGTAGAGGGTGTTGTCGATGTCGGCCATGGCGATGCCGAGACGGGCGGCGGTGTCACGGTCGATGACCAGCTTTGCGCCCAGGCCCTGGTCCTGAAGGTCGCTGGCTACGTCGGTGACGACCTTCTCGCGGCTTAGCTCATCGACCATCTTGCGGGTGTAGGTGGCGAGCTCTGCCTGGTTGGGGTCTTCGAGGGAGTATTGAAATTCAGTCCGGCTGACGCGGTCTTCGACGGTCAGGTCCTGGAGGGGCTGCAGGAAGAGCTGAATGCCTTCAACGCCGGCGAGGCGCGGGACCATGCGGCGGATGACTTCAGTGGCGGAGATTTTGCGGTCTTCGAGGGGCTTGAGATTGATCTGAATGCGGCCGGAGTTGAGGGTGGTGTTGGTTCCGTCGACGCCAATGAAGGAGGAGACGTTATCGACGGCGGGGTCCTGAAGGAGTATGTCGACGAGTTTTTGCTGGCGCTGGGCCATGCTCAAGAAGCTCACGGTCTGGGGGGCTTCGGAGATGCCGAGGATGACGCCGGTGTCCTGCACGGGGAAGAAGCCCTTGGGGACGACGATGAAGAGAAGGATGGTGGCGACGAAGGTGGAGATGGTGACCAGCAGCGTGGTGAAGCGGTAGCGGAAGACGACCTGAATCGATCGGCCGTAGGCGGCAATGATCGAGTTGAAGACCTTTTCGGACCAGTAGTAGAAGCGGGTTTCGCGGGCGACAGCCTTGTCCTGAAGGATGCGCGAACACATCATGGGCGTGAGCGTGAGGGACACGAAGGCGGAGACCAGGATGGTGACGGCGAGGGTGATGGCGAACTCGCGGAAGAGGCGGCCGACGACGTCGCTCATGAAGAGAAGCGGGATGAGGACGGCGATGAGCGAAACAGTCAGCGACATGATGGTGAAGCCGATCTGTTCCGAGCCCTTGAGCGCGGCGCGCATGGGGCTCATGCCCTCTTCGATGAAGCGGGAGATGTTCTCGATCATGACGATGGCGTCGTCGACGACGAAGCCCGTGGCGATGGTCAGCGCCATCAGCGACAGGTTGTTCAGGCTGTAGCCGACCGCGTACATGATCGCGAAGGTGCCGATGAGCGACAGCGGCACGGCGACGCTGGGGATGATCGTGGCGCGCACGTTGCGCAGGAAGAGGAAGATGACGCCGACGACGAGGGCCACCGTGAGCATCAGCGTGCTCTCGACGTCCTCGACCGAGGCGCGCACCGTCTCGGTGCGGTCGCTCAGCACCTTCACGTCGATCCCCTGCGGCAGCGACGCTTGCAGCTGCGGGAGCAGAGCCTTCACGCGGTCGGCCACGGCGATGACGTTCGCGCCCGGCTGGCGCTGGACGTTGAGGATGATGGCGCGCTTGGAGTTGGCCCAGCCGGCGAGCTGCGAGTTCTCGACGCCGTCGACCGCCTTAGCCACGTCGGAGAGGCGCACCGGCGAGCCGTTCGCGTACGCGATGACCAGGGGTTTGAAGCCGTCGGCCTTGTAGAGCTGATCGTTGGTCGCCAGGGTGTAGTCCTGGCGGGCGCCGTCGATGTTGCCCTTGGGCTGGTTGATGTTCGCGGCGGCGAGCGCCGCCCGCACGTCCTCGAGCGTCAGGCCGGTGCCCGCGAGCGCCTCGGGGTCGACCTGCACGCGCACCGCCGGCTTCTGCCCGCCGTTGATGGTGACGAGGCCCACGCCGGAGACCTGGGAGATCTTCTGCGCGAGGATGGAGTCGGTGAAGTCGTCGACCTGGTCGAGCGGCATCACGTCCGAGCTGATCGCAGCGTGAGGATGGGCTGGTCGGC
>Ga0209415_10018042_pt1 | contig 11168 bp, 7 predicted proteins | sample PeaSoiSIISIP2007_FD_187696 | JGI IMG/M metagenome (GOLD analysis project Ga0209415, IMG submission 187696) | Peat soil microbial communities from Weissenstadt, Germany - SII-SIP-2007 (SPAdes) (version 2) | ecosystem: Environmental > Terrestrial > Soil > Wetlands > Peat | place: Germany...
CCCCCGCCGATTCGTATCCCGTCTTGAGGGGAAGCTTGTCCGCGAACTCGAACGGGCCCACCTCGGTGGTCGCAATCGACCTCAGACGGAACAGCAGGAGGATGGCACGCTTCAACCAGCCGTGGACGACGACTTGTCCGCTCTCCTCCAGCTCGGCGACCCTCGCCTCACCGCTGTCGAGCAGCTCGATCGCGTCGTTCACAGGTTCTGTGGCCGCGCGGTCCATGGGGTCGAGCTCGTCGGCACGCGCCCAAAGCTCGTCGATACGTGATTCCAGGTCGGACATCGCTCGAGGCTACAAGCTCGATCGGGGACGGCGGTGTGACAAAGGACCCTCGCTGCCGAGCGCGATCTCCGAGGAAGAGCTCGCCTCACCGGCGTCTGCGGGAGGGTCGCCGGGCGACTCGTCGAGGTGCACGTGCGAAGCGGCACCGAGGCGTCGCGCCACGAGCTCGATGCGATCGTCGGGCTGGACCGCGGCGATCCTCACGAATCCCTGTGCGGTCGTCCCATAGAAGTCGCCCGGGCTCACGACCACTCCACCGGCGTTTGCAAGTATCTCGGCGAACTTCCAGGCGCTGTCTTCGCTGTCTGCTGCGCCACCCACCGAACCGAGGCCACTCGGAGCATGCGCGGCCCAGTCCGGCACTTTCACCCATAGGTAGAAGCCCCCAGCCGGCAGAGATGCAGTGATGCCCGCCGCTTCGAGGATCTCGGCCAGTCGCCTGAGTCGGTGCAGATATCTCGCACGCTGTTCTTCTACGTGGTCGTCGTCGTCGAGGGCAGCCACAGCGGCAGCCTGAACGGGCCCGGGGACCATGAGCCCGGCGTGTTGGCGCACTGCGCTCAAGTACCCGACGATGTCGGGGTCCCCTGCGTAGAACCCCACTCTCACACCCGCCATGTTCGACCTCTTCGACAACGAGTGCACTGCGACGACCGAGTCAGTCCCGCCGTTCAGGACGGTCGACACCGAAGAGCGATCCCAGGTGAATTCCGTGTAGCACTCGTCTGAGAACACAGGCACACCGTGTCGTCGGCCCCACTCTGCCGCCGCGCCGAGGTCGGTGATGGATCCCGTCGGGTTCGAAGGGCTGTTGAGCCAGACCATCACCGCACGCTCGGAGACGTCATCGGCGACTGCGCTGAGGTCGACCCCGCCACCTGGGCTCTCTTCCACGGTCACGAGGCCGCAGCCAGCAAGCATCGCTCCCATCGCATAGGTGGGATACGCGACAGCAGGAGCGATGACGATGTCGCGCCCGGGATCTCGTAGCCGCAGGTACCATGCCGTGCTCGCCACGAACTCCTTCGTGCCGACGCAGGCACCAACGTTCCCCGTCTCGACGGTCACCCCGAAACGGCGCTCCATCCATCGGGCCGCTGCGCTGCGCAGGGCCTCGCTGCCGACCGACGACGGATAGCCGCGCTCGGTGCCGGAGCCCGCCATGGCCGAGATGACGAAGTCGGGCGGCGGGTCGCACGGGGTGCCGACCGAGAGGTCCACCACTCCCCCTTCGTGGCGCGCTGCCACCTCGGCGATGCGCCCGAGGCGAGCGTAGGGGTAGGGAGGCGGCTCGAATCCTCGTGCAGAATTCGAGATCTTTCGGTGCAAGCGATCACCTCCGCTCAAAGGGCACCATGCCACCGGGCGAGATCATGCACTCGAAGACGCGGCGAATTCGCCGAAGCGCGCACGGCCCGCGTCGTCCAAGACGACCTGCACGACGGTCGCACCTTCTCCGTGCGTTTCACCCACCACCTCGCCCTCGCGATGGACGGCCGCGAGCACGTCGCCACGCTCGAACGGGACCACGAGCTCTATCACCCTGTCGGCGACCCGGAGGCGATCGCTCATTGCACGCACCATCTCGTCGACGCCCTCACCGGTGACTGCCGATACCAGAACCGACCCGGGGTGTCGCTCGAGCAACCTGCGCGCGCCGGCAGCCTTGTCGGCCTTGTTCACGACGAGCAGCTCGGGAACATCTGCCGCTCCGATCTCGTCCAGGACGGAGCGCACGGCCTCGATCTGGCCCTCTGGCTCGATCGCCGAGCCGTCCACCACGTGGAGGAGGAGGTCGGCCTCGTGCACCTCTTCGAGAGTGGACCTGAAGGCTTCTACCAGCTGGTGGGGAAGTTTTCGCACGAATCCGACCGTGTCGGACACGAGTACCGTCTCCCCGCCCGGGAGAGGCAGACGCCTCGTCCGGGGATCCAGGGTGGAGAACAGCCGGTTCTCTACGAGCACGTCGGCGCCCGTCAGCCGGTTGAGGAGGGTTGACTTGCCGGCGTTCGTGTACCCGACGAGCGAGACCGAACGCTGACGGGATCTCTGCCGCGCCTTTCGCTGTGTCCGGCGAGTCGCAGTGAGCCTCCGCAGGTCCACCTCGAGCCGCCTTACTCGGCTGAGGAGTCGGCGCCTGTCCACCTCGAGCTGCGTCTCACCCGGCCCTCGTGTCCCGATGCCTCCGGCTTGCTGGGAGAACGACCGTCCTCGTCCTCGCAGCCTGGGGAGCCGGTAGCGCAAAAGGGCCAGCTCCACTTGGGCCTTGCCTTCCTGCGTGCGCGCGTTCTGGGCGAAGATGTCGAGGATCACCGCGGTGCGGTCGATGGCCGTTCTGCCCAGAATCTGTTCGAGGTTTCGTTGTTGGGCAGGTGACAGCTCGTCGTCGAACACGACCGTGTCGGAGTCCTTCGCCACCGACAGCTCTCTCAACTCCTGCGCCTTGCCACGGCCCAGGAAAGTGGCGGGGTCAGGCTGCTCGCGACGCTGTATGACGCGGCCCACGACGTCGGCGCCGGCCGTGCCGACCAGCTCTTCGAGCTCGTCCAGATCGGCCTCCACCACCGCGAGGGAGTTCCACCCGAAGACCACACCGACGAGGACGATCCGCTCGCGAAAGGTCCTCTCGATGAGGGTCAACGACGCCCCACCACCTCACCGCCCAGAGGCGACGATGTAGCTCGACCGTCCCCGTCGAGATCCGAGACGAGCTCTGCAAGGTCCGCGGCTCTCACGACGACCTCCGCCACCTTGCGCACCGGGCCGGTCAGGAGGACCGTGTCGTCGCCGACCAGCACCTCGAGGGTTCCCCCGGGCATCTCCACTTGGACGACGTCCCCGACCATGCCCCAACTGTGCACCGCCGCCGCCACAGCGCACGCACCGGTTCCGCAGGCGAGAGTCTCGCCGACACCCCGTTCGAACACGCGCACGCACACCGTGTCGCCACGGGGAGCCAGCCATGCGAACTCCACGTTCACACCGCCCGGCACCGAGCCCTGGAGGAGCGCTCCTGCACCGATGACCGACTGGTCGTCAGCCGGAGCGCCGAGGAGAAGCACCAGGTGGGGGTTCCCCATGTCCACCGAGCGCGCCGTCTCGACACCGGGCGGCACTTCGGGTCTGAGCTCGGGCCCGAGGACGGCGGGGCCCATGTCCACGCTCGCTCTCCCGAGGCCCGGTGCGAGGATCTCGTACGCGACTTCTCTGATCCCCGCGCCTGTCATCACGGCCACATCTCCGGTCGCGACCACTTCGGACTCGACCGCGGCCTGCACGAGACACCTGATCCCATTGCCGCTCATCTCGGCCACGCTGCCATCGGCATTTCGGAGATCCATGGAGAGCGCAGCAGGCCCGTTTCCCACGAGCACCCGCAACACACCGTCTGCTCCCACTCCCCGGTGACGGTCGCACAACGCGCGCACCTCGGCCGTGGAGAAAGGGCGTGTGTCATCAAGGTCCATCGAGACGAGGAAGTCGTTCCCTGCCCCGTGGTGCTTCGAGAGGCGGATCTCGCCGTCTGGCATGACCGTCAGTCTCCCACCCCTTCCATCGAGCCCGTGTCCCACAGCTCGAGAAGCTCCGAGAGCGGATCCCCCTCGGGATCGAGCCACCTGATCCGCGGGTCACGACGGAACCATGCCCACTGGCGCCTGGAGAATGCCTTGGTCCGGCGCAGGGCCTCCGAGACCGCCTCGTCGTAGGAGGTCCCGTTCTCCAAGTGGCTCAGCAGCTCTCTGTACGCGAGGGCTTGGCGCGCGGTGCGCGATATCCCTTCAGCGCGCGACGCGAGCCCCCGCACCTCGTCGAGCAGACCCGCCTCGAGCATCGATTCGAGCCGTCGCTCGATCCGTTCGTCTTGAACCGCCGGGTCGAGCCTCACCCCGACGAGCGAGAACTGCGTGGGTGGGTAGCACCGCAATCCGGGCCCATAGGAAGAGAAGGGGCGTCCCGCGCCGATCGTCACCTCGAGAGCACGAACGACGCGGCGCCCGTTGCCCGGCTCGATCCTCGCCGCAGCCTCGGGATCGAGTGCAGTCAGCTTCGAGTGAAGCCCGGAGAGGCCCCCCGGGCGGGCGGCCTCCTCCTCGAGCATTCGGGCTACGTCGGGAAAGCGGCCCGGGAGGTCGAGTTCGTCCACGACCGCGCGCAGGTAGAGGCCGGTGCCGGCCACAAGCAGAGCACGATGACCTCGTTTCTCGATCTCCTGGAACGAGGTGGTGGCCTCCGTCTGGAAGTCGCTCACTGTGAACTCCTCGTGTGGGTCGACGAGGTCGAGGAGATGATGCTGCACGCGGGCTCGCTGGTCGGGTCCCGGCTTCGCTGTGCCGATGTCCATGTGGCGATAGACGGTCATCGAGTCGACGCAGACGATCTCCGTCTCAGGTCGCAGAAGCGCAAGGTGCATCGCGAGCTCGGACTTGCCCGACGCTGTCGGGCCAACGAGGGCGACGTGGCACGGGCGAGTCGAGATGCGACCGTCCACCCTCTATCCGGCGGATACGGGCAAGCGTTTCCGATGCCGCGGTCCATCGCCGACTGCGAGGAGCTCACCGCGCAGATGGTGGGGCGCGGCACCAGTGATCCGCACCGACGCGAAGGATCCAGCCGGGAGTGAAACGGGCGAGTCGACCGCCTGCTCCGGCGAGAAGTGCACCAGTTTGTTCTGACGGGTGCGGCCGCTCAGCACCGTCGCGTCACGCTTGCTCGGCCCTTCGACAAGCACCTCCTCGACTCGACCGATTCGCGCAGAATGGCGGGCGATCGCCGAGCGCTCCACCACCACCCGAAGTCGCTCGAAGCGCTCCGCTACGACTTCGTCGGGTACGAACAATTCCTCCATGGCCGCCGCCCTGGTACCGGGGCGTGGCGAGAAGATGAACGTATAAGCGCTGTCGTACTCTGCTTCTGCGACGACCTCCAGCGTGCGCTCGAAGTCGTCGTCGGTCTCTCCAGGGAAGCCGATTATCACGTCTGTCGTGACGGCCAAGTCGTCGATCGAAGCGCGGGCGGCCGCAAGTCGGGCAAGGTATCTCTCCGCGGTGTAGCCGCGGCGCATCGCAGCGAGGGTCCGGTCGCTTCCGGCCTGCAACGGCAGGTGCAGGTGCTCGCACACGGCCTCGGTCTCGGCCATTGCAGCGATCGTCTCTGGGCGCAGGTCCTTCGGGTGTGGACTCGTGAAGCGGACGCGCCTAATCCCAGGTGTGGCGCCGAGAGCTCGCAGCAGATCAGCAAAGAGAGGCCGGCGGCGAGTGATGTCGCGCCCGTAGGAGTTGACGTTCTGACCTAGCAGCGTCACCTCGCTCACGCCCCGCGAGGACAGAGCACCCACTTCGGCCACGAGGTCCTCGAATGCTCGGCTCACCTCGGGCCCTCGGACCTGGGGAACGATGCAGAAGGCGCACGAGTTGTCGCATCCCATCTGGATGGTGACCCAGGCGGACCAGGGGCACTCTCCGACCGCGTCGAGGCCGCGAGGGCCGAATGCCTCACCCTCTGCCGTCGGGATGTCGAGGATCTCGACGACGGGACCGGTCTCGGCCGCCTGCCTGAGCAGAGCGGGGGCTCTCGTCAGGTTGTGTGTGCCGAATACGACGTCTACGTGGCCAGCACGCTCACGAACGATCTCGCGATCCTTCTGCGCCAGGCAGCCGCCGACGGCAATCTGCATGCCTGGACGCTGATCGCGCAGCGGCTTCAGCATGCCGAGGTGCCCGTAGAGGCGATTGTCCGCGTTCTCCCGGATGCAACAGGTGTTCAGCACCACGACGTCGGCCTGGGACACATCGTCGGTCGGCTCCAACCCGTCCGCGACGAGGAGCGAGGCGATCCTCTCCGAGTCGTGCTCGTTCATCTGGCACCCGAAGGTCCGGATGTGAAAGGTCCGCGCCGTCCCCGCACCGTCGACGTTCGCACTCACAGGGTCACACCTCGCTGTCGGAACCCTCGGCGAGGATGTCATAGGGGGCGTGGCTGCGGGGCAGCCGCCCGGGAACCCCGTTCACGATCAAGCCGTCGAGGTCGGCTCGCAGCAGCAAGGCACGCCCCGATACCCCGATTTCGGCCATAGCCGCCTCGGCCGATTCACGGACGCTCTCGGCGTCCGAGGTCTCGCAGATGCCGAGCACGCTCGGGCCCGCCCCCGACCAGCAAGTCGCCAGCGCGCCTGCTTGCAGCAATCTGCTCAGGAGCTGAGGCGCCTCGGGGAACAGTGGGCTCCTGTAGTCCTGGTGCAGCCGGTCCTCTGTCGCCTCCCGGATCAGGAGCGACCGGTCCGCTAGACCGGCGAGCAGAAGAGCCATGCGACCCAGGTTGAAGGTCGCGTCCGAGCGGCTGACCTCGTGAGGAAGCGCTTGGCGCGCTTTCGAGGTTGCAAGAACTCGGTCAGGGACGAGCGCGACGAACACGAGCCCGCCGTCGAGCGGCATCCTGACAGCACGCACGGCTCCCTTCACCATGGTGGCCGCCACGAGCCCTCCTGCAACCGAGGCAGCCGCGTTCTCCGGATGCCCGTCGACCCTGGCCGCCACTCCGAGAGGGTCCTTCGATCCGGCGGCGGCAGCGGCGGCGGCGGCGAGGGCCGCGCTCGAGCCGAGGCCGCGCGCGACGGGGATCTCGGAGCGGACCGTGATCGCCAGCCGGTCGTGGCCCGTCACGTCGATCGCCACCCGGGCGGCAAGGTGCCCCGCCTCTTCCTCGAGGTCGGCCCCCTCGCCTTCTGCCCTCACCGTCAGCTTCTCTGCGGGCTCGACCTCGACCTCGACGTACAACTGGAGCGCGAGCGCCAGGGTGTCGAAGCCTGGGCCGAGATTCGCGGTCGACGCGGGGGCACGTGCACGCACCAGGCCAGGGTACTGCGCTCTCCCGTCCCTCTCTTTAGAAGTGGGCCAGGCGCCACGCGAGAGACGGAGGTTTGATCCGTCCCGCGCTCAGGACGGGCACGCTCAGGCGTTCGGAGCCGACGATGACGCTGAGAGTGCCCAGCCTCGTACCGTCCGGAGCCCGGTCCGCCAGTGGAAGAAAGTCGATCGACATTCGAAGGGTGTCACCGGGCCATGCGAGCGCGCTCAGCCCCTCTCCCGCGGCGCCAGCGACCGGGTCGGAGTCCCAAGAGGTCTTCACCGTCGCAATTTCTTCTCCTGGCGTCACAGCCTGAACCTCGCGAAGCGACCCGGCAGCCGCGTCGAGCATCGAAACCGTCTGCTGGGCGGCCGCGTCGAGAGGGTCGAGACCCGGTTGACCCGTGACAGCCGCCAGGACCAGGACCACGTGACCTGCGACAGTGCGTTCACCGGCGAGGACAAGACATCCGAGCGCGGCCTGGGTAAAGCCTGACTTGACGCCGACGATGCCGTCGGTGCCTATCTGACGCACATAGTTCGTGATCGTCCCTGCGAGCGGAAGCGAGATGCTCGGCTGTCCCACGACCGCGGCGAAGGTCGGGATCGTCATCGCCGCAGATGCCACTCGCAGCTGGTCGACCGGCGTGCTCGTTGTTTGCGAGTCGATGCCGTCGGCGTCCGCGTAGTGAGTAGCAGTCATGCCGAGCGAGGCGGCCGTCGCGTTCATCTTCGAGACGAATGCCGGGACACTGCCTGCGTCCCAGGTGGCCAGCGCGTCGGCAAAGTTGTTGGCGGAGTGCACCATCAAGCCGTCGAGCAGCTGGCGCTCGCTCAGCACCTCACCCGCCTGGACCGGCACCGAGGTGTCGTTCGCCTCGGCCTCTTCCATCTCCTCGTTCTGCTCCGCAGGGTCGATGGTGACGCCGGGACCCTGCACCTCGGGAGCGATCGGATGGTCGCGCAACACCACATAGGCCGTCATGATCTTCGTGAGGCTGGCGATCGGCACAGGGTGCTCGGCACCTGGGGAGAGCACGAGCCCGAGCGCAGGGACGGCCACAGCACCTTCACCTTCGGCGGGCCAGGGAATCGGCGCTGCGACTCCTGGAACCTTCAACGACGATGCAAGGACCATGCGCGTGGTCGGAGCGGGAAGTTGGCGGGTCAGCTGGACTCCGCCGACCAACCCGATCGCGCAGGCCGCCAGCGCGGGAACCATGAGCCAGCGCGCCCATCTGGACCAGCGCCTGCGCTGGGCGTGACGGGCCTTGCGTGCAAAGACCAGGGTCGCCATCCGCCTGCGAAGCACGCGCCAAGGGCCGGACAGCTCTGCCACGAGCGGAACGTCGGGGCCATCCGCAGTGGCGGTGCCTGCCAGTCGGCGGGCCACGGGTGCTACCGCCTCGAGGTTTGCTCGAGCTCCTCGGGGGTCATGAGCACCGCACGGGCCTTCGACCCTTCGGAAGGTCCGACCACCCCACGGCGCTCGAGGAGGTCCATCAGACGGCCGGCGCGAGAGAAACCGACCCGGAGCTTGCGCTGAAGCATGGACGTGGACCCTAGCTGAGACCGGACCACGAGCTCCATGGCCGTCCCGAGCAACTCGTCGTCGTCGTCCTCGGCCCGCGCCCCAGTCGTGCCGATGTCGCCCGAGACGGCCACCCCGTCTACGTAGTCCGGTTGCCGCTGACGCCTCCAGTGGGCGACGACGGACCTGACTTCGCTCTCGGTCACCCAGGGTCCCTGGATCCTGCGCGGCACCGAGGAGGAGGCGCCGAGCAGCAGCATGTCCCCCTTCCCGATCAGCCGCTCCGCTCCCGGTTGATCGAGGATGACCCGACTGTCAGCGAGCGACGACACCGAGAACGCCAAGCGCGAAGGGATGTTCGCCTTGATCAGACCTGTGATGACGTCGACCGAAGGGCGTTGCGTAGCGAGCACTAGATGTATCCCGACGGCCCTGGCCATCTGCGCGATCCGGCATACGGACTCCTCGACGTCTCGCGCCGCCACCATCATGAGGTCGTTCAGCTCGTCCACCACTATCAGCACGTAAGGAAGGTGTCGATAGTCCCGCGCCGGCTCCATTGCCGCTCTCTGCTCGGCAACCATGCTCGCGGCGCGCTCGGCCGCGCTGAGCGATTGTGTCGCGCCTTTATCATCGACGCCTTGCTCGAGCTCCCCTTCGAGCGTCTCGTCGGCAGCCGGAGAGCCTGATGCGCTCGAGTCGAATGCCCCGTCCGAGCCGTCTTCACCGAGGAGCTCGCCTTCGCGGGCCGTTGCCGTTGCCGCTTCCGCTTCCAGTGCGGGCACCTCGCCGTACTCGCTGCACTCGCTGTCCGTGCCTCCAGTGTCGTCCTCGCAGTCCGTGCTTGCGCCCTCTCCGAGATCCCCGCGCACTACGGCTTGGTTGTACCCGTCGATGTCGCGCATCCCCGCTTCGGCGAGGACGTCGTACCGGCGCTCCATCTCTGTGACCGCCCATGCGAGCGCATTGGCCGCCTTCTTCGGGTCGACGACGACCTGGGTGAGCAGATGCGGAAGTCCGTTGTACTGACCGAGCTCGACGCGTTTGGGGTCGACGAGGATCATCCTGACTTCGTCGGGGGTCGCTCGCATGAGGATCGACGTGACGAGCGAATTGATGCACGAGGACTTCCCGGCACCGGTCGCGCCCGAGATGAGGATGTGCGGCATCTCAGCCAGATTCGCCATGACGGGTCTGCCCGCGATGTCGCGGCCGAGAGCCACCTCGAGGGGATGTTCGGCGCTGCGAGCCTCGTCGGATCCGAGGACGTCTCCCAAGGTGACGAGTTGGCGGCGGCGGTTCGGCACCTCGACCCCGATCGCGGAACGTCCCGGTATCGGTGCGAGGATCCGAACATCGGGCGAGGCCATGGCGTACGCGATGTCCTTCGCCAAGCTAGTCAGCCTCGAGACCTTGACCCCGGGACCCAGCTCCAGCTCGAAGCGAGTGACGGTGGGTCCTACCGTGTGTCCGACCAGGCTGGTCTCGACGCCGTGCGTGGCGAGAGCAGCGACGAGCGCCGCTCCCGCAGCTGCTATCTCGGAGCGGTCGAGCTGCTGAGGCTTCGAGCGAGACAACAGTTTCCCGGGAGGCAGGCGCCACTCTCCTGCACTTATCCCGAGGTCGAGCTCGAGCTGCCTGTGAGCGCCTCCCGAGGTGATCGGCGACATCCCGGGAGATGCGCCCGAGGTGAGCGCTGCTCCTGGTTCGATCGACTCCGCCGGCCGCAGAAGCCCTCCTTCACCCTCGGCCTCCGGCGACTCGGGGGACTCGGCGTCGATAGAACTCGCGTCTTCGGGGACGATCCCTTCGTCGGCCGCAGTTCCTGGCCCGTCCTCTGCGGATCCGGAGATCTGTGAGACCACCTCGGGCTCTTCGTCTTCGTCTGGGGAGTCCTCGGGGCAGTCCCCTTCTGCTGCGAATCGCTCTCGGCGGAGCGTTCCCGATATGCCACTGCCCACAGCAGCAACTGCACGCGCTGCTTCTCGGACGCTCACACCGGTGAAGAGGACGAAGGCGAGCGCGAACACCGCAACCAAGACGACCGAAGTACCCCAGCCACCGAGCGCGTGCTCGAGAGGGCGTCCGACAGCTGCCCCGAGCCACCCTCCGGCGCCCGAAAGACGAGATGTCGGCGCGTCGAGACGAGGAGAGCCACCTGCGAGCTCTGCTAGCCCACCCACCGATGCGAGGGCCAGGGCGAGACCGAGGACGACGCGCGCGGTCCCGTGCTCGGAGGACTCGCGCCAGCTCCTCCCGGCGAAGACCATGACACCTGCAACCGTGCAGGCAGGGGGCAGCACGAAGCGACCGAAGCCGAGGAGGGCTCCGAGGGCGTGCCTCACCCCGTGACCCGCAGGGCCGAGCCCGTCCGCGTACAGCGCCATGGCCCCGAGGATCCCGACGGTGATCAAGGCGATTCCCCAGAGGTCTTCGGCGTGGGAGGCGAGGACCGACAGGGCCGCGCTCGTCAGGGTGGGCTTGGTCGGCTTGCGGCGAGCCGAGGAGG
>Ga0209415_10018044_pt1 | contig 11168 bp, 10 predicted proteins | sample PeaSoiSIISIP2007_FD_187696 | JGI IMG/M metagenome (GOLD analysis project Ga0209415, IMG submission 187696) | Peat soil microbial communities from Weissenstadt, Germany - SII-SIP-2007 (SPAdes) (version 2) | ecosystem: Environmental > Terrestrial > Soil > Wetlands > Peat | place: Germany...
GGGTACGGCGTCGCTCAAGCGGTCCGAAGCTGAGTTCGCTGCACAAGGTGGCGAGGGCAAGTGCCCGTTCGGGGCTATCGCCGTCGGACAGATCACGGAGAGCGGCCTCGAGCACGGCAAGCTTGTCCGTGTCGATGACCCCGCTCACACTGAACCACCCGCGGTTGTTGGCCAGAGCGGCCTGGACGAGTCTGTCTGTGGCGCCGAGTGACTCGGCCCGTCGGGCGGCATCGAGCAGCGTCTCCCTGAAGGCCGCAACTCCGGCTTGACGCTGGGCCTGGCCCAACCAGAGGCACAGATCACAGACCAGCAGGGGATCGCCGTCCGGGGTGGACTCGACGAGTTCCAGCGCCTGGGAGAAGTACCGGACGGCGTCGTCCGGGGCGAGCGCCGCCAGCGCAGCCTCGCCTGCCTGACAGGCGTAGGTCACGGCCTTGGCGGTGTTCCGTGGTTGGGTCGCGCACGACCAGTGATAGGCGAGTTCACCAACTCGGGGACCAGGGTGGTCTCCAACGACGGCCTCAATCGCCTCGGCCACCTCGCAGTGGGCCCGCGCCCGACGGGTTGCGCCCAGGTCCTGGTACAAGGTGTGCTGGATGAGGGCATGGGCAAAGCAGTAGCGCCCCGGGAACTTCGCCACCTCTCGAACCAAGGTCGCAGCGGCAGCGGCGTCCAGAAGGTCGAGCAGCTCGTCTTCCGTCCGTCCGGTCACTCGGGCCAGCAGATCCAGGTCGAACTCCCGGCCGATCACCGAGGCGAGCGGCAGGACCTGACGTGCGGACTCGCCAAGTCGGGCCACCCGAGAGCCGATCACCATGCGTACGCTGTCGGGCATCGGCATAGCCTCGGGTTCGGCGTCGGTCTTCCACCGACCGTTGTCATCCTGGTAGATGGCGCCCGACTCCGATAGATGACGCAATACTTCGCCGACGAAGAACGGATTGCCGTCCGTCTCGCGATAGAGCGCATGGGCCAGTCCCACCCCGACGTCATCGAGATCGTGACCGGCGGCCGCCTCCATGAAAGCGAGCACTCCGGAGTCGTCGAGGCCCGAGAGGCCGAGAAAGCTGACTCCGGCCTCGCGTCGCAGCGCCACCAACGCCTCGGCCAGCGGATGAGAGCCGGAGAGCTCCGAGTGGCGATAGGTGCCCACGATGAGCAGGTGTACCAGAGTCGTATTGGCCACCAGGTTGCGCAGGAGCTGGAGGCTGGGTTTGTCGGCCCACTGGAGGTCGTCGAGGACCAGCACCAGCGGGGTGTCCTCGGAGAGTTGGGCGAGCAGTCCCACCACTGCGTTGTAGAGCAAGTACCTCTCGGTGTCAGGATCGGCGCTCTGGGGCGCAGGCAGCTCTACCAGGCGCTGTCGGAGGGCTGGGACGATCTCGGCGAGCTCCGCACCGAACGAGCGCACATGGGCGCGCAGAGCATCGTCGGCGGCGTAGGTGACATAGTGCGACAGCGCCTCGACGAACGGCCCGTAGGGAGAACCAAGGTCTTCCTGGCAGCGACCGAGCAGCACAACCGCTCCGGCCCCGAATGCGGCACGCGCCACCTGCGTGGCGAGCGTCGTCTTGCCGATACCCGCCTCACCAGAGACCAAGACGATCTCGCGCCCCTCACCCGCCGACACTCGCTTGTAGGCGTCAGCAAGAACGGCTGCTTCGATATCGCGTCCGATCACACCAATGGACGGCACAGTCTCCAGGCGCGGCGGCGGTGGTATCTCGCTGGGCGCTCCGCCGTCCGCCAGCGATTGCCAGCTGACTTCGACGGTCTCGACCGGCTCGGGCAAACCCTTGAGATCGAGCGCACCGACCGATGAGAAAACGAACGGGCTGCGGCGACCAGCCATGGCCCGGACGAGTGCCGCCGCCAGGACTTGGCCGCCGTCGGCACGCGCGCAGAGACGGGCCGCTTCGATCACCGGTTCGCCGAAGTAATCGTCTGCCTCTCTCGTTACCTCGCCGGCGCTGATGCCCACGCGCAATCGCAGGACGCGGATCGCATCCCTGTTGTCCCGGTCGACGGCCTGCTGCATGGCCACAGCACACGACAGCGCAGCAGAGGCGATAGAGAACACGACCATGAGGCCGTCACCCAGGGATTTTACTTCGGTGCCCCCCGACGCGGTGATGGCCTGGCGCAGCGCCGAAAAGTGTGCCCGGCGCAACTCGTCGGCGGCGTCCGGGGTCAACGCAGCTGTCAGCTCGGTGGAGCCGACCAGATCGGTGAAGAGAACCGCGACGTTCTCGGTGGCAACCACCGAGCCCCCTTTCTCTTTCCCGCCTTGGGCGAAAGATTAGGCGAGATCTGAGTCTTCGTCGCCCGGGCCACCGACACCTCGCTCGAGGGTCTCGAATGCCGGCGGGGGCTCCCTAATCGGCCTCATCCTCAGGTCGGCGAGGACTGAGCGCCGGCGGCGGGACCTGAATGGAAGGCGCCTCGGTGCCTCCGTCGATCTCGAACACCTTGCCCGTCACCCATGACGAGGCGTCTGACACGAGATAGAGGACGGCGCACGCAATGTCCTCTGGTTGGCCCGGCCGGCGCATCGGGGTGCCGTCGACAAATTGCTGCCGGAGGGTGTCGTCGGTCAGCACGATCTCGAGCGAGCGTGTGGCCACCCCGCCCACGTCAATGGCGTTCACCCGCACCCGCGGGGCCAGCTCAGGCGCGATGTTGCGGGTCATCCGGTCGAGCGCCGCCTTGGCCGCGCCGTAGGCGACGAACATCGTCTGGGTCATGCTGGCCGAGCGCGACGAGATGTTGACGACCGCACCCTGACCGACGGTGTCGACCATCTGGCGCGCCGCGAGCTTGGTGAGCGTCAGCGGAGCGGTGACGTTGAAGGCGAACGTGCGGGCCATGAAGCCCTCACTGGTCTCCATGGCCGCCCGGGGCATGGCACCACCCGCGTTGTTGACCAGGATGTCGAGTCGGCCGAACTCCTGGACCGTGCGCGTGACGAGGCGCTCGCAGGCGATGGCGTCGGTGACGTCGGTGGGGACGACCACGGCCCGGCGACCCAGGTCCTGGATGTGACCGGCAACCTCCTCCAGGTCGGCCACCGTGCGAGCCGCCACGACCACGTCCGCGCCGGCCTCGGCCAGCCCGATGGCGATGCCCCGGCCGATCCCGAGCCCGGCGCCGGTGACGATCGCCGCCCGCCCGGAAATCGCGAAGCGGTCGAGGATCATGCCAGGCCCGGCGTCGACGCTCCCCGACGGTCGCGGTGCAAGCCCGGAGCGGCGCGGCCGGCCACCAGGGGCATTTCGAGGTAGGTGAGCAGCCCGGGCTCCGCCCGGCACACGTAAGGGATGGCGTTGACGCAGTGCAGGGCGGTGGCGACGACTCCCGGATTGCGGATGAGGCCGGCCTCCACCGTCTCGGGGTGCAGCTTCTTGAATGTGGTGAGGCAGCTGGGATCGCCCGTGATCTCCACCTCGAAGCGCTCCCCTCCCTCACCGAACGTCCAGGCGGGGTCGAGGTGTTCCTCACCCATCAGCCAGTTGACCGCGGCGGTGATCACCGGCTCACCGTCGACGACTGCCTCCCACTTGAAGCGTTGCGCCGCCACTGTCCCCGGCTCAATCGGGCCGATGGGCGAGTCGATCGGCGCGGTGGCCACTGCCATCTCGTGGGTGGTCCTCAACTGGGGCTCGACGTCGAAGCCCATCTCGTCGGCGACCATGAAGATCGACTGGCGGAAGCCGCCACCGAGCGCGTCGATCATGACGCTGGCGCGGGCCTCCCCGGGGGTCTTGCCGAAGAGCATCCAGTCGCGCACCACGTCGGGCGCGCCGTAGGTGCGGATGTCGGAGTACTCCTCCGCCCGCACGTGGGTGATCGAGCCCGAAAGGGCAGAGATCATGAGCGGGAAACGCTCCGTGATGCCACCGGGGTTGATCCCAGTGCCGTGCAGGGTCACGCCGGCGCCCCGAGCGATGGCGTCGAACTTCTCACGCTCTTCGGGCGGCGGGTAGAACCATCCGAGCGGGGTGACCACGTTCTTGCCCGATTCGAGGATGGCGGCCACCACCGTCGGATCCGCGAAGATCGGGCTGTAGAGGACGCAGTCGGCCTCGGTGGCCAGCAGGGCGTCAACGTCACCGGTCGCCGCCACGCCGAGGTCCCCACGGCCCAGCATTGCGCCCAGGTCGACCCCCTCCTTGGCCGGGCTGTGGACCCAGGCGCCGGCCAGCTCGAGGTCGGGGTGTGCCAGGACCCCCTCCATGGCGGCGCGGCCGACCCCACCGGTGGCCCACTGGATCACGCGAAAGCCCATGGGGTGACATCCTTTGCTTGCTGGTACGGATGATCGCCCGGAATGATGCCATCTCGCGCCGGGCAACATCCTTCTTTCCCCGTCCGGGGCCGCGGAACCACGATCCCGGGCCCCGGCCCTACGGCTGGATGCAGAACGGATTGCTGCTGTTGATCGTGCTCTCCCCCGTCGCCGCCGACTTGACGCTGGTCCAGTTGGTGCCGATGAGGGCGGTCACCTCGAACCAGTAGTTGGTGCCGGCGGTCAGCGTGCCGCTCGTCCACGACGTCGTCGTCACGCCGGTCGCCACCGAGGAGTAGGTGCCCGTGGCCGACGTGGTGGCCTCGAAGACCGAGTAGGTCGTGGCGTGCGTGACGGCGCTCCACGTCACCTTGATCGTCTTGGAGGTCGTCGGGGCCGCACAGCTGGCGGCGGGACTCGCCGGCGCGGTGGGGAGGACCTGGGCGTGCGCCTCACCCGAGTTCGTCGAGGCCACGTGGACCGCCCAGTTGGTCGCCGCATCGACCGCCCGAGCGCCCACGAGGACGACCAGCGCGGCGACAAGCAGAAGGGCGAGGGCGAGGGGAACGGCGACCCGTAGGTGGTCGTCCCCCCGCACCTCGTCAGTCCGGTCCGTGCTCAGCGAGACCGATCGATCAGCTGGTCCAGCTGTCGGTTGCGGGAGTCGTCGTGGACGTCGCGGCTCCACCGGTTGCTGTCACCCCCGTCAAGGAAGGCATGGAGAAGTACGTATTCGCACAGGCCGACGGGCTGGTCGAGGCCATGCTGGCATCGTTCGTCAACGTCACCGCGAGCGGGTTGTTCGCCTGGCCGCTCGCTCCGACGGTCAAGGCCGTGGTGAGCGTATGGGAACTGCCACTCGTGCCTGTGGAGTAGTTCCAGGTGACCGCGCTCGGCGTTGCGGCCAGACACCCCGTCTGCGTCGTCGTCAGCGCGCTCGTCGTGTACCCCGTCGCGTAGGTCGTGTTCGTCGGCAACTGAATGGCGGTGATCGTGACCGGGTACGGGTTCGGGTTGGAGATGCTCACGACCACGTCGCCACTGCCACCCGGGAAGAGCACGTTGCTCGCTGCCGGGGAGGCCACGGCGGTGATGGTCAGGTTCGAGATCGTCGCCGACTGGCCCTCACCTGACGAGCCGGCGCTCAACCCGACCACCCAGTTGGTGGCCGCATATGCGCCGGCGCCGGCCAGCACAATTCCGGCGACGGCCGAAAGGACCTTTATCCGTGTCGAGATCTTGGCGAGCCTGGTCTTCATCCTCAGTCATCCCTCTTCTGTCATTCGGGCGGGGTCGTGCGTCTAACTCAAAGGGCTTCGGAGCCGTCGTCATCCACCTTGAGGAGCGCTGAGCCATTTGGACACACCGGGGGAACCTTGGCGGCCCTCCTGTGACGTCGGCGCCCCTTTCGGCGCCCGAATTGCGCGCCGGACACCTGCAGCGGGACCGTTGAGGGAATTGGACGCGCCGGCTGCTCCAGGCCCGGGCCTCGACGGCCGACGGGGGAACGGCGCTCTCCTCAGCCGCCCGCGCCGGTACTCGTCGCAGCTCAAGAGCCGGATCCATCCCGGGAATCCCAGGTCGAGCGGCCCGCCTACGCGACCATGGACACATGTCGACGCAGAATGGAGCCGATCTCGGCGACGGGACGCTCAAAGCCGCACGAAGACCAGCCGATACCCGGTCAGTGCAGATTTCGCTCCGTGATCGGCTGATCCGCTGGCTACCCTTTGCCGCAGTCGCCATAGTCGGCCAGGTCAGCGCCGCATGGCCCCCCGGCCCCACCGACATGGGCGCCTTGTGGGTGAGCACCGCTCTGCTCGTCCTGTCGGCCTGCCTCGTCGTGTTTCGGCGGGTCGCCCTGCCCCGCACCTGGCTGATCCGGGTGGGCATCTACATCACGTCCGTCACGTTCCTGATGATCGCGACCGGCGGCGTCTCCAGCGGACTCGGCGCGTTGTTGCTGATACCTGTCGTCGGAGTCGCCCTCTATGGTCGTCGCTGGGAGTCGGCGGTCGTGGTGGGCGTGATCGTCGTCGCCCTGCTCGGCGTCTCGCTCGCCACCCCCCACGTGGCGGCCGCGACTGCTCGGCGGCTGCTTCTCTTCGGTGCCATCGCCACCATGGTCTCCGTCGCCATCCACTCCCTCCGTGATCTCCTGATCAAGTCGAACGAGCGCACGGGGAGGCTCTTGCGGCAGGAAGAGGCGATCAACGCTGCGGCACGTCAGCTCACGCTGGCGGTGGACCCGCAGGCCATCATGGCGTTGGGTGCACACCTGGCGGCGCACATTGCTTCGCCGCCAGGTTCCGAGGTGCGTCGGGCGTCGTATCTCCTGATTGAGGACGGGGTCGTGCAGATCGGGGCGCAGTTCGACGAATCCGGGATGAACGTCGAGAAGGGCTGGCCTCTCCACGAGCATCCACTCCTCGACGAAGCCGTCCGGACCGGTCGGCCCGTCGTGGGCAGTTTCGACAACCTGGAGGTGGGACCGATCTTCAGGGCTGTGCTGGACGACACCGGCATCACCCATGGCGTATGGGTGCCCGTGTACCCCGATGGCAAGTTCCACGGCGTCCTGGGCATCGCGACCCGGGGCGTGACCGTGCCCACCGAGTGTGTGGACCGATGCGTCGCGCTCGGCCACCTGCTGGAACTTGCGCTGTCCAACTGGGCGGCCCACCAGAGGCTCGAACAGCAAGCCACGGCAGAGGAGCGTCGTCGGATCGCGCGAGAGCTGCACGACGGCCTGGCCCACGAGTTGGCCTTCATCGCCAGCAAGACGCGGCGACCAGCCGAGGGCATCAATGGATCCCCCGATTTGCGACAACTGGCTGATGCCGCGGACCGCGCGCTCGACGAGGCACGACGGGCCATCACCGTTCTTTCAGCGGCACAGCCCCAATCCTTGGCCTGCGCCGTCGCGCAGGAAGCGGAAGATCTCGGAGAGCGTCTCGACCTCGTTGTCCACCTCGAACTGTCCGATGACATAGAGATCGCCGGCGACGTGACCGAGAACCTCCTTCGGATCCTGCGGGAAGCGATGACGAACGCGGCGAAGCACGGCGCGTCGAGCCAGGTGACCGTCATGCTGCAGCGGGAGGACGGAATCCGCCTGGTCGTCGAGGACGACGGATGCGGGTTCGACCCCGATGCCGCCTCTCCGTCGGGGGGCTTCGGCCTCTTGAGCATGAAGGAGCGGGCCGAGTCGGTCGGCGGCCTCCTCAGCCTCAATTCGGCGCCGTCACATGGGACCCGGGTCGAGGTGGCCGTGCCATGACCACACAGATCAGCGTTCTCCTGGCCGACGACCACGCCAGAACCCGCGCCATGGTCCGTACGGCGCTGGAGCAAAGTGGGGAATTCCGGGTCTGTGCGGAAGCGGCCGACGCCGATTCGGCACTCCGCGCCGCCAAACGCGAGCGCCCTGACGTCTGCCTGCTCGACATCAACATGCCCGGCAGCGGGATCGCGGCAACCGCCGGCATCACCTCCGCCCTTCCCGACACCGCGGTCGTGATGCTCACCGTGTCCAGGCAGGACGAGGACCTGTTCGACGCCCTACGGGCCGGAGCATCCGGGTACCTCTTGAAGGGATTGGACGAGGACACCATCGGGGACGCGCTGCATCGAGTTCTCAACGGGGAAGCCACGCTTCCCGGGACGCTCGTTGCACGCCTCGTCGAGGAGTTCCGGGATCGCGAGCACCGCCGCGTCGCAGTCGCCGAAGGCCCGGCGGCCCGCCTCACCGGTCGGGAGTGGGATGTGCTCGAGTTGATGCGCACGGGTGCGACGACGGCCGAGATCTCCGAGCGCCTGTTCGTCTCGACCACCACGGTACGCAGCCACGTGTCCGCGATCTTGCGAAAACTGGGCGTTCCCAACCGAGAGGCCGCGATCAGGCTGCTCGACGGATAGAGGAGTTACTCCACCGCTCCAATCTTCAGCCGTGCGTCCAGATCTACTCGTGGGACGGCTTGCGAGCCCTCACGAAGGCGCTCATCACGGCCCCGTCCAGCTCGGTCAACGTCCGCTGGACGTCCAGGGTGGCCGGAATCGCTCCGTGAGAGGACAGATCGCCCGCCATGCTGGTCAAGTCGGCTCGGTCGTAGACATGCGTCGATTCGATTGTCGACCTCGCCAAAGCCGGCCCCGGCCAGCTGTTCGACGTAGTCCGTATCGAGCAGTGCGCCAGTGACGCATCCGGTCCACAGACCCATCACGTGCAGGATCTCCCCCCGCAATGGCCGGCGCAACACGATGTCCGAGATGGCCAGGCGACCACCGGGCCGCAGGACCCGGTACGCCTCTCGCAACACCGCCGGCTTGTCCGGTGACAGGTTGACCACGCAGTTCGAGATGACCACGTCGACCGACTCGTCGGGCAGCGGCACCGACTCCATGGTCCCCTCGAGGAATTCGGCGTTGGTCACCCCGGCCTCAGCCTGGTTCCGCCGGGCCAGGTCCAGCATTTCCGGGGTGAAGTCGAGGCCGTAGGCCATGCCCGATGGGGCGACCCGTCTGGCGGAGAGCAGCACATCAATGCCCCCACCCGAACCGAGATCGAGGACCACCTCACCGGGGTGCAGATCGGCGAGCACGGTGGGGTTGCCGCAGCCGAGCGATGCGGCCAACGCCGCTTCGGGCAGTGCGCCGGCGTCCTCGTCGGAATACAACGTGCGGCCGATCAGATCCGACGCGCTGCCGGTCGTGTCGCAGCACGACCCCGCTTCCCGGGCCGCCAGGGCGTAGCGTTCCCGTACCGCGTGGTGGATCCTCTCTGCATCCGATGTCGTCATGTCAGCTCCCTTCGGTTCGCGATCGCAGGCTGTCCTTGACCGGGATGGTCCTCGTAGGCATCCCGACTGTGCAGAATGCGGTCGTTAGCCAGCCACTGGATGTCACCCGGTAGAAAATCCATTTCGAGGTGGACCGACTCGTCGTTGGCGATCCTCTCGATCAGCTCGATCGCCTCGCTTTGCTGTGCCGTCAGTCGAGGCACTGCCGGGTGGCGCTGGGCATCTCGGATGTACCAGTCGATGAAGAAGACCCGCGGCGCGCCCGCCACCTCGCTGATCACGGGAAGGGCGAAGTACGGATCCTCGCCCACCGACTCCTCACCGTTGCGGTCCCAGAACATCGGCTGGTACAGCACCTCGATGAGGTCGGGGCGTTCCGCCAGCATCCGGTTGTAGACCGTCGCCGAGCTGGCGATCCTGCTCTGTCCACCGGTGCGGGCCGGATGGAGGCACAGCAGTCCCACGATGTCGGCTCCGTCAGTATGGAAGTCCTGGCGTTGGCGGGTCTGGTAGGGCCGCACACTGGGGTCGCGGCGCACCACACCCTCGTCTCGAACTTGGCCGAGCAGGTCTCCCGCCGCGTTCTGACTCACCGGCGTACCCATCTGCAGTCCGAGCCCGACGTACGCCACCTCCGTCTCACGTGGAGTCAGCTCTTCGGTCGGGAATCCCCGCACGAGGACGAAGGCCCAGATGCTCACGTCTCTGGACCGCACCCGCGCCCTCACGGGCATCACCGCCGGCGTCAGCGGCGACGTGACCATCGAAGGCCGGACCGTCGATGCGTTGGCCGGCCAGAGCATCCGTGGCGGGTTGCTCGTCACGACGAACGGCGGACGGAGCCCGACGACCAACAACGAGGTCATATTGGGGAGAACCACCCTGCGCCAGGTCGGGGCCTCCATCGGCTCGACAGTCCGCGTCACCGCGCCCGGGGCCGGTGGTCGGACGCGCACCGGGTCGTACCGCGTCGTCGGCACGGCCGTCACGTCGACGGGATTCGGCACGGCGGGGCTGGGCTCGGGTGCGATCTTCACCATCGACGGCCTCTTGGGCACCCGGTGCCCGCCGGGTCCGCAGGTCCAGGCCTGCGTCCTGCGGACCCTCGTCGCCACCGGGGGTTCCTTCCTGGTGAAGGCCGAGCCGGGACCAGCCGGGCGCGCTGCCCTGGCCCGGCTCACCAGGGCCTATCCCTCAGAGGCGTACCTGCCGGCCCCCCCGACCAACCTCGTCAACTTCGGGCAGGCCGTGAACTTCCCGTTGCTCTTCGGGTTGGTCCTCATCCTCTTCGGCGTGGCGACGTTGCTGCACGTGCTCGTGGTGAGCGTCGTCCGCCGCCGCAGGGAGGTGGGACCGCTCAAGGCCCTGGGCTTCGTGCGCCGGCAGGTGGCGCTGTCGGTGGCGTGGCAGACGACGACCGTCGCCCTGGTCGGGATCGTCGTCGGGGTGCCCCTGGGCATCGTGGTGGGCCGGTGGGTCTGGGGCGCGTTCGCCGACGGCCTCGGCGTGGTGCCGGTGACCGTCATCGCGGGCTGGACCATCGTTGCGGTGGCCGTCGGAGCTCTGCTCGTCGCCAACCTGCTGGCCGTCGGTCCGGCGCTGGTCGCGGCGCGATCGCGCCCGGCCAGCCTGCTCAAGGCCGAGTGAGTCAGCCCCCCGGACTGTGCTGCGAGACCAGCTCGATCCACGTGACGCTCGACGGCGGACCGCTGATGCCACCCTTGACGAGTGCCTCCGCCAGGCGCTCGTCCATGAACCTGGCTTGGTGCTCGGGGGTGTCCCACACCTCGGTCACCACGAGGTCGCCGTCCTCGTCCAACCCCGCCGCGTGGAGCTGGAGCCCGTCGGGCCAGTCGCCCCCGCCGGTCGCCGGGTCGAGGCCGAGCGCGTCGTTGACGGCGTCATACTCCTTCGTCGTCACGCCCTCGAATTCCAAGATCACCTGTGCCGGCATGTCCGCTCCTCCTTCATCGCTGGTTGCACGTCCATTGCAACGTAGCTCATCGATGGTGTGCGGTCCCCCCTAAGGGCGCGCACCCCCCCGATAGGGCGCGAGATCGATGCCCGGGTACCGGGCGGCGACG
>Ga0209415_10018045_pt1 | contig 11168 bp, 10 predicted proteins | sample PeaSoiSIISIP2007_FD_187696 | JGI IMG/M metagenome (GOLD analysis project Ga0209415, IMG submission 187696) | Peat soil microbial communities from Weissenstadt, Germany - SII-SIP-2007 (SPAdes) (version 2) | ecosystem: Environmental > Terrestrial > Soil > Wetlands > Peat | place: Germany...
GTCGACGCCATGTGACGCGAGCGGTTCCGTCAGGGCGCGCCGCTGGACCCGGGCCAGTACGCGCAGTTCCTGCAGACGGCGCAGGGTTTCCTGGCGGCGTGCGGGCTGCGAGTCGCGTACTCGGGTCCGCCCAGGGAGCTGCTGGCGCGGCTCGCGGCGCCGACGGCGTCGATGGCGCCGCCCAAGGGCAACACCGGCGTCGTCGTGGCCCTCGTGATCACGTTCTTCGTGCTGGCCGTTCTGGGCGCGGCCGTCGCGTGGTTCTATCTCAGGCGGTGACGACCTGGCCGTCGAGCGGCGCGGTGGTCCGCGCGCCCGGCCAGACGACGGTCCGGGTCACGGGTCCGCGTCCCGCGACCGACGCGCCGGGCCCGATGACCGCCCGGTCCAGGGTGACGCCCTCCGCGACGTCGGCGCCGGGTCCGATCCAGCAGGGCATCCCGCGCCTCGCGAGCCAGGCGACGTTCGCCTCGAGGTAGCTCGCGACCGTCCCGATGTCCCACCAGCGGGCGTCGAAGGCGAAGGCGCGCACCTCGACCCCTCGGGCGAGCGCGGGCACGAGCAGATCCTCGATCATCCCGCCGCGCTCGGGCAGCTGCTCGCGCAGGTCGGCCCCCAGGACGTACACGCCCAGGAACTGCCCGCCCGCGGCCTCGGTGCCGAAGCGCGCCGCGCGCAGCCGGACGACACGCCCGGCCGCGTCCAGCCCGACGCTGCCCTGCCCGGCCGGCAGCGGCTGCACGACGAGCGTGGCCGCCGACGCATGCGCCGCCACGAGCGCGCGCACGTCGACGTCCGCCAGGATGTCCGCGTTCCACAGGAGCACGTCGCCGGCGCCCAGCATGTCCCGCGCGTGGGCCACGCCCCCGGCGGTGCCGAGCAGCTCGGTCTCCTCGGACAGCAGCAGGTCCGGCTGGGACCCCACGAACGCGCGGAGCTGCTCCACGTGGTGGTGGGCGTTGACGACCATCCGCGACACGCCGGAGGCGCGGAGCCGGTCGACGACGTGCAAGACGGCGGGCCGGTCTCCGACCGGCACGAGCGGCTTGGCGAGACGGTCGGTGAGCGGCCGCAGTCGCGTGCCTAGACCTGCGGCGAGGATCATGGCGGGCAGCACGGGGGTAGCCAACCACAGCCGCGCCGCGCAGGGGAGCAAGTTGGCCGGCAGCCGTGGAGCGTAGTAGGGACGCTGTACGATGCTCCGCCTGGCCCCCAGCCTCCTCCCAGGCCGGCTCGCGACCGCGTCGCTCGTGGCGGGCGTCGCCCGAGTTGCGTCGCTCCTTCCTCCGGTGGCGAGCCTCGCGCTCGCCGCCGCGCTGGTCGTCCCGGTCGCGGCGTGCAGCGGGGGCCCCATCGGGGTCGATGCCTGCAAGACCATCGAGACCGCGCGCTGCAAGCAGGCGGCGAGCTGCCCGGATCTCTCGATGCAGCCGCCCATCTCGACCAGCGGCAGCCCCGTGGACGCGTGCATCCGGTACTACGACACCGCGTGCCTGCACGGCCTCGCCATCGGCACGGACCCCGGGACGACCGCCGTGAACCAGTGCGTCACGGCCATCGAGAACAACGGCTGCGACGTGGTGGCGACGCCCGAGATCGATCCGGCCTGCGCATGGCTCATCCCGCCCGAGGCAGCCGACGCGGGAGAGGCCGGCACGGACGCCGCGGCCGACGCCCCGACGGAGTAGCGGTCAGCCCTCGTCCGGCACCGGTTCGGTGCCCGGATCGTTCTCCTGCTCCACGGCTTCGACGGGAATGCGCACGCGCTCGGCGTGAACCCGACGGTCGAGCTCCACCCGCCAGAACGAGGGGCCGTCGCCGCTCTTGCAGCCGAGGGTCAGCGACGGAGCCGCGAGCAGCTCGAAGTCGGTGCCGGCCGGGCTGCGCCGCTCGCTGACGTGGCGGTGTCCGTGCATCACGAGGGTGGCCCCCACCTCGGCGAGGGCCTCCGCGAAGCCGCGGCTGTCGTCGAGGCGCATGCCGATCTCGGTGGGCGCCCTGCGGCCCACGCCCGTCGGGAGCGGGACGACGTGGTGGTGGAAGAGCACGATCCTGTGGCGCGCCTCCGTCCACGCCTTCGTCTGCGCCTGCGCGCGGAGCCAGGCGAGCTGCTCGGCGCCGATGACGCCGTTCTGCCGGAAGAAGGCGCGCTGCCGGCGCGCGCAGGAGTCGAGCCCCACGACGACCGCGTCGGCCTCCTCCACGACGCGCGTCCACGCTCCGCACGCGTCGAGCTTCAGCCCCGCCCAGGCGGCGACCTCGCGCCATCGCGCCCGCTTCGCATCCTGGGTCGAGCGGGGACGCGAGCTGCTGGCGATCGGGAAGAGGTAAAGGTCGTGATTGCCCGGGATCACGAACAGGCGGCCGCGCTCCCGCCACGGCGCGAACGCCGACTGGACGAGCTCCCAGCCCTCCCCGTCGTCGGTGCAGTCCCCGGTGATGACGACGGCGTCGACCTGCTGCTCGGTGACCGCGCGCACCGCTCTCAAGAGGCGCAGGTTGGTGTTGCGCGGGGTCGTGGCGAGCATCTGGGCCAGAGCCCCCTCACCCGGGGTCGCCCGGGCGAGCGTCGTCGAGCGTCGCGCCTCCAGGCGGCACGCCTTGGCCGCCGCGCGCTCCACCGGATCGAGCAGGCCTCCGCTGTCCCGGGCGCTCGGGACGGGATGTCCGTAGCCGTCCGGGTCGACGAGCGTGACCTCCCCGCGCTTCTTCGCGCGGCCCCGGAGCACGCGCCAGCCGCCCTCCTCCCAGCACGTGTCGAAGAGCGCCACGCTCGTGTCGACCACGCGCGCCGTGCGTTTGACGAGGTGCGCCCGGTCGTGCAGCGTGTCCCCGAACGACGAGACGTGGAGGTCCGAGACGTGCGCGAGCGTGAAGGGCACCGGGCTAGCTCGCTAGCCCGAGCCGCCGTCACATTCCAGCGACGATCTTGAAGGAGTCCCCGTCCCGCACCAGATCGAGCCGGTTGTCGGCGACCTTGTGGTGCCACTCTTCCTGCTTCACGCCAGGGACCTTCCAGGCCGAGGCGTAGGTGTAGTCGACGTAGATGTGGTTGGTCTCGGTGACCGTGATGCGCCGGTAGCGCATCTCGTAGCGGACGCCGCCCGTGTGCAGGAAGTCGCCCGTGAGAAACTCGCGGATCTTGTCGAAGTCCGCGTCGTCCTCGTTCTTGGTGTTGCCGCCGTCCTCGAAGTACGAGGGGCTCATCAGCTTCAAGAGCTGGGCGATGTTCTTGTCCTCCACCGCATGCCGGTACCGCTCGCAGAACAGGACGACGTCCCGGTTCTGCATGGTGTCTTCGACGTCGGTGTTGGGGATGTATGCCTTCGAGCAGCCAACCCCGAGGAGGGTCACCGCCAGCATCAGGAAGCGAAGAGGTCTTTCGAGAACCACGGTCGGCGAACGTACAGCAACTTGTGGGCCGAGCCCGCCCTCTTCTTTTTTTCGCGCGATCTCGACCCCTCGCCCCGAGCGCCGTTGCCAGGATGTCATTGGCTCCCACAGGCGGTCCGGAGGCCGGTGTCGAACTGTCAAACGGGGTCGAGCCGTACGGCCGCCAGCGCGTCGGGGGGGGACGCGCAGACGAGGTCCTTCGGGACGCAGGGGTCCAGCGCGGGGAGGAGCGCGAGGTGGCCCGGCGCGCCTGCGCCCGAGCTGCCCTGCCCCCTTCGCACGCTCCACGGACCGACGCGCGCACGCGCCCCCTCGGGGGACGACGACAGCAGGAGGGCCACCGCCCCGGAGACGACGGCTCGACCCCCGAGCGCATGGACCACCGACCCGCCTTCGTCCACGGCAACGACGACCATCCGCTCCGCGTCCCCTGCCCCCACGAGCAGCGACGCGGCGATGAGGGCCTCCAGCGCTGCGTGCGGACCCCCACCGACCGAGAAGCCCGGACCGGTGAGCCCGAAGGCGATCGAGCACTCGCCCGCGACTGCGTTGGGAGACGTGTACGGGAACCGGCGGGGCTCGGCCATCCGCGAGCCCCGCGTGCGCAGGCCGGCCGCGAAGAGCGCGTTGGTCTCGAGCGTCGCAAACGCAGTGCCCGCCACGACGCCTGCCCCTTGCAGCGGGCAGACGGCCCGCAGCTCCGCGACGGCCGCGAGCGCCAGGCGAACCAGCAGGTCCGCGCGGGCCAGCCGGTCCGGGTGCATCCCGAGAGCCGCCGCGAGGTCCCCGCGCTCCGGCTCCCGAGCGACGTGCGCGATCGCCTGCAGGAAGACGGGCCGGACTGGACGCGCCACGCCCGGAGCAGAGGACACGACGAGGGCCGCGTTCGCGCCGCCGAACGCCGACGACAGCTTCAGCGCGACCCGCGGGGAGGCGGCGAGCGTGTGCTCGAGCAGGCGCGCCGGGGCATCTGGATCGATGGGACCCTCGCCGGCGGCAGCAGGCAAGACGCCGTACTCGATGGCGTCCACGCAGGCGAGGAGCTCCAGGGCACCTGCCGCGCCGAGCGTGTGACCGATCTGGGCCTTGAAGGGGTGCACTACGGGAAGGTCGGCCTGCCCCTGCAGCGCCCGCGCGATGGCGCGCATCTCGGCTGCGTCGTTGAAGGGCGTGGCCGTCGCGTGCGCCGACACGAGATCGACGACGGGATGGCCCGCCTCCTGGAGCGCCGCGGCGGCCGCCCGGGCGAGCCCCGACCCCTGCCGGTCGGGTGCTGTCAGGTGCACGGCGTCGGACGCGGCGCCGAAGCCGGTCAGGCGTGGCCGAAGTCCGCGCGAGCCCACGGCAGGGGCGGCCAGCGCCAGGACCGCAGCTCCCTCGCCGAGCGCCATCCCGTCGCGCCCGAGGCGGAACGGCCGCGGCGGCGGGGTCGCGGTCGTTGCCCGGAGCACCTCGAAGCCGGCGGCCACGAAGACCGTCACGTCGTCGAACCCACCCGCGAGGACGAGGTCGCACGCACCACGCTCGAGACAGCGAATCCCGAGACCGATGGCGAGGGCGGACGACGCGCAGGCTCCCAGGACGAGTAACGCCGGATCGACCGGGAACCCCAGGCCCCGGGACGCGCGCGCCATGGGTCCGAAGTACGTGGCCGCCTCGCCGTCGAGGACCGCCTCACCCCGCGCGATCGCCGCGAACGCTCGCTCCGCCGCGCGCATGCCGCCGCTCGACGTGCCGAGGATCAGGCCGACGCGCTCGCCGCGCCATCCCGGCCTCACGGCGTCGAGCCCCACGGCGCACCCGGCGAGCGCCCGCGTCAGGAGCTCGGTCGCACGATCCTCCGGAGCGCCGATGGGCGCCCGCGCGGCGAACGGCCGTCGCAGCCCGGCCCGCACGAGCTCCGCGTCCTGGGCGATGACGACGCGCGCGACCTCGCCGACGTCACCGGCATGGACCGCCGCCGCACCCTCCCCGAGCGCCGAGACCGCGCCGAAGGCCAGGATCGCGACGTCGCTCACGGGCCAACCTTCCCCTCCGGGTCGTCGAAGGCCTCCGACGAGGGAGGTGTGGCCGCGACCGACTCCACCTCCAGGTCCACCTCGAGCCCCGAGGTCTGGTCGGTGTACCGGACCTGATCGCCACGCTCCGGCAGGTCGCCGGCGCGGCACTCGTCGACGAGCTCCGTGTGGCCGTGAACGCGCCGGGCCACGCGAAGGAGCGTCCCGCGATCGCAGGGCTCCTCGTGCAGCTCGAGCACCGCTTCCCCGTCCCGCAGGAGCCAGGCCTTGCGTCCCCGCTCGACCGTCGCCGCGAACAGCGTCCCTCGCAGCTCGCCGAAGAACCACCAGCGCAGGAAGCCCACCGGCAGCTCGGGCGGTGCGTCGCTCCCCCCACGACGCAGCAGGTCCACGGGCGGCACGGCGACCCGCCACCGTTCCGGAGTCACCCACACGTCGAGCGCCGTCACGCCCGGGCCCTCGATCAGGATCATCCGCAGGCCCCGCCCGGGCGCCACGGCCAGCGCACCCCTCGCTTCGATCACGCGCCCCGCGGGCTCGCGCATCGTCGCCCGCACCCCCGCGGCCCACGGCTGCTTCGGTCGAGCGCCGCGCGCCGTCTCGAGCGCCTGTCGCAGGCCCGACCAGTCGGGATCGCTCACCCCGCGCCAGGGCGACGGCTGCGCCGCGCACGAGGCGAGCGCGAGCACCAGCACGCCGAGGCGTCTCATGGGGGTGACAGGACGATCGCATACCCTCGCCCGGGCGCCAGACCGAGCACCAGCACCTGGCGTGTCCGTCCGTGGCCGATGCGGCTCGCTGCGACCGCGAGGGCCGCCGCGCCGAGGCCGTCGCTCTCGCCCAGCGCTGGGGCGCAAGCCAGACGCGGGCACCGGGCCCACGGCGTCCCCTCGAGCAGCTCGTCGACACCCGTGCTGCCGCGAGCGACGACGACCTCACACGCATCACCCGGCGGCGCGACGAGGTCAGCCGGCGGGCCCTCCTTCCCCCGCCACTCGAGCGTCTGCCGCACGCGCGCCAGGATGCGCGCCCCTCGGCTCCGCGCCGCCTGCTCGCCCTCCACGACGACCACGGCCGCCAGATCCACGCGCTGCAATCCGGGCCTCGACGCCCCCGAAAAGAGAGCGGCGAGCACCCGCTCGACGATGTCGCTGCGGAGCTCCACCGCGCCCGCGAGCGCGCTCGACGACTCCCCGCCGCGCACGAGCTGCACCGCCTGAACGAAGGCGCTCTCCCCCGCGGTCGCGAGATCGGCCGTGGCGAAGGCGGGTCCATGGAGACCGAGATAGATGGACGCGTGCCCCACCTGCGCGCTCGGAACGAGGTTCGGAAACTCGGCGGGGCTCGCCGACCGCGGGCCCCGGGCGAAGATGCGGTGCACGAAGGCCGCCGATGCGTCCACGCTGCCGAAGGCGCTACCGAGGACGATCGCCGCCTCGTCGTCCTCGAGGGCGGCGCCCGCCAGCGCGTGCTGCGCCGCCACGACGCCGAGGCGCGAGGCTCGGTCGAGGCGGCGAGCTCGCCCCGGATCCAAGTACGGGTCCGGATCGACCGGCCCGGGTGCGAGCGCGGGAGCCGGAGCGTCGACGAGCCGTGCGCACGCCTCGTCTCCGAGCAGTCCGCAGGGGGCGAGGATCGCAGCGCCGGTGACGACGACCGCTCGCGACGCCACCGGGGCCGAAGTCGCCCTCGCGCCGGTGTCGCCCGTCGCGTCGGTGAGCACGAGCACGGTGTCCATGCCGCCGAACCCGAACGCGTTCGAGATGGCCACGCGCACACGGGAGGCCGGCCGGCCGACGTGCGGCACGTGCACGAGCCCGAAGGCCGGGTCCGGCTCGTCCAGACCTGCGGTCGGAACGAGGGTGCGGCGCGACACGACGAGCGCCGTGACGACGGCCTCGATGGACCCCGCCGCTCCCAGTGTGTGGCCGATCTGGCCCTTGCTGCTCGATACAGGGATGCGGTGGACCTCGGCTCCGAGCGCGCGTCGAAGGGCCTGGGCCTCCATCGCGTCGTTGTGCACCGTGCCCGTCCCATGCGCGCTCACGTAGTCGACGTCGCGAGGGGTCAGACCGGCGCGCGCGATCGCCCGCTCCACGAGGGCGGCGACGATCGAGCCGTCCGGCGCCGGGTGGGTGATGTGGTGGGCCTCACACCCCACCGCCCACCCCGCCAGCTCCGCGACGGGGGTCGCTCCACGCGCCCGCGCCGACTCAGCCCGCTCGAGCACCGCGAACCCGGCCCCCTCGCCCAGCGTCGTACCCCGACGTCGCCGGTCGAACGGACGACAGCCCTCGGGGTCGAGGGCGGCCAGGGCGTTGAAGCCCGTGTGCGTGAGCCGGCACAGCCCGTCGCTCGCGCCTGCGACGACGACGTCTACCTCCCCGGCCCGGAGCCACGTCGCCGCGACCACCAGGGCGTTGGCCCCGCTCGAGCAGGCGCTGGCGAGGGTCCGCACGCGCACGAACGGTCCCAGCACTTCCTCGACGCGGTCGCCCGTCGCCGTCAGCGGGTGCGAGAGCATCTCGACGAGGCTTTCGCGACAGTCGGGCTCCTCGTGCAGGTGGGCCAGCAGGCGCTCCGTCTCGAACATGCCACCCGTCGTCCCCCCGACGACGAGCCCCACGCGCGCCCGGCGAACGTCGACCCCCGCGGCGCGCATCGCCTCCCCCGCGGCCTCCGCCGCCATCGCGCTCGAGCGCGACCAGCCGGGGCCGGGGACCACCACGCCTGCCACCTCCGCCGCGAGGGTCGTACGCTGGTTCGCCGCCTCGAACAGCGTCACCGGCCCGATCGCCCGGTCCCCTCGCACCAGGCGCTCCCACGTCGCCTCCACGCCATGGCCCAGGGGCGTCACCAGGCCCAGGCCCGTCACCCAGAGGCGTACCGTCACCCGCCTCGCACCTTCGCGACGAACTCGGCGATCCCGCGGACGCTGCGGAAGATCGCCCGCGCCTCGTCGCCCTCGGGGACGCGGACGTCGAACTGCTCCTCGAGGGTCATGGCCAGCTGGAGCGCGTCCAGCGAGTCGAGCCCGAGCGCCCCGCCGAAGAGCGGCGCGTCGTCCTCGATCGACTCGGGGTCCCGCCCGGGCAGGTGGAGCTCCGCCACGATGAGTCGCTTGATCGCGGAGCGCAGCTCGGCCGGGTCCATCGAGAGGTGGCGATCTAGCACAATCGCCCTCTCCACCGAGCCCGGGCTACACCTTCACGAGCTCCCAGGGCTCGATCGATTGGTCCTGCGGAGAGCGCTCGGACGGCTGCGGGTTGGACGGCGCCCGCTGGCCCCGCAGGCGCATCTCGATCCGCTCCTCGAGCTCCCGGACTCCGCGGCCGAGGTCCGCCCCGATGCCCTGCGCGAGGGCGGCGCCCGCCACCCACGCCGACACCACGACGACGGCGTGCACGAGGCTGGCCGGTTTGCGCCCCATCGAGAATGAGTCTAAGACCGGCGCGTCGGGGCGCCAGCGCGACAGCGAGGTCACGCTGCGGTTTGCAGACCGGGGAGGCAGGCGACGATGGGCACGCTGGTGGAGTACGCCACGGACAAGGGGGTCGCGATCCTCACGCTCACCGACCCCCCGGTGAACGCCTACTCGCACGAGATGTTCAAGGAGCTCGACGCGAACATCCTCGAGGCCCGCTTCGACGAGGACGTCCACGTCATCGTCCTCACGGGGCACGGCGACAAGTACTTCTGCGCCGGCGCGAACATCAACATGCTCAAGGAGGCGGACGAGACCTTCAAGTACTACTTCTGCCTGCATGCCAACGAGACCCTCCTGCGGCTCGAGAACACGCCCAAGCTCGTCATCGCGGCCCTGAACGGGCACTGCGTCGGCGGCGGGTACGAGGTGGCCCTCGCCTGCGACCTCCGCATCGCGCGGGCCGGCGCCGCCCAGGTGGGGCTGCCGGAAGTGGGCCTTGGGGTCCTGCCAGGCACGGGCGGCACCCAGCGGCTCACGCGGCTGGTCGGCAAGGCCCGGGCGATCGAGCTCATCGTCGAGGGGCAGAACCTGCCGGTGAGCGAGGCGCTCGAGGCCGGCCTGGTGCACAAGGTGTGGAGCAGCGAGACGCCCGAGGCGTTCCTGCGCCAGATCCTCGACTACGCACACGAGTTCTGCCCTCCCGGACGGGCCGCGATGGCCGTTGGACACATCAAGCGCGCCGTGCAGAGCGGCGGCGAGATGTCCCTCGAGCAAGGCCTGGCCCTCGAGCGGGAGCTACAGCAGCAGCTCTTCCGTTCGTCCGACGCCAAGGAGGGCCTGATCGCCTTCACGCAGAAGCGCAAGGCCCAGTTCCGGGGACGTTAGGGTCGCCGGCCGGGGGGGTAGGATGGCCGGCGCGATGCCGCCGTCCTCCTCCGAGTCCGCCGTCACCATCCCCGCCCACGCGCTCGCCGCGACGACCATCGAGCCCACCGCCATGGGCGGGTTGCCGCCCGACGTGCTCACGGACGCCGCGTTCGAGGGGCGCTACGCGGTGGGGGACTCCATCGGCGAAGGGGGCATGGGCGTCGTCCGCTCGTGCCTCGACCGGCGCATCGGCCGCGAGGTGGCCATCAAGAGCGTCAAGCCGGGCTCCGGCTCCCGGGGCGACGTAGGGGCGCGCTTCCTCCGCGAAGCATGCGTCCAGGGCCAACTGGAGCACCCGGCCATCGTCCCCGTGTACGACCTGGGCCGCGACGCGGGCGGGGTCCTCTACTTCACCATGAAGCGCGTCCGGGGGATGACCTTCGAGCGCATCGTCGACGCGCTGCGCATGGGCGAGGACGACGCCGTCCGCGCGTTCTCGCGGCGCAAGCTGCTCACGGCGTTCGCCAGCGTCTGCCACGCGGTCGACTTCGCGCACGCGCGCGGCGTCGTCCACCGCGACCTCAAGCCCGGCAACGTCATGCTCGGCGACTACGGGGAGGTCTACGTCCTGGACTGGGGTCTGGCCAAGGTCGTCTCCGTGGAGGACCCGCGCCTCGCGAGCGGCCCGATGGTCATCGCGAGCGCGCTCGATCCCGGCACGCGGACGGTGCAGGGGGCGACGATGGGCACCCCCGGCTACATGGCGCCCGAGCAGGTGCGGGGCGAGGCGGTCGATGCCCGGACCGACGTGTACGCCCTCGGCGCCATCCTCTTCGAGCTGCTCGCCCTGCAGCCGCTCCACCGCCACGAGACGCCCCAGGCCGCCGTCGACTCCACCCTCGCCGGCGCCGACGCGCGACCCGGCGTACGCGCGCCGCAGCTCGACGTGCCTCCGGAGCTCGACACGGTCTGCGTCCGGGCGACGGCGCTCGATCCGGCGGACCGCTTCCCGAGCGTTCGCCAGATCGTCGACGCCGTCGAGCGCTACCTCGACGGCGATCGGGACCTGGAGCGGCGCCGGGAGCTCGCCCGCGAGCACGCCCGCACCGCCCGGGTGCACGAGCAGGACGCCGCCACGGACCCCCGGTCGGCGACAGGCGCACGGAGCCGGGCGCTGCACGAGGTCGGCCGGGCCATCGCCCTGGACCCCACGAACGAGGACGCCGTGCGCACGCTGATGCGCCTGATGACCACGCCGCCTGCGGAGATGCCTCGCGAGGCGCGCGAGGCGATGGACTCCGACGCCCGGCACGCCGTCCGCTCGGGCGGGCGGGCGGCCGGCATCGCGTACCTCACCTGGTTCACCTACCTGCCGTTCATGCTCTGGATGGGCGTCCGCAGCTGGACCGCCTGGGCCGTGTGCAGCGGCTCGTGGCTCGTGGCGGCGGGCATCGCCTTCTCGG
>Ga0209415_10018046_pt1 | contig 11168 bp, 10 predicted proteins | sample PeaSoiSIISIP2007_FD_187696 | JGI IMG/M metagenome (GOLD analysis project Ga0209415, IMG submission 187696) | Peat soil microbial communities from Weissenstadt, Germany - SII-SIP-2007 (SPAdes) (version 2) | ecosystem: Environmental > Terrestrial > Soil > Wetlands > Peat | place: Germany...
GAGCGGGAGTCGCCGCGGGCCGGTGAGGCGGACCTGATCGTGGCCAAGCACAGGAACGGCCCGACGATGACCGTGACCGTGGCATTCCAGGGCCATTATAGCCGCTTTGTCGACATGGCCCCCGGATGATCTTGCCGGTGTGGGGAACCGATTTAGATGAGCATTCGGCACTGTACTTGAGCACTACATGAGCAGTGACCGGGGTATCTGAGCACTGCTGCCTTTCCCGGTCACTGTGAGTGAACCGGTTTTGGCGTCGGGATCTGGGCCCGCTTTCACAGGGCTATGAGCCGCTTTAATCGCCCGCGATCCCGGCCAGGTATCCCGCTGGCCGCGGCTGTCGCAGTCACTAGCCGGGTCCGCGTGCAGAGGTGGTGCTGCTCCGCCGGCCATAGCGGGCTGTTCTCAGGGCGCCTGGGCCTTGGGCGTGTAGATCAAGACCAGTACGCCGCTCGCGAAGCGCCGAACGTCTGCCAGCAACAATTGTGGAGCGCCTTGGATCTCCTCGAACAGGTGCTGGCCTGCCCCTGCTGCGACCGGTGTCAGGAGGAGGTGGAACTCGTCTATCAGGTTGTCCGCCATGAGAACCCGGTCCAGCGGGCCGTTACCGTACTTCACGATGCTGCCGCCTGGCTGGTCCTTGAGTTCCGCGACGAAATCGGCCACGTCCCCCGGGATGACGGTGGCGTTCCAGATCGCTTCCGTCAAAGTCCTGGACGCGACGAACTTGGGGATCGAGTTCATCCGGTCGACGAACGGGCTGGAAGCCATGGCCGTGTAGGCCGCGGAAAGTCCTTCGTAGGTCCGGCGGCCCAGCAGCAGGGCGTCCGCCCCGGTCAGTAGCTCGGACGCGTAGCGCATGTGCTCGTCGTCCAGGTAGGGGAACGCCCAGTCCGGCGAGCCGATCTCCCCGCCGAGGGCGACATGAGTCGATTCGATCAGCTTCCTCATCATCCTTGCCTTTCCTGTGACCGTGACAGGAGACCTCTGAGCAGCTCATCGAGGTGTCCGCGGCATTCGCACATCGCCCTGCCCGGCCAGATCTGCGAGCTCGAAACCGTCACCCGCATCACGCTCCCGAGCACCGGCCGAGACGGGCTGATCATACTGACCGCAGACGGCGAGCAATTCGCGGGCGACGTTTTCCCAGTGAGACAGCCGGCCGTTCGCAGGTTGCCGAAGATCAACATGGCACGTGAGATGAGACTCAACACATTGGGACCAGAATGCCCCCGCTGCCTATCAGCGACTGTCCAAAGCCCAATCCAGGACCTCGTAATTCTACCCAAATGCCACATAACTGACATCCCGTGCACGGCACGGATTCAATGAATGTGGCACTCTATTGAATCTTTTGGGTATAGTGTCACATTCATTGACCATCAGGACCGCTCAGCTCGAACAGAGGCGCGACTGGGGTGCTGCCTCACGTCGTGCAGCGGCGAGCCGGTTAGCGTTATGGCCGCCGAGGTCGACTGCGATCATCACGTAGGGCTCCGGCTGGTGAGCAGCGTCTCGGCCCGTCGCGGCTCTACTCCAGGTCAGGCCTGCTAGCTACCTTCCGTGGCCTCGACAGCGCTGCTGATCACGTCCGACAGGCGGCCGGACCGGTCGTAGGCGGCCCGCTGGAAGGCCGCGCCGGCTCGTGCGAACCGGTTCGGGTTCGACGGGGACGGGCGAGGTACCCAGTGCGGCCACCTGGGCCCCCGCCCTCCCCGCCGCGGTGGCGGCGGCGGCCCGACACCCGCGCAGCTCACGGCGCAGATCATCCAGGGACTGACACGAGCGCGAATTGGTTTCCAGCTGTTGCTGCTGCAGTTCGGCTTCCAGGTCCGAGCCGGCGGCCTGGCTCGCCGCCTGCAGTACGGTTCCCGCCACCGCCATGGGACGCCCGGTCCCCGGTTCGACAAGCAGGAACTCCTCTTCGACGCCTACGCTGCGAGAACGCACCGTCGGACCTGCCCGCAGGTTGGTTCTCCATTCCGCAGGCTGGGACCTAGTTGAGCCGGTACTCCCAGCCTTCCTGCCAGGCGAAGTCCCGATCGACGAGGTCTTCCAACCGGACGCCGCCGATAAAGTGGTCCAGGCCCCACCGGGTGGCGACGTGCCCGATGACCAGGATCCGCTGGTCGTTCCAGCGCAGCGGCAGGTCGCCAAGGAAGCGGCCGACACGCGCAACGGCCTGCCGCCAGCTTTCCCCGTCCGGGTAGGGCTGGTCCAGGTGCTCGCGTCGGCCAGCGTGCAGTTCGGCTATGGGCATCCCGTTGCACCGCCCGTAGTCGCATTCGCGTAGCCGCCAGTCATGCAGCACCGGGATCACGGAGGCGCCGAAGGCGACCGATGCGGTCTCGGCCGCGCGGGCCAGGTCGGAGCTGAACACAGCGGTGATCCCGTCGCCCACGCGGCGGTGACCCAGCTGCCGCGCCTAGGCCCGGCCCCGTTCGGACAACTGGCCCGGCCGCCAGCCGGTGGCGTGCCCCTGCTCGTTGTCCACGGTGGTGGAATGAGTCTCAAAGACCAGCTCGATGGCCACCAGCCAACCCTAGGCCCAGCCAGCTCGACCCAGCCAGCTCGAGAGGGACTGGAGGGTCATCCAGTGCCGAGGAGGTGCCGGGATACCCGGGCCAGGTGAGAGCGCATCGCCGTGGTGGCCTGGTCCGCGTCCCGCAGCCGGAGGGCGGCCACGATCTCCTCGTGGTCCTGCCGGTAGTCATTCCGCCTGTTGGCCGTGGCACTACGCCGCTTCAGGTCGCCCCACATCTGCCCGTGCCGGCCGCTCTACTTCGGAGTACAACCGGATGAGCAGCGGGCTACGCGTCGCCGCGATAATCGACCGGTGTGTAGGGCCGCGTCCCAGACCTCGAACTCGTCGTGATCCGCCGCCCGCTCTCCGCCCCGCAGGCAGCGATCCATCTCGGCGAAGTCGCGGGCGGTGGCCCAGGCCACGACCAGGGACATGGCGGTGGGCTCGAACAGGCGCCTGACCGTCATGACGTCGGCCGGCTGGCTGACGTCGTCGAGGGTGGTGTCGGGCGCAATGCCCGCAATGTCAGCGAACTCGGGGTTCCGTACCGGGACAGTGCCGACTGGACTGTCGACGTCCCGGCGGGCTGGCACGTACTCCGGTTTAGCGTTCGGATAGCGGCGTCTCTTCAGCGGGTGTTCAGCTCTCCACGTCCGGCTTCTGGCACCCTCGGCCCTGCCCGGATATCCGATCCAGGTCAATGATCTAGTGCTGCCCTCTCGCGGTGTTGGCCTGATCATCGCTACTGACGGTGGCCCCAGGCTCTCCCGTAACCCGACCGCAGCGTCGGCCTTCTCCGCGCCGGTCTGCCGAGCGCGGGCGTCAGCTATCCGCCGGCGGCCCGGACTGGGCTGCCCGGTCCCGCCCGCCGCCGAGGAATGACTCGACGAACGCCGGGCTGGTCGCCAGCTCGGCCGGCGTGCCCTCCATCCGGAGCTCACCACCGCCCATGACGTAGGTCCGGTCGGAGATGGCCAGCACTGCCTTCGCCCGCTGCTCCACAATGAGCACGGCCGCGTCGCTCTCGGCGAGCTTGCGGATGTGCTCGTCCAGCAGGGAGCGTGCGATCGGCGGAGCGAGGTTGGCAGTGGGCTCGTCCAGCAGGAAGACGCCGGGTTGGAGCATCAGCACGCGGCCCATGGCCAGCATCTTTCGCTCGCCGCCGCTGAGCTTGCCCGCAGGGCGCCCCAGCATCGTGCCGAGCCGTGGGAATACAGCAACGACGTGCTCGATCCTGGTCGGCACTTCCTTGCGGCTCAGCAGGTAGCCGCCCATCTCCAGGTTCTCCCTGACCGTCAGCGGCGCGAACACGTCGTCAACCTGCGGCACGTAGCCCACACCGGCCCTGGCGATGTCTTCCGGCTGCCAGTTGGTGATATCAGCATCCGCGACGAGAACCCGCCCTGAGGACACGCGCAGTATGCCGACCAGCGCCTTGAGCAGGGTGCTTTTCCCGGAGCCGTTCGGCCCCACGATCGAGACCACCTCACCCGGCGCGGCCCGCACCGAGACAGTGCGGATCACTGGGTCGCCGCCGTAGCCGGCCGTCACGCCGTCGGCACGCAGGGAGGCTCCCCGCAGGGCGGGCTCAGCCGACAAGGTAGGCCTCCACCACTTCGGTCCGCTCCCGCAGCTGAGCCATCGTTCCCTCGGCGAGCAGCGAGCCCTCGGCCATCACGATCACCGGGTCGCAGAACTCGTCCATGATGGCAAGCTCGTGCTCGACCATCAGGATCGTCAGCCCCTCACGGCAGAGCCCGACCAGCGTGTCGCCGATCCGCCTGGCCAGTTCCGGATGCACCCCGGCCATCGGCTCATCGAGCAGCAGCACGTCGGGCTCGGCCATCAGCGCGCGCATGATCTCGACCAGCCGACGCTGGCCGCCGCTGAGATCACCCGCATAGTCGTTGGCCAGTTTGTCCAGGCCGAACCGGCGCAGGATATCCGTGGCCCGTGCGATCGCGGCAGCCTCGTCCCCGCGCCAGTACCGCCTACCGGCAACCGCGCCACGGAAGGAGTCCCCGCGGTTACCCGGAGCGGCCGAGAGCAGGTTCTCCATCACGGTGAGCCGCTTGAACTCACTCGCCAGCTGGAACGTCCTGACCAGCCCCATCCTGGCCCGGCGGAACGCTGGTAGCGCCGTGATGTCCTGGCCGTTGTAGAGGATCGTCCCCGCCGATGGGCGGTCGGTACCAGCGAGCAGCGCCAGCAGCGTGGACTTGCCCGCGCCGTTCGGGCCGATGAGCCCGGTTAGTGTGGCCCGTCGTACCGTGAACGTCACATCGGAGACCGCTTGCACGCCGCCGAAATCGCGGCTCAGGCCTACGGCCTGCAGGATGTCATCGCCGCCTGCCGCGCCCGACGCGCCCTCCCTGGCCCTGGCCACCTCGCCCCGGGTTAGCAGGCCCTGGCCGTCGTGGCCTGATGCGGCCGGCCCGGCCGATGGTTCGCCCGCCTGCCCGGCTGCGGGCGCGGGCGCGGGCACGGCGATGAGCCGCTTGCGCTCCGGCAGCACGCCCTGTGGCCGGAACCAGAGGAACAGCACGATCAGCAGCCCGATCGCCACCCACTGCAGTGAAGGCAGCAGGTTCGGCGGCAGGCTCGGGTTGGAATTCGTGATGAGCCGTGTCACCTCCTCGAACCCGACCGGGACCAGGATCGCGCCGAGTATGGCGCCGCGGTGGTTGCCGGCGCCGCCGATGATCACCGCCGCGAAAAGCACGATGGTCTCCGCGTAGCTCCACGCGGCCGGGGACCACACGCTGATGAAGCTGACCAGCACGCCGCCGGACAGCCCGGCGATCGCCCCGCCGAGCACTAGCACGCCGGTCCGCAGCGACACCAGGTTCTTGCCCAGCGAGTCCGCCACCTTGTCGTTGTCCCGCATTGCCCGCAGCGTGCGGCCGTAGGGCGACTCGGTGATGCGCCGGAGGAACATGTAGACGCCAGCGGCAAGAACTATGACGGCGGCGACAAAGACCCACCGGTAGGTGGTGGATGACAGGATGAAGATCCCTGACTGCAATGGCCCGGGCACCTGTGCCACGCCCGCGTCCCCGTTGAACAGCGGGCGGTAGTCCGTCACCAGCAGGTTCAGCAGCACGGCGGTCACCAGCAGGCCGATCGCAGCGAAGTCGCCGCGCAGCCGGCGGCCGACCAGGAAGGTGAAGGGCAGCGCGAGCAGCGCACCCGCCAGCGCCGCGCCGATCAAGGGCATCGGGAAGGGCAGGTGCAGGCCGCCGATGTAGATCTGGTAGCCGCCATTGGACGTGTCGGATGGCAGCGCGAGGCTCGCGGCGACATAGGCCCCGGCGGCCTGGAAGATGATGAAGCCGAAGTTCGTGACACCGGCGACGCCGAACTGCTGGCTCAGCCCGAGGCAGGCGATCACGTCCACCGCGCCGTAGACGAGCAGCGTTATGAGGTAAAACATCGGCCCCCGCCTACCCTCGGGCCCGCGCGCCGAGCAGCCCGGTCGGCCGCAGAGCCAGCATCGCGAGCAACGCCACGAACGCGATCACGTACTTGTAATCGGGCTGGATGTAGGCCGCGCTGACCTCGGTCCCGAGGCCGATGACGAGCGCGCCAATCATCGCGCCGTAAGCGTCCCCCGGCCCGCCGAGGAACACCGCGGCCAGGATGAGGATCAGGAACAGATCGTCGCTGGTGGGGCCGAAACTGCCGATGTCGATCGCGAAGACCGCGCCGGCCAGGCCGCATAGGCCGCCGGTGATGGCCCAGGTTATCGTGATGACCCGGCTGGCCCTGATCCCGCAGTTGCGGGCAAGCGTCCGGTTGGCGGCGGTGGCCCGCATCGCCTTGCCGAGCCTGCTGTAGCGCAGCAGTACGTGCACAGCTGCCATCACGGCCACGCTGATCGCGATGATCACTATCTGCACGGTTGTCAGGACCAGGCCGCCAGCCCGGAATGTGCGGCCCTGGCCCATGGAGTAGGAGACGTTGACGCCGCCGACCACGGCCTGGATGCCGAACTCGATGATGAGCGCCATCCCGAGCGAGACGATCACCAGCGTGATCGGCGACGACCCGCGCCGCTGGAACGGCGCGTAGACGGCCAGATTCAGCAGCACCGACAGGACCGAGCAGGCAGCCATCGCGGCTGCCAGCCCGATCCAGACCGAGACGCCTGCCTGGTTGACCCAGTACGCGACGAAAGCCCCTGCGGTCATGACTGCCGCGAACGCCAGGTTGAGCACGTCGGTGACAGCGAACTGCAGCGTGAAGCCCACCGACGCGATGGCCAGGACTGCCGAGGTGATCAGCCCGAAACCGACGGAGGCGAGAAACAGGCTCACCGGTGCATTACTCCCGCCCGCTCAGGGCTCCCCGCTGAGGGGAGCCCTGAGCCTCGTGCGAACATGACCGGCCGCGGATCATCCGGATACTGCGCGGAGCTGAGCTGCGGTGATATTGCCCGTCACTTGTACCGCGCCGGTGGGGCTGTAGGTGTCAATCTGGAAGATGCCCGGTGAGTCGTGGTACGCGTCGAAGCTGGTCGGCCCGCCCGGCCCGACGTAGCGGATCTGCTTGCCCGCCTTGAGCTCGGCCACGCCCTGGGCGAAGGAACTCACGGTCACGGCACCCGGCACGCCGTTGCCGATCGTCGCGATCCAGGGCTTCCACTTGGAAGTGTCCGTGCTGTTGGCGGCGACCATGGCCAGGGCGGCCAGGTTGATCCCGTCATACAGATGCACGGCTCCCGGCGCGGTGAAGTAGGTGGTGAAGTTACCGGTCTGCGCACCGTTGACCTTGCCCTTGACCGCGAGCAGGGCCTGGCTGAACGCATTGTAGGCCGGGCCGCTGGTGGCCGTGACCAGGTTGTCAGCGTGGAAGTTGGCCGAGAACGCCGCCGCGCTGATCGCGCTTGCCGACGCCTGGTAGAACGCCGGCGAGATGGCCGCGGAGGTACCGATGATCGGGATCACCTTGCCGCCATTCAGCTGCTTGATCTCCGCGAACAGGGTCGGGTCGGCGGACCCGAGCGCCTCCGTCATGATTGCATCGGGATGCGCGGACACGATCTTCTGCGCCTCGGTGCGGAAGGTGGTCGCGTGCAGGTCCAGCGTCTCGTTGGCGACCAGTGTCAGGCCGGCCTTCTGGATCGAGGCTACCGCTGGCTGGACGAAGGTCTGCGACCCGATGTCGTTACCGAAGGCCAGGGCGATCCGCTTGTACCCGAGTTCCTGGGCGATCACGACCATCGCATAGGACTCGGCGAGGTCGGGCGGCACCAGCCGGTAGAAGTAGTTGTACTTGACGTTATCGAACTCTGACTGGCCCGTCATGCAGAACATCACGGTCTTGTTGGCGTTGAGGACCGGGACGACGGCGGCGGCCTCGTCCGAGGTGCAGCCGATGACCAGGGCCAGGCCCTTCGTGTTGGCAATCAGGCTGCCGACCGCGGGCACGGCATCTGCGGGATCGCCCCTGGTGTCTGCCGAGGTACAGGCCAGCTTGTGGCCGAGCACGCCGCCGGCATTGTTAATGGCCTGCACCGCGCCATCGCAGGAGACCAGGTATGTCGGGCCGAGCGCCGCGTCGACGCCGCTGAACGGGGCGACGTCAGCGACGGTGAGCGTCGAGCCGGACGCCACGCTGGAACTGCTGGAACTGCTGGAACTGCTGCTGCATGCTGCGAGCGCGGCGGCCAGCGCGATCGCGACCGCCATCGAGCAGGCCCTGAACAACCGACCGTAGCGGCTGGTCTTGTGTCCTTCGTTGCCCGCGGCCGATGCCGCGGAGCCGGCGGATTCGAACATCGCTGTCACCTCTGACTGCGTTCGACGAGTGGATGCGGGCTCAGAACCCGGTGGGCGTCTGGCTACTTGGCCGCCACCGCCAGTCGCTGCGGTCGCCTTCTTCAGCGACCACCCTGTTGCGGATGGTGCCCACGCTCTCAATGGTGATCTCGATAGTGTCGCCCGGCTCCAGCCAGACCGGTGGCTGCCGGGCGAAGCCGACACCGCCGGGAGTGCCGGTCGCGATGACATCGCCTGGCGCAAGCCGCGTGAACGACGAGAAGAACTCAATGGCGCTAGGCACGTCGACGATCATCTGCGACGTGCGCGCCGACTGCATGACCTGGCCGTTCAGCGTCGTGGTGAGGGCAATATCGGAGACGTCCACCTCGTCGGCCGTCACCAGTTCGGGGCCGATGGGCATGCTGCCCTCGAAGTTCTTGCCGGCTGTCCACTGCGTTCCTGCACGCTGCCAGTCGCGCGCCGAGGCGTCGTTGAGCACGACGTAGCCCGCTATCGCGTCAAGCGCCTTGCCCGCCGGGATGTAGCGACCGCCCGTGCCGATCACGACGCCGAGCTCTCCCTCGTAGTCGAACCGGTCGGTCAGGGCTGGCCTGACCAGGTCGGCGTATGGCGAGAGAACGCTGTCGGCACCGCGCACGAACGCCTCCGGCCAGGTAGGTACCTGCCTGCCGCCCTCCAGCGCGTGCTCGGCGTAGTTCACGCCCAGGCAGAGGATGCGACGTGGTTTTGGGACCGCTGGCCCGAAGTCAGCGGCATCGTAGCTGGTGCCATCGCGGTCAAGCAGCCCGCGGATCGTGTCCAGGGCCGGCGATCCGGCCTCCAGCAGCACGTCGACCGAGGACAGCAGCGGGTCTCCCGTGGCGTCAGCCACATCGACATAGCCGGAACGCGCCTTCACGTGGAGCCGGAGTCCGCGGGAGGTGGCGATGGTCGCGAGCCGCACGCGTAGCCTCCTATTCTGTTCGGCGTCAAAGGCCGAATTGGTTGGACTTGGTTAATTGGTTGAGCATAGGTCGATGGCCCAAAATGGGTCAAGAGGGGATCGATGGTTCGACAGGTAAAGATCTAGTCACAGAATCTGTTTGATTGGTAGAATTGGTCAGCGAGCGGCGTGGCCGCGGAGCGGAGGGCGCGCAGTGGCGGAGGCGCAGCGGTCAGTACTGGACACGCCAGCAGGGTCCGCGGCTGGGAAACCGCATACGCAGCGGGGGCTGCGGCTGGCTGAGCGGATACTGGCTGAGTCATTGCGGGCCGGACTGGGTCCCGGCGGCCGCCTGCCAACGGAACGGCGACTCGCACTGGACCTGGGCATGACCCGCTCATCGGTCCGGCATGCACTGGCGATACTCGAGGCACAGGGGCGCATCTCGCGCGAGGTGGGACGAGGTACCTTCCTGCGGTCCGACCTGCTGCCGTCAGTGCTGTCCGGCTCCATGGCGCAAAACCACGGGGCGTGGCAAGCTCGGGGGCAGCGGGAAGCGGGGGCGGTCCGGACCGACCAGGGCGGCGTCACCGTGCCGGACACGGCCGTGCCATGGCTGCCGGAGCGAGGCGGTTCCGCTGTGGCGGCCTTCGCCCCTGCGGACGTGATGGCGATCAGGCGGCTGCTCGAGCCGCCAGCGATGTCGCTCGCGGTTGCCTGGGCCACCTCGGCCGACCTGGAGGAGATGGACCGCTGCCTGGCGGGCGGGGACCGGGCCGCCAGCTACGAGGAGTTCGAGGCGTGGGATCTTGCCCTGCACCGCTGCATCATCGCCTCTAGCCACAGCCCGCTGCTTGCTACCCTCTACGAGGTAATCGAGACGGCACGCCACGGGCAGGTCTGGGGCGACCTCAAGCGCCGCAGTGCCTCACGGGAGCGCAGGCAGGAATACCAGATCGATCACCACGAGCTGGTCGCCGCGCTGCGGGCCCGCGATCCGGCCCGGGCGATGGAGGCGATGCGGCTGCACCTGGCACGAGTCTCCGGCCACCTGAACGCGACCGACCCGACGGCGGCCATCACCTGGCGATGAGGCCCCAGTCGGCGTGCTCGCCGAGCCTGGTCGAATAAGAACGATTGGGCCGCCGATCGTGCCCTCCCCAGGGCCTGCGACCTGGCCGGAGATCGCGATGCCGCACGCTCATGCGGCGCGATCCTGGTCGGGTTCATCAACTTGTGGGCGCCGTCGGCGTGGGGCTACGCGGAGACCATCGTGCTCTTCGCGGCGGTGATCATCGGCGGCGCGGGCAGCCATCGCGGGGCCGTGCTCGGCGCGATCCTGGTGCCAGTCGGCTTCGAGGAGGCCACCAGGTACATTCCCCAGTTCGGGCCGCCTGGCCTGGTCGACGACCTGCAATGGGTGGCGATCGGGCTGCTGATCGTGGTCTTTCTCTGGTTCCGGCCGCAGGGGGTGCTGCCCGAGCGCCGCCGCAAGATAGGGGCCGGCGCGCCGCCGGAACCCATAGAGATACCGAACACCGATGTTGTGACACTGGCTGGCTCACTGCGGGCGCCCGGGCTGGCTGACGCGGTCGGCCAGGACGGATCCGCGGTCAGCGTCGCCGGGCGCCCCATCACTCGTTCGGTACCGTCTTCTGTTGAAGCGGACGGGGGCGTGGTGCTGCGTACGGTGGACGTGACCCGGGACTTCGGTGGCGTGCACGCCGTGGCCGGGGTCACCATCGAAGTGCGGCGCGGCACCGTGACCGGCCTCATCGGTCCCAACGGCGCCGGTAAGTCCACCCTGCTCGCCATGCTGGCCGGCACCATGCCGGTCACCTCGGGGCAGGTGATCTACGCCGGGGCCGACGTCACCGGCGTGCCCGCCTACCGCCGCGCCCCGGCTGGGGCTGGTCCGGACGTTTCAGCTGGCCAGCGA
>Ga0209415_10018048_pt1 | contig 11167 bp, 10 predicted proteins | sample PeaSoiSIISIP2007_FD_187696 | JGI IMG/M metagenome (GOLD analysis project Ga0209415, IMG submission 187696) | Peat soil microbial communities from Weissenstadt, Germany - SII-SIP-2007 (SPAdes) (version 2) | ecosystem: Environmental > Terrestrial > Soil > Wetlands > Peat | place: Germany...
CCTGGGCGACGCTCGGGTGAGCCCCGCCAGGCCGCGCCACGTCGCGATCCTCGGCGCGGGCTTCTCCGGCCTGTGCATGGCCATCCAGCTGAAGCGCGCGGGCATCGACGGCTTCACGATCTACGAGAAGGGCGATCGCGTCGGGGGCACGTGGCGCGACAACGTCTACCCGGGGGCGGGCTGCGACGTACCGTCGCACCTCTATTCGTTCTCGTTCGACCGGCGCGCCGGATGGTCGCGTCACTACGCCCTGCAGCCGGAGATCCTCCGCTACCTCGAGGACTGCGCCGACCGGTTCGGCCTGCGATCGAAGATCCGCTTCGGCACCGAGATCGTGCGGGCGACCTTCGACGAGGATCGCGCGCTGTGGCACCTTCTCGCGCGCGGCGGCGAGGCGTTCACGGCCGACGTGCTGGTGACCGGGCTCGGCCAGCTGAACCGCCCCAGCGTACCGCCGCTGCGCGGGCTCGATCGCTTCGGCGGGGCGACCTTCCACTCGGCGCGGTGGGACGTCGCCCGCCCGCTCGCCGGCCGGCGCGTCGCCGTGGTGGGCAACGGCGCGAGCGCCGTCCAGTTCGTCCCTCGGATCGCCCCGGAGGTCGCCGCGCTCCACGTCTTCCAGCGATCGCCCAACTGGATCCTGCCGCGGAACGACTCGACCTACTCCGCCCTCGCCCGGGCAGCCTTCCGGGCCGTGCCGGGCCTCGAGTGGATGCACCGCGCGGCGATCTACTGGGCGCTCGAGACGCGCTTCCTCGCGATGCAGAACAGGACGGGGCGATGGATCGGGCCGCTCGTCGAGCGCGCGGCCGCGGCGCACCTGGAGGCTCAGGTGCCCGATCCGGACCTTCGCGCGAAGCTCGTCCCAGACTACCCGATCGGCTGCAAGCGCGTCCTCATCTCCGACGACTTCTACCCCGCGCTGACCTTGCCCAACGTCGAGGTCGTGACGTCCGCCATCGATCACGTGACGCGCGACGGCGTCGCCACGGCGGACGGGCGGCATCGCGCCGTCGACACCCTCATCTTCGCCACCGGCTTCGAGTCGACCAGCTTCCTCGCGCCGCTCGAGATCGCGGGCCGCGGGGGCGTGCGGCTGGCGGACGCGTGGCGTGACGGCGCAGAGGCCTACCGGGGGACGGCCGTCGCCGGCTTCCCGAACCTGTTCACGCTCTACGGCCCGAACACCAACCTCGGGCACAACTCCATCGTGTTCATGGTGGAGGCCCAGGTCGGCTGGGCCGTGCGGTGCATCGCGGAGCTCGTTCGTCGCGACGCCGGGTGGGTCGACGTCCGGCACGACGCGATGGCCGCATACAACCGCGATCTGCAGGCGAAGATGGCCGACACCGTCTGGGTGGCCGGGTGCCATAGCTGGTACAAGACGGCGTCCGGCAAGGTGACGAACAACTGGCCGCGCTTCACGTTCCAGTATTGGCTGGAGATGCGCGCCGCCCGCTACGAGGGGCTTGCCTTCACCACGCGCTCTTCTTGAAGGCGGGCCCACCCGAGCTGGGTGGCGTACCATGGCACCTGTCATGAGCTCGAACCTGATCGAGGCCACGCTGCGACAGGAGCTCCTCGACACGTTCCAGGATCAGGACTACCGGCCGCCGCCACTTCCCTTCGTGGCCGTGCAGCTGGCGAACCTGAGCCGGAGGGACGATGCGGGCATCAAGGAGGTGGTGCGCCTGCTCGAGCAGGATCAGGTGCTTGCGGGCATCGTGATCCGTCTGGTGTCCTCGCCTGTCTACGCCGGCCGGGCGCCGATCACCTCGCTGCAGCAGGCCGTCGTCCGCCTGGGCCTGAAGACGCTGCGGAGCGTCGTCTTCGAGGCCGCCCTGCGCCGGGGCATCTTCGAGCTGCCGGGATACCGCGAGACGGCCGAGCAGGTGGGTCGCCACAGCACGACCGCGGCGTACCTCACCAAGCTCGTGTGCGAGGCGTGCGGGCTGGACCAGGAGAACGGGTTCATCTGCGGCCTCCTGCACGACGTCGGGTTCTCCGCGCTGCTGCTCTCCGTGACGAACGTCGAGGGTCACGCGAGCCCGAAGCTCGACGACCTCTGGCAGCACCTCGACGCGATGCACGAGCGCGCGTCCTACCTGGTCACGAGGCTCTGGGGGCTCCCGCCGGAGATCGGCGAGGTCGTGGGGCATCATCACCACCCCGAGCTGTGCGAGGGCGCCGAGGCCGTCAAGATGGCGGCCGCGGTGTGCGTGGCGGACCGGATGACGGAGCGATTCGGGGCCAACATCCTGGGGTCCCAGACCGCGGCCGGGGAGTTCACGGTCGCCGACCGGGCCTCGGACGCCAAGCTGCTGGCCGCGCGCAGCACGCTGGGGCTCGACGACGGGAAGATGGGTGCCGTCGTCGAGAAGGCGGACGTGATCGTCCCCGAGATTCTCTGGGTCTGAGCGTCACTCCGGCAAGACGAGCTTCATCACGGCGCCGTCCATGTACATCATCAAGGACGTGCCGCCCGCGGTCCAGTAGAGGACGGTCCTGTCGACGGGCGGGCCGCTCGGCCCGGGTACGGGCGTGATGACCGCGGCGATGCCCCGTGGCACGTTCTGCATCGAGGCCGGCGCGGTCACCGCGCCGCCGTCGACGGGGACCTGCCTCACGTAGTCGTCCCCGGTCGTCCAGTACACGCGGGTCCCGTCGGTCGCGATGGCGACGGGGTAGCTCTGCCCGGTCGCGAGCGTCGTGGTCGCGCCGCCGGCCAGCGGAACCTTCGCCACCGTGCCGCCGTTGTGGGTGATCCAGTAGACGTTCGCGTCGTCGACGACGATCCCGGAGGGGTTGATCTGTCCCGAGGCGAGGGTGACCATGTCGCCTCCCCCGGCGGGCACCTTCACGACCGTCCCGCCGCCGTAGTCGGTCCAGTAGACGCTCCCGGTGCGCGCAGCCACCGCGAAGGGCCTGCTCCGCTTCGAGGCCAGCGTGGTCACGCTGCCCCCTCCCAGGGGAACGCTCATCACGGCGCCGGCGCAGGCGCCGGTGGTCTCCGAGCACGTGGCGCCGTTGGTCCAGTAGACGTTGGCGTCGTCGATGGCGATCCCGCTGGCGCTGCCCCCCCCGGAGACGAGGGTGACGGGCGAGCCCCCTGCCAGGGGCGTGCGGACCACCGATCCATCGCCCAGGTTCGTCCAGTAGACGTTCGTGCCGTCCACGGCGATGGCCGACGGATTCTGCTGCAGCGACGCGAGCGTCACGGCGCTGCCCCCCTCCGCGACGCCATCGACCGAGATCTGCATCACGGTCCCGCCGTACGTCGTCCAGTAGACGCTGGCGGAGTCCACCGCGATCGCGTTCGGGTAGAACTGCTGCGCCGCCAGCGTCTGCAGCGCGCACATTGGCGCGGAGCACGTGGGCACGTTGATGACGGGCACGAGCGCGCACGCGACGGCCGCGGCTCCGACCGCCAGGGACAGCCAGAGGAGGGCTCTGCGCACGGTCGCGACAGGAGGAGGGCCCGACCGCGGCCGGCTCAGGCCTTCGGGCAGCCGTCCTTCGGATCGGGGGCCAGGCCGTCCTCCTTCTTGTCGGGGCACTTGTCGACGTTGTCCGGCACGCCGTCCCCGTCGGTGTCGCGCGAAGCGGCGGCAGCCTTCGTGTCCGGCGACGCGGCCGGGGGCGCGGACCCGCCGCAGCCCGTCGAGAGAAGCAGCCCGGCGATCGCGAGCGCCGCCGCAAGAACGAGGTTCCTCTTCATGGTCATGACACGTCCCCTTCTGCACCGGGCTTGCCGATCCGCCCGGCTTGTCGCTCCAGTGCTATCGCGGGACGCCGACGTGCGTCAAACGAGCGGGCTCTTCGGCTAGGACACGCCCTCGACGATGACCACGCTCGTTCGCCGCAGCGCGTCGATGTCGACCTCGCGGTCGAACGCGCGACGGCCGCTCACGATGAGCCAACGCACCGCGTTGCGCATCGCCCGCACCCCGCGGAGGGCGGCGCCCACGCTCGGGAACACCCACGCCAGCGTTCCCGGCTCGCTCTCGTGCCAGCCGTAAATCACGAGCGTGACGGCCTCGGGCCTGAGCTTCTTTGCCATCCGGGACGTCAACCTTTGCAAGCTGCGGCGCATTCCCCTGCCGGCCAGCCTAAGTCCTGCATCGCCGAGCGCAAGGGGCCGTGACGAGACCCATACGGGGAGACCGTGGGACTAAGATGCCTCCGTGGATACGGCCTCCACGATCTTGAGCCCGCCTCGCGAAGGGCGCGCCTGGCCGCTCCTGCCGCTCGCCCCCGCGGTCGTCATCCTGGTCGGGCTCGCCGTCGCGGTTGCCATCGGCTTCTCCGGAGTCGCCAACCTCGGCGCCGCAAGCGACGATCACGCGGCGGCGCGTGCGGAGCTCCTCGCGTCCACGCTGGGGGCGCGGCTGGCACAGCTCCCGAAGGCGGAGCGCCTGGAGGCCATGCAGCGCGCCGCCCGCAAGACGGGAGCCGAGCTCATCGTCGTCTCGCCCAGGGGGGATGTCGTCCTGGACGCGAGCCTCGGCATTCCCGACCGCAGGGCGCTCGAGCGCGTCGTGAGCCGGCAATCGGGCGAGGCGATCACGGGGCTGGGTCGCGCGCGCTTCGCGACCGAGCCGATCGCGGGCTCGCGGGATACACTCGTCGCGTTCGTGCGCGAGCCGAGTGCGCCCGAGGGGGCGCCCGCGCTGCTGCGCGCCCTCGTGGCCCTCACCACGCTGCTCGTGGGCGTGGCGGCGGCGGTCGCGTACGCCGTGGCGCGCGACGCGAACAAGGACGTCGAGTTCGTAGCCGAGCGGGTGCGCGGCATGCTCCAGGTCCGGTCGGAGCCGGCCGGGGAGGCCGTGCCGGTCCGCACGATGGACCAGGTCGGGGCGCTCACGGTCGCCTTCAACGCCCTCGTCGAGCGCTTCGCCGCCGCCCAGTCGACCTACCAGAGCGACCTCGAGCGCGTGCGGGCCGCCGATCGCGATCGCGCCGCATTCCTCGGCGCGGTGAGCCACGAGCTGCGCAGCCCCCTCAACGCGATCCTGGGCTTCGCGGACATCCTTGTCACGGAGGTCGACGGTCCGCTGTCGGCGGAGGCGCGCGAGGAGGTGGACCAGATCCGGGGCTCGGGCAAGCACCTGCTCGACCTCATCAACGACATCCTCGAGCTCAGCGCGCTCGAGAGCGGACAGCTCCGCCTCACGCGCGGCAAGGTCGATCTCGCCGCGGTCGCGTGGGACGTCGTGCGGGAGGCCGCCGGGCTCGTGGGTACGCGTCCGGTCGCGGTGCGCATCGAAGGGGAGGGGGGGGTCTTCGCGTTCGCGGACGCCAAGCGCGTCCGGCAGATCTTGACGAACCTCGTCGGCAACGCCGTCAAGTTCACCCAGCAGGGCGAGGTCGTCGTGGAGGTCGTGCGCGAGGGTCGCTTCGCGCGCCTGAGCGTGCGCGATACGGGGCCCGGCATCCGGCCGCAGGAGCGCGCCGTGATCTTCGAGGAGTACAAGCAGACCAAGGAGGAGCGCGCGCGCCGCCGTGGCACCGGGCTGGGCCTGGCCATCACGCGCAGGCTGGTCCTCATGCACGGCGGGACGATCGAGGTGGACACCCAGATCGGCCGAGGCTCCAAGTTCTCCGCGTGGCTCCCGGTGTGGACCGAGGCGCGGGCGGGTCGACCGTGAACAAGGTAGCCAGCCGCCTCATCGCGCGCCTCGTCGTCATCCAGGTGGTCGCGTGGGCGGCCACGGGCCTGCTCGTCGCGGCCTTCGCGCCGCGGCTGCTGCTCCTGGACGCGAGCGTCGTCGAGGGCACCGCGAGGCTCGCCCTCTGGGGGTGGGCGTCGACCGTGGTGCTCGTGGCCCTCGCCACGTTCGTGGTCGGGCGGAGGGTGAGACGTCTCCTCTCGGCGCTGTCGGTGGGCCTGTCGCAGGTGGACGTGGCGGACGTCCTGGCCCTCTACTCGATGCCCGCGCGGCTGGTGGTGATCGACCTGGCGGGGACCTTGCTCGTCGGATCGGCGACCCTGTGGTCGCCTCTGCGTCCGGAGACGAACGACGTCTATACGCAGGTGGATCTCGTGCTCCTCGCGATGACGATGGCCAGCGTGGCGGCCCTGCCGGCCTACGTCACGATGCGCGTGTCGGTGGCCAGGGCGCTCGAGCTCGTGCCGGTCGCCTCCTCTCGCGAGGCGATCGAGCGCATGGGAACACCGGAGCGGCGCGCTGCGCGGGTGCGACAGCGGCTCCTGGCCGCGGTCGTCGCGCCCGTCGCCTTCGTCGCCCTGGGGGCCTCGCTCCTCGTCCACGCCCACCTCCGCGCGTTCGATACGTCGTCGCGGCAGAACGACGCGGCCGAGCTCGCGCGCGGGGTCTTCGACCCCGTCGAGGACGACGTGCGCGGGCGCAAGGCGGCGATCGACGCGGCCCGCGTCCACGGGTTCGACGTCGACATCCTGCGCGCCGACGCGCCGTTCTCGGTGACGCTCAACGACGAGGGCAGGACCTCGTTGACGGTGCCGCTGGCGGATGGGCACGCGGTCGTCCGCTTCGGGACGGCGCGGCTCGGCCCCGTCACGGGCGTGTACCTCGGCCTCGCCCTCCTCGCGATCGCCGTGGCGGGGCTCCTCGGCTGGCGCATCGGGCGAGCCTTCGCCGACGACGTGGCGCTCGCCACGCGCGAGCTCGAGGCCGCCGGCGTCGCCGACGTGCTGCGCGGAGGCCGCATCCGGGGCGACGCGCGCTTCGAGTCCGTCGCCGGCCTGATGAACGCCGCCAACGAGCTCGGGGGGGTGTTCCGCGAGTTCGCCAGCGCGCAGCAGCAAGCCATCGAGGCCCGCACCGCCACCGAGCGGATGCGGGGCCTGTTCCTCGCGTCGATGTCCCACGACCTCAAAGCTCCGCTCAACGCCATCCTCGGCTTCGCGGAGCTCGTGTCGCGGGGGCCGCTCACCGACGGCCAGCGCGAGAGCGTGACGATCATCGAGCAGCGGGGGCGCGAGCTGCTCTACCTGATCGACATGATCCTCGACGCCGCGCGCGTCGAGGCAGGGGAGCTGACGATCTCCACGGAGTGGACGCGCGTCGGCGACGTCGTGATGCCAGCCGTGCTCGACGCGCGCGAGCTCACGGTGGGCACGGAGATCCCGATCGTGGGGGAGATCCAGCCCGGCGTGCCGCGTATCCTCGTCGACCCGGCGAGGCTCACGCAGGCCCTCAAGGCCATCATCCTCGCGGCGTCTCGCTTCGCCGAGAGAGGCCGGGTCGTCGTGCGGGCAACGATGCCCGCGACCGGCGAGCAGGTGCGTGTCGACGTCGAGGTGAGCGGGGGGCGTGGCACCTCGGCGGCGGACCGCGAGAAGATCTTCGACGCGTTCAAGCACCCGGACGGAGCCAGGCGGCACGGAGGCCTCGGCCTGGGTCCCTCGCTCGCCCGGTCGATCGTCGAGCTGCACGGAGGCGGCATCGACGTGGAGACCACCGGGGCGGGGGGCACGGTCTTCCACGTCTCGGTCCCCAGCGAGCGTGGCACCTCGAAGGCGTGAGATGGGGACGGCTCGCGGCACGCTGATAGGATGCTGGCCATGAAGCCGGTGCTCTCGCGGTCGCAGATGCGCGCGTTCGACGCGCATGCCACCGCGCGTGGCGTGCCCAGCCTCGTGCTCATGGAGAACGCCGGCCGCGGGGCCACGGACGTTCTCGTGCGGGAGCTGTGCGGGGGCGACCCGACTGGCGCCCGGGTCACGGTCGTCTGCGGGACCGGGAACAACGGCGGCGACGGGCTGGTGGTCGCGCGCCGCCTGGCGGTGCTCGGCGCGAGCCCGGTGGTCGTCGTCGTCGGGGACGCGACGAGGGCGTCGACGGACGCGCGCGCGAACCTCGAGGCCTGGCGAGGGATCGGGGGGCAGGTCCGCGAGCTGCCCGCGGGCGCGTCGCTCTCCGTCCTCGACGCCGCGCTCGCCGCGGCCGAGGTGATCGTGGACGCCCTCTTCGGCACGGGGCTTGACCGTCCGGTCGAGGGCTTCCTCGCGCAGGTCATTGCGGCTCTCAACGCGTCGCCGGCGAGGCGGTTCGCGCTCGATCTGCCCTCGGGGCTCGACGCGGACACGGGCGCCACCCTGGGGGTCGCGGTCGAGGCGACGATGACCGCGACGTTTGCGTACCCCAAGGTCGGCCTCTGGACCCCGAACGGCGCTCGCCTGGCGGGCCGCGTGCACGTGGTCGACATCGGCGTCCCCGCGTCGCTCGCGTCGCACGCCGGGGAGGTGGCCCAGGGGATGGAGGCCGCGGACGTGGCCCGGTGGGTGCGGTCGCGCCCTCCGGGGGCCCACAAGGGTTCGGCCGGCCACGTCCTCGTCGTTGGTGGCTCGCCGGGCAAGGTCGGCGCCCCGCAGCTGGTCGCCCGCGGCGCGCTCCGCGCCGGGGCCGGGCTCGTGACGATCGCCGCGGGTCCGGCGGCGGTGGCCTCGCTCGACGCGCGCGTCCTCGAGGCGATGACGGCGCGGATCGATCCGTCGAAGCTGGCCGAGAGCCTGGACGGCATCCTGGAGCACAAGCAGGCCGTGGCGCTGGGGCCGGGCCTGGGGCTCGGCGACGAGGCGCGCGCGGTGGTGAGTCACCTCCTCGCGGCGTGGGCCGGTCCGGTCGTCGTGGACGCGGACGCGCTGACCCTGCTCGCCGGGGACCGGCCGCCCCTCCTCGCCCGGGCGAACAGGGTGATCCTCACGCCGCACCCGGGCGAGATGGGCCGTCTCCTCGGGAGGACGGCGGCGGAGGTCGAGGGGGATCGCTACCGCGCGGCGCGCGAGCTCGCGTCCGCCACGGGTGCCGTCGTCGTGCTCAAGGGAGCGCACACCATCGTCGCTTCGCCCGACGCCCGGACGGCCGTCTCGCCCGTCTCCTGCCCGGCCCTGGCGACGGCGGGGGCGGGCGACGTCCTCTCGGGCATCGTCGCGGCCATGGCGTGCTCGCTCCCGTCGTTCGAGGCCGCGTGCGCCGGGGTCATGCTCCACGCGCTCGCCGGGGAGGCGTGGTCGGCCGCGCGCGGCGGAGCCGACAGGGGGATGCTGGCCTCCGAGATCGCCGACGCGCTTCCCACCCTGCGTCTTCCCTGAGACACGCGCGCTGGACGGGGAGACACGCTCGTGGGTCGCTCGAGCGCGATACTCCGCTGGTTTCTGGTGCGACCCGCCTCGGCATCGGCCTTGCGATGAACCCTCGCACACACCCGAGGAGTCTCCGATGACCGCCCCCGCCTCCGCTCTTCACGCAGGCCCTCCGTCCAGGGCCTTTCGCGACGGTCTGATCGCCCTGCTCCCCGAGCTGCGCGCCCGCGCGATGCGCCTCTGCGGGGACCCGGCGAGCACCGACGACGTCGTCCAGGACGCGATCGAGCGCGCGCTCCGGTTCGAGCACCGGTACGAAGCGGGGACGAACCTGCGCGCGTGGGCCTACCAGGTGCTCTTCAGCGTGTTCGTGACGCGCTGGCGCCGCCGCGGGCGCGACCGTCGCGCCGTCGAGCGGCTCGCGGGCGACCCCCACGCCTGGACGGTGCCGGCCGCCTTCACGGCGCCGGATGCCGGGGACGGTGCGCTCACGCGCTCCGTGCGCCGGAGGATCGACGAGCTCCCCGACGGGTTTCGCGCGGTGATCGTCCTCGTGGATCTGCAAGAGAGGTCCTACCGCGACGCGGCGCACGAGCTCGGCGTGCCCGTCGGGACCGTGATGAGCCGCCTTTATCGCGCTCGCCAGCTGCTCGCCACGCAGATGTCGGGGGAGCGAGAGGCCGCCTGAGTTGCATGCGCGCCTGGCACGCGGGACCATGCCCCCGCCCTCATGAAGCTCTACACGAAGACCGGTGACGACGGGACGACGGGCCTCTTCGGCGGCGGGCGCGTGGCGAAGGCCAGCACGCGAGTGGAGGCCTACGGCACGGTCGACGAGACGAACGCGGCGATCGGGGTGGCGCGCGCCACGGGGCTCGAGCCCGGGATGGACGCGGTCCTCGCCCAGGTCCAGGACGACATGTTCGTCGTGGGTGCGGAGCTCGCGTGCGTGCCGGGGCGCGAGGGCAAGCTGAGCATGAAGCTCCTCGGCGATGCGGAGATTGCGCGTCTCGAGCATGCGATCGACGACGCGGATGGGGCCTGCCCGCCACTGAAGAGCTTCGTGCTCCCGGGCGGAGCACCCCAGGCCGCGGCGCTCCACCTGGCGCGCACCGTCTGCCGGCGTGCCGAGAGAAACGTGCTTGCCGTCGACGACGCGCCGGTCCGTCGCGAGGTAGTCGTGTACCTCAACCGCCTGAGCGATCTGCTGTTTGCCCTCGCCCGGCACGCCAACGTCCTCGCGCACGTCGAGGACGTTCCCTGGCAGCCGCGAGGCTAGGCCTTCTGCGCGGCGATCGTGAGCGTCTGCGCGCGAGTCGTCACGTACTCCTGGTAGAAGGCGAGGGCCGATTTGATGTAGTCGCTGGCGTCGGCCAGGGCATCGTGCGCGTCGTCCGCCGCCGCTTTCGCGTCGCCGGCTGCGGCCTCGCACGCCTTCGCGTTCGCCTCGTCGTCCTTCTGGCCAGCCGAGAAGTAGCCATCGGCCAGGGCCTTGCCGGCCTTCATCACGGCGCCGCCCGAGGAGCCCGGGCCGGCGGCCTGCGCGCCCAGCGTAGTCACCGCGTCCACCCATGCTGCCGCGCGCAGATTCGACGCCTCGGCGCGGATGGCCTGCACCTCCCCGGCCTCCTCGGCCACCGCGCGCGCCTCGGCCGCCTGGCGCTCCTCGCGCGCCGCCGAGCGCTCGTTCCTGCCGGTCAGCACGGCGAGCGCGGCGAGCTCGGCGCCCACGTCGCCGCTCGAGAGGAGCGATGCCTCGGGATCGGGGAGCAGCGAGGTCGCCCCCGTCGGGCCCCCGTCGGTTGCAGGCTCCGCGGCGCGGGCCGGGTTCGTACGTGCTTCATTCACCGGAACCGTGGTCATGGTCATCCCTTTCCTTGGCTCGACACGGTCACGAGCCACGTGCGGTCGCCGGTCCCGATCGCCCCACGCAGGGCGTCGAGCGCGCCGCCCCGTGACTCCTCGGCCGCCTTCAGATCGTCGAGCGTCCACCCCGCCAGCGTCTGCAGCGAGCCCGCGGCGTCTCGGGCGCTCGTCGCGTCGGCCCGCGCCTCGACGACCTCTGCCGCGAAGTGCTCGCCGCGCGCGCCCGCGAGCGTG
>Ga0209415_10018050_pt1 | contig 11166 bp, 8 predicted proteins | sample PeaSoiSIISIP2007_FD_187696 | JGI IMG/M metagenome (GOLD analysis project Ga0209415, IMG submission 187696) | Peat soil microbial communities from Weissenstadt, Germany - SII-SIP-2007 (SPAdes) (version 2) | ecosystem: Environmental > Terrestrial > Soil > Wetlands > Peat | place: Germany...
GAGACGCTGGCGGCGGAGATGCGGTCGCCGGTGCAGAAGCGGCCTTCGGGAGTGAATTGCGAAGTGGTGGCGATCGGCAACCGTCCGGCGGGAGAACTGGCGGCGGGGGCGCGGATTCTGCATGTGATTCGCGCGGTGGATACGCAGTTGAACAACGCGGCGCAGGTGCAGCGGGCCTCGACTGATGCGAATATTCCGCTGTCGCTGGGCCTCGAGGCGATTGCGATCGGCGGCGGCGGTTCGGGCGGCGGGGCGCACACCTTGCAGGAATGGTTCGACAGCAACGGACGCGAGCTGGGGTTGAAGCGGATCCTGCTGACCATGCTCGCGCTGGCGGGAGCGGGGGTGGGGCAATGATGCGTGCAATCCGGTCCGGATGGAGTTCGGGGAAAGCATTGCTCCTCGGGGCTTTCCTGGTTGGGTTCTTCGCTATCGTCTCCCGTGCGCAGGCGCCCGCGCCAGCTAAACCACCGACGCCGGCCCCGAGTAGCGCGCAGGCGCCGACCCCGAGTAGCGCGCAGGCGCCGACCCCGAGTGGTGCGCCAACTCCGAAGCCGAGTAGTGAATCCGAGAAGACAGATGCCAAGCCCAAGCCGGATACGATCTACGTCCACGCCAATGTTTATACGGGCGTGCCTTCGAATATGCCGTTCAGCTCCACCCTGCGCGAGGAGGCCATTGCGGTGCGCGGCGACCGCATTCAAGCGGTAGGCAAGAATTTGGATGTCATGAAGCTGAAAGGGCCGCAGACGGAGGTTATTGATCTGGGCGGGCATTTTGTCATGCCGGGATTCAACGATGCGCAGGTGCACCTGGCGGAGGCCGGGCTGCAGAAGTTGAGTATCGACCTGACTGGGGTGAAGACGCTGGAGGAATTCCGCGAGCGTGTGAAGGCGAGGGCGGAAAAGGCCAAGCCCGCCGAATGGATTCTGGGCGCCAACTGGGATGAGACCCTGTGGCCGGTCCCGACTCTGCCCAGCCGCTGGGATCTGGATGAGGTTTCGGACGGGCGTCCAGTGTTTCTGTATCGCGTTGATGGGCACCTTGCGGTGGCCAATACGCGGGCGCTGCAACTGGCGAGCATCACGCTGGCCAGCCGCGACCCCGAAGGCGGCAAGATTGACCGGGATGCGAACGGGCAGCCTACGGGGATTCTGCACGACGCGGCGCAGCAGGCGGTGCGGGCGGCAATTCCGCAGCTGACGCGCGAGGAGCGACGGCGGGGAATTGAAGTCGCTCTCGCGGATCTGGCTGAGCACGGCGTGACCTCGGCGCAAGATTATTCACCGGTGTTTGAGGATTTCCAGATCTACGAGGAACTTGAAAAAGACGACAAGCTGACGGTGCGCATTTCCGAGTCGCTGCCTTTCGACGATGTTGTCGATGAGTTGAAGGTTAAGCACGGATTGCATCCCCAGACGGACTTGATGTTGCACACGGGAATGGTGAAGGGGTTCATGGATGGCTCGCTGAGCGGGCATGCGGCGGCGCTGCTCGAACCTTATGCGGATGATCCGAAGAATTCCGGTCTGCCTCGCTACGAGGCGGCGAAGCTGAATGAAATGGCCAAGGAGCGTGTGCTGGCGGGCTTCCAGCTTGGCTTCGATGCGGTTGGCGACAAAGGCATCCAGATGGCGCTCGATGCCTTTGCTGAGTCCGAGAAGGCTGCACGCGAGCAAAAAGTGAAAGCCGCGAACGGGGGCGACGATTTCAGGCTGCGTATTGAACAGGCGGAGGTCACCACACCCGCGCAGTTTGCTGGTTTTAGGGAGCTGAAGGTAATTGCCTCGGTGCAGCCGAGTGATCTGCTCACTGATATGCGGTGGGCGCAGGACCGGCTGGGGCAGAGGCGGGCGGCGACTTCCTATGCGTGGGCGGCGTTGCTGAACAAAGGTGTGATGCTGGCCTTTGGCACGGATTATCCCGTGGAGCCGGTGTCGCCGTTCCGCGGTCTGTATGCAGCCGTCACGCGCAAGAGCGAGAACGGCAAGCAGGAATATTTTCCGGAGCAGAAGCTGACCATGGATCAGGCCATTGCCGCTTACACAGCAGGCTCGGCCTTTGCCGAATTCGAGGAGAAAGAAAAAGGCAAGCTGGCGCCCGGGATGCTGGCAGATTTTGTGGTGCTCGACCGCGACATCACGGCCGCCTCTGCGGAGAAAGAATTGGCAACCAAGGTGCTGCGGACTGTGGTGGGTGGGAAGACGGTGTACGAGGCGAAATCGGCGGGGCAGTAAATTGCAGCCCCGAATAGGGGTTGCGGCTTCGCTTTATTGTCTTTAATCAATGCTTTGCCGGTAGTTATTTCCTTCCATCCCATAAAACGAAAAGCCGGATTCCTGCGTCTAACCCCGTGTGATCGCGTGACTTTAATCGCATACCCCGGCGGACTCCAGGAGCTAGGGCCGGGGCTTTTGGCGAACGGGTATAATTGGAGGTTCGTACAGTTTTCGGAGGAAGCAGGCATATGGATTCGCAGGCATTTTGGGTGCGGTTGAAGACGCATCGGTGGGTTTATTCGTTCAGCATTGTGGCTACGCTGGCGCTGGGTATTTTGATTGGCACGGTGGTTTCATCCGGAGTGAAGGGCAAGGAAGGGCAGAAGGGTTCCGATGCAACTCCGCTCTCGGTTCCCGCGCCGCAGCAGCTTTCCAATACGTTCTCGCAAATCGCGAAACAGCTGGGGCCGAGCGTGGTCAACATCAACACGGAATCTACCATCAAGACGCAGCGCCGGCGCCGGGGCGAGCAGAATCCCGATGACGAGGATAACGGTGGCGGCGGCATGGATGACTTCTTCAACCACTTCTTTGGCGGGCCGAACGGGCAAGGCGGTCCGGGCGGCGACGGTTCGATTCGCGAGCGTTCGCTGGGTTCGGGCGTGATCGTGGATCCGAAAGGCTACATCGTCACCAACCGGCATGTGGTGGAGAAGGCAGACCGCATCCGAGTGCGCCTGCAGGATGATCCGCCAGGCGTGCAGCATGACGCGAAAGTGATCGGGGAAGACCAGGAAACCGATCTGGCAGTGATCAAGATTGACTTGGACCGTCCGGTACCTTCGGCGAAGATGGGCAACTCCGATGGCATGCAGGTGGGCGACTGGGTGCTGGCCATCGGCAGCCCGTTTGGGCAAGTGGGTACGGTGACGGCTGGCATTGTTTCCGCCAAGGGACGAGACATCGTGCCGGGCCGGCAGTTTCAGACCTTCATTCAAACCGATGCGGCGATTAACCCCGGGAATTCGGGAGGGCCGCTGGTCAATATGAACGGCGAAGTGATCGGCATCAACACCGCGATTTTGAGCGAGACCAACGCCTATGCGGGTGTGGGCTTCTCGCTTCCTTCGAACACTGTGGTGCAGGTTTACAACCAGCTGATTGGACCCGACCACAGGGTGGCGCGCGGATCGATCGGAATTCAGTTTGATGCGGTCGAGAACCCCGCGATCAACCGCGTCTATGGCGCCGGCAGCGGCATCACCGTAGCGCACGTGGTGCCGGGGAGCCCAGCGGATCAGGCAGGGCTGAAAGTCGGCGACACCATCACAGTAGTCGACGGCAAGAAAGTGACGAAAGGAACCGAGTTGGTGGCGGAAATCGCCTCGCGCAAGCCGGGATCGAAAGTGGAACTCGGCTTCCTGCGCAACGGCAAGCAGCAGGAGACGAGCGTAACTGTCGCGGATCGCGCCAAGCTATTTGCCGCGCGCTTGAACGAAGATGACAGCGGCAACGACGAAAGCACGCCGAAGCAGAGCAAGTTCGGGGTCACGGTTCGCAAGCTGACGCCGGAGATGGCCGAGCGGCTGGACGTGCCGGCAGGCAAAGGCGTGATCGTGCAGGACGTGAAGCCGGGGTCGTTCGCCGAGGACATCAATCTGGGACGCGGCGACGTGGTCCTCGAGATCAATAAACAGCCGGTGAACAACGAAGAAGATTTCGCCAAAGTGGAGGCCAGCATGAAGAGCGGTCAGGACGTGGTGTTCCTGGTACGGCCGCGCGGTTCGTCGCCTCAGGACGGAACCATCTTCATGGCGGGGACACTTCCGTAACCTGAAACTGGCCCGACCGGAACTGGCATTGCCTCCTGCAATGGGGGATGATTAGAATGCCAGTTCCAGTTGGGTCTTTTTGTTTTTTGGTGAGTCATTTTCTCAACCAGTGCGGCGAGGCGCGTTCTTAACTCCGAGGTTTGCCGTTGAGAAGCATGCAGAAGCGTGGCGCGGGAATGCGGAGTTGGTTGGGTACAGGCTGCGCTCTGGCGCTGTTCTGTGCGTGCGCATCGCCACGCGCAGCGTTTGCCCAGGCGCCTGATTCCGCCGGTCCTGCTGCTTCGAAGGCAAGCGGCGACACGGTTAAGCCGCAGACAAAATCGAATACCCCAGCCACCCACAAGAGCAGCGCGAAGCGCTCGAGCTCTCGGCGGAGCGGCAAGAGAAAAGCGACTGCGCGGGGCCAGCAGAAGATTGATCCCCAGCGGGTGCAAGAGATTCAGGAAGCGCTGATTCGCGAGCATTACCTGAGCGGCGAAGCGGCCGGAAACTGGAACCAAGCCAGCGAAGACGCCATGCGCCGCTATCAGGCCGATCACGGCTGGCAATCGAAGACAGTGCCGGATGCGCGCGCACTGATCAGCCTGGGGCTGGGACCGAGCCACGACCATCTGCTGAATCCGGAAAGCGCGATGACTACGGAACCAGTGGCGCATGCGGCATCCTTAACCCCGGTGTCACACAGCGCCGATCCGGGGCCGCGCATGAATACGACTCCGGCGGCTCCTCCAGCGCCCGCTAAGGCTCCCGAGCATGATGGGTCGAGCCCGCAGTAGATCCTCCTCAAACTTAAGACAAGATTGTCGTCCTTCTAACTACCAGACGTCCTGCGGTAGCTTCCCAGCACGGGCCGGGGGAAATAGGGCAGGGGCTGCGAGCTGATGATGGCTTGGGGGTTGCCCTCAACTAGGGCGTCGGCGACCTCATCACCGCAGATTTCCGCGGCAGCATCGCGGGCGGTGGAGAGCACCGGGATTCGTTTCTCTGTATCGTGTGCGTCCGTTGCAAGCACGTGCACAGCGTCGTGCTCCAGGAGCCATAGGGCGGCGCGGCGCACGCGTTCTCCCCAGAATCCGGTGAGCGCGGAGCCGGTCATCTGGATGACGCAGCCCTGCTCGGCCCACTCCGTCACGCGTTGCGGGCTCTCGCGCAGAATCGGATTGCGCTCGGGATGAGTTATGACCGCGGTGATACCGAGATCGCCCAGCTGCATAAAACAATCGGTAGTTTGCTGCGGCACGCTGTAGTTGCTCAGCTCGACCAGCATGTAGTGCGTGCCGTCGATGGCGTAGCGCGCGGGATTCACCAGAACATCCTGCATATTGTCGTAAGAGAGATGGAAGTCGCAACCCAGGCTGAGCTTCAGCGCATCGCCGACTAGTTGCTGCAGGTGTGCGACCAGGCCTTGAAGATAGGCGCGGTCGTAGGGGTAGCGGTCGTTGGCATGGGGAGTGGCGACCTGGTGCGTGATGCCGTCGGCGGCGGCCATCCGGCACATGGCTACGGAGGTTTCCCAGGACTTGGAGCCGTCGTCTACTTCCGGAAGAATGTGGGAATGAATATCGACCACGATTGTAGGAACCCAAGCGCGCGACTCGGGTTGCGCCTTGGTTTGATTTAAGCAGATTCGCGGGGAAAGAGAAAGTCGAAGGCTTTCAGCGCGGAGGACGACGAGGACGCGGAGAGAAGAGAGATGCGAGCTCGACGGTGCGTCAAGTGGTTCGGTACCGTTCGCGGATGAAATCTGCGATCCCTGCGTAGGCGCTGGTCAGCGTTTTTTCATCCGGCAAGAAGACGATCCGGAAGTGCTGGGTGCCGGGCTTTTGTCCGAAGCCGGAGCCGTGGACGACCATGACGTGCTTCTGGCGGATTAATTCTTTGACGAAGACTTCGTCGCTCTCCGGGATGTCTATGCGCGGGAAGGCGTAGAAGGCGCCGCGCGGGGCGACGCAGCTTACGCGCGGCGTGGACTCGCACCACTTCTGGGTGAGATCGCGGCGGGAGCGTAGTTTGCGTTGCACTTCGATGAGATGGTCTTGAGGTCCTTCGAGCGCGGGCTTGATGGCGTATTGCTCGGGATGGTTGGCGCAGAGGCGGGCGCGCAGCAGGCGGTGAATGCCCTCGGTATAAGGCTTTACCGCGGCGGCATCTCCGGAGACGATGCCCCAGCCGATGCGCCATCCGGGAACGAGGTAGTTTTTCGACATGCCGCCGAAGGTGATGCAGGGCACGTCGGGTGCGACTGCGGCGAAGGCGATGTGCGGAGTGTCTTCTAGAATCAGCTTGTCGTAGATTTCGTCGGCGAAGACTACTAGGTTGTGGCGGCGAGCTATTTCGGCGACTTGCTCGAGCATCTGCCGCGAGCACAGCGCGCCGGTGGGATTATTTGGATTAATCAGCACGATGCCGCGGGTGCGCGGCGTTAGCTTGCGTTCGATATCGGCGAGTTCGGGCTGCCAGGCGTCTTCTTCATTCAGATCGTAGGCGTTGAGCGCGATGCCCAGCTTGCACAGGACGGCTGAGTAGAGCGGGTAGTCGGGCTTCGGGGTGAGGATGTCCTCGCCCGGGTTGACCAGCGCGCTGATGCAGAGATCGACGGTTTCGCTCACGCCGGAGGTAACGAAGACATCCCGCACCGTGGTGATACCTTTGTGCGCTGCTTCGCCGCGAATCGCCTCGAGTGCTTCGGGAATGCCAGGAGACGGTGCGTAGCCGTTCTTGCCGTCACGCATGGCCTTGTAGGCGGCTTCGATGATGTGCGGCGGAGTCTGGAAATCGAAGTTGAGCGGATCGCCGACATTCAGCGGCAGAACTTTGTGTCCCTGCTCGATCACTTCGTCGGCGACGCAGGCCAGGTCGCGAATTGCGTAGCGGACGTTCTCCAAACGCTTGGCGGCGGCGATTTCGTTGGTGTGCGTAGCAGGCATCAGGACAGCTCGCGTTCGCTAAAGATTGTACAGGACTCTGATGCGGGATCTGAGAAGGTGAGGTGGCGCGGGGGAGAAAGCCTTCTAACTATTCCGACTATCTGTCGCCGAAATTCAGAACGACTTCCTCTTCGGTTTGAGAAGGGGCGGGAGCATATTTCCAGTTCTTCACCGCTTTTACGGCATTCTCAACCAGGATGGGGTTTCCGCCGCGAACATTGATGTCGCCTACATTTCCGTTCGGAAGCACGGTTACAGTGAGGCGGACGAGCCCTTCAATATGCAGGTTCTTCAGAGTTGTGGGATACGCCGGCTTAACTTCTGTGACTAACTTGCGAGCGATCTTCGCGGGCTTCTGGGCCAGCACACGGGGAACGAACCCGGTGATCAGGCAGAACGCCAGCGTCGCCGATGCGAGAATCTGCCTGACGCTTGCGGCAGGTCGGGAACTGAAGTGAAGCTTGAGCACGATGAGCCCATCGTTAAACCGGACGGATTGAACCCCAAGCGTTGACGGTAGGTTATGGAAGGTACCTCGACAAGATTACCGAGGTACCCGCGAGGCCGCCGGGTGTCCGGTTCCTGCCGACGCGTTTGGAGTGAGGAAGAACTGTCTAATCCGGTCTTCTCTAATCCCAGTCGTCTCTAGTCCGGCCGTCTCTAGTCCGCTCTATCGATCTGGGCCCTCTGCAGCTTGTCGGAGTAATCGACGTAGACGGACTTCCACTCAGTGTAGAAATCGATGGCCCCGATGCCGCCTTCGCGATGGCCGTTGCCGGTGGCTTTCGTGCCGCCGAAAGGCAGATGCACTTCCGCGCCGATCGTGGGAGCGTTGATATACGTGATGCCGGCATAGAGATCGCGGATGGCGGCGAAGGCCTTGTTTACATCTTTGGTGTAGAGCGCGGAGGAGAGTCCGTACTCGATGCCGTTGGCGATTTCGATGGCGTCTTCGAGGTCGTCGCAGGGGATGATGGAAACTACCGGTCCGAAGATTTCTTCCTGCGCAATGCGCATCTTGGGGTCGACGTCGGTGAAGACGGTCGGCTCCATAAACCAGCCGTACTGGTAGTCGCCCTGGTCGAGGCGATTGCCGCCGCAGAGCAGCTTTGCGCCTTCGTTGCGGCCGATCTCGACGTAGCTGAGGTCGGTCTGAAGTTGTTTCTCATTGATGGCCGGACCCATCTCGGTCGTTTCGTCGAGGCCGTTACCGACTTTCAGTTTCTTGGCGCGGGCTACGTAACGCTCTACGAACTCGCGATAGACGCCTTTCTGCACGATGATACGGCTGGTGGCGGTGCAGCGCTGGCCGGTGGTGCCGAATCCACCCCAGAGTCCGCCTTCGATGGCGAGTTCGAGGTTGGCGTCGTCGAGGACGATCATGGGATTCTTGCCGCCGAGCTCCAGCGAGCAATGTTTGAAAGTCTTGGCCGCGATGCCCCCAATGATGCGGCCTACGGCGGAGGATCCGGTGAGCGAAACGGCGCGCACGTCGGCATGCTCGGCGAGCGGCGTGCCTACGTCGGCACCGAAGCCGCCGACGACGTTGATCACTCCCTTGGGCAGGCCAGCGTCAGCCAGGGCGCGGACGAGATTGAAAGTGGAGAGTGGAGTGTCCTGCGCGGGCTTGATGACGCAGGTGTTGCCGCAGACGATGGCAGGCAAGAGCTTCCAGGAAGAAATCGCCATGGGGAAATTCCAGGGCGTGATCATGCCGCAGACACCGATGGGTTGGCGGACGGCCATGGCGAACTTGTTGGGCATCTCCGACGGCACGGTGGGGCCGAAGAGGCGGCGTCCTTCGCCGGCGTTGTAGTAAGCGGCGTCAATGGCTTCCTGCACATCGCCGCGGGTTTCGGCGAGCACCTTGCCCATCTCGCGAGTCATTTCGCGGGCGTACTCTTCTTTGCGTTCGATGAGGATTTCGGCGGCGCGGAAGACGATCTCGGCGCGGCGCGGGGCGGGGACCAGGCGCCATTTGGCGAAGGCGCGCTTGGCGGCGTCGACCGCGGCGTCCACGTCAGCCTTGGCCGACTTCTGGAAGATGCCGACTACATCGCGGGTGTCGGCGGGATTGCGGTCTTCGAAGGTTTCTCCGGTCGAGGATTCGACCCACTCACCGTCGATGAAGTTCTTGAGGATCCTAGTGGGGGTGCGGCCTAGAGTAGCCGGGGAAGCTAGGGTGTCGGTGGCCATGATTGCTCCTTATGAATGCCTGGATATTGATGCTACAGCGGGCGGGGAAGGTGCGGCAAGGCGGGGTCGGCTCTCGGTTTTCGGGCTTGTCCCCACATGAATCCTGTCTAACGCCAACGCTTCAGTTGCGGCCAGAGCTGGGCGAGGGTGCCGAATTTTGAACCTCTGCAGATGAAGACGTCGATCTGTTTCTCCAGCGCATAGGGATTGTCGGCGGATTCGCCGACGTACTCGACGTGATCCCAGAGCTGTTCGAGGCGTTCTCGGCTGTCGTCGAGGACGATCATGCAGTTGCCAGAGTAGCCACGCGGTCCCCAGAGGAACCAGGTCTGATGGCCACTGAGAGCTGGGGGCATGCCATAGCGGCGTCCGAGGAAGTCGATGGCACCGGCCTGGCCGTAGTCCTGGGCGAAGATGCCGCAGTCTTTACGGTCGACTAAGGGGATACGGCTCCAGGCTTGAGCGGTTTCAGCGACAATTTCTTCCCATCCGAATTGATCGGCGTACCACTGCGGCAGAGCGGCCCGGGCGTGGCTGTGCTCCATCACGGGCAGCTTCATGGGCAGAGTTTTGGTATACGCGATGAAATGGTCGGGAGAAAGGACGGGCACGGTCACGGGAGCGAGGTGGGCGCCGCTGGCAAGCAACACTATTGCAATCACACCCTTCAACCATAAGCGGCGCGGGCGGGTGTTCTCTGGCGCACCAATTATTTTTCCATTGATGGCCGATTCGATCGCTACCCCGCCCGCAGCCAGCAGCATGGGATATACGGGAGCGAGGTAGTAGTTCTTTCCGTGGAGAACGAAGAAGACAGTGAAGCAGGCCAGGTAGCACCAGCCCAGCATGCGGTAGGGCTTGAGGCGCGCTGAGAAGAGGAGCGCAAACAATCCCGTGAGCCAGATGGGGGCAGTTATGGGGTCAATCAAGAACGTCTGCTGGAGAAAAAATTGGGGCAGTGGGAGCACGACATCGCGACCCTCGTCGCGGATGTTACGCATCAATTCGAGGAAGGGCCAGTGATAGTGCATGTTCCAAAGCAGATTGGGAAGAAAAATCAAGAAAGCGGCGAGGCCGCCCAGCCAGATCCAGCGATTGAGGAAGACACGGCGCTGTGCGGTCAGGAGAAGACCGACTACGATACCGAAGCCGAAGACGGCTATGGAATATTTCTCTTGCATGCCGAGTCCGGCGACGACGCCGAACCATAGCCAGTAGCGGGGATGGTCACGCTTGATGGCGAGGATGGCGAAGTAGGCGCAGCCCATCCAGAGGTTAGGTTCGAGGCAGTTGGTGCCGAGCAGGCTTCCGTTGGAGAGATATTGCGGCGCAATGACGACCGTGATTGCGCTGAGGAGCAGGGCGAAGCGACGCCCGCCGAACTCGCGGGCGATGAGGGCAGTTTGCACCACAAGAAGAGACGAAGCCAGCGCGGGGATGAAGCGAATGCTGCGCAGGGAGTCTCCCAAGACGGCGCGGTTTAGGTGGATAAGAAAGGGAATAAGCGGCGGTTGGTCAACATAGCCCCAGGCCAGGTGGTCGCCGCAGGAGATGTAGTCGAATTCATCGCGGAAGTAACCGTAGCGGTTGTTGAAGTAGATATGGAAAAGGAGCTTGGCAAGTGCGATGGCCCAGATGATCAGCATGCTTCCGGCAAGGAACGATCTGTGGTCGCGGTCGGGTGCGGAGAGTGTGGAAACGCTGGCCATGAGGAAGAAGAATAGCGGAAGAGAGGGAGAGATGTCATGAGCAGGGCGGCGGCGTTCGATCGAGCCGCGAAGGACACGAGGTAAACGTCAGAAAACCCTTCAGGCTGGGCCGCAAACGAAGGTAACGTGCCCGGGGGATTACCCATTTTTAGCGCTGACGGGCTTGTGATAACGTTGAACTACCGCTTATTCCATAAGGTTTTAATTAAGGTTTTTAGGTTCACGTGTCTTCGTCGACTCGCAAACCGGGCATCCACGTCGCGTGGAAAACGGTCACGTATCG
>Ga0209415_10018051_pt1 | contig 11166 bp, 9 predicted proteins | sample PeaSoiSIISIP2007_FD_187696 | JGI IMG/M metagenome (GOLD analysis project Ga0209415, IMG submission 187696) | Peat soil microbial communities from Weissenstadt, Germany - SII-SIP-2007 (SPAdes) (version 2) | ecosystem: Environmental > Terrestrial > Soil > Wetlands > Peat | place: Germany...
CTGCGGCTGGCGCAGAGAATCCTGCAGCGGCAGAGAAAAGACATGAAGCAGATCGTGATGATCACCGACGGCAAGCCCTCGGCGCTGACGCTGGAGGACGGACGCATCTACAAGAACGCCTTCGGCCTCGATCCGCTGGTCGTGAGCCAGACGCTGGAAGAAGTTTCGAAGTGCAAGCGCGCGGGCGTGCTCATCAACACGTTCATGCTGGCGTCGGATTACGGGCTGGTGCAGTTCGTGCAGAAAGTCACCGAGATGTGCCGCGGCAAGGCCTACTTCACCACGCCCTACACCCTGGGACAGTATCTGCTGATGGACTACATGTCGCGCAAGACCAAGACCATTCATTGATTCGTCGCGTAGGGGCGGACGCATTCGTCCGCCCTGCGAGGCGAAGCGAGCTGCCCCGGACGAATGCGTCCGGGGCTACGTGTTTGCACCTAGCTCCCCAAAACCTCGCCCGCTACTGATACTCTTTTGTTAGACATGGCAAACTGCATTCGATGTGGGCGGCAGCTGCCGCCGCTGACGTTTGGCAAGAAGATCTGCCAGTGGTGTGTGCAGCACGAGGCGGCGCAGCGCGGCGAGGAGGGCGACGACGCGATCCAGCCGGTCATGGCGGCGCCCTGGGTCAAACGCGAAGCCAGCATCACGCTCACGCAGGTGCTGTTAGGCGCCAATGTGATGGTCTTCATCGCGATGGTGGCTGCGAGCGGCCCGTCGATGGGCTTCACTGGCCAAGTTATGGTGCACTTCGGCGCCAACTTCGGCCCCTATACTTTGTCGGGCCAATGGTGGCGGTTAGTCACGTACATGTTTCTGCATAGCGGCCTCTTCCATATCGCCACGAACATGTGGTGCCTGTGGAACCTGGGCACGCTTTGCGAGTCTCTCTACGGACGATTTACTTATGCCGCCGTTTACCTCATCACAGGAGTCGCAGGAGGGCTAGCAAGCGTTGGGTGGAACCCCGGCGTTCTGAGCGTCGGCGCGTCAGGCGCGTTATTCGGCCTGACCGGAGCGTTGATCGCATCGTTCTATCTGGGTTCGTTTTCTCTGTCGGGCATCAACATCAAGAGTACGTTGAGCAGTCTTCTCTTCTTTGCCGGCTTCAGCCTGTTTTTGGGCAAGGTGGTCCCGGGCATCGACAACGCCTGCCACGTCGGTGGACTGGTTAGCGGGCTGATTCTTGGCGCGCTGATTGCTCTTGCCGCGCCGGAGCACGACAAGCCATTGCCGCGCGTCGGCGTTCTGCTGTTCGTTGTGGTCCTCCTGGCCGGCAGTGCCGTAGGAGTACACCGCTGGCGCGGTTACGGAAGGCACTTCGCCTCGGCGATGGACGCGCAACAGAACATCGATCGATTGATCGGCGAACTTCAAAAGAAGATTCTGCAGAATCCTCAGGATGCGTCGGCACACTATACGCTCGCGCACGCCTACTTCAGCAAGGGACAATTCCCCGAAGGCGAGACCGAGTTGCAACGGGTGCTCGATCTTCAACCCCAGAACGCAAAAGCGCGCATGGATCTAGGAGCTGTCTATCTACGCCAGGAGCAACCGAAGGAGGCGCAGGAAGAATTTACGAAGCTGGTGGCGCAGAATCCCAACAATGCCAGCGCCCATTTCGGCTTGGGAATGGCTCTTGCGAGTCAGAGCAACCACGAGGCGGCGATCAACGAATATAAGACTGCGTTGCGCCTCGAACCGCAGGCCCGCGACGTTTATTACAAGATGGGAATCTCCCAAGTCCAGCTGAAACAATATGACAACGCCATCGCTTCCTATTTGAAGGAGCGGGACGGGACCGGGGATGACGCTGAGTTAGAGGATGCGCTCGCCGACGCATACCAAGCCAAGGGCATGCAGCAGCAAGCCCAAGAGGCGCGGAGCAAGGCTGCGCAACTCAACGGCCAGAACACAGATTGACGTTCACAAACAGCAGCCGAACTGCGCTCGGCGGACAACCGGGGCGGCTGTCCCCACATTTCTCCCCGTTAACGTTTCGTAATCTCTCCCACTGCACGCCACGCCTGATTCATGGCCTCGTCCGCGTAGGCATACGCGCCGGCGTCGGAGTTCGCGATGGCGATCCGGCCGAACGGCTTGCGCGCTTTTTCGCACGGCGTTTCTCCACCTTCCAGCACAAACTTGTCCCACAGGCTGCTGTACTCGTAGGCATAGCCGTGGGGCCAGCGGTTGGCAGTGATGGCCAGAATGTCGCGAGCGGGATCGAATCCGCCCGGCCCAAGCGTCCGCGCCAGTTGCTCGCGAATCTTGCGCTCGATGGTTTCAAAGGTCGTGGCGTAGAGTTCCATGCGGCCGGCGATGTGTTGGTCTCGCGCCGGAAGGCCGGCGCGACACGGTGATTTGCTCATGTGCACGACGAACGGATCCTCGGGCGCGCGCGGGCAGCGATATTCTCCGATACTGACCGGCAGATCCATATCGACGTGGGTATGGTAGCCGCCCGGCGCGTAGATAGAATTTGCTCCTAGCTTCTGAAACGCAGCCGAGTTCCGCAATAACACATTGCTGTAGAGCAGCGGAACCTTTTGCGCAAAGGCCAGCGCTTCCTTCTGCGCATCCGGCAATTCTTCGCACAGGTATGGAATCATCATGTTCCAGCAAGCCAGGATGCAGTGCCCGGCCTTGACGGTATACACCTTGCTGCCGCGAGCGTAGGCGATCTCTACCTCGCTGGCGCGTGCCGGATCACCGGCATGCTTCACTCGCACGGCTGTGCTGTTCAATCGAATGCGCACGGGCGACGTCGCCTCATCCAGTTTCGCGTAGTTCGCTTTGACGGTAACCACGTCCGTCACCGAGTTCCCGGGCATGGCTTGCGGGATCAGTTTGCGCACCAGCAAGCGCGCGATGCTGGCATTGCCATCTGGAAAGTGGAAGAAATAGTTGCGTTCGTTGTGCAGCCCCGAGGCCTCGAGACCCATTCCGCTGAAACCTGCAAATCCCGTCTCCGCTGCGTCCAGTGCGGCAACCGCTTCGATGCCGACGCCAAACTCTGAAAAAGAAACGTTTTGGTAAAGCCGAATCACATCCGCGTGCGCGCCCGCAATTTCCGTCAGGAACCTGGCATAACTGATCCGTGCGAGGCGCGCTTTTTTCTGCTCGACGTTGAGTTCCGGAAGATAATCCTTCTTCTCCCGGCACAAACGGGACACGTCCTTACGCGCCTGCTCCGCAATCGGCGCTTCGGCCATGAAGTGCGCCCAGGCATCGGGGCCAGCGACTGCGAGATCGTAGGTCTCGCCGCCGGGAAAAGGGCAAGGGTCGTCGACCAGTTTGTCGCTGCCAAAAGTTTCTTTGTCGAAGAAGATCTTGGGAGCCCGCCCCTGGGCTCCGTACAGATCCCTTTCGAGATATTTCGAAAAGCTGCTCACCTCGATTCCCAATTCCTCGATCACGCCTTTCGCCAATGCGCTGTAGGGTTCGGGGCTTTCGATGGAGTAACTTCCGCCGTAGCCGATCAACGTCCGGTTGCCGACACGAAACTCGTTGCGCTTGGCGTGTCCGCCGAAATCGTCGTGGTTCTCGAGGATGAGGATGCGTGCTTTCCCGCCGGTTGCCTTGCGATAGAAGTGAGCGGCCGCGAGGCCGCTGATGCCACCGCCAACGATGATCAGGTCGTAGGTTTCGCCCGTGTCTTCGGGCTTGCCTGCCGAATCCCAGAACGTGCCGTCGCGCAGGCTGTGGGCGGCATCAAATGAGCCGGGATGGCTGCCGCGCATGCCGGTGAGAGCGGGTGGATAATAGCTGGGAGAGTTCTCGGGACCGACGGCAGCCTGGCCTGCAGCAAGACCGGCGCCGAACAGGTTCCACGGCATCATGGCCGCGCTGGTCGTCATCGCGACGCCGTTGAGGAAGTCCCGGCGGGTGATCTTGCGATGCATTCCCAGTTCCCGGTCGCGTGAATCGTGCACGAGTTTCTCCCTAGCGAAGCCTCCTACTGGCCGTCCGCCTTCTTCACGGCTAGTTCCGCGCCCTGGAAGCCGATGCGGCTGTGGGTTCCGTCGCAGAAGGGCTTGTTCACCGAACCGCCGCAGCGGCAGAGCGAAAATGCTGGTTTGCCGGTGAGATCGAACTGGTTGCCGTTGATGTCGACCAATTCGATGGAGCCCTCTGGAGCTTCGACCCGGTAAGGGCCGTTAGGGCGAACTGTGATTTTTATCTGAGCCATGACAACATCCTCCAACCTTACGGGTTTCTAGTAAGCATAAGAAGATACCACTAAGCGGGCGCGCATGTCTTCCTGAGCGGAGGCCTTCGGCGTAGGATTGAAGGTACCCGCAAAGTGAGGCTTCGACCCTGGTCAGAAGCAAAGCAAGGAGTACCCTATGAAAGCAAAGTGCCTGCCCGTCGCGGCTTTCGCTCTGTTGCTGCTAGCCGCCGGTTGCGGCGGAAACTCAACTCCAACAACCAAAGTCCCGCCCTCACCAGCCTGCATACCGGCATCCGCAACCCCTTATGCTTATGTGCTGAACGGTTTCGGTGCCGATACGGTTTCGATGTACTCGGTCGATTCCTGCACTGGAAACCTGACCCCCACAACGCCGGCAACCGTTGCAACCGCAGGCAACCAATTCGGGGCGGAAGAAATGGCGGTGGATCCCGGCGGCAGGTTCGCCTACGTGGCGAATCTTGTATCCAATGCGGCGGACCTCGGCACCATCTCGATGTACACCATCAACTCCAGCACTGGCATCCTGACTCCGACCAACCCACCCACGGTCCCAACTGGATATTTTCCGCAAGGGATCGCGATCGATCCCTCCGGAAAGTTCGTCTACACCGCCAATAGCGACGACAACACGGTTTCGATGTTCACCATCAACGCGAGCACTGGGGTCCTGACTCCGACCACGCCGCCTACAGTCGCGACCGGATGGAGCCCTCTCTCGGTAACGGTCGATCCTTCCAGCAGGTTCGCTTACGTGGCCAATCAAGATGACGATACGGTTTCGATGTACACCCTCAATTCCGGCACTGGAGTCTTGACACCGACGACGCCTGCCACCGTGCCAACAGGATTTTCTCCGTTTGGAGTCACGGTGGTTCCGTCGGGCAAGTTCGCCTACGTGCCCAACGCATACGACTCTCTAAACACAGTGTCGCAATACACCATCGACTCCACCACAGGGGTGCTGACTCCGAACACGCCGAGCACCGCCACAACAGGAAACCAGCCCACCTGGGTAGCGGTCGATCCGTCCAGCAAATTTGCCTACGTTGTGAATCGGGCAGATGGCACAGTGTCGGAATATAACATCGACCCCGGCACTGGAACCTTGTCGGCGAATGGCACCGTCATCACGGGAACCGACCCTTTCCGCATAACGGTCGATCCTTCCGGCACGTTTGCCTACGTGGCAAATGAGGGCGGCACGGTTTCCATATACCAACTCGGCAGCAACGGTCTGTTGACCACAACGGGATCGGCGGCAACTCCCGGTGCCATGACGGTGGCTGTAATTGTGCGCAAGCCGTAAGCGGCTGCGAATGTGGCTAGCAGTTATCCCGGCTCGCCCACCTGGACTAAAATACGGACCGGATTTTTCAAGCGGCCAGGGATTTGGTTGACACCAGACTGCGGTACAGCTGCAGGCACTCATCGATCATGCGCTTGGTGGTGAAGCGCTCGCGGGCGCGAGTATAGGCCAACTCGGCATAGGCACGGCGCATGGGGCGGTCGGCATTGAGCGTGCGAATATTTTCGGCCAGGCTCGCGGCATCGTTGGTGCGGAAGTAGAGAGCCGCGTCTCCCCAGATCTCGCGAAAGCTCGGAATATCATTGGCCACAATGGCGCATCGCGAGAACGCGGCTTCGAGCGCAGGCATCCCGAGCGGCTCGTAACGCGCGGTGGCGGCGTAGATGGACGCGCGGCTGTAAAGCGCCCGCAGTTGCGCTTCAGTCTGCGGACCGCGAATCGCCACCGACGTCTGGTCGGTCGACACCTTCACATCGGCACGGATTGGAATGCGGGGCGGGGGCACCGTATGTTCCGCTCCGACAATGCAGACCGGGACCGAATACGGCTGCTGGGTCAGAAGAAAAACCTGCTTGCTCGCGTCCACCAGCCGGCCAACCGCCAGCACGCAATCGTCTTTATTGACGTAGGGATTGAAGAAAATGGGATTGCGTCCCGGATAGATCACTTCTGCGCGCCGCGGTCGCCCATAACAAGCGGAGATGCGGTCGAGCATCCAAGCCGAGGGCGCCACCACGGCGTCCGCGCCCGCCAGTCCGCTTTGGACGATGTTGCGATACCAACTTAACGAGCGCTCCGGCCGCGGGGCGTGATTGTGGACAGCATACGTCCAAGTGACCAGATCGCCGTGCGCCATTACGACGCGCGGCACATCGACGGGCAGGTTCCCGTAGCAGAACTGGTTCAGATGCAGAACGTCGGGCCGCAGCTCGCGCACCAGCGCGGCCAGGAACGCCGACGATTCGGGCAGATCCTCTTCTGCTTCCTGCATCCACTCCAGGCGAAACGCCGTGGGCCGGTAGTCGAGGCCGTGGAGGTGATCCATCCACGAGGTCTGCTCGGGAAGCGGAATCTCGCCGAAGCTGACCAGCGTAACTCGCACGCCGCGCGTGACCAGGCCGGTCACAAGTTCGCGGGTGTAGGTCCACGATCCTGAGAGCGAGTCGGCGGTGACGAAGACGTGCACAGAAACCTCCGGGGAGATTGCGGAATGCCGTGTGGGATACGGGTTCCGCCTTCCAGGCGGGGTCCATTCTAGTTTGAATCGGCTACGACGGGAAGGGATTTTACTGGGGGAGTGTGCAAGACTTTGCGGGGGGACACTGGTAGACGGGTGGTCAGTATTTTGTGAAAAGGAGGGGCTGAGGTCGTCTTAGCTTCCGCCGGGCTGCGCTCCGGCGGGACGGCCGAGGCGGACGTCCCCACATGTGTCGTTTATGACTTCAGCCCCGTCAGTTCACTTCCAGGCGGAGGCGCAACTCGCGCGCGAGGTTGTCAATGGCGCGGATCTTTTCCGCCGCGGGATGGGGGACGTCGGGCACCGACATTGCAAGTTCACAGGAGAGGAGCATGGCGGTGAGGGTTTCCCGCATTTCGCTGTGCATCTGTTCGGCGACCGCACGGCGCGCGGCACCTTCCTCCCGCTTGCGGCGATGCAGAGCGGAGCGCACCTCGCGCACCAGACGTTCCATTCCGGTGACGGCGAAGTTGACGTAGACCGGGAAAGCCGTGCCCATATGTTCGATCATCTGATCGCTTTCCTCGGGCTCGGTTTCGAGCAGAAACTGGTCGATCACGGCGGCGGAATAGGTTTGTTCGCGCAAGCGGGTGGCGGCCGCCTGCAGGGTCGGGGCCCAATGCGTTTCCTGTCCGGTGGCAACATAGAGGGAATCGGCGCACTGTGGGCCGCTGGCTGACGACGTAATGAGTAGAATCATGCCCTTTCCCATAGCACTTCTGCCGCCACACGGCACCCGCTGAAAATACAGCTCTTAGCAATGGCGGCGGCAGAGCAGCTTCCCTTTGCGGTACTCCCCACGCAGGAGCAAGTTCAAAATCGGGCGCTCAAGATTGAAACTCGTGAGCCGCATAGTCCTTGAGCTTGCGGTAAAGGGTCGTCTTCCCGATGCCGAGCAGCCGGGCAGCTTGCAGCTTGTCGCCGTTCAGCTCGGTGATCGCACTCAGAATCGTGTTCTTCTCCAATTCTGCCATGGGAATGATCTTGCCGTGCCCGTTGCCATTTCCACTCCCGCTCGACGGGTCCGGCGGCGGCAAATTGGCGACCTCGCGAGGCAGGTCGGTGGTGTGAATTATCGGACCGCTGGTAAAAGCGTAGGTCCGCTCCAGACAGTTCTCCAGTTCGCGCACGTTCCCCGGCCAGTCATAGGCCAGCATGGCCTTGAGGGCTTCGTCGCTCAGCATTTTTTCCAGTCCGGAAGTTCGTGTCATGCGGTCCAGGAAGTAACCGATTAACAGCGGAATGTCTTGCCGGCGTTCGCGCAGCGCGGGGATGCGCAGGCTGAGCACGTTAAGACGGAAGTAGAGATCGCGGCGAAACTCACCTTGCGCCACGGCTTGATCCAGATCGCGGTTGGTGGCGGCGAGGATGCGCACATTGATGGGCACCCGGCGCGTGCTGCCGACGGGGCGAATTTCTTTTTCCTGGATGGCTCGCAGCATCTTGGCCTGCAGATCGACGGGAAGCTCTCCCACTTCGTCCAGAAAGATGGTTCCTCCTTCGGCCATGGCCATGAGTCCGTCCTTGGACTGGTTGGCCCCGGTGAACGCGCCTTTCACGTAGCCGAATAGCTCGCTCTCAATCAGCGTGGGCACGAGCGATCCGCAGTCGACGGGGATGAAGGGCTTGTCGCGAAACGGACCGGAATAATGAATGGAACGCGCAACCATTTCCTTGCCGGTGCCGCTCTCGCCCAGGACCAATACCGGGTGCACACTGTTGGCGGCCTTGGCGATGATGCGGTAGAGCTTCTCCATTTCAGGAGCGCGGCCGACGATGCCGCCGAATCCCTGTTTCGACTTCACTTTCTCCCGCAGCAGGCGGTTCTCTGACTTCAGCTTCAAGTGGCTGGCCACCCGCTCCAGCAGCATCTTCAGTTCGTCGAGGCTGAATGGTTTGGTCACGTAGTCATAGGCGCCGTTCTTCATGGCCTGCACCGCCGATTGCACGGTGCCGTAGCCGGTCACGACTACGACCACTGCCTCGGGACGGCGCTCCTTGATGCGCCGGAGCGCATCCAGCCCGCCGGCGCCGGGCAAACGCAGATCGAGCAGGACTGAGTCGAAGGGCTGGGTGTCGAGAAGGCGATAAGCGTGTTCGGCGGAATCAGCCACGTAAGCCGTGTACCCCAGCGATTGCGCCACTTCGCGGCAGGCTTCGCGGATGGATCGCTCATCATCCACGATCAAGAGGTTAAGAAAATTGGCAGGTTCAATTTGCGGAGTGGCAGGCATCGGACTCAAGGCTGGTGACGTCATGGCGTTCATTCCTCTTCCTTTATCGTTTGGGTGTAGGTTCTCCCGGGTTGCTTCCGGGTTTGAAAATCGAGGGCGTCCGGCGAATTTAGAACGGATTGCGGGACGAGGGGCAGAAGCACGCTCACGCGGGTTCCGCAAGCGGGCGCGCTCTCCACATGAATCAGGCCACCGTTGCTGGTCACGATCTCGTTGACCGTCGCCAGTCCGAGGCCCGTGCCCTTCTCGGCCTTGGTGGTGAAAAAAGCTTCGAACAGATGAGCGCGGGTAGCAGCATCCATGCCGCTACCGTTGTCGGCCACCACGAATAGAGCGCACGGGAGCGAGGCCGTGCTGCCCGCTCCCGAGGCCGGTTCGGTCAGCACCTGCACCTTGCAATTACTGGTTTCGATGGTGATCTGGCCGCCGCCGGGCATGGCGTCGCGCGCATTGAGCACCAGGTTGAGCAGAATCTGCTGGGATTGCGTGGGGTCCATTTTGACCAGGCCCAGATTGGAATCGAGATGGAACCTGAGCTCGATGTTCTCCCCAATCAGGCGAACCAGCAGGTTCCGCATGCCTTCCGCGATCTCGTTGAGAGAAAGCAGGCGAGACTCGGAATTCGTTGGCCGAGCGACTGCGAGCAACTGCCGCACCAGCCCCGTAGCCTGCAGGCCGGCGTTGCGGATTTCTTCGGCGTACTTGCGCACCCGATGGCAGGGCTCAAGGTGGGCCATGAGCAGGTCGCAGTACAACAGCACTCCTGTCAGGAGATTATTGAAATCGTGCGCCACGCCTCCGGCCAAACGGCCCACCGCTTCCAGCCTCTCGGCCTGCCGGAGACGCTGCTCGGCTTCGTGGTTGCGGGGAACGTCTTCTGCCAAGGCCAGGACGGAGTCGGGACAACCGTTGCTACCGGCCACACGCCACGCGGTCCAACGCACTAGCCGGTGGGTCGGGTCCGTCGTTTCGGAATCGATCTGAAAGCTGTCGCGCTGTCGCTCGAACAGCTCACCCAGCAGGCGTTCAGCCTCGGCGCGAGGTTGCGGGTGAAGCAGATCGGCAAAACGCAGAGATCGCGCGATCTTCGGCCTGCCGCCGAGCATCCGCTCCAGGGCCGGGTTCAGCACAGTGATATTTCCGCCGCGCTGGCATTGCGCCAGACCGAGAGGCGCGTTCTCAAAAAGAGGAAGCAGTTCCGTTTTCGAAGCCTGCGGTGTCCACGGGATTTCAGCAGCAGCGCTCATACACCTACTTTGCGCGGGAAGGTCCCCAAAAGGAACGGCTTATCCCGTCGCCCGAGACCTTGGTTTTCCTGAAATGGGAATCTGGGATCGTGTTGCGTCCAAATCCAAATCAAATCCCATTCCGACCCCACTATAGGGAACGAGCCCTGTGACTGCTAAGGGCAGATGTCACTAAAACGGGAAAATTTTTTGTGGAAAACTCTCCCCAAATAGGGACTGGAGGGGGTTAGTGATCGGCTGGCGCCCGTTGGCTGGCAGCAACATACGCAGGTTCGGTCAGGCGGAAAGTGAGGCGGCGGCCTTTTTCGAGACGAATCTGCGCCATTTCACCTTGCCCCGCCTGGGTGTCGTCAGGGTTCCCGCGCACGAAAAGGCTGGACGTCTGAATCTGCAGATTTGCCCCGGCGAGGTGGATCGAATCAAGCGCCAGACGGACATAGCCACGATTACGCCTGACATTGGAGGCGCGGGCAGACTCCACACGACCGGCAACCGTAGTGCCGCGCGGAACCAACTTGTTCCCCTCGATCACCACGGGCTCATCGACAATGGCCTCGAACCGGGCATTGGTGCCTAGATTCTCGGCCGATATCGGGTTCTTCAATCGAACGGTTAGCAGGGTGCCGGCTGGCAGGTTCTGGGAATCATGAAAAGGAAGACCCGTTTCGGGGTTTAGGCCATTGTCCGGAGCAGATGCGGTCTCAGCCTGGCGACCGGTTGCAGTCCCTCCCCCATCATGAAACGGAACCTGGTGCTGGTCCGTGTGCGTGGAAGTATCGCCACTTTGCGCCTCATCCGGACGAGCGCAGGCCAGCCCCGAGAGCAGGGATAGGAACGCCAGCCAAATCGTCAGACCGTGGGGTCTGGGGAACCGCCTCATCAGAATCATCCTCGCCCGCGTTTCTTCGACAAGGAAGTGGCAACCCGAATACCAGACACAGTCT